>Ga0180434_10001989_pt1 | contig 28204 bp, 25 predicted proteins | sample SS_ome_7_FD_132453 | JGI IMG/M metagenome (GOLD analysis project Ga0180434, IMG submission 132453) | Hypersaline lake sediment archaeal communities from the Salton Sea, California, USA - SS_1_D_2 metaG | ecosystem: Environmental > Aquatic > Non-marine Saline and Alkaline > Hypersaline >... | reverse complement strand
GGAAAGGAAGATTATCCATCGAGCCAACAATGCCCTTTACTCTATCCTGAAGGTTCAGTTTCTCAACATTCAGGTTGAACAGGTCGATGAAAACAGGAAAAAGGTCGATACCTGTAATCTTTCCCGGTGCATGCCGTGCTAATACCATTGTCTGTCCACCTGATCCGCAGCCAATGTCGGCAATACATGATTTGTCGTTAAGATTATCGATAAAACCCAATGCTTTTACCGTTACTTCAGGGCTGCCTGGTCCCTGCCTTTCCAGGGTTGAATAATATCGGCAGATTAATTCGAAATCAAATTCATGAATTGATTTGTTTTTATCGTTCATTATTTTTCCTTATCTTCTATGAATCTCACCTTTATACGTTACCGGAAAATTTCATCCCACTATTAATATACAGCATGCTATGCGAAATCTCTCTTCTTATAGGTCCCATAACAGGTGATTCCACCAAATATTCCACCGAAACTGCAGTATTATCCTAAATTTCTCCTTATAAAAGTGCAAAGCGCATATATTATGGGTTTGATATCCAAAATGGGAATAACAAATCAGCAACCTAGCTTGAAGACTTCAAAATCGGCAAAATTGCCGGTATAATCGGTCCGATAGTAATGGAACGGCGCGATGAAAGGGATTTTTTCTTATATGCTGTGGGACTCTTTTCAGATCCGGATCATGGAAGAGGATGCGTCGAAACCCGGTATGGCTTAAGAGAAAAGGCCGCAAAGCATATGTTACGCCAAATAAAAAATCCGAGAGAAGTCTTGATCCATATCAAAGGAGCATATCGTGGCGGGAATTAGGGATTACACCAAACAATATCCTCTATTGATTTACTTTTTCCTGACAGTAATCATCTCATGGGGCGCAATAATCATTTTTGCCGGTGCCGACGGTATTCCAGCGACTGGGGATTTAATAATGGTGCTGGGCATGGCTATGCTGCTCGGTCCAAGCACAGCAAGCATGATGCTTACCGGCCTTGTCTCCGGATTGAGGGGCTACCGTGAGCTGCGGACCAGATTGGTCAAGTGGCGGGTCGGTGTTCGCTGGTACTTGATCGTCCTTTTTACCGCTCCGCTTTCAACTGCCGTTGTCCTCCTGGTGTTGTCGATATTCTCTTCCGACTACACCCCAAACATATTTTTCTCGGACAACAAGGTTTCCCTTATCATAACGGGGATTATCGGAGGGATTTCGGTCGGCTTATTCGAAGAACTTGGCTGCCATCAGCAGCCAGGCTGAACTAAATGATTGATTAAGTGATAGATACAAAATCCTTCCAGGGGAAAGTTTTCCTTATACTCGATTTTCCGGGCCGAAAACAGCTTCTAAGGACACTCGAAAAATCTGTGGCAATGCTTCAAATCGATTTTTTTCCCTAAAAATAAGCTTAAATAAATTTCTTCCTGAGAAAAGAACTTATTAAACCTCTTATTATAAACTGGATAAATCAGCCCGACTTAATGACTGATATAGGGAATAAAAAATCTTGATTTCTCGTCCCCATTATTCATAATAGGGACATCTAGGGGATAATTTTCGTTATCAGCGGTCCGGAGTTAAGAGAAGAGCGGTTCGCTGTTTTCAATCCGGATATAGGAAGAAATAAGGAGAGTGCCAATGGGAAGTGATCGAAGGGGATTTCTGAAGATTATGACGTCCACCGGACTGGCGGCGGTGCTGGGACTCCGGCATTTAGCCCGGGGCCAGGAAAAGACCAAACCGGCCGCCGGGGAAACCGCCCAGGGAAGCCGCGCAGAGAAAGCACTTGCCCTCATGGGTAAATACGGGAGCTGCTGCACCGGCGTGCTGGGCGCCTACGCTCCCGAAGTGGGAATGGATATGAGCCTGGCGGCCGGGGCCGGACGGGGAATGGCCGGGGGGATCGGCGGATTGGGCCATGTCTGCGGAGCGGTCAGCGGCGCGGCCCTGGTGGTCGGCCTCAAAACCACGAACGAAAACAACATCAACGATATGGCAGCCGGGTTTAAAACCATGGACACCGTCAAAGAATTCGTGACCCGGTTCGAAAAGCAGCACTCCTCCATAATGTGCCGGGATCTTATCGGTTACGATATAAGCACACCGGAGAAAAGCGAAGCAGCCATGAAGGCCGAAGCGTTCGTAAACTGCCCGGCATACGTCCAGAGCGCCGTGACCATTCTCGATGAGATTCTCGGAAGCTGAAACGGAATGATTTAACCGTTCGTCCATTAAAGTCCGGCCACTCAATAAGACATTCGAAATAGTGCAGGCCTGTCGATTAATCGTCGACATACCATATCATATGGGTTCGGGCCGCAGAAAAACGGATCTCATTCAACATCGAGGGAGCAATAAATGAAAATAGCCATAACAGCCGCCAGTGGGCGATTGGGAACGGAAATCGTCAAAGCAACCGCTGCTTTGCTGTCAAAAGAAGATGTGATCGGGTTGGCGCGGACACCGGATAAAGCTAAGGATATAGGCATTGAAATCCGACCCGGAGATTACAATGACAAAAGCACTTTGGAAAATTCACTTCAGTCCGTTGGCACGCTGCTGTTGATTTAAGGTATGGATAACCCTGAAAAACGCATAAAGCAGCACCGCAATGGGATTTATATCGAGCCTGATATTGAATATATTGAAGCGTATAAAAAATCCGGAGGGATTTTCAACTGCGCCGGTGACGGCAGATGCGGCTATACCACGCGCCCGGAATTGGCTTATGCCTACGCAAGAATGCTGATCCAAGATAAGCACCATGCTCAAACCTACAATTTGCACGGCGAAGCGATCACCCAATACCAACTTGCGGAATATCTTAATCATGCTTTCGGTACGGATTTAATCTATACCCCCATTAAGGTAGAAGAATACCGCAAGGAGCGAACCGCCGAACTCGGTGAATTTCTAGGCAATATCATCACTGGAATTTATCAGGGCATTCGAGAGGGAAAAGCCGATAATCCCAGCCATTTTTTTGAGGCCGCGGGCAGGGAACATGAAAGCTGGCAGACCTATTTCGCAGGGAAAATGAAGGTATAATGCGGCGTATGCATATCAAAACGGAAAGTAGACAGCTATGAAATCAGAGCTTTTCTGGGAAAAGATGTCATCGAGCGACGACAACCAGGTTGAAAGACACCAAAAGCGGATGCGGATACATCCGAGAGAATAAAGAAGCATCTTAGAAAAGACGACACGCTTGGGGATTGTGCATGCGGGAGGGGAATAACAACCATTCAGACTTCCGGTTTTGCCAAGGAAGCCCACGCAATCGATGTTTCACAGAGAATGATTGACATTATGGGAAAATAAGTGTGGATTCATTTTTCAGCGCTCATGGTATTAATTGCCGCGGTTCTTTCTGATTTGCTGATTCCTGTCATATTGGGATCAAAACATCCAGGATATAGCCATTTTTTCGACACCATCAGTACCTTGGGTACAAACAAAAGCCCGGTTAAAAACAGGAAAGTCTAAACCTTGTCATCGTTGGGATTTTGCTTATCGCATTTTCCGTGCTGCAAAGATCCGGCTTTACAAAAGTTGAATGGAGCCACAATTTATATACCTGTGGAATAATCGTATATGGAGTCGGCTGTATCCTCGCCGGTGTTTTTTCGGAAGATTCGAAGGGGCCAGAGGAAAGCATTTCCGGAAAAATCCATGGCATTGCTTCGGGAATCGGATTCATCTTCTTGATATTGAACCCATTATGGGCCACCTTCATCGATGCTTTCCAAAAAAACCGGATACAGAACATCATTTTGTTCGGAGCCGGAATTTTGACTTTTTCACTATTCATGCTTTCTGAAAATAGAGAGACCGGTTTTCTGCAATACATGGGTCTATTTCAACGTTTAAACTTGATTATTCTCTACGGATGTCTGGTTCTCAATATCACGGCGATGACTGTATCAGGCTATTGATAGAATGGACTTACCGCACCTTATGGCCCGCCCCTCATATCGATCTAGTGTAAGATGTATAATTTCGCTGGAGAACGGGAGGGAAATATGGGCAGGAAACGATTCAATTCAGAACTGATCATCAATATGCTTCGGGAAGCCGAAGTGTTGCCGAGCAAAGGACTAGAAGTCCCTGCCCACTGAAAACTCGGCGCGGTTTGATACGTATGAATAAATGACCTTGTGCAAATCGGGGACGATTCTTTCTAAAAGACGCTGACTGATTGTCTATGTATGGGAGGAACCAATGATTCAAAAGATCTGTTTCGCGCTCATCTTTGCGTCTTTCTTTTCTTTGGCCGGGACCGTCCGGGTCTACTCCCAGGGAACTCCCCAGCGGGCTGTCGATGAGCTTAAGAAACAAGCCCCCAAAGTCTATATCGACTGCGGGTTCTGCGACATCGATTACATAAAGGAACATATCAACTTCATCAACTACGTCCGCGACCGCAAAGAAGCGGACGCTCATGTTCTTATTACCAAACAGTCGACGGGAAGTGGAGGAGACGAATTCACGCTCACCTTCCTCGGCCGGGAGAAATTTTCCGAGATCAACGCCGTCCTGAACTTCTTTGCCGGGCAGATGGACACGGAACACATGATTCGAACAAACCTCGTGAAAACCTTGAAGATGGGCCTCGCCCCCTATGTGGCCAAGACGCCTATGCGCGATCGGCTCATCCTCGATTTCAAGGATGAGGTAGAACCCACAGCAGTAGAGGATGATTGGGATCTCTGGGTTTTCAATCTGAGCACGAATAGTTTTGTAGAGGGACAGCGCTCCACCGAATCGATAAGCATATCGGGAAATCTTTCCGCGAACCGGGTGACGCCCCGGTCGAAACTCCGGTTGGGGCTTGCCGCCAGTTATTCGGAGGATAAATTCGACATCGAAGATGCCGCGGTTACCAGCACTTCGGACAGCCAAAGCTTTTCCGGATTGTATGTCAAGAGCCTCAACGATCATTGGTCCCTGGGGGGATTTTTGACCTGCGCGTCATCGACCTACAGCAATATCGGTTTCGCCGTCCATCCGACCCCCGCCGTGGAATACAATGTCTTCCCTTATGCCGATTCCACAAGAAGGCAGCTCCGATGTCTCTATCGAATCGGATATTCCTTCGTCAAATACAGGGAAGAGACCATCTATGATAAAACGAAGGAAAATCTGCTCTTTGAAGGTCTGATCGTGACACTGGAGCTGAAAGAGCCTTGGGGCACGATCAGCAGCAGCCTGGAAGGAACCCATTATTTTTTCGATTTCTCGAAAAACCGGCTCGTCCTTTCCGGCGAAGTATCCGTCAATATCGCAAAAGGCCTTTCCCTGGACGTATTGGGAAGCTACTCCCGGATCCAGGATCAGCTTTCCCTGCCGAAAGCGGGGGCTTCTTATGAGGAAATCCTCCTTATGAGAAAAGAGCTGGTCACGGATTTCAGGTACGACGTCTCCATCGGCCTCAGCTACACCTTCGGCTCCATCTACAGCAACGTGGTGAATCCCCGGTTCGGCAACGGATATTGACGTCATCGTGTTCGAGAAAAGGATTGATGGATCCCGGGAATGCACGATCCCCTTGTTCCGCTTCACCTGCAAAGCATGAATGATGCGCTCCGTGACCTGGTTTCCGATGGCGATGTTGGTGTATACGTTATCGTCGATTTGGGATATCAAACCTTAAGAATATGCGGCTTGCAATTTACTATGGTGAATTTTAGGATAATACTGCATTATTGGTGGGATATTTGATAGTCTCATCCGTCACACAATCTAAAAAAGGGGTAATTCCGGTTACAAGACGGCATGACTCATATTGGCAGCCAGCCGGAGTATTACGACTGCCTAAGAATTGCACTCTGAATGATTGTAAAGTTTTGCATTCAAGGAGGTGACCGATGGCAAGAATCGACGAAAGCATCGAGATCAAACGTCCGGTCGACGAGGTTTTCGCCTATACAACCGACGCTGAGAACTGGTCGAAATGGCAGTCGTTTATACCGGAAGCCGCAAAGACATCTCAGGGCCCCATGGATGTCGGCGCCACTTTCGAGGGGGTGAGCCGCATGATGGGGCGGAGCCTGAAGTGGACCGCCATCACCTCAAAATACGAGCCGAACAAAAAGTGGGCCAAGGATATCGCCAGCGGGAGTTTGATGATTGAAGAACAGGTCACCTACAATCCCGTTGAGGGCGGCATGAATTTCAATATCGTGTATAACATGAAGGCGGGTGGTTTTCTCAAGCTGATTTCTGTTCTGCTGGCACGTTCGATGCGCAAGGAAACAAAAAGGAGCCTTGCAAACCTGAAAAGCATTCTGGAAACACAGACTCGGTAATCATCCCATGGCTGATCGCTCAAAAAAAAGCGGCATATAGGAGTTTAATCATGAAAAGAAGCTTACCGATAGTGTTTTCGATTCTTCTTTGCTGCTCGGCATGTTCATCCATGCGCGAGGCTGAACCCGAAGGGCTGATCGCCGGATTCGGAAGCACACCGACGATCGACGGCGTGTTCGACTCGGGGGAATGGGACGACACGGAGATTGTGCAAGCGGATACGACTGAACTGTTCAGGGTAAAGCACGATGGGGTCAACCTGTATTTCGCCGTGCGGGCGGGCGGAGGCAACCTCTTGTTCAACACGGATGCGGGTGTGCGTGTCCTCCATTGGTCCGCTCAGCTGGGCTCAGCGGAATACGTGAAATCCGACACCTCGACCCAGGCGCTCGACAAACCACTTGCCCCTGAGCTATGGGGGTTGCAGGATGAGCCGCCCGCCGTCATCCAGGAAACTCTGGCCGAGTATCTGGCCGAAAACGGGTGGGCATCAAATACGGCCTCGATGGGCAATTTGATGGAATCGGAACTGGCCGTCTCGTTTGATCGGCTCGGCATCGACGCGGGATCGGGACGATTCGTCGAGATCCCCGGCGTGCGTATCGAGGCCGGTCTCATGATCACCCGAAGCGACCCAAGGAGCAAAAAGCTTCTGGCGCTACCCCGGGAGGAGCTGAAAAAGCGATATCCATTCGTGTCCTGGCCGGCGTCAAGTGACATCATCGGTCAGGGCAACCTTCCGGATTCCATACGCGTAGACACAGCAGATTTCGGCAGGATCCGGATTGATCTTAAGAAATAGCGCCTCATTTCGCCGATGAGATGGTGAAGCGTCACGGTTCTGTTTATTAAAAGAAGGAAAGCGGTTTTTCCGATCCATCAAAATGTTATAATATGCTGGCAGCTTAACAGCCAAACCAAAGAGGAGGCTAAGAATGGACGCCATAGAAATGATCAAAGAGCGCCGGAGCGTTCGGAAATACAAAAATGAAAAAGTAGACCGCGCCACCATGACGGAGATCGTCGAGCTCAGCCGATGGGCGCCTTCCTGGGGGAATTTCCAGATCGTAAGATATACTCTGGTTGACGATGAATCCGTCATCGAAAAGCTGGCGGCGGGTGGTGTTAAAGGCTTCAACTATAATATCAGGACGCTTAAACAGGCCCACGGCGTTGCCGTGTTGAGCGTTGTCAAAGGCAAGAGCGGCAAGCTCGATCCGGAAAATGGGGGCTATTCGACATCCAAAGCCAGTGTCTGGGAGGTTTTCGACGCCGGCATCGCATGCCAAACCTTCTGTCTGGCGGCCCACGCCAAAGGCGTTGGAACGTGCATCTTCGGGGTCATCGATGAGGAAACGATTTCCGAGATCGTCGGTCTCCCGGAAGAAGAAACCGTGGCCGCACTCATCGTCTACGGTTATGAAGAGGGAAAGCACGCCGCGCCCACTCCGAGAAAAGAGGTTGACGACATCCTGCGTTTCGTAGAAGCGTAGGAAGCTTCGTAAAACCAAGAAGCTGGATCCTAAGTATAATTCCCAGCGCGTTCGGCAAGAGGTTCTTGTAACGCCTGATATGCATCGGAATATTCCCCTCCGCCGGCTTCCAAGATAATCGTGTATTCACTTTCAATGTCCGATAAAACAACCCTCAGCTTGTGTGTCCCTATATCTACAACTTTATCGGTCTTGACAACTTGTGATGATTTTTGTTCACCATTGACACATAAGGAAGCTTTCGATCAGATTTACAAAGGGATTCGCCGTCCATGAGGAACTCGCCCGCAAACAGGCGGGAACACGGTGACTTGATTTCCCGTCCCGATTCTTAATAATGAGTACATGGGTGGAAAAACTATCGGTACAGCCGGTCCGTGATAAAGGGAATGGCGAGGTAGAAATCATGGAGCACATCATGAACGCGGAGTTTTCAACTTACCTTTCAGGAGAAAGATTGTACGGTGACGATTTCACAATCGAGGAGATCCAAAAATGGTTCGCGGATGAGGCTGAAGGATACGCCGACCTCTGCGCAAAAGAAAAAGATCGATACCGCTAAGAATATCATCTATTGAATACTCAGCATGCTTTCAGGTTTATGCGCAATCTGCGCTATAATGAGGCGTTAGGGATAGGGAGCGCTTATGGAGATGAATTCATGCCGATCGCTCACAACATCAAGCGGATAACCATCCTCGATTCTTCTGATGCATTTTCCGACGTCAAAGAGATCCGTGAAACTCCATGCCGATATATCAAGCCGAATCCCAATGGAAATATGCCGTTTGAATCCAACCGCTTCGATTTGGTTTCAAGTCTGGGAGCGATGCATCACATCCCTAACGTGAGCCATGTCATGAATGAATGCTTCAGATGCCTCAATAAAGACGGAATCATGCTTTTACGCGAGCCGATTGTTTCCATGGGAGGTTGGAGAAAACCTAGAACAGGGCTTACGAAAAGGGAACGAGGCATCCCCTTGCGCGTATTGAACGACATCATTCGGAATGCAGGCTTTACAATCAATCACAAATCGCTCTGCATCTCCCCCATAATTCTGAACATGGCAAATAAAATAGGCATTGCCGCATACAATAATTCCGTTTTGACAATAGCCGACACCCTCCTCAGCCAAATGTTTGCGTGGAACATGAAATATCACAGGACAAAGCTGTATCAGAAATTTTCTCCATTATCGGCTTATTCCGTCTTGAATAAGTAAAGACCGGCACATTTATTTTTTCCAGCACATGCGTAAAACGATACGCCGATCCAATTCGTATAAACATGTGGTTATTGACAAACTTTTTTCAGCGCTGATAAAATAAATTCGGGGTAAATTTTGACCTATACCCGCTATCCGTTCAAATACATGAATGAGTTCCGGGCATACGAGAGGTTCGCCCGGGAGAACGGCCGTGGGCTTTGGGCTCCGGATCCAAAATAGCGAAGACGGGGGGAATGATGAAAAAGTATGTTTTATGTGGAATGATTGTTTGCCTGTTTTTTCCTTGGGGCTGCACAGGTATTGATGATCCAAATTCTCCATCGAACTGGAACGGTCCTTCAACGGATTATTCGGTTGAGATAATCGAATTCAAAGCCTTCCCCAGTGCAATCACTCAGGGAGAACCTGTCACTCTTGAATGGGTGACAATAAATTCAACAACCGTCTCTCTCAACCAGAATATCGGGGAAGTTCAAGCCACCGGTTCAAAAACCGTATATCCGGCAGAATCGTTAACATATACTTTAACGGCATCTAACAGCCGGGGACAAAGATCTGAGTCGAGAAAAATCACTGTATCTCCGGCCCAGATGGGGAGACCATGACAAAATCCACACGGTCTATCCCGATTGAAATGGAAGCGGATCACTTCATTTTTGTGCTGTAGTTGCTGTTGCGCCACATACGATGCACCCGGCCCGACTCATCGCGTTCGAAGACCAGCTCCTCACCCAGCGTTTCGTCCTTGCGGATCCGGCGGAATACATCTTCCTCGATGTGCCGGTACAGAGTGAGCCCGGACGCGGGATTCGAGGACGGCAGGCCCAGGACGGCAAGTTTCCCGTACCAGGACAGCACGACCGATTCACCCGACCAGGGCTGAGCGGTATAGGTTCCGGCATAGACCTCGAGGTCGGTCCCCGGAGCGGACCTTTCCGGTTTGCCCTCTTCCGCCTTTTTGAGCACCGCCCGCATGCCGTTGATATACTTATCCGGGCTGACTCCCTGGGCGTTGATCATAGCCACAAAGGCTTTCTTTTTTCGGGAATCTATCTTTATACTTGTTCTGTAACCCGGGCAGGAACCGCCGTGTCCGACCATGGATCGCCCGTCCACTTCGCTTACGGAAAAACCCAAGCCCCAGGCCGTCTTCCAGTCCGGGTCCACCCAGTGAACGCGGTGCATCTCCCGCAGCGTGGACGCCTTGAGGATCTCTTCTCCCCCGTTTTCCAAGAGCCGAAGCTGCCAAACAGCAAAACGGGCCAGGTCCTCGGCCGTCGAAGAGAATCCCGCCGCGGGTTTGATGCCCTCGGCTTGAAAGAACGGCACCACATCCCGGCTGCCGTCCCTTTTCAAGGCGCTGTAACCGGTCGCCAGCTTCCCTCCCCACAGGGATTCGGGAAGCACCGTGCGCGTGTCGGCCATCTGCAGAGGTTTTAAAATATGATCCCGTATGTAGCGGTCGTACGGCACTCCCGAAACCTCCGACACGACCTCACCCAGAAGGGTCAAACCCAAGTTGCTGTATTGGAAATAGGTCGAGGCCGGATAAAGGGTTTTCTGGCCGCCGAGCCTGGCTTTTATCTGCTCCCGGGTCGGAAAGGGAAACTCCGGACCCGTCCAGTAGGGATAATCCGCCTCACGGGGCAGTCCCGATGAATGGGTGAGCACGGAACGCACGGTGATGGGCCCGCTGTCCTTGAACCGCTGCTCCAGATTGAACCAGGGCAGAAGGTCGGCGATGCGGTCTTCCAGCCGGAGCCTGCCCGCGTCGCGGTTCCGCATGATCGCGATGGAAGTAAACAGCTTGGAGATGGAACAGATACTGTAGATCGTATCCGGACCCGCAGGGATTTCCTTTTCCACATCCGCCAGTCCGTACCCCCTGCTGAAAAGGATATCCTGATCACTGACAAAGGAAACCGATATGCCAGGCAGCCGGTCGTAATCGCGCATGGCTTCCAGCCAGGTGTCTATAACATGCAAGGCCGGAGAATAATCATACGCCGAAGTTTCCTGGGCCTGAGAAATCCCCCGCACCCCTCCCATCAGTAAAAATACCAGTGCAGCACAAATCACAATCCTCTTTTTCAATGTTTCCCTCCTTACCCTGATTTCCTATTCCCCATTCCCCATCCTCAATTCATAATTTCCTATTCTTAATTCCCTATTCACTATTCCTGAAGCTGCGAAAAATCGTGCGGATAAGAACGAATAAAGCGGAGCCCAAAACCGCCGCCCAGAAGGGCATGAACATTTCGATTCCCGGGAATCCAAAAAAGACCGCTGCCGGGATCACTGACGAAAGGGCCAGGATCTGAGCGGCGATCACCCGGGAAGGCTGTAGAATCTCCCCGGTCAAGTCGCCCCGGCTGCGAAGGGAACGCGCCCCGATGACAACCGGAATAAAAGAAAGCGCCGTCAGAAAGACAAAGCCGATGGGCAGTATGGGATTGTGAGATATCCGGAACAATACCGGTTCCCTTATCAAAACCCACACCGCTCCCAAAAGCGGAATCACGGCCAGCCTCCACTGCCTTTGCCGCTTTGGAGGGAGAACGCCGTCACAAACCAGTGCGGCCGCGGTCATCACGCCGGCGATCCAATTCCCCCTGATGATCATCCACACGCTCAATCCGATCAAGAAAAAAGAATCCATGAGGGTAGCGGGAAGCCCGGTGGTCCGGTTGACGATCCGCATCAGGACCAGCAGCCAGAGCAATGCCGAAAGTGCGGGGGGATTCAAGAACGGCACGGTGCCCGCCGCCAGGCCCGCGCCGACAAAGGCCGCTGCGTCATGATCCGGATCCAGTTCCCGCCCGAGCGCCCATGCCAGGAATACGGCCAGGCCGGCTGCCGCTCCCCGGTACGCGCCTTCGAAAACGGCGGCGCCGGAAACCCATAGAAAGATCACTCCCCCGATGGTATAGAGGATTGTGATGGCAGCGATAAGACGGTTTGTGGGGTAGCTCGGATCGATCGTTCGCCCGATAGCGGACAGCCTCCGTTTTTCTTCCATAGCAATTCCAGTAAAGAAAGCCTATCAAAGATTTTTCGGCTCGGCAACCCTATCCGATCCGGAAATATCCGCCGGCCCGGCTGCGGTGTCATGCTTCCACCGCCGCCGATTATTTCATCGATATCCCCGAGCGACTAAAATTATGTAAAAACAACTTATATCGCATCCACCGAAATACACGTATCACCAAGTAGATGAACGCATCCCGAAGCTCTTCGATCGCCGGAACAATGAGATCCGGCCTCAACAAATTATGCAAAACGGCTTCAACACATTTCTGCTCTCCCTCCGGCTTGTGATATGATGCTGGTGAATCGGGGCCGGAAACAGAGTTTTCCCGTCTCCGGAAGGTCCAAGCCCATGCGACACACCGGAAAAGACTTTTCACTGGTCAACCGCCGATATACCCTATTGACCACGGTCGTCGATTTCATCATCGCGCTGGTTCTCTCGGAAAGGTTGACCGGACTGCCGGAGTTCGGCGGTGCCCTTTTCATATCTCTCCAGGTCTGGGTGCTTTACTTCCGTCTCTTCCGAAAAAGGGTCCTGGCGGCGCTTCCTCAGAGGATCCGAAAACGCCGCGCTTATGTTCTTGGAGCATCCATTTTTCTCAGCGCCATGCTTTTCATCCTTTATCCCGAGATCATCGACGCCCCGCACTCCATCGTTCTATTCGGCGTGTTGATCCTGATGCAGGCCCGAAGCATCGCTCTGGACATCGTCATTTCCGCATCCCGGAGGCCCTCGCTGAGAACCCGGTGGGTCCGAAGGAGAGCCCGACGGCTGTCCACGTGGATCATCCTTTTCTCCCTGGCCGGCGTTACGGCACTGGCTTTTCTGGTCGGAGAAAGCACGGCGCGTTGGACCATCATCATCGCATTTTTGATCAGCAGCATTCTGGTGATTATTCTCCAGATCGTGGACCACGCATCCACCGTGCGCCTCCCCAAAATACGCGTGGAAGAGATACGGGATATCCGGAGCATCGGCGTTTATAACATCTACATAAAAACCATCACCTATATCCTGATCGCCGTGCAGGTCGTGCTCATGATGTTCGTGAGCTATCTCATCTACCTGCCGAGCATCGGTCTGACCGAAATGGTGATCAGTCTCGTCATCCTGTCGGTACTGGTCCCCTTCATCATCGCCGTCGTCGACCGCTTGATCAAGCGCTTCCATTGGAAGGATTTCGGAGCCGATACGCTGATCATCCTGGGAGCGGCGCTCTGGCTGGTATCAAGCTACGCGCTGTTTCGATCGCTCGAACAGGGCCGCACCATCGTCATCTTCGTGTTCATGCTGCAGAGCATCATCGGCGCGGCTCTCGTATTCACGGCCGTTATCTCCATGGAGCACGACATCCGGGAAGTCGTTCGCTTCGTCCGAGGCGACGTCGATGACGACATCCTCACCATCAATGCGGGCATGAATTACGAATGGGCGCTCCTCATGGGACAGATCCTGTCGCTGCTCGTCTTCACCTTGATCGGCGCACTCCGCGGGGGTGCCGCGGAAGGGATCCGGTACGGGATCACGATCACGAAATTCGCTTTTACGCTGCTGCCCGCGGTATTCATCTGGCTGGCCCTGAATTATTCTCTCAAACAGCCTCTCACCCGGGAATACGTGGAAAAACTGCGGCGTTACTTTACCCTGAAGAAGCAGGGCCTCGAAAACGAAAGATTGACCGAGCGCCTGAACCTGGTCCTGGTCAAAAAATACACGCGGCGTTACGGATTGAAGCTGCTGGCCCTGCTTTTCAAGCCGTTCTGGTCCCATAAAGTCATCGGAAAGGAAAAGGTCAAGGACAAGGACGGCTCCGTCATCTTCATCTGCAACCACGGAAAACTCTACGGTCCCGTAATCACCAATCTCTATGTGCCGTTCGACTTTCGCCCCTGGATCATTTCGCATATGATCGGCATCGAGGAAGTGACCCAATATATTTACAGCGGCTGGTTCAGCAAGCGGAAGTGGATTCCCAAACGGATGCGGATGCGGATCAGCCGCCTGTTCGCGCCGCTGATGGCCTGGGCCATGCGTTCCACCGATCCGATCCCGGTCTACCGCGAAAGTATCGGAAAGCTTAAAAAAACGGTCAAGCTGACGCTGGAAGCCATGGAAGCGGAATACAATATCCTGATATTCCCGGAAGACAATACCCAAACGGGATACCGGTCCGATGAGGTTATCGACTTTTTCACGGGATTCGCATCCCTCGGCAGGGCATACTATAAAAGAACCGGACGGCGCACGGTATTCTACCCCGTTTACGCCAGCCGGAAAAAACGCATCATTTCATTTGGAGACGGCATCACCTATGATCCCTCCAACGATGCCCGCAGCGAAAAACAACGGATCATCCAATCGCTGAGGGAAGCCATCAGCCGGCAGGCCGCGGAGATCGAGGGAACGTCTCCGCTTGAAAGCGGAGACTGAATCCGGTATACCGCCGTTCATCCGGCATGGGGCCGTTCTTCTCTCCGCTTCAATGCGGCGCGTTCGCCAGCATGATGATGAGCGCCTCATAACCAAGAGCGTCGAAGATATCCTCCACGGAATCGGTGTAGTAGGAATCGTGGCTTATCAGGTGATCCTTGAGCATGAAGGTGTTGTAATCGAGATCCAACGCGCCGAAATGCGTCGCCAGCACGCAGCCGACCGCGCTCAGACCGCAGAGGAAAACCGTGTTGATCCCCTGTTCACGCAGCATGTTGTCGAGTTCGGTTTTTTTAAAGGCGTTGGGGAAGTTCTTCACGATCTTGGGATCATCGGGCTCGATCTGTACGGTCTCGGGAAAGGCGAATCCCTCGCTTCCGGGTTCGGGTCCGTATTTCAGATCACTGTGATAAACCCGGATTATGGGAAAACCGTGGGCCCGAAACAACCTGATGGCGCCGTTGATCCGGCTCATTCCGATCCTTACATCCTTTTCCGCCATCAGGGGCAGGTAAGCATTTTGAATATCGATAACCAAAAGGGCCGGTTTCATCGCCTTGCTCTGCTGAAGATCAGGAGAATTGGGGTAAATGAAGACGGCCGCCCCCAAAAGGAACAGGGTCAATCCGATGACGGTTTTTTTCATGTTTCCTCCTCGATCGGGACCGCCGTCATCTCACGGGGCTCCCGAAGATCGATAAGACTCAAAACCGACGTTATCCAGGATAACGACACCCGAGGGGGTCCGATCGAAGACGAGCCGGATTTCCCGGAGATCCTTCGGATCGAATCCCGTGGGGCCCGATAAAAACTTGGCCAACGGCAGTTCGAACGTCTGCATGGTGGGTTCGTAATCGCTCTTCCAAAGCCGTTTCTCATTCGGCAGCTTGCTGAACCGCGAACGGATTATGGGGGGAACGGGCATAAAATCCATTATCACCCGCCTGACCGCGGCATCCCGCTTCCCGACCAACTCGATGCTGAATTCAATCAATGCTTCCGGCTCATCCTCATCCGTCTTATCCTCATCGTCTGTTTTCTTACCTTCATACGTATTTTCATTCTCAGGGTTTTCTTCTTCGTCCTCATCAGGCTCCGGAGGCTCCTCATCCAATGCGGCCAGCGTGAAAACCAGCCTGGAATCAGAATTCAGTCCTTGTTCAGCCCCGAAATCCCCCGGCAGTCTCAGCGCATACACCGCCGTTTTTTCTCCGGGAACCTCGGTTCCGGGTTCCCCCCAGCCGATGACGGCCGCATTGTTTTCCTTGGTTCCTCCCGCTCTGAAACTCAGGTCTTCTTCCCGCCACACGGTCAGGTTTTCTCCTCCGATCACCACCCCCGCCCGCGATCCCGTGGTCACGTCCACGTCCTCGTCATATCCGGCCAGCAGCGAAAACGAAGAATCCTCGTATCGGCTGATCAGGATATCATCGGGAAGCCAATCGAGACCATGCCGGTAGTCCCGAAAAAAAGGCCGGTATCCGGTTTCTCCATGCAACGTACACTCGAGAAAGGCCGCGATGGCGGCCTTTCCGAGTTTGCGCTGTTCTTCTCCGTCCAGCAGCGGTTTCCGGTTGATCAGCCACCCGAGCGGCCGCCCCCAATCATTGTCGCCCCACGTGGTGTTGAACTGCCCGTGGTTGGAGCGGTAGGAATAAATCGCCGCTTTGAACCAGAAACCACCGTCGGTGAACTTCACCCGGTTGTACTGCCGGATGCCCATAAAAATCGCTACATCCGAATCATGCGCGCCCTGCAGCACGAGGTAGTTGAGATTTTCAAGCGGGGTCGGACGTCCAGTCGGCTTGTACTGTCCGTCACTGGGCGCGATGGCGCAGACGGCCTTGATATTGAACCCGAAATCGAAATCGAGAGTCGCGTCATCGGGATAGTGTTTCAAGCGGTTGAAAGCCCCGGCGATCGCCGCCGCCTCCCCGCCCCGGGAATGGCCGATCAATGCGATGTTCTCCATGTCCACTTTGCCGAAGAAAGGATTCCCGGCCGTTCGATTCCACTCCCGCCAGACTTGGAGATGCTTGAGAAGCATCCAGCCGCGTCCGTCGTTCTCCTTTTTCAATCCGCTGAAAAACGAACCGTTGAAAAAATTCTCGTCCACGGATACGAAGATGAATCCCCGTCCGGCCAGCAGCTCACCAAGATAGGCGTAGCCGGGATCGGAATAATCTTCCATCGAGTGGTTGCCGTGAACGATCAGAACCAATGGGAAGGGATCGTCGCCCTTCGGATACCAGACACGTCCGTTGACGGGGAACGCGTCGATATCGAATCCCCAGTACCACTTCCTGAGCTTCATCTTCCATCCCTTATTGCCCTCCAGCAGTACGGAGGCATCCACCGGATCGGTTATGATATCCGCTTTCTCCCCATACTCCGGGCGGCGTTTGTCCGTCCCGCTTCCGTAGGTCATCCGGAGCACGCCGTAGGGCCCGGGACGGGCGGGATTCGGCATGTCCAGCATCTCCACATTCACGCCGGGTTCGGGTTTGGCCGTCAAATGCGCGTCATCTCCACGGCCCGCAAGCCTGACGACCAGGAAGGCATCCAGAGCCAACGGGATAAAGATCGCCAGCAGCACCAATCCTTTCCCGAGGAAGGGTTTGAATTTGAAATCCCGTTGGAATACGATGGCGAGGGCTCCGCCCAGGAGGGCATGGGCGCCCCCCAGAAGCAAAGCCGCGGTCAAAGCCATGGAAAAAGGGAAATGGAACTGCATCAGAATAAACAACAGGACGATAAACACGACCAGGCCCAACCCGGTTACAAAACGCGGGATCAAACTTAACAGCTTGAGGGTCAGAGCCGCTGCCGCCCCCATTAAAACCGCGAAAACCGCCAGAAGCAGAACCCCCGAAACCCCGTCGAGCAGTCCCGGGAATCCGGGTTTTATGAAAACCCCGGTCACGATAACCAGCGCCGTGATCAAAGCCGCAAGCCCCGCTGCCGCCCCCCGGCGGGTTCGTTTCATGGGCTGCAGCGCCTTCCAGGCCGCAGTCCCACAGCGGCGGATTCGCGCCCCTATGGTACTGCCGTTTGTGGAATTTTCTTTGCGGGAAGAATGGATGTCTGATTTCATGCGCGGAACCTCCTTATCGATAACGGCTCATCCACCCGTTGGGAACGAGTGTCTTTCCTTAACGGAAATCTTAACTCAATCCCGATACCGGGTGCAACCATCCGAAGGAAACGATTGTTTTTAGATAAAAGGAGGGAAAGCATGAAAACAAAACTGACGATCATCATGACACTCTTCATGTGTCTCGGCCTTGCCGCCAGCGCCGCCTTCGCCCAGAAAATCGAAACCGAAGACGGCATCCGGATCATCCACAACCCGAAATCCGGAAAATGGGGGAACTCGACTCCGATCTCTCTGGAAGCATCGGACGCCATCGGGCAGCTCGAAGCCGTCGATGAAAACCTGGCTTTTTACATGCCGGCGGACATCGCATTCGACGGCGAGGGAAATATCTACGTCCTCGATTCAGGCAACCAGCGGGTCCAGAAGTTCACCGCCGACGGAACATACCTATCGACATTGGGACGCAAAGGACAGGGACCGGGCGAATATGCTTTCCCGGGATCGCTCGAAGTAACGGCGGACGGCACCCTCTATGTCTCCGATTCCGGCAACCAGCGGATACAGGTTTCAAGCCCCGACGGCAAGGAACACAAAACCATCCCCATGCTGGACGTACCCCCGGGTAACATCTCTCTTCTCTCCGGGAACCGGATCCTCACGGGCGCGGGAGGATCGGGACTCGCCTTCGGGATGCGAGATCCGGATAAGAAAGACAAACCCGAAAAGCTCTTCAAGGTCGTGGACGCGGCCGGAAAATTGATCGAAGAGTTCGGAGAAGGCCGTGATTTCAAGCATTTTCTCCTCAACCGGATGGGAAACACCTATCATTACACCAGGGACGAAGAGGGCGCGATCTACGCCGCCTTCGATTTCCAGAACCGGATCGAGAAGTATTCTCCCGAAGGCAGCCTCCTGTGGCGCGCCGACCGCAAGCTGAACTACAGCACCGCACCCCCCAAGGCCAAAGGGTCCATGCAGCGAGGCAGAGGGATGGTTGCCATCGAAATGCCGGAGATGAACCGCTGCGGCGGAGGCATCGCCGTGGACGGCAAAGGCCGCATCTGGGTGGTGGGTCTCAAGCGCCAGCTCAAGGAAGAGGAGAAAGTGGGTGTGAACGTCGAGGCCAACATGGACGACAGCGGGCGGCGGTCCATGGCCATGAAAGCCGTGGGAAATACCGACATCCGGGAATCGGAAGCCTATGAACTCGAAGTATACGCGCCCGACGGCATCCTGCTGGGAAAAATCCCGGTCCGACATTTCGTCGACGACATCCACATCCACGGGGACCGTATTTATCTTCTGGACCGTATGCGCGGCATGCAGTTCCGGGTATACCGGATCATTGAATGATCATCCCGGTTGACACTTCATATCCCGTAAGATAGTTTAAAAATGCAATGCGATCGCGCCATTGGGGAGAAAAGCGATAAGCTTCAAACGGTCCGGCATGCACATCATTGAATCCCTGTCGGTTCCTCTCACGACATGATGGATCCGAAGAAGGAACCCGTCCAAATCAACTTGTCCCGCAAGCTCGGACTTTTCGACTCGACCATGGTCATCGTCGGGATCATCATCGGGTCCGGGATCTTCCTGACCACCGGGATCATGGCCAAAAGCATCCCTTCCGGCGGCCTCATCCTGCTCGCCTGGTTTGTCGGCGGGCTTCTCACCCTCGCCGGCGCCCTCACTTTTGCCGAGTTGGGCGCCGCGATGCCCGAGGCCGGGGGGCAGTACGTCTATCTGCGTGAAGCCTACGGCCCCATGGCGGGCTTCCTGTTCGGATGGATCCTCTTCCTCGTCTATATGACGGGTGGGATCGCGGGACTGGCGCTGGCGTTCGCCGAATACACCGGCTATTTCTTTCCGTCCCTGGGAACCGGGCGCATCATCCTGGACTTCCAGGTTCCGATTCTCCAGGGTTCCTTTCACTATTCCCTGTCAGCCAGCCAGCTCGTCGGCGTCGCCGTTATCATCCTGCTCTCCGTCTTCAACTTCATCGGCGTCGGCCTCGGCAAGTTGATCCAAAACGTGTTCACCGTCATCAAGATCGGCATACTCGCGTCCATCATCTTCCTGGGATTCGCCGTCGGGAAAGGATCACCCCCCGACCTTTCCCTGAATCCGGCGGGAATGAGCATCAGCGGTCTCCTTATCGGATTCGGCGTCTCGCTGGTTGCCGTCGCCTGGGCGTTCGACGGTTGGAACAATGTCAATTTCGTGGCGGGAGAGATCAGAAATCCCGAACGCAACCTTCCCCGGGCTCTTATCATCGGGACCCTGGGGACCACTTTGCTCTATGTCCTCGTCAACTACATCTACCTGTACGCCCTGCCGATCCCGGAAGCCGTCGGCGTCGTGAGGATCGCGGAAAAAGCGACAAGCACGCTGTTCGGCGCATCGAGGGGGGGTCTCATCTCCGCGCTGGTCATCGTATCCGTATTCGGAGCCCTGAACGGTTCGATCCTGGTCGGCCCCCGCGTATATTACGCCATGGCCCGGGATAAGCTTTTTTTCCGAAAGGTCGCCCATGTCCACCCCCGTTTCCGAACCCCTGGATTTTCCATCCTGATCCAGGCGATCTGGGCTTCCCTGCTGACACTTTTAGGCACATTCGAGCAGATCTTCACGTTCGCCATGTTCATAAGCATCCTCTTCTGGATCGCCGGCACGGCGGCCGTGTTTACGCTCCGGAAAAAACGCCCCGATCTTCCCCGCCCTTACAGGACCTGGGGCTACCCGTTCATCCCGGCCCTTTTCATCATCGCCTCAGCGTGCATCCTGCTGAACACCCTGCTGGAAAAGCCGGTGGAGGCCCTGGCGGGATTGATCCTGACCGCTCTGGGGATTCCGGTTTATTTTTATTGGAGATCGCTTTCAAAGCACGATCGCTGGAAATCCGGGAAACCTTCGCCATGACTCCGGGCTTTTTCACGCATCAAAGCCCGCATGATCATTCATACTTCAGGGAATCAACCGGATCGGCCGTGGCGGCCTTGACCGATTGGTAACTAACGGTCGCAAGCGCCAAAACAATCGATAAGATCGCCGCATAGACGAAAACATCGAAATTCAAATCAATGCGGTAAGCAAACCCCCCGAGCCACCGGTTGATAAAATAATAAGCGAACGGCCATGCGATCACATTGGATATCATGATCTTTTTCATGAAATCATGTGAAAGCATGGAAACGATCTGATCCACCGAAGCCCCAAGCACCTTGCGCACTCCGATCTCTTTCTTTTTTTGTTCGGTCATGAAGGAAACAAGCCCCAGCAGGCCGAGACAAGAAATAATGATCATCAGGCTCGTTATGCACAAGGTGATCGTGCCCGTCAGATTTTCATTCGCATACATTCCTTTATACTCATCCGACAGAAATGAATAGGTGAACGGATAGGCCGGAATGATATCGGTGAATGTTCCCTTTATGGAATCGATGGCTCCCATCATATGGCCGGATCCCGGCATAACACGAATGCAGACGTAGTTCGCTCTGTTGGGACGGACACGCAGCACGAGAGGAGAGATGTCGTGACGCAGGGAGGAGAAGTTAAAATCCTTCACCAAACCGATGATTTTCCCACGCACTCCCCAGAGAGACATCCCGGTTCCCAAGGGAGATTCCAATCCCATGGCCTTGGCGGCGGTTTCGTTGATCACATAAGCATCCGAAGCATCGGTCATATAGGGTTCTGAAAAGAATCGCCCGGATGCCATCTCGGCGTCAAAGGCATTAAGAAAATCATAATCAACGGTTTTTATCGAGAAACTCAACCGGGAGTTGGGATCCATGCCGTCCCACTCGACATCGTCCGTCGTGTTGTTCCATGCGATCAACGGGGGGATGTCCATTGAAGTCACGCTGCTGATGGAAGGTTGCCGCAGGAGTGCATTTTTTACGGTGTCGTATTTCTCTTTCAGCTCTCCCCTCATATCCAGAAGGATGATATCGTCCTTTTCGATCCCCATATCCCTGTTGTTCGTGAATGCCATCTGCCGGTGGATTGAAGCGGCCGCAATGATAAAGAAGATCGAAACCGAGAACTGAATAACCGTCAGTGTTTTTCTGAAAAAAGCCATCCGCCTTCGGTTGTCCGATCCGTGAAGCCCCTGCATGACACGAACCGGATTAAAGGAGGAGAGGAAAAAAGCCGGATACCCGCCCGCGGCCAAACCCGTAAGCACTGTAATGGAGACAATGCCCAGGATGAGCCGGCCGGAGAACTCAATGTTTATTTCATGTCCCACGAGGGTATTGATAAAGGGAAGCAAAAACAGGGTCAGGAACAGCCCGGCGATCATGGCGATGAAAGCCAGCATCATCGACTCGCTGAGAAACTGAGTTATCAACTGATTCTTACGTGAACCGACGACCTTACGCAAACCGACTTCTTTAGCGCGCCGGGCGGCTTTCGCCGTTGCGAGATTCATGAAATTGACGCATGCAATCAGCAAGACGATCAGGGCCATGGCCGAAAAAAGAGTGATGTACGTGATCCTGTCGACACCGGTCAAGGCATACAGGTGAATTTCACGCAGCGGCTGAAGCGCCAGAACCGATTCGCTTCTTTCCTGATGATCCTTCAGCACGCCGGATATCTTGGAGCTTATCGAATCATATGCATTCGCGTTCGTGAGCTGGACATAGACTTTGTGATCATTATTGTTCCATTGAGGGAATGAAGCCGGGAGGATGGAATAGGGAACACAAAAATCGAACCGCAGATGCGAACGGGCCGGCACATCCGCGAAAACGCCGGTTATTTTCAATACGTGCTTATCGTCATACTTCAAGATTTGACCCAGAGGATCCTCAGGTCCGAATATTCTCTCCGCCATGCTTTGGGAAATGACCACCGAGCCGGGATCTTTCAGCGCGGCATCCTTTTTCCCGCTCAAGAACGGAAAAGAAAAGATCGAAAAGAACGACGGATCGACCACGGCGCATCGATGGATAAAACTCTTCTCCCCGAACGAAACTTGTTTAGGAGGCCTGAACAGCACTCTTGTCGCTTTCTGAATTTCGGGGTAATCCCTTTTCAGCAGCGGCCCCAACATGCCGGGTACCCATGCCTGTCCCTCTTCACCGTTTTCCCCGTCCCATTTTTGAACGACCCTGAATATTTCCGTTTTGTTTTCATGAAAATCATCGTAACTGAATTCATCCTGCACCCAGAACAAAATAATCATGCAGCAGGCTATGCCCACGGCCAGCCCGAAAATATTGATCGCGGAACAGCCCTTGTTTCTTTTTAGGTTTCTCAAGGCGATCTTGATGTAGCTGCTAAACATAACACCTCCTTGTGGATTGAAAACTCATTTGATTTTCGAATGGAGCCGACGGCCCAGGGACGATGCCGCCTCAGGCGTTCAGCTTCCCCTTCCGATAAGTATGACCGGATTCCGGTCAAAATGTTGCCCCCCCCCGCGATTCCAGGAGGACCGGTCTCCTATCGGAGATGGAACGCGGGGTTGAGAACTTTTTTTAGACTTATGCCATGCATTCATGATCAAATAAAAGAGGATCGAAAACGGGATGAAATGGATGCGGTTGGTTTCAGGGGAACCTCCGGATCAGCCGCCCGAAGGAGGCCGCTTATGAAATGCAGATCCATTACAAGGATGATCTCGGCGATTATCGTTATCGCCGCGTTGTGCGGATTTTACGCCGGCGACAAAATCCAGGCGGATCAGGACATCGTCGCCAAAATCCGCGAAGAAGGATTTCAACGTTCCCAGGTCATGGACATCGCCGGTTATATGACGGACGTGCTGGGCGCCCGCCTGACCCTCTCCGAAGACATGAAACGGGCCCAGAGCTGGGCAACGGACAAGATGAGTCAAATCGGCCTGGAAAACATTGTCGTCGAGCCGTTCATGGATTACGGCGTCACCTGGGACAATGAATATGTTTCCCTCCATATGCTGGAACCCGATTACCAGCCCATGGTGGGTTTTCCACTGACCCACACGCCCGGCACAAACGGAAAGATCACCTGCCCGGTTGTTATCGCCGCTGTGAATACGCGTAAGGAATTGGACAAATTCAAGGGAAAATTATCGGGCGCCGTGGTCCTGTCCACCCCCCCGGCTGAAATCGATCTTGTCCGCATGGCCCAAGCAACCCCGCGCCGCAGTGCGGAAGAGCTCAAACAGCTCGAGGAAGACGTCATCCCCAAACCCCGGCGGCGCGCAAGGCCTTCGGGACCACCCAATCCTGATCTTCTCGAGCCTCAGGAAAAGATCGATTTTTTCAAAGCCGAGGGAGCGCGCGCCGTCTTCGAATGCAGAAGCGGAAGGCCGGGTCTCGTGCGCGGGTTTGCCCGGCCCGGAACCAAAGACGACAAGTGGTCGCTCGAAAAAAGCCTGGACTGCCTCCCCATCATCGCGGTAACACCGGAGCATTACAACCGGATGTACCGCATCCTCAAGCGCGGTATCGGGGTGAAAGTCGAACTTGAAGTCCGCAACCGGCTGGGCGAACAGGTGGAGAAAGCCTGCAGCGTCCTCGGAGAGATCCCCGGGACGGACCTCAAGCATGAGGTCGTGATGATCGGCGCTCATTTCGACACCTGGCACGCCAGTCCCAACGCCAGCGACAATACTTCGGGCTGTGCGGTCACGCTCGAGGCGGCCCGCATACTCAAGTCGATCGGCGCCCGGCCCCGGCGTACGATCCGCGTCGCCCTCTGGGGAGGAGAGGAACAGGGCATCCACGGTTCGCGTGAGTATGTGTACAAACATTTCGGGAATCCCAAGGATCCGAAGATCGGAATCAAGCCCGACTACGATTCCTTCTCCGTCTATTTCAACCAGGATTACGGGGCCGGAGCATTCCGCGGCATCTTCCTTCAGGGAAACGAACACGCGCGCGGCGTCTTTGCCCCCTGGATGATCCCTCTGCGCGATCTCGGTTTCACGGCGATCTCGATCCAGAGCGTGGGCAGTACGGATCATGTTTCCTTCGACGCCGTCGGTCTGCCCGGATTCCAATTCATACAGGATCGCATTCCCGGAACCGCCGGACACACCAATCTCGACTTCCTCGACACCCTTCAGGCTGAGGACCTGATGAAAAATGCCGTCATCATGGCCGTATTCGCCTATCACGCCGCCATGAGCGATGAGAAAATCCCCAGGGAAAAAATTCCGCCCACTCCCCCAAAAAAGAAACCTTGAAAAAAGGAATGAATATTATTGAAATAAGGATGTGAAAGGAGACGATAAACATGAACGCATTTCAACCCTTTGAACATGAAGTGATGGCGTCACGGAATGAGAAGGAGGTGGATTACAATCTATCCGAGAGCGGCGTTCACCCGCTTAAGCTCAAAGAGCTGCTGGCGGACAGCCCCGAGTATATTGAAACCCTGCTGGCTACGGAAATAGACTACGCCCACGGCAACGGCGTTCCCGAACTCAGAGAAAACATTGCGGCTCTCTACTCCGGCTGCACCTCAAGCAGCGTCCTCGTCACCGTCGGCGCGATCGAGGCCAACTTCAACGCGATCCACACCCTGCTTCAACCCGGGGATGAAATGGCCATCATGCTTCCCAACTACATGCAGATATGGGGAATCGCGAAAAACTACGGCCTGAAAATGAAACCCTTTCATCTTCGCGAAGAAAACGGCTGGCGGATCGATCCGGATGAGCTCAAGCAGGCGGTCACACCCCAAACCAAGCTGATCGCCGTATGCAATCCCAACAATCCCACCGGACATATCCTTACACAAGAAGAGATGAATGCCGTCATCGACGCCGCGGACAAAGCGGGCGCCTGGATCCTGTCCGATGAGGTCTATACGGGCGCCGAACGAAGCCGGGATGAAGAGACGTCTTCCTTTTACGGTCGATATGACAAGGTCATGGCCTCAGGCAGCATGAGCAAGGCCTACGGTTTGCCGGGACTTCGTGTCGGCTGGGCCGTCGGGCCCCCGGACACCATTGAAAACATCTGGAGAAGACACGAATACACCACCCTCAGCACCTCTATCTTTTCAAATAACCTGGCGGCATTGGCCCTCTCCGCCGATGTGCGGCCGCGCATCATCCAGCGCACCCGGGATTATATCCGCAAAGGATTCCCCCTGCTGCAGCAGTGGATCGATCAACAGAAGGACGCCTTCAGTCTGGTGCCGCCTCAGGCCGCCGCCATCGCCTTCGTGCGCTACCGGTTGGATGTCAATTCCACCGAACTGGCCGAAAGACTGATCCGGGAAAAGAGTGTTCTGATCGTGCCCGGCGATCATTTCGGCATGGATAAGTTCATAAGGATCAGCTACGGGCTGCCTCAGGATTACCTGACTGAGGGTCTCGATCGAATCCAACAACTGGTTGAGGAGATCAGGGATTAACACGGCGTAACGTCTTCCGATATCCAACCGGAAGGTTTATCCCATTCGTGTTCCATAAAAAGCGCAGCTTTTCAAAGCATCGAATCTGAGAATTTTCGATCTCAGCCGCGTTTTCTTTAGTATCCGAATCATAAAAGGCAAAAAAATCTTGAACACAAAGCGTAATTACTTTATAATTACTTTAAACTTCCATGAACACCATAAAAGTGAAGATCATCCGGATCGGAAATTCCAGGGGGATCCGCCTCTCCAAATCATTGATCGAGCAGTACGACATGAAAGATGAAGTGCTTTTAGAGACAAAAAAGGATTCGATCGTCATCCGACCGGTCGAAAAGCCGCGGGCCGGCTGGGAGAAATCGTTCGAAATTATGAGGCTCAAAGGAGATGATGCGCTGCTCGATAAGGAGACGGATATCGAATCGGATTGGGACCAAAAGGATTGGCGGTGGTGATAAGCAGGTTCGATGTCTGTTTGATCAATCTTGATCCCACAATCGGACATGAAATAAAAAAGACAAGGCCCTGCCTGATCATCTCCCCGGATGAGATGAACAGGCAGATCCGGACGGTCATCATCGCGCCGATGACGACGGCAGGCAGGGAGTATCCGACAAGGATCAGCACATCGTTTGAAGGCAAAAAAGGCCGGATCATCCTTGACCAGATAAGAACGGTGGATAAAAGAAGATTGGTAAAAGTGCAGGGGAAAATCGATGAATCGACTGCCGGCCGCGTTCTGGAAACACTGGCCGAGATGTTTGCTCCCTGATGGAATTTCAGCCCGACTGTTCATGATGGATTGATCTCTCAGACAAATGTCTGAAGCTCAACCGCTTTACAGGAACAGCCGGACATGTCATAATTTATTATTGCTGAACAGCATATATCCATTCTGAAAGGAGGCATTTATGGCCATTGCAATTGATCTGCGATGTATGACGTCACGCCTCCGGCGGATTGTAATCTAGATCCTACTTTACGGACACAGCCGCGCCCTCTCTCCGGTTGGAGAAAGCCTTCGGCACTGCAATCAGCCGCGCGTGATTCAGCGGCCGCGGTCGCTCTCAAGAGACCGCTCGAGGTTTTTTTGCTTTTTACAGGAGAATCACAGTGTCGAAAGATCAGAATTCCCGGCCGCTCCCGAGTCTTGAAGACCTGGGGTGGCACAATTTTTTCAAACCATTTATGACCCCTTACACGGAAAAAGGGATGATCCCGGCGCGCGTGGCGCGTCAGGACAAAGGACGATATACCGTTTATTCTTCATCCGGCCGATATCCGGCCGAGATTTCAGGCAGGCTACGCCATGAAGCCGTATCCCGCTCTCAGCTGCCCGCGGTGGGAGATTGGGTGGCCCTTCACACCTCGCCCGAATCCGAACGTGCGATGATCCATGCGGTTTTGGAGAGGCGCAGCCGCATCTCCCGCAAGGAAGCGGGATCCCGGACCAGCGAACAGGTGTTGTGCGCCAATGTCGATACCGCTTTCATCGTCAGCTCCCTGACCGGAGAACGCGGATTCGTCCTGCGCCGAATCGAGCGCTACCTGACTATCGCGTTGGAATCCGGTATCGATCCCGTGATCGTGCTCAACAAGTCCGACCTGTGCGACAACACCGAGGAACACGCGGCCAGAACGGAGGAGATCGCAATGGGCGCTCCGGTGTACGCGGTCAGTGCCTTGACCGGGGCGGGCATGGACGGGGTTTCCACACATCTGGGAAAAGGGAAAACAGCGGTTTTGCTGGGGCCTTCCGGAGTGGGAAAGTCCACCCTGATCAATACGATTATGGGGAGCGAGGTCGTTAAAACCGGAGGGATCCGTGCCGATGACGGCCGCGGACGTCATACCACGACATGGCGCGAGCTGATCGTCATGCCGGAACACGGCCTCATTGTGGATACTCCGGGCCTGCGCGAGCTTCAGCTCTGGGCGGAGGAAGACGCCCTCGACGGGAGCTTTTCCGAAATCAGCGACCTGGCATCTCAATGCCGCTTCCGCGACTGCACCCACAGCGGCGAACCCGGCTGCGCCGTCCAGGCGGCCGTGGACGCCGGTACGCTCGAGGCGGCCCGGTTGGAGAGCTATCACATGCAGCAGGCTGAGCTGCGGTATCTGGAGCGCCGACGCGACCAGAACGCCAACCGCATCGAGCAGGCCAAGTGGAAATCCATCCACAAAAGCGTCAAAACGCTCGACAAGATCAGCCCTAAACGCAAATGGATGAAAAACTGATCCGGAGTTTGAAAGAAGT
>Ga0180434_10001988_pt1 | contig 28212 bp, 19 predicted proteins | sample SS_ome_7_FD_132453 | JGI IMG/M metagenome (GOLD analysis project Ga0180434, IMG submission 132453) | Hypersaline lake sediment archaeal communities from the Salton Sea, California, USA - SS_1_D_2 metaG | ecosystem: Environmental > Aquatic > Non-marine Saline and Alkaline > Hypersaline >... | reverse complement strand
GTCCCGCTGCGCCAGGCGTCGCGCGCCAGGCCCGCCTTGACGGCGAGGTGCGCGAGGGTCGTCTCCCGATCCCAACCCTGCTCGGGCGCGACTTGCGGCAGGAAGACCGCCCGGTGACCCGCCTTCTCGAGGACGATCCCATGGCGCCCAATCTCGATCTCCTCGGGCCCGCCGACCTCACGCAAGGGGGTCAAGACCGAGATCTCGAGCTTCAGACCCGCGACCTCCTGCGCCGTCACGGGCGGGAAGCGCGGGTCGCGGAAGGCGGCGCTGAGCGCATTGTCGATCACCGTCTCGACCAGCGGCTCCTGGGCCGTGATGTGGCCGATGCACCCGCGCAGGCGCCCGTCGGCGGTAAGCGTCACGAAGGCGCCGGAGGGCGTCTCGAGCTTCGCCGCCGCCACGCCGGCCGGGTAGGGACGCGGATCTGGTCGCGTCTCTCCGCACAGGGCGCTCTCGATTGCGCGGCGGGCCAGGGCGAGCAAGTGGCGCTGCTCGGCCGTGTTCAGCAGCGGCATCGCCGGCGCGCGGTCGCGGCCGGCCGCCTCCGGATCGGCGCCCGGGCCAGGGGGGGCACCCGCTGCTCCCGTCTCGAGCGCGGCTTCACCTGCGACCTGCACGTCGCGCAGCAGCGGCGGGAAGAGCGGTCCGTCGCGCAAGTCTCCGCGCCGGAAGAAGGCGACCGTCGCGTAGCTCACCGATCCATCGAAGTCCCCCACGAGATCGGCCGAGCGGTAGTAGCCCAGCACGCGCGCGGCCGGCGCGCCATCCCAGATCGCCTGCAGGTCGGCGCGGCGGAGCAGCTCGAGGAGGATCCCGATCGGGCGGTACCCGCAGACGGAGATGCCGGTCTCAGCGACGTAGGCGGCGAGCTGTTCGGGATTGCCGGCCACGATCGGAAGCAGCGCGCCCTTGTCGAGTCGGCGCAGGTTCTTGTCGACGTCGTTGGCGAAGGGCGTGTAGTTGAAGCGCGCCCCGTAATGCGTGAAGTCAGAGCTGACGACGATCAGCGTGTGCTCGTCGACATGGGGTGCCAGTAGCGCGGCGGTCTCCTCCCACTCCTCAGGCGCGAGCTGCGAGACAAGAATCGGCACGATCTTGATCGGTTGCCGCAGCACGCGCTGCAGGAAGGGTAACTGGATTTCGAGGCAGTGCTCCTGCGTGTGCGCCGCAGCGACGCTCTGGAAGCGGTCGTGTGCGCGCAGCGCCGCGATCACATCCCGGTCGAGCGGCAGCTTGCCGAGGGGCGTGGCGTAAGCGGAGACGTCAGGGATCGAGGCGCCGTGAAAGAGCTGGTAATGCGAAGGGCCGAGAAGAATCACGCGTTCGATGTCGGCGCCCGTCTCGCCGGCGATCGTGCGGAAGCCCTGTCCGGCCCCATCGCCGGACCAGCGGTGGCCAGCGTGGGGGAGAATCAGGGCAATCGGGCGGCCGTGCGCGATCTCGGCCAGCGGTTGTCCCTGCGTCAGATGCTGATCCACCGATCGGGCGAGCGCTTCGGGGTCTGCTTCGTACCATGTGCCGGCCAGGACCGGCGGGCGAATCGCGTCCATCGCTTCCCCCTTGCTGATCCAGAGTGGAACAAGCCCTACCAGCGCCAAGCACTGGAGGATATGGATCAAGCGGCATGCGCCGTGCGGCACGCGGTGCGGGATGCGGCGGGGCATGCTCCTCCTCCCGACAAGAGTCCGCCACGATCCTAGGCAAGCCCCCGAGCAACGGCAAGGGGGGGCGTACCGCGCAGCGGTCCTAGTCCGCCGCCTGCGCGCCATCGAGAATCGCGCATGCCCGCGCCTGATCCGCAGCGGTGACCCAGAGGATGACCCCATTGGTGAACTGGATGCCGATCCCCTGCCCTCCGGCGTCGTCGGCCGTGATCGTGGCCGCGATGCCCTCGGCCGCGAGCACCGAGCGGGCGAGTTCCGCCTCGTGCCGGTAATTGAACGTGCGCAGCTTGACGCTCGCCGCCATCGTGTCCCCCGCATGATTTGTCGGCCGCGCCGACGGTCTCGCATACGGTCTGGTCCGCGGTCCTGCCCGCGACCGACAGTCTAGCAGTGGCGGCGGAGCGCGGGAAGTTCGGCCGCGCTGGTGGCGAGAGCCGCCTGCGCACGATCCTCCGCCGCCTGTCTTGCGGCTGCGCAGCGGCTTTTCTCGCTCTCGCTAGTGGAGGCAGAGGAAGTCTCGGCCCTCGCGAAACCCGAGCCGCTTCAGCCGCTCGCGGATCAGCGCGCGGGCGCCTGCCGTCCCCACGGCGACGAGCACGAGCGGAGCGCGCCCGGGACTGGGGCGCGCTCCGGCGCGCAGGTGCTCCGGGGGCCAGACGGGACGGCCGAGGCGTCGCCGGCCGATCTTGCGCGGATCGACGTCGATGAAGGCGACTGGTTCGATCGCGCGCGCGCGGAGCGCCCGCGCTAGGCGGCGGCCGTCGCGGCCCGCGCCCCAGACGATGACACGGGCGCGGTGTAGGCGGGGCGCGAGCTGGCGCAGCTTGCAGGCGAGGAAGGCGGCGGCGCTGTAGCGCGCGTCGGTTGCCGTCAGGCGGCCCGCGTGATGGGTCCAAGCATAGAGGATGCGCGGGACCTTGGCGAACCGCCAGCCCGCGTGCGCCAGGCGCAGCCAGAGGTCGTAGTCCTCCGGCCAGGGACCGGCTCGATAGCCGCCGACCGCCCGCCACGCGGCCGCGCGCAACATGACGGCCGGATGGACGAGCGGGCTCTCGACCCACAAGTCGCGCTCGATCTCCTCGGGCGTGACACAGGCATTGCTCCACTGCTCATAGCGCCGCCAGCCTTCTGGGAGCGGCGTGCGGCACGTGATGCGCACCTGCGTGGCGACGGCGCCAAGCGCGCGGGAACTGCGCAACAAGGCGAGGGAGGCGGCGAGGCGTTCCGGGGCCGAGCAATCATCGGCATCCTGGCGAGCCCAGATCGGCGCCCGGGCGCGCCGGGCAGCGAGGTTGAGCGCGGCGACCAGACCGCGAGCGGGGCGCAGACGGTGGAGTCGAATGCGCGGGTCGCGCGCCGCCGCACGGGCGGCGATCGCCGGCGTGGCGTCGTTCGAGCCGTCGTCGACGAGCAGGCATTCCCAGGCGGTGAGGGTCTGCTGCTGGAGGCTCGCCAGCGCGCGCGGCAGCGTCGCCGCAGCGTTGCGCGCCGGAAGCAGGATGCTCACTGCGGGTGTTGGCCCCACGCTGTGGCCTCAGCGCGTCTTGACCATCCGCCTGACGTCAGTCGTACCGGCGGCCGTCAGACGGACGAAGTAGACGCCGGCCGGCAGGGGGGCGCCCCAGCGATTGCGTCCATCCCAGTCCAGCATCCCGAATCCCTCTGTGGCCCGGTGCCCGCTCCAGCTGCGCACGCGGCGGCCGGCGGCATCCAGGATCTCGATTCGCCCGCGGGCCGCGGCCGGCAGGCGGTAGTGGATCGTTGTCCCGTCGCGGAATGGATTCGGTCTGTTCGCCAGCAGAAAGCAGCCGCCCGAGCGGACCTGCCCCTCCGGCATCGCCGCCGGATCGTGGCGAATGACGGTCATCTGCGCTTCGTTGCTGATGCCGATCTCGTACGGCGCGGCCGAGGCCTGCTCGATGTAGGTGGGTAGCTTCGGTTCCATCCCGCGCGCCAGTCGTTCGGCGTTGATCAGCTCGCGCCCCCAGTACTCGATGGTGACCGGGTCGGAGCTCAGGCAGAGCAGATTGGGCGTGCCGGCGGCGAAGGTCTGCCAGACTTGCGGGGCCTGCTGGGGCGGGCCGTCGTAGGTGCCGCGCAGGGCGTCCATCAAGACGAGCGCGGTCTTGCCCTTGACGTGCGGATCTGCGTTGAGCGTGAGCAGCCCGGTGATGTCGTCGCACAGATCCGAAGGACAGCAGCTGCCGTAGTGGTTCTTGAGGGCGAGTGTCAGTTCGTGCAGATCGCGGTTGTGGCTCTTGAGCGCCGGCATGTTGATCACGTAGTCGCAGTCGACCAGAAACTGCGTCAGGCGGTGATCGTCATAGACGTAGTAGGCGGAGCAGTAGGATCGGCTGTCGACAATCAGGGGCGTATGGCCATGGAACGTGAAATCGCTGTTGCGGTAAGGGTTCGATGGACGGTCCACGAAATCGCGATTGTCATAGATCGTCACCTGGCTCACATCGTACGTCCCGCCGAGCATTTGGGCCAAGCCGGCTACGACGCCGCGGGCGGTTTCCCACCGCGTGTCGGTCATGCCGATGCAGTTGACTTTGATCGCGATGCGCGTCGTCGCCGTCAGGGCGGGAAAGAGCGCCTCGAAGGCGGCGGCCGTGTCGGTCTCTCCGGTCAGAACGCGCACCCCGTGATGGACGACGGCGGCGACGCGCTCGGCGTCGATCGTTCCCTGTCCATTCATCGCCGGGTCATGATCGAGGACGATCCTTCCCGGCCAGGCATTGCCGCGGGCAGCCCGCGGCCGTGGCAGGTCGTGGCGGGCGGTATCCAGCGCGCGCTCGAGCGGGCCCGCGCCGCGTGCCGCGGGGCAGGCGCCGGCCGCCATCGCGGCGGCGCTCAATCCTAGGAAGCGCCGGCGGCTCGTGCGGTCTGGGTGACGCATCGCGCGTTCCTTTCGCTGGGGGTCGGGGTGCCGCTAGGGACCTTCCCTAGCCGCGGACACGCAGCAGGCGCCGGCTGACGGTCACGCGCTCGAATTCGAGGCGCGCGAAGTAGGCCCCGCTCGCGGTACGCCGCCCGGCATCGTCCCGCCCATCCCAGCGCAGGTCGCCGTAGCCGGCCGGGAAGGTCCGCTCGGCCAGCCGTCGCACGCGGCGCCCCCCGGCGTCGACGATCGTGACCCGCACCACGGCCGCGCGCGGCAAGCGGAATCGCAACTGCGTCGCATCCTGGAAGGGGTTCGGCACATTCGGCAGCCAGCCGAGCCCGGCTGGGGCCGGCCCGTCGCCGTCGATGCCCGCGGGGTCGTAGCGGCGCACGGTCATTAACTCGGGATCGCAAACCCCAAGCTCGTGCGGTGGTTCGGCGCCGGTCTCGATCCAGTCGGCGTCCTTGAGCGACCAACCCCGCGCCGCCCGTTCGGCATTGATCGTGTCACGCCCCCAGTAGTCGGTCGTGATCGGATCGGTGCTGAAGAAGAGCGTATTGGGCGTCCCTTCCGGATAGAGGCTCCAGGACTGGGGGGCGCCGCCGGGGCCGCCGCTGTAGGTTCCGCGCAAACCGTCCAGGACGATAAGCGCCGTCTTCTCCTTGATGTGACTGTCGGTGTTCAGGTCGAGCATCTTCGGCGGGCCGCCCGTGGCACAGATGTTGGGCGGGCAGCATGAGCCGTAGTGGTTCTTGAGCGAGAGAGTCACCTCGTGGGGGTCCGAATGGCTCTTCAGCGCCGGCACGTTGATCAAGTAGTCGCTGTAGTATGCGTAGTCGGAGAGCTGGTGTCCGCTCACCGGGTAGTGGCCGGAGGTGCAGCTCGTCCCGGTGGCGATGACCGGCTGAATCCCATCGAAGTCGAAATTGGCGGCGGTATAGCCGTGTCCGCCGATGTAGCGATTGTCGTAGATGCGGATCTGGGTGATGTCGTACGAGCCGTCGAGCATCTGCGCGAGGCCGGAAACGATGCCGCGCACGCTTTCCCAACGCGTGTCGCAGGGGCCGATGCAGTTGACCTTGATCCCGATCGTCGTGGTCGTCGTCAGGCTCGGGAAGAGGCTCGCGAAAGCGACCCCGGTGTCGGCTTCCCCCGTTAGCAGGCGCACGCCGTGGTGCACGGCGGCCTCGGTCGCAGCGAGATCGATCGTCCCCTCGCCGTGCAGCGCGGCGTCGTGGTAGATCACGATCTCGCCCGGCCGGCTGTTGCCGCGTACGCGCCCCCCGCGCTCCGCGCGCGCCGGGGCACGCAGCAGGGGGTGCGCGGCGGCGGCGGCCGCGGTCAAGGCAGACAGGCGCAAGAATTCACGCCGGGTGGGATCGTGGTCGGCTTGCGGCTCGTGGAAACTGGGCGGCATCTCGCCTCCTCGGTTGGTGTTCCGCCCGGGAGCCGAGCGGGAGGGTAGGCTACCCCAGAAGTATAACCCAAGTATAGCCGCTGCGGTCCGGCGGGCAAACCGCGCAGGAGCTTCGGATTGTAGTGCGAGCCGATGCGTGGAAGGATCCGCCGGGGCCTGCGCGGGGCGCCCTAGCGTCGGGGGGATGCATCGAAGGGGAGACCGATGCCTCGATTTCAGGAGGAGCCGCTGCCCTACGGAGTGAAGCTGCGCTTCGAAGACGGTACGGTGGTCAACTGGTACCGTGACGGCAAGCGCCGCACGGTGCACGCGGAGAAGAACCCGCACGGCTTGCGCTTTCCGCGCTCCGCGGCCCGGCTGGAGGAAATCCTCGCCGCCTTCACCGCGACGACGGAGGCGCCGGTGATGGAGGACGATGACGGGCGTCCGATCGGCGCGTTCGATGGCGGGGCCGATCCGAACCCGGGACTCGGCGGTTGGGGGGTTGTGTTGCCGGACGGACGCGAGCTCTTTGGCGGCGAGCCGCATACTACCAACAACCGCATGGAACTGACCGCGGCCATTCAACTGCTAAGTGAGACGCGCGGACCGTTGCGAGCGATCGGCGACAGCCAATACGTGATCGCCGGCATCACGCGCTGGATCCACGCCTGGCGGCGCAACGGCTGGCTGACCAAGCAGCGGACGCCTGTCGGCAATCGGGATCTCTGGGAACGCCTCTGGACCTTGTCGCGCGGCCGAGAGCTCGTCTGGGAACGCGTCGCCGGGCACAGTGGGCATCCACTCAACGAGCGCTGCGATCAACTCTGCGCCCGCGGCCGTGCTGTGGCGCGCAAGCAAAACGGCCCCGGTCGCAAGGACCGGGGCCGCTGATCATCACCCATTCGGTCGACCTGGCCGCAGGCGATCGTTAGGAGGGATCGCAGGTCAGGTTGAAGCACTGGCCGAAGAGCGTGAAGTCGGACAGACCGCAGGCACCGCTGCCGTCGTAGTCGTGGCAGCCGGGCGCGCCCGCCGAATAAGCCGCCGCGAAAGCGGTGAAGTCACCGAGCGAAACCGCGCCGCTGGCATCCTGATCCGGGCTCACCAGCGCCTGATACGTGCGGATCGTGACCGTGTTGGCAACGATGTCGACCGCGTCGACGCCGTACGTGCAGCCGCCCATCGCCAGGTTGAACGTGATGTTGCCGTCACCATCGGTGTTGCCCGATGCGACGATGTTGGCGCACTCCACGTGATTCCCGGGAACCAGAGCGACGACCGAGACAAACGCGTTCGGAATCGGCTGGTCAGACGCGTTGCGCACGTTGACCGTGAACTCCGTGCCGGCGGGGGGATCGAGGACCGCGCCGCGATACTGCGGGGTCGTGGTGATCACCAGGCGAGTGTCCGTCGGATCCACGCTGCAAAGGCTCGGGTCGGGGACCGTGGCGCTGGCGGTGCCGATGCTCAACACCAAGCCGACCACGACTAGAAGCACTGCGTTCCTCATGATGCGATTCCTCCTTTTGGCCTGTGAACCCGGGAGAAGCGTTCCCGCTCTCAACGAAGCCAGACTCTGGTCTGCGGCCAGTCGAACCCGTTCTGCGCTCCTCCCTTTGCGAGTAACCTCCTGCGATGGTTGCGGCTCTCTCTCACTGGAACCACCGCGGCGGTCCACCCGGGGGATCAAGGCTCGTTGCCTGCCCGCTCCGAACACGAACTCACGACGATGATTATAGGAAACCGCGAGCCGCGTGGTCAAGTTGTTTTCGTGTGTGCGGAGGGCCTAACCCCTTGAAATATCTTCGGTCAGGGAATCTGCGAGCGGGCATTTTCGTTGCATTGAGGAATAGGGTTGGCTGAAATGCGCCCGAAACTCAGCCTCATCCCCCGGGTGAGCAAGGGTTGCCATACCTGGCTTGGATCCGCTACACCAACGCTGGTCCATTTGATCCATCAACCAAGGAGGCAGGAGTCATGTCGAACTGGGGACGGAGCGTCGCGCTGTGTATCGCGCTGCTCGTTGGGGGAGGAGTTGCCGTGGCGGAGGATGCACAGCAGGCGAAAGCAGAGACGGAGCACCCGGTGGTGGCGCTCGAGACGACGCTCGGGACGATGAAGATCGAGCTCTATCCCGAGCAGGCGCCCAAGACGGTCGAGAACTTCCTCGAGTACGTTGCGTCCGGGTTCTACAACGGGACGGTGTTCCACCGCGTCGTCCCGAGTTTCGTGATTCAGGGTGGTGGCTACACGGAAGAGATGGCGCGCAAGGAGACACGCCCGCCCATCCGCAACGAGGCGGCGCGCGGGTTGCCGAACGAGCAGTATACGATTTCGATGGCGCGCACGTCGGATCCGCATAGCGCCACGTCGCAGTTCTTCATCAGCCTGGTCGACAATCGCGCCAGCCTCGATCCGCAGCCGAACGATCCGCGGCGCAAGTGGGGCTACTGCGCCTTTGGTCGCGTGGTCGAAGGCCAAGCGGTCGTCGACAAGATCGGCGGCGTGCAGACGACCGTGCGGGCGGGCATGCAGGATGTACCGGCGACGCCGGTCGTGATCGAGTCCGCCTATGTGGTCGGAGGAGAGAGCGCCGGAGCGGACGAGGGAGTGCAAGAGAAGTAGTCTCGGCGCGTCACACCGCTGCGAGCAGCCACCGCAGACGTCGACGGCGGGATCCCCGCATGGGGTTCCCGCCGTTTCTGTAGCCGCCGATGCCGCCGCGGCCGCAAGCGACGCTGCGCGATCGCCGCGCCCGACGAGCAGCGGTCAGTTGATGAAGCTCGCCATCTGGGTGGCATAGCCGCTGCGCGCGTTGCGCAAGACCTCGAGCTCGGCGCGCGCCTCTTCTGTTCGATTGCGGTGGGCGAGGAGAATCCCGAGGTTGTGATGGGCGAGTCCGAGCTGAGGCTCGAGGGCGAGCGCCTCACGGAATTCGCGTTCCGCTTCGGCGTACTTCTTCTGGAGATAGAAAATGCCGGCCAGATTCACGTGCAGCATCGCCACGTCGGGATGCGCGTCGAGCGCTTCCTCGTAGACCGCCTGGGCCTTGACGTATTGGCCCTGCATGTGCAGCGAGGAGCCGAGGTAGAGGCTGGCGAGCGGGTGGGCCGGCGCGATGGCGAGCGCCGCCCGGTGCTTCTGCTCCGCTTCCGCGAACTGGCGCTGCGACTGAATCGCCATGCCCCATTCCATCAGGGCTTCCGGCATCTCGGGATCTTGGTTGTGCGCGCGCATCAAGTAGGGGATGCCCTCGGCCTGACGGCGGGCCCGCGAGAGAGCCGCCCCAAGCGCCTGGGCGCCGGCCGGCGAGCGCGCGTCGAGCCAGGCGGCGGGGGGGGCGTCGAGGGAGGTGAGCTCGCCGCCCATCTCCGGACGCGCCAGAGCGGCGAAGACCGTTTCGATCGGTACCGCGGCCGCGGCGCGTGTTTCGCCGTCGCGCAAGAGGTGGGCAATGCCGACGACGCGCCCGAGGGAATCCGCCAGCGGGGCGCCGACCGGAACGCCGCTACCGGCGCCATGCGCGATCAAGCGTTCGGCGCCGGGCGTGGCGAAGTGCGTGTAGTAGCGCACCGCTGCGGCCGGTTCGGATTCGGTTGGGGGCGCGATCAGGAAGACGGACTGTCCGATCGCGAGCATGCCGCTCGACCCGCGCCGCAGCGGCGCCACGGCGACCTCGGCATCGAGGACCACGAGATCGGCCTCCACGTCGTGCACGACGTAGCGACTTGTCGTGACGGCCTCGCCCTGGAACGGCTGGACGGAGGTGCGCGCTGCGCCGTGCACGAGCTGATAGGTCGTGATCACGCCCGGAACGTCGGCGAGCAGGAAGCCGAAGCCGTGGCGGGCCCCCTCCTCCCCTTCGCCTTCGACGGAGATCTTGACGATCGAGCGGCTGAGCGCGTCCCAAGCGGGCAGCGGCGGAATGGCCGTGGCCGGGGAACTCAGCCCCATGGCCAGCAGTAGGAGAGCGATTGCGACGGGTCGGGCGGTGCCCGGCGAGGCGCGGAGCGGGCCGCCGCTATCCGCACTAGGAGTCAAGAGATCGGACATTTCGTTCCCCTCGATTCGTTGCGGTTACGTGCTTGGCAGGCGCGTGCTAAGATGCCGCCCGCCAAGGCCGATCACAGCTGAAGCTCGAACTCGGTTCCAGGCAAAGACCGGGCCCATTATGAAGATCGCGCCGCGCGGGCGCAAGCCGGGCCTCCGGCCCCGCGCGGCCTCACGTTCTACAGGGAGGTACCCAGCATGAGTGTGCGCGTAGGGCTGATGGGCTTCGGCCGCATCGGGCGCAACATCTTCCGCATCTCTCGCGGCATTCCCGAGATCGAGATCGCGACGATATCCGACGTCGCCGATCCCCAGGGACTCGAGTATCTGCTGCGGTTCGATACCGTGCATGGGCGGTTCAAGGAGCCCTTTCGCGTGGCGGACGGGTTCATGTACATCGGCGGCAAGCAGATCCGCATGCTGGCCGGCAAGCAGCCGGGCGACGTCCCCTGGGCGGAGCTCGGGGTGCAGATTGTGATCGAAGCGACCGGTCAGTACCGCACGCGCCAGTGGCTGCAGAAGCACCTCGATGCCGGTGCGCAGAAGGTGATCCTGACTACGCCGCCGCGCGACCGGATCGACGCCGTGGTTGTCAGCGGGGTCAACGACGACCTGCTCAAGCCGGAGCATCGGATCCTGTCGATCGGCTCGTGCACGTCGAATGCCGTCGCCCCGATCGTCAAGATTCTGCATCAGGGGTTCGGCGTGAAGCAGGCCTTCATGACGACGGTCCACGCCTATACCAACGATCAGCGCCTGGCCGACGTGCCGCACAGCGAGCTGCGGCGCTCGCGCGCCGCGGCCGAGAACATCATTCCCGCCTCGACCTGGTCGCCGATGGCGGTCGAGCGCATCGTGCCGGAAATGAACGGCAAGATCAGCGGGCTCGCGCTCAACGTTCCCGTGCCGGATGGCAGCTGTGTCGATCTGGTGACCCAGATGGAACGACCGGTCACGCGCGATGAGGTCAACAACCTCGTCTGGAGTGCTGCCGCCGGGCGCTATCGCAACATCGTCGAATACACGGAGCAGCCCGTCGTCTCGAGCGACATCGTCGGCAACTCGCACTCGGCGGTCTTCGATTCGTTGGCGACGATGTCGATCGGCGGTGACATGGTCAAGACCTTGACGTGGTACGACAACGGCTGGGGTTATGCCGCGCGGGCGGTGGAGCTGATTCAGAAGCTCGCATCCTGGTGGTAGAGCGCGACCGTCGCCCTCGCCGAGCGTTTTCGGCGCCGGGCGCGTTGAGACAGAGGAGGTCGGTCAGATGCGCGTTGCGATCAACGGATTCGGACGGATCGGACGGAGCGTGCTCCGGATCCTGAGCGAGCACCAAGATATCGAGGTCGTGGCGATGAATGACATCGCCGACAACAAGGGCCTCGTCTACTTGTTCAAGTACGACACGGTAATGGGCATTTTCCGCGGCCAGATCGGCCTGGAAGGGGATACGTTTCAGGTCAATCACCACCGGATCAAGATGACTGCCATCCGCGAGGTCGAGAGACTCCCCTGGCGCGAGATGGAGGTCGATTTCGTCGTCGAGGCGACCGGGCGCTTTCGCAAGCGCGATGAAATCGCCGCGCATCTGGAAGCTGGCGCGAAGCGCGTCGTCCTGACCGTGCCGGCCAAGGATGAGATCGACGCCACCGTCGTCCTCGGCGTCAACGACCATATCCTGAAGCCGGAGCACCGCATCGTTTCCAACGCGTCCTGTACGACCAACTGCCTTGCGCCACTGGCGAAAGTGCTCAATGAAGAGTTCGGCATCGTCAAGGGTGTGATGACGACGGTGCACGCATACACGAACGATCAGCGTTTGGCCGACGTGCCGCACAAGGATCTGCGCCGCTCACGCGCCGCCGCCGAGAACATCATTCCCACGACGACGGGCGCCGCCAAGGCGGTCGGCAAGGTGCTGCCCGATCTGGCCGGCAAGCTCGATGGGATGGCGATGCGCGTGCCTGTGCCGGATGGCTCGACGGTCGACCTGGTGACCGAAATGGCGCGTCCGGTGACCGTAGAAGCGGTCAACGAGGCGGTGCGGCGGGCGGCCGAGGGCCCGCTCGAGGGGATCCTCGAGTACGAGGACGAAGCGATCGTTTCGAGCGATGTGATTGGCAATTCGCATTCCTCGATCTTCGATTCGCTGGCCACCGCGGTGCAAGGGGACCGCTTGTTGAAGACGATCTCCTGGTACGACAACGAGTGGGGCTACTCGAGTCGCGTCGTCGATCTGATGCAGCGACTCGCCGCCTTCGACCGGTAGCGGATTTTCGCCGCAGGGGAGCAGCCGTGCCGCCAGCGTTCGCGACGCAGGAGACGCCCGTCTTCGTGCTCGCCGGGGGGCGGGGCGAGCGGCTGGCCGGGCTGACCGCGCAGCCGAAGCCGCTCGTTCCGCTCGCCGGACAGCCGTTTGCCCTCTACCTGCTCTTGGCGCTGGGGCGTCAGGGGTTTTGCCGTTTCACCTTTCTGACCGGATTTCGGGCGGAGCGTTTCGCCGCCGCCCTGGCGGGATTGGCAGCGGAGGTGCAGCGGCGGTTGGGCGTGCAGCTCGAGCTGGACTGCCTGGCCGAGGAGCAGCCGCTCGGCACCGGTGGAGCGCTGCGCCGGATCCTGCCGCGCATCGATTCGCGCGCGCTCGTGATCAACGGCGATTCCTATTGCGAGGCCGATCTGCGCGCGCTGCTGCGGCTGCAGCGCGAGCGGGGCGATGCGCTCTGCCTGGTCGCCGCGCGGATCGAAGATGCCGCCGATTACGGCCGCTTGCAGCTCGCTGCCGGCGGCCGGATCGTCGGCTTCCAGGAGAAGGGGCGTCCGGGGCCGGCCTGGATCAACGCCGGCCTCTATGCCGTCCCGCGCCGCTTCCTGGCGACGGCGATCCCCCCGCGTCCCGCCAGTCTCGAGCGTGAGATCCTGCCCGCCTGGGTGGCCCGGGAGGCGACCTGGGCGCTCTGCACCGAGCGCTACTTCTGCGACATCGGGACGCCGGCGCGTCTGGCCGCCGCCGAGCGCGAGTTCCCCACCGCCCGCCTGCTCGACTCCGGGGCTTGAGTCGGGCCGCGCTTTCGCGCATCGTTGCGGCCGTTCATCCTGGGCCGGTTACGCTCGATCAAGACCGTGGGAGGAAGCAGATGGTCTTCCGCGCCAAAGCGCCCCTGCGCATCAGTTTCTGTGGCGGAGGGACCGACGTCTCGCCGTACCCGGAGGAGAAGGGGGGTGCGGTGCTCTCCACGACGATCGACAAGTACGCCTGGGCGAGCATCCAGCCGCACGCGGAGCGCGAGATCGAGATCGCATCGCTCGACTTCGACCTGCGCCGCCACTATCCGCTCGGCCCGCTGCCCTTCGACGGCGAGCTCGATCTCGCCAAGGGCGTGCTCAACCATTTCGGCGACCGGGAGAACGGCCTGCCCGAAGGTCTCACCGTCAGCACGCACAGCGATGCGCCGCCGGGCAGCGGACTCGGCTCCTCCTCGACGATGGTGGCGACGCTGGTCGGCGGCGTGGCGCATTGGCTGCGGGTACCCCTGACCCACTACGAGATCGCCGAGACGACCTACAAGATCGAGCGCCTCGACGTCTGCTTGAGCGGCGGGCGCCAGGACCAATATGCAGCCACGTTCGGCGGATTCAACTTCATCGAGTTCCACGCCGATCACACGATCGTCAATCCGTTGCGGGTCCCGCGCCAGACGATCAATGAGCTCGAGTATCACCTGTTGCTCGTCTACACGGGCGGAACGCGCACCTCGGCGCGTATCGTCGACACGCAAATGGAGCGCTACCGCAGCGGCCAGCGCAGCGCCGTCTCCGGCCTCGACCAGCTCAAGGCGATGGCGACCGAGCTCAAGAACCTCCTGCTGCGCGACCGCCTGAGCGATTTCGGACGCCTGCTGCACGAAGCCTGGCGGGCCAAGAAGGGGCTCGCCGAGGCGATCACCAACGAGACGATCGACACGCTCTACGCCGCCGCCCGCGAGGAAGGGGCGCTGGGCGGCAAGATCCTCGGCGCCGGCGGTGGAGGGCATCTGCTGCTCTATTGCCCGATCGCCAAGAAGCCGGCGATCGCCGCGGCGATGCGACGCCACGGCGGGCGGATCGTGCCCTTCGCCTTCGAGGAGCGCGGCCTGCAGTCCTGGAGAGCGCGTGAAACGGAATAGGGCCGGCCAACGGGTGTCCGGCGCGGCCTCCGTGCGGGCTAGACGCAGCGCGCGCATCGGGAGCGAGGGTCGCCCGCGGGGCGCGCGTGGGACGTCACGAGGAGACGGGCGCCGATGAGGATCGTCTATATCGGCACCGCCTATCCGATGCGCGGCGGGATCGCGCACTTCAACGCGATCCTCGCCCGCGAGCTCGCCCGCCGCCACGACGTCCACTTCCTCTCCTTTACGCGCCAGTATCCGCGTCTGCTCTTTCCCGGCAAGACGCAGTTCGTCACCGATGCGGAGGCCGCGGCCGCGGTGCGGATGGAGGCGCACCCGTTGCTCGATTCCATCGGTCCCCGCTCCTGGTGGCGGACCGCGAGCGCGGCGGCAGGGCTCGACCCCGATCTGCTCCTGTTCAAGTACTGGATGCCCTTCTTCGCGCCCGCTTTCGGCACGATCGTCCGGCGCGTCAAGCGGCGCACACGGTCCCGGGCGGTCTTCATCTGCGACAACGTCATCCCGCACGAGCGGACGCTGCTCGATGCCCCGCTGACGCGCTACGCGTTGGGTCCCGTCGACGGGTTCGTCGTCATGTCGGAAGCGGTACGCGACGATCTCCTCGCCCTGCAGCCGGCCGCCCGCTGGCGGCTCGTGCGCCATCCGATCTACAACGTATTCGGGGAGCCCGTGGCACGGGAGACGGCGCGCCGGGAGTTGGGCCTTGAAGACGGTCCCTGGCTGCTCTTCTTCGGGTACGTGCGGCGCTATAAGGGGCTCGATGCGCTGCTCGCGGCGCTGCCGCGGATCCGCGCGCGCCTGCCGGTGCGGCTCCTCGTCGCGGGGGAATTCTACGAGGGGGAAGAGCGCTACCGGCGCATGGTGCGCGAGCTCGGGCTGGAAGGGGCCGTGCGTTTTGACGCCGACTACATCCCCGAGTCACGCGTCCCGCTCTACTTCTCAGCCTGCGAATTGGCAGTCTTGCCCTACCACTCGGCGACGCAGAGCGGCATCGTTCAGGTTGCCTACCAGCTCGACACACCGGTCGTCTGCACCGATGTGGGCGGACTGGGAGAGGTCGTGCCCCACGAACGCAGCGGCTTCGTCGTCCCGCCCGAGGATGGCGACGCCCTGGCCGCGGCCGTGGTACGCTTCTTTGTCGAGGACTGGGAAGAGCGGCTGCGTGCCGGTGTCCGCGCCGAGAAGCGCAAGTACTCCTGGGAACCGCTCGTCGCGGCGATCGAGGAGCTGGCCCAAGAACGATAGGGAACGTCGCGGCGCCGCGCAGAGGGCGCCGCGACGTCTGATCGGGAGGCGGTACCAATGAAGGCAGTGATCGAGCGAGGTGTGCAGGAGAACCGGCGGGTTACCGAGAGGCTCCTGGATGAGCTGCCGGTGATCGAAGAGATGGCGAAGATTCTCTTCGACTGCATCCGCGGCGGGGGCAAGGTGATCTTCTTCGGCAATGGCGGATCGGCGGCGGACGCGCAACACCTGGCCGCGGAGCTGGCCGGGCGCTTCTACCTCGACCGGCCGTCGTTGCCGGCGCTCTCGCTGGCGGCCAACATCAGCACCTTGACCGCGGTCGGCAACGACTACGGTTTCGAGCATGTCTTCGCGCGGCAACTGCCGGGGGTCGCCGCGCGCGGAGACGTGGCGGTCGGGATTTCGACCAGCGGCAATTCGCCCAACGTGCTGGCCGCCACTCGCCTGGCGCGCCGGATCGGGATGATCACCTTCGGCTGGACCGGACGCACGGGAGGCGAGCTGGCCGAGATCGCCGACTTCGTGCTGCGGGTCGACTCCGATCAAGCACCGCGGGTCCAAGAGGCGCACATCCTGGCGGGACACCTCTTGTGCGAGATCGTGGAGCAGTGGCTGTTCGGTTGAGGGCGCTGTTGCGCGGGCGCCGCGACCGGCTCTGGATGACGGGGGCCGGCGGGCTCGTCGCCGCGGCCGCCGCCTTCGTCTCCCATGCCGTCTTCGGTCGCATTCCACACGTGCAAGACTCGGTTGCGCAGCTGTTCCAGGCGCGCATCTTTGCCAGCGGTCGGCTGTGGGCGCCAAGCCCCCCACTGCCTGAGTTCTTCGCCTATCCCCACGTGATCAACGATGGCCGCTGGTACGCCCAGTATCCGCCCGGGCATGCGTTGCTGCTAACGCCCGGCGTTTGGCTCGGCGTGCCCTGGTTGATCAATCCGTTGCTGGCGGGTCTCGGCACGGCGGCGGTCTACCTGCTCGCCCGTGAGGTGTATGACCGGCGCGTCGCCTCCTGGGCAGCGCTGCTCGCCCTGCTCTCACCGTTCCTGATCTTCATGGCCGGCGGCATGATGTCGCACGTCGGCGCCTTCTGCCTGCTCACGCTTCACGCCTGGCTGCTCCTGCGCGCGGTGCGCACGGGGGGGGTGGGCAGCGGGGTGGCCGCCGGCGCCTGCCTGGCGGGCGCCGTGCTCGTGCGACCCTATGCGGCCTTGGCCGGTGCCGCGCCCCTGGTGCTCTGGGCGGGCGTGCGCGTCTTGCGGGGCGGGGGAGCGGCGCGGCGGGCGGTCTGGTGCGCGGTGGGCGGCGGGTTGGCGGGTCTCCTGCTCTATGCGCTCTACAACTGGGGCACGACCGGCGCGCCCTGGCGTCCCGGCTACATCGAGCTCTACGGCCCGGAGCACGGACTCGGCTTCGGCCAGGGAAGCTGGGGGCCGCCGCACACACTGGCGCGCGGGCTGACGGCGGCGCACCGGACGCTGTCGGCGCTGAACGCGCAACTCTTCCTCTGGCCGCTCTCGTCGCTCTGGCCCGTCGCGCTGGCGCTGTTGCCGGTGATGGCCCGGCGCGCGCCAGCGCCCCGCGGGGTCGAGCCGCCACAAGAACAGCCGTCTGGGGGGGGCCGTCTTCCAGGGCGGCGCTTCCTGCTCGCCGCGGTTCCCGGCGCCCTGCTCGCGGCCTACGTTTTTTACTGGTATCACGACTTCTGCTTTGGTCCGCGCTACGTCTATGACGCCCTCGGACCGCTGCTCGTGCTGGCCGCCGCCGGCCTGCTGCGCGCGGGCGAAGGCATGGCGCGCCTGGCACAGCGAACGCGGCTCGTGGCGGAAGGGGACGGCCCGCGGCGGAGGGCGGGGAGCTTCGCGGCCGCGCTGCTGCTTGGCGTGCTCACCGCGGGGGCCGCCGCCCACGGGTGGCCGGCGCTGGTGCGGCCGCCGGCGGACGCGGCGGCGGCCGCGCCGGGGACGGCCGCGCGCATCCGCGGCTACTTCTTGGCCTACGGTCCTCAGTACTGGGGCGTCAGTCCCTACCTCGGCCGGCTGGTCGCGCGCGCGGGACTCGAGCAGGCGCTCGTCTTCACGCGCTTCACGGAGCCGCAGCGCGATTTCCTGCCCGTGCGCCACATCTGGTTCGGGTCCGCCTTCGCGCACCAGGAGCCGGATCTCGCGCGCGCCGCGGTGGTCTACGCCCATGACCGCGGCGCCGAGAACGGGCGGCTGATGGCGCTGTTCCCCGAGCGCCGGGCCTACATCTACCATGGCACGATCGAGGCGGGGCGGTTGTTGCCAGCCGCCCTCTCGCCGCCGGGCGCCGAGGACGATGAACGCTAGCGCCGGGCAAGACGAGGCTCGCTTGCGCCCGTCGGACCGCCGGGTGATCGTCGCCTGCCTGGCGACCACGCTGCTCGCGCTGTTCCTGCTCTATGCGCTCTACCCGCGCGCCTTCCCCGAGGCTTCGATCGATGTGGCGGTCGACCGTGCCACCAGCCGCGCGCGCGCGGCGGCGTGGCGCGACGCACTCGGGTGTGCGACCGACGGCGCCTTGCACGCCGCCCGTTTCACCTACGACACCGAGACGAAGACGTATCTCGAGCGCGAGGTGGGGCTTGCCCGGGGGGATGCCGCCGTCGCGAGCGCCGTGCGGCTCTGGCGCTGGGGGCATCGTTGGTTCCGCCCCGGCGAACTGGAAGAAGTGCGCATCGAGGTGGCGACGACGGGCGAACTCGCCCACTTCGAATGCCGGCGGGCGGAGGATGCGCCCGGGGCGGCGCTGGCCCCCGCAGAGGCTCGCCGCCGCGCGCTCGAGTTCCTCGCCACGTGCGCGGCGATCGACACGACGCGGTTGCAGCCGGCCGGTCGCCAGCAAGTTCTCCAACCGCAGCGCATCGATCATGCGTTTGCCTGGGAATGGCGCGCGCGCCGCTGGGGCGAGGCGCCACTGCGCCTGGAGGTCGTGCTGCATGGCGATCAAATCGGGCGCTTCAGCTATGGCCTCGATCTGCCCGAGGCGTGGCGGCGCGCCTACGCCGCGCTGCGCAGCCGCAACGAAACGACCGGCACCGCGGCCAGCGTGCTCTACGGCCTCTTGCTGCTGGCGGTCGCGGTCGCCTTCGTGCGGCGCTTGCTGCGGGGTGACATCCGCGGGCGGGTCGCCTGGGGGTTTGCCGCTGCGGCGGGACTGCTCTGGCTGCTGTCGCAGGCAAACGGCATGGATGCCTGGCTCTACGAGTATTCGCCCGCGCAGAGCTTGGGTGGATTCCTCCTGCAGCGCGTGACCGCGGTTCTACTGCAGAGCCTGGGTCTGGCGCTCTTCGTCTTTGTCCTGACCGCGGGGGCGGAGGCGGTCTACCGCGGTGCCTATCCCGACCATCTCGCGCTGGAGGGCATCTTCACTCGCCGGGGCTTGCGCACGCGGCGCTTCCTCGTCGCTACGGTGGTCGGCTATGCGCTCGCCGCCGGCTTCTGTGCCTACCAGGCGCTCTTCTACTGGGTCGGCGGCCACCTCGGCGCCTGGGTTCCGGCCGACGTGCCCTACGACGACCTGCTGACGACGCGCTTGCCATGGGCCTTCGTGCTGATGGTCGGGTTCACGCCCGCCGTGACCGAGGAATTCAGCGCCCGCATGTTCGCTCTCCCCGCCCTGACGCGCTGGCTGCGCTGGCGCTGGCTGGCGCTCTTGCTCGCCGCGGCGATCTGGGGCTTCGGCCATGCCGCCTATCCGAATCAGCCGTTCTACATCCGCGGCGTCGAAGTCGGCCTGGCCGGAATCGCGGTCGGCCTGGCCATGCTCCGCTTCGGGATCTGGTCCGTGCTCGTTTGGCACTACACCGTCGATGCTTTCTACGCCGCTCAGCTCCTGCTGCGCTCGGGCGACACCTACCTCGGACTCTCGGGCGCCGCGGCGGCCGGCGCGATCCTCTTGCCGCTCGGAATTGCGGCGTTCGCCTACCTGCGCACGGGCCGCTTCGTTTCGCCGGCGGGAATTCGCAATCGGGACTTCGCCGCGCCGCTTGGGGCGCCGGCGTACGCCGCCGCCGCCGGGCAGGCGGGGGATGAGTGGCCGGAAGCGACGGCTCCGTCGCGGCCCGTGGCGCGCACACCGCTGCGGCGCTGGATCGGTGCGGGCCTCCTGGCGTTGCTTGCGGCTCTTGCCTTGCACCGCTTGCCGGCCGAGCGCTGGGACGCGCCGGGCGCCTGTGCGCTCCGCGCCGACGAAGCGCGCCAGCGGGCCCGCGCGGCGCTCGCGGAGCGCGGCGCGCCGCTCGATTCCCTGCGCCTGCTGCTTGCCCCGCGCGCGCACACCGGCGCTGAGGCGCTCCAACACGCCGCGCGCAGCGCGGACACCGGCGCGGCGATGCGCCTGGCGCGCGCCGCGGGCGGGGCGTTCGTCTGGCGCCTGCGCGCGGTGCGCTCGGGGCAGCCGCGCGAGTGGTGGGCGGAGGTCAGCGCCGGAACGGGGGAGCTGGTCGGCTGGGGCAAGCGGCGGGCGGAGACGGCACCGGGCGCGACGCTCACCGCGCCCGCGGCGCGGGAGCGGATCGAGACGGCCCTCGCCGAGGAGGGCTGGGCGGCGCAGGAGTGGCGCTGGGTCGCGGCGGAGGCGCGCGAGCGCCCCGCCCGTCGCGATCACTGGCTGGCCTACGAGTCGACCGCGCCCGGCGCCCACGTCGGAGCCGCCCGCGTGCGGCTCACGGCGCGGTGGCTCGGAGACGAGTTCGGGGGTTGGCAGCGCCATTTGCACCTCACGGACGAGGCCCGGCGGGCCGAGGCGCAGCGCGGTCTCTGGCAGTCGCTGCACCTCGCGCTGCTGCTCCTCGTGCTCGCCGCCGCACTCGGCCTGGCGTTGCGGCGCTTGCGCCACGGCGCCCGGCCGGGGGCGATTTGCTGGCGCGCGGGACTCAAGGTCGCCGGACTGCTCGGCGCGATCATGCTTCTGGCGGCGATCAGCCGCGCGCCGATGCTCCTCGCCGACTACGATACGGAGCAGCCGTGGACGCACTTCGTGATCGAGACCTGGCTGCTCGTGCCGTTCGAGATCGTGCTGACTGCGCTCGTGCTCGGCGTCGGTGTGGCGATGCTGCCGGCGCTGCACCCCCGGATCGTGGCGGCGCTGCGCTTCCCGGCACGCCGCCGCGCCGCGCGTGATGCGGGGTTGACGGCGTTGCTCGTTGCCGCCGGCCTCGGACTGCACGATCAGCTGCGGGCGAGCACGGTGGCGCTCTGGCCGTCGATTGTGCCGCCGTGGAACTGGAGCCTGCCGCCGGGGCTGGGCGGGGCGCTGCCGTGGTTGAGTGGGCTCGCCGCGGCGCTGGAGGGCGCGGCCGTTGCGGCGCTCGCGATCGGACTGGTGCTCTATCTCCTTCCCCGGCAGGGGGCGGCGCGCTGGCCGCGGCTGGGGATGCTGCTGCTGGCGACGGCGCTCGCCGTGGCGCCCGAGACGCGGACCTGGGAGGCGTTCGTCGCCGCCTGGTTGCCCCACCTGCTGCTCGGGGCGGCGGCCCTGGCCGCTGCCACGCGACTGGTGCGGGCCAATGTAGCCGCCTACGGGGCGGCGGCGCTTGTGCTGGGCGCCTATGCTCCGGTTGCGCAGCTCGCCCGCCATCCGGCGACGCGGATGGACGCTGCGGTGCTCGTGCTCATCCTGGCGCTGGCGTTCGCTGCGCTGCTCGCGTTCCCGGTCGAGAAACTTATGCCTCGCGCGCCCCGGCGACTTGGAGCGGCGGCCCTGGATCGCTAGAATCCGAGCCATGCGCGCACGCGCTTCCGGTCGGATTCGTTTCCCAGAAGGAGGGGCCATGTCTGCTGGCACAACCGACTCCGCTGACTCCCCCACTCGGATTCTGCGCCCCGGACGAATCGCCGGTCGCCGTGGTTGGCGGGCGGCGGCTGAATGGGTCTTGCGCGTCTGCTGCCTCGGGCCACTGCTTCTCGCCGCCGGCGGTTGCGGCGGCGAGGGAGAGCAGGCGCGCGAGCCAGAGCAGGCGCCCGCCGCGGCTCCGGCCGGGCTGACGATCGGCGTTTCGCTCCTGACGCGGACGCATCCCTTCTACCAGGAGCTCGAAGCGGGCCTGGTCGAGGCGGCGCAACGCTTCGGCTATGAGCTGATCGTCCAGGCGGGCGAGTTCGACGTCGCCCGCCAGAAGGACCAGCTCGACAACTTCATCGTGCGCGGCGTCCATGCGATCGTCGTCGCCCCGTGCGACTCGAAGTCGATCGGCACCGCGATTCAGGCCGCCAATGCGGCCGGGATTCCCGTCTTCACCGCCGACATCGCCGTCCTCGCCGACGAGGTAGAGGTCGTTTGCCACATCGCCTCCGACAACTTCGAAGGCGGCCGCCTGGCGGCGAAGGCGATCAATATGGCGGTCGGGAACCGCGCCCGCATCGCGATCATCGACCATCCGGAGGTCGAGTCGGTGATCCAGCGCGTGCGCGGCTTCGAAGAGGGGTTGAGTCATCGCGTCGGGCTCGACATCGTCGCCAAGCTGTCGGGGCGCGGCGTCAAGGACGTCGCCTTCAAGACGGCCGAAGATATTCTGCAAGCTCATCCCGATCTCGATGCGATCTTCGCGATCAACGACGATTCCGCGCTCGGAGCGCTGGCCGCGGTCGAGAAGGCGGGCCGCCTGGGGCGGATCGTGATCGTCGGTTTCGACGCAGTGCCTGAGGCGCGCCGCGCGATCGCCGCCGGCAAGATCTTCGCCGATGTCATGCAGCAGCCGCGGCTGATCGGCAAGACGACGATCGAGACGATCGCCGCCTACGCGGCGGGACAGGAAGTGCCGTCCGAGATTCTCATCCCCTGCGAGCTCTACACGCGCAAAGAAGCACTGGCCGAGTCGTGAGCCGGCGATGCGGGTGAAGCGCGATCAGCCGCTGCTGAGCGTCACCGGGGTCGACAAGGCGTTCCCCGGAGTGCAAGCCCTATGCGGGGCGACGCTTGCGGTTCGCGCCGGCGAGATCCATGCCCTCGTGGGTGAGAACGGTGCCGGCAAGAGCACGCTGATCAAGATCGTGAGCGGCGCTCTGGCGCCGGACTGCGGGACGCTGGCCTGTCGTGGGCGCGTGTGCGCGCTGCGCTGCCCGGGCGACGCGACACGGGCGGGCATCGCGACGATCCATCAGGAGTTCAACCTCGTTGCGTCGCTCTCGGTGCGTGAGAACGTCTTTCTCGGACGGGAGCGGCGGCGTGGAGCGTGGATCGACCGCGCGGCGGAACGGCGCGCCACGCGCCGGCAGCTTGCCGAGCTGGAGGCGCCGATCGATCCCGAGGCGCCCGTGCGCACACTCGACGTTGCCCAGCAGCAGCTGGTCGAGATCGCGCGCGCGCTGCTCGCCCGCGCCCGACTCCTGATCATGGACGAGCCGACGGCGGCGCTCACCCCGCGCGAAGTGACCCGCCTCTTTGCGCTCCTGCGCGACCTGCGCGCCCGGGGCCATGGGATTCTCTTCGTCAGTCACCGGCTCGATGAAGTGCTGGCGCTCGCCGATCGCGTCAGTGTCATGCGCGATGGGGTGACCCTCGGCACCTGGCCCCGCGCCGCGCTGACGCGCGAGCAGCTGATCGAGCGCATGGTCGGGCGGCCGCTCGATCAGGAGTTTCCCAAGGCGCCGGCGCCGCGCGGCGCGGTCCTGCTTGAAACGCGCGCGCTTTCCGGCCCGGGCGTCCACGGGGTGACCCTGCAGGCGCGCGCCGGTGAGGTGCTCGGCATCGCGGGGTTGGTCGGAGCCGGGCGCACGGAGCTCGTACGCTTGCTCTTCGGCGCCGAACGGGCGACAGCCGGGGAGATCCGGCTGGCGGGACGTCCGCTGCGACTGCGCGCACCGCGCGACGCGATCCGGCGCGGACTTTGCCTCCTGACCGAGGATCGCCAGCAGCAGGGTCTGCTGCTCAAGCTCTCGGTGCGCGAGAACTTCGCCCTCCCCAATCTCGCCCACTGGACGCGCGCGGGCTGGATCGACCGGCGGGCGGAAGGGGCGGCGCTGGCCCGCTACGTGGCTCGACTGCGGATCCGCCTCGCCGGCTGGGAAGAGCCGGCGGCCCACCTCTCGGGCGGGAACCAGCAGAAGTTGCTCGTCGCGCGCTGGCTCGAGCAGGATGCGCGCGTGTTGATCTTCGACGAGCCGACGCGCGGGATCGATGTCGGCGCCAAGCATGAGATGTATCTCCTGCTCAATGAGCTGGCCGCGCGGGGCAAGGCGATCGTGATGATCTCCTCCGAGCTGCCCGAGGTGCTCGGGATGAGCGATCGGGTGCTCGTCATGCGCGGCGGCCGGATTGCGGGCGAGGTGACCGAGGTGGCCGCGGCGACCCAGGAGCAATTGCTCTCCATGGCGGTGCACGGATGAGGTGGGCGCGCTTTCTATCGAACTACGGCATGCTCGCCGTCCTCTTGCTCCTGGCCGGGTTCTTCTCGGTGGTGACGCTGCGCGACCAGCATCCGAGTGGCGCGGCGGCGGCGCGCGGGCTTCTGGCCGGTCCCGCCGGTGCGCGCCTGCAGTCGGCGCAGGGGACGATCCTGATCGCAGTGCGCGGCGCAAGCCACGCCGATCAGGCCTTCGCCGGCGAGCTCCACGACCGCCTGGGCGCTCAGGGGGTGCGCGTACGGAGCGCACGCGGCGATCCGCGCAGCGTGCGCGCCGCGCTCGAGGAGCTGGCGGACGACGGAACCGGCCCGCCGGCGGCGATCGCGGCGGCGCACGCCTACGCGCCGCTCGTGCGCAGCGTGTTGGCGGAGGAGGAAGCCTGGAGGCACGTCCCGGTCCTCACGCCGCCCGCCTACCGCTGGCCGACCTTTCTGCTGCCGGAAAACCTGTTCAACGTTGCCAATCAGATCGCGGTGATCGCGATCTTGGCGATCGGGATGACGATGGTGATCATCACCGGCGGGATCGATCTCTCCGTCGGCAGCCTGATCGCGCTGTCCGCCGTGCTTGTCGCCGGGCTCGTCGGTCACTGGGGAGGCGCAGCGGCCGGGACGGGCGCGATGCTCGCGGCCGGCGCCGGGGCGGTTCTCCTGTGCGGCATCGTCGGGCTCTTCTCGGGCGCGATGATCACCGGCTTCCGGGTTCCGCCCTTTATCGCCACACTAGGAATGATGCAGGTCGCGAGCGGCCTGGCCTACATCCTCTCGCAGGGGAAGCCGATCTACCGCCTGCCCGAGTCGTTCGTCACGCTCGGGCGGGGAGCCGACCCGCTGGTGGGGATCCCCTACGCGGTCCTGCTGATGCTGGCGCTCTACGCGCTCGCGCACCTGGTGATGTCGCGCACGCCCCTCGGGCGCTACGTCTATGCCGTCGGCGGCAACCCCGAAGCGGCGCGCTTGGCGGGCGTGCGCGTGAAGGGGGTCTTGCTGCTGGTCTATGCGCTCAATTCGATGCTCGCCGGCTTGGGGGGCGTCGTCATGGCGTCGCAGCTCAAGAGCGGGGCGCCGACCTACGGCCTGATGTACGAGCTCTACGTGATCGCCGCCGTCGTCGTCGGCGGCACGAGCTTGAGCGGCGGAGAGGGGCGCATCTTCGGCACGTTGATCGGTGCCTTCATCATTGCGGTGATTCAGAACGGCATGAACTTGACCAACGTCGAAAGCTACACGCAGAAGGTCGTCTTGGGATTCGTGATCTTGGGCGCGGTGCTGCTCGATCGCTTGCGGCACGGCGCCTGGTTCTGGCGCCGTCGCCCGCGGCGCCGGCCACCCGAACCGAGGGGGAGCGATGTCATTCGATAGCAGATGCGCCGCCAGCCGGGGAAGTCACGCCGTTCGGCGGGAGGGAGGCGCGACCGCGGAGCTCGTGGCGCTAGCGGTGCTGGCCGCCCTCGTCGCACCGGGCGCGTGGCCCGCGGGCGCCGTGACGCAGGCCGAGGCGACCGGCGCCGTCTCCCCGGCGCGTCTCAGCCGCGAGGCGCCGTTTGGGGCGCAGCAACCGACGCTCTACGTCGTGGGCACCGCGCACCTCGATACGCAGTGGCGCTGGACCGTGCGCGACGTGATTCGCGAATACCTGCCGGCGACGCTGCGTGAGAACTTCGCGCTCTTCGAATCCCATCCGCGCTACCGGTTCAGCTTCGAGGGCGCCTTTCGGTACGCCCTGATCAAGGAGTACTACCCCGACGATTACGGGCGCATGCGCGATTACATCGCCTCCGACCGCTGGCATGTGGCGGGCAGCTGGATCGACGCGGTCGACGTCAATCTGCCGGCGCCCGAGTCGCTCATCCGCCAGACGCTCTACGGCAACGGCTTCTTCCGCCGCGAGTTCGATCTCGTCAGCCGCGATGTCTTCCTGCCCGACTGCTTCGGCTTCGGCCATGCCTTGCCGTCGGTGGCGGCGCACTGCGGGCTGCTCGGTTTCTCGACCCAGAAGCTGACCTGGGGTTCGGCGGTCGGCGTGCCGTTCGACATCGGGCTGTGGGAGGGCGTCGACGGGGCGCGCCTGGTCGCGGCGCTCGCGCCGGGGGCCTACGTGTCGCGCATCGAGCACGACTTGAGTCGCGATTCGACCTGGATCGCCGCGGTGGCGCGCCAGGGCGCGCGCTCCGGGTTCCATATTGGCTACAAGTACTTCGGCACGGGGGATCAGGGGGGCGCTCCGGCACCGTCCTCGGTCGCGTGGCTCGAGCGCAGCCTGGACGGCGACGGCCCTCTCACGGTCGAGAGCGTTGCCTCCGATGCGCTCGCACGGCGCCTGGCCCGCCTGCTACCGGGGGAGCAGACGCTGGGTCTATACGCTGGGCGCGAACTCGGCCTGCTGGGGCAACTGCCCCGCTATCGGGGCGAGCTGTTGATGACCGATCATGGCGCCGGCTGCTACACGTCGCAGGCGGCGATGAAGCGCTGGAATCGAATGAACGAGCTGCGGGCCGATGCCGCCGAGCGCAGCGCGGTCGCCGCCTATTGGTTAGGTGGCCTGCCCTATCCGCGCCAAACGCTGACCGACGCCTGGTGGCGCTTCCTCTGGCACCAGTTCCACGACGATCTGCCCGGCACGAGCATTCCCGCCGCCTACACGATTTCCTGGAACGACGAGCTGCTATCGCTGGGAGAGTTCGCCGAGGTCGAGCGCCACGCGGTCGGTACGGTCAGCCGCGCGATGGATACTGGCGTGCGCGGCGGCGAGGCGCTGCTCGTCTACAACCCGCTTGGGATCGAACGCAGCGATGTGGTCACCGCCCGCGTGCGCTTCGATCAGGGCGTGCCGCGCGACGTGCGAGTCTACGACGGCGACGGGCGCGAGGTGCCCGCCCAAGCACAAGCGCGCGGGGAGGAGGAAATCGAAGTCGTCTTCGTCGCCGCGGCGCCACCGGTCGGCTATGCAGTCTACGAACTGCGGCCGAGTCACATGCCGAGCGGCGTGGCGAACGAGCTTAGCGTCACGCGCTCGAGTCTCGAGAACGCGCGCTACCGCGTCACGCTCGACCGCGACGGCAACGTCGCATCGATTCATGACAAGCGGCTCGAGCGCGAACTGCTCGACGGCCCGCTGGAGTTGCAGCTCTTGGACAATGCGCCGCGCGAATGGCCCGCCTGGGAGATCGACTACGACGATCTGCAGGCCGAGCCGCGCCGAGTCGTTGGCCGTCCCGCCGAAGTGCGGATCGTGGAAGAGGGGCCGGCACGGGCGACGCTCGCGATCGAGCGCCAGGCCGATGGCTCGCGCTTCGTGCAGTACATCTCGCTCGCCGCCGGGGCGGCCGGCAGCCGGGTCGAGATCCGCAACGAGATCGACTGGCGTACTCCCCGCACGTTGCTCAAGGCCTCCTTCCCGCTGGCCGTTGAGGCCGACTCCGCGACCTACGACTTGCGGCTCGGGACGATCGAACGCGGCCTCAACCGGCCGGCGCTCTATGAGGTTCCCGCGCAGCAGTGGGCGGGCCTGAGCGACGCGGGTGGCGGCTTTGGTGTCGCCGTCTTGAGCAATGCGCGCTACGGCTGGGATCGGCCGAACGCGCGCACGCTGCGCCATACGCTGATACATACGCCCGGCATCGCCGACGGGTGGGGTTGGGTCGGCGATCAGGCATCGCAAGATCTCGGCCGCCATCACGCTGGCTATGCGCTCTATGGGCACGCGGGCGACTGGCGCGCGGGTGCCGTCGCGTGGGAAGCGGAACGTTTCAATCAGCCGCTGCGCGCCTACCAGGTCCCCCGCCATCGCGGTCCGCTGGGGCGGCGCTTCGCGTTCCTCGAGCTGCTGGCGGGCGAGGCGGGCCCGGGGGCGCCCGGCACCGCGGAGCAGGGGGCGGGCGCCGGCGCGACCGATTCCCGCCGGGCACCGCACCCGCCGGCCTTCGCCGTGCGGGCGCTGAAGCTCGCGGAAGACGGGGATGAGATCGTCGTCCGCGTCCAGGAGCTACTGGGCCGGCACCTCTCGGCGGCCGGTCTGCAGTTCGCGCGCCCGATCGCCACCTTCCGCGAAGTCAACGGGGCGGAAGAGGAGATCACCGCGCCAGCCGCCGGGCCCTCGGGGGGCGCGCATATCGCCGGCGGCGCGCTGCGCTTCGATCTTGCCCCCTACCAACTACGCACGTTCGCGCTGCGCATCGATCGTCCCGACGAACGTCTCGGCTTTCCGCAGGGATTGCGAGTGCCGTTGCCCTACAACCTCGATGGCATCGCCGAGCGCGACGATCCCACCGACGGCGACTTCGACCAGGCGGGACATCTGCTCGCCGGCGAGCTGTTGCCGCCGATCCTGATGCGTCACGGCGTCGCCTTCTGGACCGGCCCGCGGGCGCCCGGCTATGCGAACGTTGTCGCCTGCCAGGGACAACGCATCGGCTTGCCGGAGGGGGATTTCGATC
>Ga0180434_10001985_pt1 | contig 28253 bp, 27 predicted proteins | sample SS_ome_7_FD_132453 | JGI IMG/M metagenome (GOLD analysis project Ga0180434, IMG submission 132453) | Hypersaline lake sediment archaeal communities from the Salton Sea, California, USA - SS_1_D_2 metaG | ecosystem: Environmental > Aquatic > Non-marine Saline and Alkaline > Hypersaline >... | reverse complement strand
CGAAGACCGGTTACCCGATCAACGCCCTGCATGAACATGATTGTACCCTCCCCATTCTGTTGGTGAATGATAAGGAGCTCATGCGGTAACCATAATCTATCCGGCCCTACCGGAACCCGATGTTCCGGCTTAAAGGCAAAACCAACATTCATTGGAGCAGATCATGGGGTGGACAGTCGTCGGAGTCACGACCGACGAGCTAGTCCGAACACTTTATAATGCCCGAAAATCCTGTCGGATTCAAGGGCAATTGTGTTGCGTTACGACAGATTTTGCGTGGCAAAATCGGAGATCACGCGCGGCGTCGATGCGTCGAAACCGACGACATCGAGCATGCCTGGGTCGTTCGGGTTGGCGATCGTCACGTCGGTCGCCGTCATCCCGATGACCACCAGCTTGGCAGGGATCCCCATCTTCTGCCGATACTTCTCCAGGGCCTGGAACGGATGGTTCCGATTCCCAACCCAGGTTTCGTTATCGGTGTAGACACAGAACGTGTCCACGGGGATCTTGTGCTGCAGCGCGTGGTTCATGGGCACAGAGCAGTCGGTCGAGCCGAAGTTCATGCTGTTCGTGATCGTCAGCACCTCCGGCAGCGACATCCTGTCGTGCAACTTGAGGTCGACGAAGTGGCCGGAAAAGCCGTGGCAGTACCAGTTCTTCTCGGCCTTCATCGTCACCATCGCCATCGCCGCGGCGCCCATGGCGGGCGTCACGAAGCTGTTGGCGATGTAGCCATAGCCCATCGATCCCGAGATGTCGAGTCCCAGGAGGAACCGCTTGCCAGTCGGCTCCACGTTCTCGAACGACGTGTAGAACGCATCGTCCAAGGCGGCAGTGATCTGCGGCACCGGCGACCAGCGGTTGCTACCGCGGAAGCCGTGGCCCTGCCCGTACGTAGCCTGTGCGAACAGCATCGCCAGAGGATGAATGCGAGCCTTCCGGATCGCTTCCGTATTCTCCAGACGACTCACGACCTCGATGGCGACGTCGCTCATCGGTGCGATGAGCCCGATCGTGGTCATCTTCGCCAGGTTCCGTACCATCGCGCCCAGAGGCATTTTCTGGAAGAGGGCCTCCCAGACCTTGGGGTCGTTCAGCCACTGGGTCGGGATGCACTCCCGAACCAGATCGTGCTTCTCGATGAGGTCTACGATCTGACTGGCCTTGTCAGCGTGCTTCGCCGCCTCGACCGCCCCGAAGAGCCGCCGGTGTGGCTTGTCGCTGGAAGTCCACTCGGGATCGACGGTAAGCTTTTGTGCTGCATACCGCAGAACCTCGTTGAGATCTGTGTCCTGAGTACCGGGGTGGGCACGCCGCAGTGCGTCGCGGTGGCTTTCCCCTTCGCGTTGCTGGTACTTCGTAATCTGATAGGCCAAGGCCCTCGGCTCCTTGTCCAGGTACCAGTTTGAGACCGCTGTGCGGAGCAGCCTCCCCCATCCGCGAAACTCTTCCACGTCACTAAGGAACGAGAACAGGTGGGTGCCGATCCGGCACACCTGATTCAACGCTCCGAGTGCTGCCTTGCGCACTTCAAGATCCTTGTGCCCGGCCAACCGCGCAAGGGCATAGATCGCCGGGTCCTGTTTGGGAGCCCGACCGTTGACCGACACGTCGACGATCATATCGATCGTTCGCTTACCGTCCAGTGATGCGCACTGGTCGATGACGTTCGCGTTGTCCAGCGTCAGCTTCCGCTCACTGCCGTAGTACGTCCCGCCCATCGATCCGAGGATCAAGAAACGCTCGAACTGCTCGAACGGACCCAGCTTGAAGCTGAAGCCGCCGGCGTTGTTCTTGACCTGGTCCGGATGAGCCTGCTGGCTCTGCGGGGTGTTCCGTTGCGAAGTCATCTTTCCGTACTTACTCATCGCGACCCTCCTTAGGTGGGTAAACACACTCTGAACACTAAGAGAAAGGAAAAGCATAGCCGGCGAAAGGTTCGCCGGCTATGCTTCCGTTGCGGCCTCCGAGCGTGGAGGTTTATTTCTTGACGCCCAGCCGACGAAAGGTCTTCTCGACCCTTGCTCCGTAGAGCTTAACGTCAGTGGCGTCTACCGGTTCGTGTGCATGCGTTATGATGGACGCATCCGTAGCTTTGGTTGTTTCCCGACTACCGTCTCGCGTCCTTAGGATCACGAGGGCAGTCTTTTTCCCGAGAATCTCAATCGCCGGATGCCGGTAGTCATCGCCGAGTCCGCAGGGCCCGTCGGGATTGAGTAAGACAACAAGGGCGGTCCAGACTAGCTCATTGTCGTTGCCGCCGTCAGCTGCCAAAAGGAAAAGAAACTGGCGTAGCTTACGCCACTCTGAGTCACTGAATTGACCCGGTCGATCGGACGTTTGATAGCACGCTGCTAGATCCCGCAAGGTCTGCTGACCGGCGGGGGTACTCGCAAAGTGCTTCATCGCCTCCATCGATTGCCAGTTGGGAATCCGCATCCAATTCTGATGGCCTTCGCCTATCTTGATCTTGGATTCGATTTCGTTCACCTGGCCGGGCCACCGCAACGTTGCAAGCTTCTGCCGCTCTTCCTCGGACAATTCAGCCGAGAATGCGGTGCTTGCGAGTAGAAAGAACACGAGTGTTCTCACGTCGTTCCTCCTTTAGTAAGGGGTTAGGGTTTGGCCGGCGCTGCCCCTTCGCCGGCACTCATGATTCAGTCGGGATCGTGGGCGGCACGAATCCGTTCCGCGGCGTGCGGGTCGTCGAGCAGATAGGTGGCCTCGCAGCCGTCGCTGCAGAAGAAGCCCGGAATGCTCAGGTCCGGGATTCCCTCGCCGTCTGCGAGAGGTCGTTCGCAGGTGAGGCATTGAGGTTCGGCCGCAGTCTCTTGAGTTTCTGGCATCGTCCCTCCATGTCGGGGTACGGACAGACAGGCATTTCCGGCGTACCTGTCAGCTCCTGGTTGAACACTTCCGTAATCAAAGATTGAACTTGAGGATCAGCCAGGTCCGGATGTCCTGGCCATAGCCCCTTGATAACAAGTGCGCGGCATCCTGCGCACGACGCTCTGTCCTCTGCCTCTTCGCGGGCCTTGAGGATCTTCCGCTGCGTAGGCGTCCAGCCCGGCAGCAGGTGAGCAAACTCTGAGATTCGCTCTAGTGCCATATGGAAACTCCGTCTGATGGCATCTGTCTGGGCGCTGTTAAGAAAGCCAAGGAAATGGACCGGTGCCGCCCAGACAAGGCACCTCCGTATACTATAATGCCAGATTTCCTGCAGATATTAGGCTGCTAGATAACCTTCCGCTGCATGTTTCCGCGAGCGTCGCGGTAGTAGAATTTGAGCGAAATGCAGCCGAGAAGTTTCTTCAATACCTGCTGCCGATCGAACGGAAGCTCGATGATCTTCTGCTTGATCGCGTCGTAGTCGATGTACGGCTTTGGCGCAGCCGTCACCTTCTTGGCGACCTTCTTACACGTACCGCACTTGCTCTTGCGAGTGGGCTTGGAGATGGCTGCAGGCTCACGCGGCGGGTTCTTCAGGAAGTCGAACTGGTGGTAGCGTGAGTCTGCAAGCATCTGATCGATCAGATGTGGCGAACACAGCTGGATTTGCATGGCTAGCTCGACGAGATGATGACTGGCGGTTGTGCCTCGAGGTTCTCACCATCCTTGACGGTCTGTACGAGTTCGGCTACCTGCACCTGGATGAGATCCCAGACCTCGTTGGCGATCGTCTCGCTGTCGACCACGATGTCGAAGTAGTTCAGCCGGAATCCCGCCGGACTGTCTTCCGGGAGCGGCTCGGTGATGGGCAGCTCCACGAGATCGGGCCAAGAGCAGACTCCGGAGAAGGAGCTGGCCGCTACGCCGGTCTGGTAGTTGATCGGCTGCTGGTAGTAGCGGAAAATCTCATCGTCGATACCGATACCGTCCGTGGCGGTGACACGAAGACGGAATCCCTGATTCCCGTTGATCTCGTAGTCCACCTCGAATTCGGGTGTCAGCGTGATCTGGACATCGGGCGCGGGACTGGAACTAGACATTGATCACCTCCGTGTTTCGTGTGGGCATCTTCCGTTTTTGCCTTTGGCGAAATTGCAATTGGCACACAGCAGCTGAAACCCAATAGGGTATTTGTGCTTTCGTAGCCACTTATATATGCTAGCTTCTTTGAGCTGTCTGCGATGTGCTGCCCCATCGTTGTTGATGTGATCTATTTGCAGGAAAGCCTCTTCTGTCTCCCCGCAGCACACACTTACCGCCGTAGTGTTCCAGGACTTCTGCACGTATTTTACGGTATTGCTGTTGTCTTTTGGAAGCACAATCCCGGCAAAGACAGCTGCCGCCGCTATCTTTGCCGCATTTAGTGCAGGTATCCGTGGCGCGGCGTGCATCCCGCAGCCGTTTCGCGTTATCTCTACGTCGCTGCATACAGCTGTCACATCGCAACGTATCGAAGGTAGTTGCACGACAGTCAATGCAGACACCCTCCTTGCGACACCTGTCACAGTATTCTTTACGCCATCTGCGGCGATAATCTTTCTGTCTACTTGGCTCAGTATTGGCCACGTTTAGGGCAACCTCCAATTTTCCAACCGGGCATACCTGTGTGGATCTCATTCAGCCCGCGACGCTCGACGCACGAGGAGTGGACGAACCGCTTGTTTCTGTTCCACATGGCCGTATGCCAGCCCTGCTGCCAGACCTGGGCCGCGATCATGTAGTCGCCGCCGTTGTGCCCAATCTCCTCGTCCGGAACGCCCGCGGCGCGGAGCGTGTCCATATGGGCGGCCCAGAATGCTCCCGACGGGAAGAAGACCTTGTTGCCGTTGGGTGCCGACTTCTGGTTCTTCAGCTGGAAGTGCCGGCCGGTGTACCACGGGCGACTCCGAATCCAGGCTGCTTGCGTGGGGTTTAGGGTCCAGAATCTAAGATCCCCGATCATCCTGGCGCCGTTGCGGAAGACGTCGTTGATCTTGGCCGCCATCTTGCTGTGCCACAGCTGGTCCCGATCGCAAACGGTATCGTCGTCGAACCAGATGATCCACTTGTCCGTGATGGGATCCTCCTGATCGTAGAACAGCTGCCGCATCGCTGGATACTTCTTCAGGTTCTCATCGTTGTGGATCAGCCGGTGGATGTCGCCGTTGGCGTGCAGGTTGTCGAGGAACACCCGCGATTCCCAGCCGAGCGTGTTCGTGACGACCCGGATCTGCCGCTGCTCCGGACGAGTTGTCCGGATAATGCTACCAATGCAAGCTTTGTGCATGTCCGGATAGTCACCATACATGCAGACGCAGATGGTCGTGCGACCGCCGATGATGTCCGAGGCGAACGGATCCTCCGCCGGTTTGTTGCGATCGCCGGCGAATTTGTTCACCATGTTCGGCACCGGCGGCGTCGGATTGCTTTGGACCTGCTGCATCAGCTGATCGATCGGCGCGAACAGGTCGATCGGCCCGGCGGATTGGGTCGGTGCGGCCGGCGCCGGCGGTGGGACGGGCGGACCACTCGGCAGTTCTATCTTGCCTGGGTCGCCGATGGGCGGAAGAGTTCCGTCTTCGTAGTAGGTCATTACTGCCTCCACAACGTGTTCAGCTGTGATCATTTGCAGACAGGTAGGGAGCTGCTGTCCGTGCCCGTCGGTTGCCGGCTTCTTGCAATAGGACTTTCGCTTGTCCGGAATCGACCGCTCGATCTTGTTTTTCCAGCAGCCCCGAGTCTTACAACAGTCTAGCAGACCCTGGGTGTGCAGGAAACGGTGGGGAACTTTTACAGATTGACTGTAATCGCCGAAGGTTTTGACACCCCTTATATTTACATAGGCTTCCCACCACCAATGTTCGCGTCCGCCAGCGACCACTACGCAGGGCTTGTCGAGAGCTCCTGCGGCGTGCATGGCGAACGTGATGGGACAGATTACGCCGTCAGCGTGCTGTATCAACCACAGCATATCCCGAAGGTTTGTCTTGTCCAACAGGTCAACGGTGCCGCTGAGATGTGTGTGGATATGACCTTTGGTCGTCTTGCCACACTGAACCACTTTGATTCCTCGCATACCCAGCTGGTCGACAACTTGCTGCCACCGGCGGGCGGACCAGATCTTGGTCGTAAAGTCGGTCTTCCCGCCGGCGAGGATCACCCAGTAGCGGAACGGGTACGGTCGCTCCTGTAGTTGTGCCTCGGGGATGTACAGGTCGCCCTTGGGTTGCAGCACGGGTACGGCATCTCTTGTTACCGCTTCGAAGCGTCGATGGAAGGCGGTGAGGAAATGCAGTTTCTTACTGTTGGCTTGTCCGATGTACTTTTGGTGCGCCATGTGCACCTGCCGTGCGCCCTGGAAACTCCGCTTCACTTTGGTGACGTGTGGATTCCCGTCCCAAAGGGCCATGCAGTGCGTTGCGACAAAGATCTCATACTTACCTGGGTACGCCAGATGTATGTCTCTGGGTAGTGCTGTGAGGCACGTGATGTCGCCGGGTGCGCAGCCAAGCGTTATGAGGATCTTCTCTGACATTTTGTTCCCAAGAACAAAATTACCACTGCCACATGGGGCAGTGCTCGGTCGCTACGGTAATCTTGTTGATGATCGGCAGCTCGTTCGGATTGTCCATACGATTAAGCAAGCCTGGCTCGTCGCCACGAATGCGAGAAGAGCAGGCTGTGCAGTTACTGTGCTTGAAGTAGCGGCACCGCAGGCAGCATTCGTGGTAGATGAAGTCGATCTCCTCGTAGCTTCGTACTGGCTTCCCTGCCTTCTCCCATTCTTGTACGGCCTCTTGGAACTGCTCGATGCTGTTGCTCTCCGGGCTGGCGGCTGTTACCGGGATCATCCGCATCGGACCCACCATCCGCGGCTTGTGGACGGGCAGCTGCCCAGTCAGCTCGATGCACGGATCGCCCACCGGCAACGCCTCGTCGATCAAGGACATCAGCCCCGACAACTTCAGATCGATCTCCTCGTCGGGCACCGCCAGCAGCCTATTGAGATGGAGCCACACCGGCTCGCACCACTCGTAGACGCAGTCGTCGAGCATCGTCAGCTTCTTCAGGAAGTCCGGCAGGTTCTCGTTGTCCGATGTGGCCTGCTCTGCCTTCCACAGCTTCGACGAACAGTCGCCGTGCAACCAGTGACCATGCAGCATGATGTACTGGGCGTTGGGCGACTCCGAATCGAGGGCGAACCACGTAGGCCACACCCGTACGCCCTTGTCGACGGCCGCGCCGCGGGTCGCCACATCGTGCTCCTCGAGGAGGACACGCGGGTCCGTGGGCAGCATTGGCACGCAGTCTCCGTGCAGGATGACTGCGTATCGTTCTGGCTGTGCCAGGCTGTGCGTGATCATCTGCGTGATGATCTTCGGTACCCGGTAGCCGAGCCGCATGCCGCCAACGTCGTCGCCAATCTCGATGATCTCGACGCCGAGCTTCTCTGCTGTCTCCGGGAGGATCTTCTTACATCCCGCCGACAGGATGTTGCTTTGACCGTACGGGCCCTGCACCACGAAGATGCGGCCGAGATCGGTGATGTTCTTGCGGAGCATGACCAGCTGGGCTTGCAGCATCTTGCAGTTGTGAGAGAGCAGCGTATAGATGTTGGTTGCCATCGGTATCCTATACAAGTGCCAAGGAGACAGTAGGAATTTGTCCGCTCGGGCTGCAGTCGTCATCGGTGATGTGCATGATGTACGTGCCGTATGGCGGACATACAGTTCCAGCCGCCGGAGGTCGTGGCTCGCTCGTCCAGCCAGGCTCTTTGTCTAATCCCGGGCCGCAAGAGTTGCCAGCGATCCAAACCGTCCACGCGTTGCACTGACAGATGATGTGGATGTTCATCGTGACACAGGTCGACGGGAAGAACTCCCCTTCATAGTAGCAGCTCGTTCCGAGATTATCCACGTACCAGGTGCCGTTCATGCCGCTGCATGCGTCGCCGGACAGGCCGGAGATGGTCACCTCGATTGTGCCAGGACACTCGATGCATGTGGCTGCACAGTCAACGCAGCAGGTGAGCGTTGCAGTGCCAGTAGCACCGCCGAAGGGCTGGTATTCGCCGGTCGGCGGGTCCCAGTCCGATACGGACAGGATCCAGTAGTCGCCAGTGGGTGAGCTGCCGGGTGGGTCGGCCTGCAGCCGCCATTCTGGGGAGAACGGATCGTCGTCGTACACGACGTACCAGCCGTCATCGCTGACGTAGTACGTCTGGCCGTTGAACCAGCCGCCGATGTTGTAGTAACCGGTCACGTCCGGCGTCATGCTGCCGCTGATCTCCACGCCGCCGGTATCGCAGGCGCCGCCGGCAAACGACGAGGACGAAGACTCCAGGATGGGGCACTCGCAGTACCAGACGATCTCGCCGTAGAACCGGCCCTGCACCGGTGGTGCTCCGTGATGGTCAGCACCCTCGATCAGCTGCCAGCCGCCGGGATCGAACGTCGCGGGTCCGTAGTTGAACGGGCATTCACCTGCTGGCGTGTCGTATTCCTGTTTGCATTTCTCCCCGGGATCGAGACATTCGCACCACAACCACCCCGAGCAGTCGACGACGCACCCGATGTTGTCCGTCGCGATGTCACCTGCGAATTCGTCCAGGCGGATCTGCCAGTCGTAGGCAGGGTTCCACGGCGCGGAGCAGGACGAAAGCGACTGCACCATCGAGATGTAGGACAGCGACTCCGACGACTCGCTGCCGCAGCACCAACCAACAGCCACGGTCTCGCCATAGAACCGGCCATCGATCGGCGGAGGGCCTAGCTGGTGCGGACCGCCGCGGTGCACCCACTGTCCGGGACCTTCCGCATCGAAGCAGTCGGGATCGTACGGGCACGACGGGCTTTGCATCGATGGATAGACTTCGCTCTCCATCTTGCACGGGCACCATGTCCACATGGACCGGGCGCCCGGGCCGAGCGGCTCGTCGAACATGATCTGCGGCACGTAGTGGCCGGGATCGGTGATGTTGCTGTACGGGATCAGGAACGGGAACGGCGGGAGCGGGGTATCGTCGGGGCACGAGTAAGACGATGTCTCCTCGCTCAGCGACCAGTCGAAGTCGAAGGACGCGGATTCCGTTGTGGGACAGTAGCAGATGAGTACGACTTCGCCGTAGAACCGTCCCTTTACGCATGGCGGGCCCAGATCCGGATTGCCGCACAGATGGATCCAGCCGCCGTCACCGGTGCAGTCCGCATTGGTGACGTTCTGCATGTCGCATTCGTCTTCGCCAGCGGGCCGCTCGCAGTAGGCCCAGTCGTTGTTGTCGTCGCAGGGGCACCACTTCCACGCAGAGCATTCACCCTCCAGATCGAAGTCCGAGGTGTACACATCATAGTCCCAGCCGAATGCTGGTATGTTGCAGCTTTCCAGCGTGGCCATTACCAATCCCTGTAGATGTTCAAGATCAGCCCGGGCGGAAGCACACGCTGAATCAGATCCTCGTCGATCCGGCAGTAGCGCTTCAGTTTGATGATGATGAAGTTGCCTCGGAGGGGAATGTCTGCCCCTTTGCTTACAATGCTATCATGCTTGCAGGATTCCACAATCTCAAAGTCGTCCAGCAGCTGGTCGCCCCGTTTCAACACAGAGCCCTCTGAGACGCTCAGGACGCCCTTCCTGGGAATCCGGTATACATTGTGGTCTGTGACCACCAGCGGGCCTGTATGGCTCTCTGAGACGTTCTGGACCACTTCCCCGTCCGTTTTGGCCAGGGGCGTGTCCAGCAGGGACGCCACAAGCTCGCTCAGCGTCCCAAGCGAGGGGTATTTCAAGACAGCAGTGACAGCAAGTAGCTGCCGCCGGTACCGCTCGCTGGTAACGCCCTCGATACCCAGCGCCCGGCCGTGCTTGTGGTACAGATCGCCCTGGTCCCACTCGCCGCGGAAGGCCCACAGGTAGCCGGTGACAAACTCCTTGCCGCACTCCGGCGTGGGTTCGGTGGCGATGAGCGGATTCTCCAGCGGATTCTCCTTGAAGATGAGCTCGTCGAAACGGACCTTGTAGTCGATCTCGTCGAACAGCACCAGCGACGCGTCGGTCATCCGGTTCATCAGCAGCGGCAGCTTGATGCAGCCGGGGAGGTAGAATGCGTAGCCACGCTCACGATTGCCGTCCATCTTGCGTTCCATCAGGGGAAGCAGCTTCCACTGTCGCAGCTTGCCGAGTGGCATGTGCGCAAGGCTTGCGCAGTCACGGATGTAGTCCAGCTCCTGCTGCTGCTGTGCGTATAGCTCGACGTTGGCGCGGACCACCGACCGGAGGATGTCGCCATCCTCATATATGTCGAACCAGAACGGCCCGAGCAGCTCGAAGATCCTCTCGTAAGTGTGAATCATTACCGCACCCTGCAGTCGATCTTGCTGGCCGTCATAGCCGCGATCTTCGGTGGATCGATGATCTCCGCGGCCCCGCTCTTCCAGTCTGTCATCTGGAGCTTCGCTTCCATCCGTACGTGGCTGACTGTCCCGTCTTCTGGCAGCACCTGGTTGATCGCCTTGACCAGCTTGCTTCTCCGTAGCATAGCACCTACGGGCAGCGAATTCACGTACTTGGTGGCAGCCTCCACAGCCTCCGACTGGTAACCCTCCGTGTCGATGTCGATCTCCATGTCGACCCAGCATGGCTCTGCCACCAACACCTTGATGTCCATGCCGAGCGGACGGATGTAGGGTTGATCCAGGAAGTGCTGAAGGTCTTGCACCTTGTGTCCTTCGGCGATGTGGATGTCCACCTTGCCGCCGAAGCCGTCGTCTCGTTCCATCTCAGGTTCTCCGGCGCCAACGATCCGGAACTGCCGCAGGTCTGTGAAGTGGCCGTCGGCGTCACGGCTGTAGCGGATCAGGTGCTCCAAGCCCTCGGCACTGCCGAAGCCGGGCGTTGCAAACGTCCGCATGATGGCTACAACAACGTCGTCGTTCGTGTCCTCCTCATGACCTCCCTCAAACTGACAGGCGGCAACGCAGCTGACATAGCCTGGAATGCGGAAGTTTGGCTGCAGTGCGGTGTCCTCCGCCAGCTGGTAGACATAACCTGGCTCAGCAGCCCGCACCGGCACGAGAAAGTAGTAGTGCCCGTCGACGTTCTTGTCCAAATCATCCGCGGACAGCCGCAAAGTCTTGTCGATGATGAACTCGAGCCCGTCGTCTGTTGTGAGGCGGGCACCCTCCGCGATCGAGATCACGAACGGATGCGATAGGGTGATCACCAGATCGCCGTAAGCGTATGACGGCGGCCGCCGGCTTACGCCGTAGTTCGATGCCAGTGCGTCGACAGCCTTCTTGTCTGCCTTGTCGGGGTCGTCCAGGACGTCCGACAGACAGAGTGACCGACGTAGCTCCTCAATCCTACGTACGTTATCTGCCTGCAGAATCGCATGCAGGCCACACCACAGCTCACTGAGCGCTCCCTTCTTTGCTTCCAGGTCTGGGTGCTTCTCTTGCACGAGCCCAGCAACGAGCTCGTATGCCGCGTCAACGGCCGCCGGGTCAACATTCTCAAACAGCTCCATCGGTCACTCCGTTCTGATCGGATAGATCACATCGATGCCATCCGTTCGAGTCTCGATACGGATATGCAATTTCATCACACCTGGCGTCACTTCAATCTTTAGGAGGTGCGATGCTTTGAATCGCTCCTCCGGCGGATCCTCGTCAGTCTCTTCGTCCTGTATCGCCATGCGAGCCTGCACCTTGGCCAAGCTGAACGCCGACATGACGTCCATCTCAGTGCGCATCTCGCCGGACTTCATCGTGTGGAGAAAGCCGGAGCCATACGGCTGTCGACGGCCGAGCTTTGGCTTGGCAGGGTTGAGGTCCTGCAGAAGGGCAATCATGTATCGCTGGGCGACCTTCTTGATGCCTGTTACGCGTCCACCGGTCCCTGCGGAAGCAATCATCTCGCCGTCTGGAGTGATGGTCCAAACCTCCAGATCGTACGTACTCATTATGCTGTGAACAACTCCTGGATATACGGGAGAATCGATCCTGTGTGGATTCCGTTGGCGTCGCCGTGTGCCTTGGTACGACCTGTTGTATGTGCGGCAACACGCGGCATCGTCTTGTATCGTTCGCGGTATGCCCGCTCCATGATGGCCAGGTAGCCGAGCTGCGTGCTGAGCCCCATAACCACGCGGACTTCATCTTCACCTGTGCCGTCGTACTCTGCCTGATAGTCGGCATTCAGCTGCTGCCGATCGAAGGCATCGCCGAGCGCCGAAACATCGAGTGGCTCGAACGATGCGGCGAATGCCGTGGGAATCATCCACTGGCGTTGCGTACCGTCAGCCTCCAGATACTTCCGGTTGTTCTCGTTGATGTCCTTCATGTCGTTCATCGCGAGCTGGAAGAACGTATCGGGTGAAGCCATTGGAGCACTCCTAAGTCGTAATATTTGGCGAGTTAAGCCGCTACATCATCTCTAACTCGTCACGTTTGTCGAGTTTGGACTGAATCTGTGCCATCCGGTGGCTGACCGCCGCCGGGCTGATCTTCAGCATGGTTGCGACCTCGCTGGGCTTGTGCTGCCGGTGTCCGTGCATGCCCAGCACGCGTTCCATGATGAACTGATTCGTCTCATCCAAGTCATCATACACGAATTCCATCCAGGAATCATGCGTCGGCTTGATCTGCGTGACAGACGGATCGTAGGCACCACCTTCGTCAGTAGAGCGTGTGATCGTGCTGGTAGCCGTGGGCCGCTGGCTGTTGCGGATGTACTCGATCCGCTTGACGGAAAGCCCGGTGAAGTTCGCCAGCTCCATGTCCGACGGCGGACGTCCCAGCTTGTCCTCCAACTCCTTATACGCAGCCTCGGTCTGCATCTGGTCGAGTGCCACCTGCTCCGGCACACGGATCACCTGGCGTTGCTGGGCTGCGATACGTCGCAACCGCTGCAGCCGCGTCATTAGGTGCGACTGCAGCGGCGCTTTGACCGGATCGTAAGAGCCGAGGGCCTCGATAGCCATCTTCCGGGCCTCAGCGCGGATGGTCGGGCTCCCGGCGGACGGTCCGGCGTATGCGCGGATGGCCGAGTTGATCACGGGGTCAACAGCCTTGAGCATGGCACCAGTATTCGCTTTGCTTGGGTCCGCTGACCATGCGGTGTACGGCTCTGCGAAGTCTGGCTCCAACAGGCTTTTGCCTTGGAGTGGTTGTGCAGGTTTGAGCGGGGTAGGCTGAGGCATTACTGTCCTCCGATCTCTGGGCAGTCTTCATCGTAGAAGTTGTAGTCACCGACAAACTCCGCATCGTAGAGCGGATGGCGTGCTGTCGAATAATCTGGATCGTTGAATTCCGCTTCGGTGCGGATGTGTGCCAAACGGAAGGCCGTATAGTTCGACTGGTTCTGTGCGTCGAAGAAGTGGCTGACACGCAGCACCGATCCGTACTTGTACTCGGATGTGCCGTTGAAAGCTCCCGAGGTACCTTCGATCTTGATCGTGCTTCCGGGAGAGATGTCGAAGCGTACCGGACCACGAAGGTCGCCGTAGCGGTGCTTCAGCAGCTCGTTGACGTACATCGCCTTTGCGAGCCGGTCGAGCAACGTTTCGGCATCCTGTTTCATCTGCTCGGGATCCTGCGGCACCTCCGCCGGAGCATCGCCGCCTTTCGGATTGTTGAAGGCGTTGCCGCGGACCTTTCCCGCGGCCCTGGCCTGCGAGTCTCCGGTGAATACCGACGGCACGACGTAATTCGACAGGAAGGGTGGCGCCTCTCGCATAATGACGATGCCGTCGTCGCGAGGCACGTACCAACCGCCGATGGTCGTATTGTTCATCTGGCTGCCCGGCCGCATATTGCCACCAGCACGGCTGCCGTGCCCAGCAAAAAGGCCGACGGCACGGATAGCTCGTGGAAGACGGGCATCGAGGTCCTGCACCGACAGGTCTCTTGCCAGGATGGTTGCACCAAGGCCGTACGGATCCCAGAAGTTTTGCAGACCTGGAATGAACGGCACCACTGCTGCCCGCGTCGGATACGGTACGACGGCAAACATGTACTTCGGTGCCAGCTCGCCCACCAACTTGTCCCAGAAGGTCGTGTTGGCCATACCTGTAAGTGTATTGGCTGCGGTCGCCGGGCTGAGGACGGACACACCGATATCGTTGGCAATCGCCGCCGCCGCTACGTCGCCGTCGGCACCGGCGTCGTCGAATGGTAGCGGGTTACCCGTGAAGGCATTGAGTGCGTCCTGGCACTCTTGCCCAACGCCGTCGTTGCCGGCGTTGCCTCCTGCCGCCTGGAAGCGAACGATATTGATCCGATCCTCTTTTGCCAGTTCCAGGAACCACGGCAGAATGCACTGGCCCCACATGTCTGCGGTGATCTTCGGCTTTGTGAAAAGAGACTGAGCCTTGGTCCGGCCGATGAAGTGCGCAAGCCCTCCGCCACCACCTAGGATGATCCTGGTGTTGAAGGTGTAGTGTGTTGGGTTGTTGGGGTGGCTGCTGGCACTCATGCACGACGAGAAGTTCAGCGCCGACAGCCAGTGCGTCCCTTCCAGCGTCTGTGAATAGCCCTTGTACGTTCGACGGTAGCCAACGCCAGTGACCCAGCCGCAGAAGATCAGGTACGTGCCAGCAGGAATGATGGCCGTGTTGTCCCCACTGATATATGTTATCTCCACGTACACCTTGAGCGGCACTTGCAGCATTTCTTGGTTGGTGATCGTGTGCGTCGGTGCCGGGGCGTGCGGCGGCAGCACGTAGTAGCCGACCGGAAGCGAGGCCGTACAGGACGGAATGGTATTCAGCGCATACGAGCAGGCGAACTGCGTGAGTTCTACCTCCTGCCCGTCGACTTCCGCCCAGAGGCGGGTCGTCATTGATGCATAACCCATTACTCTTCCTCCAGTCGGTATGCTATCGCCAGGGCCAACGCACCCAGCTGATAGGCAATGTTGTCGGACGTCTGCCAGAGTTGCTTGAACAGATTGTAAGGAGCCTTCTCGAGGAACAGCTTCTCCTCGACTTCTGGCGTGACCAGCCGGATCATCGTCAACTTGATGTCGACGATGTTCGGGCAGTCTTCCACCACCTCGTCAAATGGCAGGTACGTCACCCGGTCGTCCTTTTCGTACACGTACCGTGCCAGCTCAGTCGAGTGGATGAGTCGCATGACCTGGTCGAGAGCTCCGTGCGTTGGCAGCAGCGCAGCCGCCAGTGTCTGGAGCCAGTATGGTCCGTCCGATTGGTAGAGTACCGTGCGTACGTGATCTATCATTGTGTGATCGTCTTCAAATGGAACTTGAATTGTCCAATGGTGGAACGTGGGTTCATCGCCGTGAAGCTTGCCTTCACGAGGAATGCCCATGCTGCCCACCCCGCAAGCGTAATGACCACCGGCGTACCGGTGATCGAGATTGCATAGGTGTTGTAGTACTCGATGGCCTTGCTCATACCGTGCGGGCCGCTGTATCCGCAGCCGAGACTGTACTCGCCGGCCATGGCCAGCCCGGACACCACGAAGTCACCCATCTTCTCACCGAAGACGTAGACGTAGGTGAAGTTACGCGGCGTCAGCAAGAACTGGTAGTTGCCTTGGGTCGTGCCGGATACGCCGACGAGCAGGCAGTGCGTGATCGGGAAGCCCGGCCACCCGCCCAGCGAGAACGACATTGGCACACACAGCGGATCCGTTACCGCCTGTGGTACGCCTACGATAGATGGAAAGACGTAAGCCATTGTTATCCTCCTGTACTGACTTGCCCTGCCTGTGCTGCCCCGTTACCTTGCCCATCGGCAGTCGACGCATCGTCATCGGACACGTTCACGTTATTCTGGACGATGACGTGGACTGGGTTGTTCTCATCGCCCATGACGCCCTTATCGTCGTCGCCGCCTTCGCCCTTCTCGCCACTTGGCTTGCCGCCGTGCTCGCCGCCGTCCTGCTTACCGGCTGCCGGGCCCTTGGTGTTCTTGGTGGCTTCTCGGCTCGCGGCCTTAGCGTCCTTGGCGTCTTTGGCGTCCTCTTCCTCCTTCGGTATTCCGCCGAGCGCCCGGCCGACTGCCTCTCTTGCGGTCTTTACGCCCTCGGTGATCGTGTCGATGCCACGCTCCAAGAGGTTTCGTTGACCCTTGAACGACGTCCTTGCCTCTTCGTCAGCCTTTGTCTGGCCTTCTGCCTGCTTCTCCCGGGCCTTACGCAACAGCTCTGGACTGCCGGCAATAGCCGCTTCGCCCACACTCTTGAATCCCAGCTGGTCGGCCGACGTACCACCCGCGGCAAACGCAAGCTCGGCAAGCTCTCCTGCCTCTCCTTCGTCCACACCGGCTGCGATGAACTTCTCCCGGATGGACTTCTTGACGTCGTCCATCTTCTGCCCGGCCGTGTCGCGGATGGCCTCGGTAGCGATCGTTCCGAGCTGCAGCGCCTGCACGCCGTTCAGCTTCGTCCTGGCGCCGGTAGACAAGTCGTTCGCAATGGTTCGCCGCATGTGCTCGCCGATGTCGAGCTCCCACTGCTGTTCGCGTGCCATCGGTGTGACCTTGTCACCGTACAGCAACTGGTTGTGCGCACGCTGGTTGCGGATCACGGCTGCCTGCTGCGGCGGCACACCGCTGTCTGCGAGCATCTCGCGGAACTCGCCTTCATCCATGTACTTGTAGGCACCGGCCTTGAGCTTCTTGAATGCCTCGTGTGCTTTGGTACCTTCTTTCAGCATACCGGTTTCACCCATACGCATGAGGGCCGACATCTGGTCGGCAACCATACTCTCGCCGGCCTGTGCCGTCAGCATGGCGTCGATCTGCATGAGACGCATCTTCGTGGTCCGGTTCTCTGCCAGGTTCATACCAGTACCGATAGCCGCACCGAAGAACATGGCATGCTGTCCGGCTGTCGTACCGGATTCGCCGAAGTCCCCGCCGAGCTCCCGGGCGCGATCACCTGCCATCCGTTGCAGGACGTCACCCTCTTGCATCGACAAGCCCGACATTCGCGTGGCCTGCTTGAACATGCGGATCTGATTCGCATTCGCCTCGAGACTCTGCCGTCCGGAGCCGCCGAGCGTGATCTGATCCATGGCACCGAACATCTGTCCGGCGTTCATGTTCGCGAACTTGCCGCCGAGATCCCGGATCGCCGACATCGGCTTGACGACTTCCTGCGAGAACTGTGTCAGGTTCTGCGTCGCACTCTGCATGTCGTCGCTGAAGATGTCGCCGCCAGGGCCAAGACCCTGCTGCATCGCCTGCCGGACGAAGTCACCGGTCTGGCCGAATCCGAAGCCCATAAGAGCCTGCCGCTCGCCGCCGGGCATCCCCTGCAAGTTCTGCAGCGTACCAGTTGTAAGGCCGGAGATTCGGTTCTGCATCGCCTGCATACCGATACCGGTACCAGCCTGTCCAGGGATGCCAAGTCTCGAACGCCCCGCCATCGCAAGGCTACCACCGAAGGACGCTGAACTAAAGCCAGGACCCAGCGAATCTGCCATACCAGGCGCAAACATGTTCATCATCGGGAGGAACCCGGTGATGTTCTGCGCGATCTCGTCACGCTGCTGGTTGGACATATCGCCGGTGAAAATGCCCTGTTGCTTCATCCCGCTGAACAGCCGCTGCACGTCTTGCTGTGCCATCGGCTGCATCTGCTGAGAGATGCCCTGATTAAGATCGCGGAACTGCCTCGCCTCCATCGTGTCGGAGAGGCTCTGATTCGGGAACATCTGCCCCATGACCATGTTGTCGCCGCCGAGCATACCGCCGATAGCCTCGGCAGCCATACTGGCCATAGGTCGTCCCGGAATCGAGTGAGGCGTGCCCCATTGCGGTACAGGCGACGCCCACGGACTCCGGTAGATGTTGTCGGGCATGTTAGCGCCTGGAAATGCCATCCTTGGATCTCCTATTTATCGCCCTGCCAGTGGTCAATCAGTTTTTGAATCTCCGCCTTGTACTCAGGATCTTGCGGGTCGCCGAAATGCTCGATGTACGTCTCCCGCATCTGCTCCATCATCTCGTCGGCCGATTGCGGTCCGGTATCAATCCACGGTGCGTTGCTTGCCACGAGTCGGTTCCTCAACATATCGGCCTGGTTCCAGTGTAAAGTAAACGTGTCGAACTCTGCGGTGTAGTCGAGCACCGACAGGTTCAACTGAAACTTGTACTCATTCAGACGAGTCACCACCTTATTATAGCAGTGGTCGTACACAGCCATCATCTTCTTCCACCAGCGTGGATCGAGTACGTCGGCCTTTGAGTAGTCAATCATCCCCTCGCAGCCGGCCTGCACCATTATGCAGGCAACTCGATCCCGTCGAAAAAATCCGGGTCGTCTGCACGAACCTCCAACTTGGTGAGCATGTTCACGAACTTGGCGTGCTGATAGAAGACTGCCCGTCGCAGGCTTTCCAGCTTGAACACTTCGTTCTCCAGGTAGACCTGGACTCTTGCAAGCGGCGTCACCTCACCTTCGTTGAGCTCCAGCTTGAGCACCTCTGGCATGGCGATTGCTGGCTTGCCGAGGAACTGCACCTCTTCGATGGCGGCACACAGCTTGTACGTCTCGGTGGCACGGGCGTAGTGCCCGATGTACTGGATGCCACCCAGGCCAAGCTCGTGGTCCACTTGCTTCAGGCACAGGTCCACTTCCTTCGGCAGCAACGACCGGAAGGTGATCTTCAGGCGGCCACCGAACAGCTCGACCTGCTTCCGGAACCGCGGAACCTCGCCCATGATGGCTGCGATGTACGCCATCTTGTCGGTGAGCGTCGGTTCGTTGGGCTCGGAGGCAAGGTCCAGGCCGCACATTGGGCACTCGCCGGACAGTCCGGGAACATCCGAATTTTGTTCTTGGGAACTATTTTCGGGTTCCGGCTCGGGTTCCGGCTCGGGTTCCGGCTCCGGCTCAGGTGCGGGTGCTTCCTCTTTCGTCACACCGAGGTCGTCGATGATCTTGAATCCTGGCGGCTGCTCAACCGCCTTCGCTGTCTGGGCTGCTGCCCATGCGGCTGCAGCACCGGGCATCGATCGCAGATGTTGCGGCACCTCTGCCGTGGCAGGGGCTTCCTTTGCCGCCTTCGCTGCATCCAGGCTTGCCTTCAACTCGTGCATCTCCGACATCGCCTTGAGAGTCTCCTCCTGCTTGTCCGCAGGGAGCTCCTCGAGCGGGATCGGATCTGGCACGACCACCGGTGGCGTCGCCGGGTCGACTGGTGTCTCTCCGCTGATGTCAGCGGCCTCTTGCCGGATACGCTCGGCCTCGCGGGCGAGCCGTTGACCGGCCTTCGTGTTGGAGAGATCCGGAACCGGATCTCCGTCTTGGAAGCCTGCAGGGCCGAGCAGCTTTTGCTCTGCTTCTGTCAGGTCTTCGGTTCCTTTGACCTTATCGATCGGCACCTTGCCGAGGATAGTCCCAGGTTGCATCGGCATGGCGTCCGCTACGGACGGAATCGCCGGGGCTGCCGGAGGAGGTCTGTGTGTCATCGGTCTTTCCTTTAGTTGATGATGATGTAGTTTCCGTTCATCTTCGTCGACGTGTAGTTGTTCAGGTCGACGGTTGATTCGTATGCCACGCCTCGGTTGACAGCACGTCCAGTGCTGTGCTGATAGAGGTTCAATCCTTGATGATACAAAATATCGGTCTCGTCTTCGAGCTTGTTGTAGCCCGGGAACGGCATCGTATCGGTGATATCCGCCGATCCAGCGCCGGTCTTGTTCGTCTCAACGGATATCTCGGTCCAAGTGGTCGTGCCGCCAGCACCGCCCAGCCTCGCCATCTGCTGCCAACGGTTCTCAAAGTGGAAGAACGACTTGCAGTAGTAGTCGTCTTCGACACGCAGCGACGTCCAGGCACTCTTGATCAGATCCTCGTTGCCCGGCCGGCCCTCGCCGTACCACATGGTGGCCAGGTCGATGTTGTACCGCTGGACACTCCAGGTGATCAGGGCCAGCTCGTGGCTATGTCCGGCCTGGATAGCGTCGGCGATGGTCCCGGCACTGGCCGAGTCCAGCTTGCTGACGTAACCGCCCGCCGACGAGAAGAAGTGCCCCTCGGACGTCAGGAAGTCCTTCTTCGTGATCACCGAGCCAAACGAGACGTGGTCACCGTCGTTGTAGACGTCGCCACACATCGTGGCGCCCTCTTCCGTGAAGAAGTTGACCGCGCGGCCGCCCTTGTCCCGGAAGATGTGGGCCACAGCACAGCGGACGAAGTGCTTCACGAACTCGGAGCGGGTAACGATGTCCGACTTGCCCAGTGCATCGAGGCAGATGTCGCCCTTCTTCGGGATCGATCCCACGGTGCTGACTCCGTCGTGCTTGCCGGACGGAATCCCGGTACGCATGTAGATGCTCTGGCCCCAACCGACGATCTCGGTGTTCGGGGCCTTCATGATGATACCGGTGTGATACGCACCCTCACCGACCGTACTGAAGTCGTACTTGGGATCGCCCTCGGAACGACAGTCCAGGAAGATACCAGCCTGACTGGTCGTGTTCGAGATGATCTGGACGTTGTACTCGGCCTTGATCCGGACGTCAGCGTCCGTCGCTGTAATGTCGACGTTGTCGTGCGCCCGCCAGATCACGTCTCGGCCTGCCCAGCCCATCACGTTCCGGCCAGTCTCCATCAGTATGTCACCGGGAGCCGTGATCCAGACGCATCCGCCCGCCATCCGGATCTCCGCGCCGAAGCCGTCGCCGATCACCACGCCACCCTCGTCGAGCAGCGAGAAGTACGACGTGTTCGGATAGACGTCCGCCGTCATGTTCTGCCGGTGGTCGATCTGAATCTCTGTCGCCGTCGGCGTATCCAGATACCACGAATCCTCGTTGCGGAGCTCGCTCCACGACGGAACCTGCTGGTTCGTGGACATGTGAGCGTAGCCGCTCTCCTCTGGATAGTAGTAGTCCTGGGTGTGGTAGTGGTACGGGTGTGTGTTCTCCCAGTTGAACATGTGAGCGTGCAGGTCCATGATGGCTGCACACTTATGGAGCGAGTGCTCCTCGTCTGTGATTGTGCTGTACGGATCCGGCGTTGGTTGCACCAGATGCTGCGGCCCGGCACCCCATGTGCTCTCGCCTGACGCCCGGTAGTTCGACGCCTTGTCGGCCGTTTCGTCTTCAACCCGCTTGACCCGCTTGGGTACCGGCATGACCGGCCGCTTGGTGATCGTCGTACCGAGGGCGCCACGGATAGCTCGGTGTCCAGACAGCGTGATAGCGTCCTGGTGGAGGCCTACCTCATCGTAGTTGTCACTGTACTCCAAGACGGACTGGCCGCCGGAGTACACGGGTCCGGTCATCCACGTCGACTGGCCCTGGCCGAGGTAGCCCCGATACTCTTGCAGCCGGTGATACGCCTGAATGTCATCCTGATCTGGTTCGATCCGGGCGTACCACGGCGAGTTGTTCTGCGTCTCGTCAGCGGAGTTTTCCTTCCACCACGCACTGGCGTAGCCCTTCGGCTGCCCCATGTTCTCCCACGGGTAGACGGCGGTGCCGTAGTACCAGACGTGCTCACCTTCGTCGTCGTAGATCTCGTGCACACAGGCACCGGCGTACTGCTGGTAGTTCTGGGCGCCCAGTCGCACGAGCCCGTCCCAGTAGAACATCCAGAGCCCGGACCATTCGTTGACCCGCATGAATGCCATGTACGGGTCCATGTGTAGCATGAGCCCGGTCTCGGTCGACTTGTTGAGCTCGCCGATCTCCATGCTGTCGAACGGAGCCCGACCCGACCAGTCAGTGATGCCACCGTACAGCTTCATCGGGCCCTGCGTGCCGCCCAGCGCCAGCGGACCGTCGTAACCAGACTCGACGTGCAGACCAGTATTGGAACCCTGGCTGATGGTGTCGCCGAAGTACTCCCGCGGATCGGTCATGTACATCGGGGCCGTACAGACGATGAGGCCACCGGCTCCCGTTGCTTTGGTGCGGATGAACCAGACGTGTGTACCGACAGGCAGCGACTGTGCGTCCCACACACCGACCGGCGTTGCCGCACCTTGCATACCGAGCGTGCAGTCCGTTGTCGGACCGCCGGCTTCCGGCTGTACGCGGTAGGTCTTGGCATTCGGAATGGCATCGACGATCATCCCGAACTCGAGCCTGTTGGCCGAGGAGAGATCGTGCTGATGCGCAGTCATAGAGCCAGCTGGATCCTTAACCGGAGATTGGCCTTGGCCCTCCAGCATAGGAGACAGCGTGGTCAGATAGTCGATATAGCGATTGGTGCGCGAGACAGCGTCTAGCGCAGTATTCAGCGTTTTCAAGAAAGACATGTCACGTCACCTGGTTATGGGCTCAAGGCCCTAGGGCGGCAACCCCGCCCCAATACCTACATCATCTTTCTTACGGCGGCGATGCTGATGCATACGTCATCCAGAGGAACAGCATGGTGATGGATTCGTTGACCACCATGTCCTGTGCCGTAACAGCACCACCGACACCAACGATAACGCAGCCGTTCAACGTGATGGTCACCGTGTCTCCAGTGTCCCCGCCATTCTCGCAGTTTGCCTGGAAGGTGAACGTCATCGTATTGGTTGCCGCGTTACAGACGTTGCCGTACGTTTCGTAGAACGCCGCTGCCAGGGCTGTCGGACCCATCACTCGTTGGATGGTCGCTTGCCCTTGGGTTCGACCCGCCACGAGGTAGATGTCCGGCGAGGCAACTTCGTACAGTCGAGTAACGTTCTGCTGGTACTGCCATTGGATTTGTTGCGCAAGCAGCCCCGCACTGAAGTTGCTGAACGTCAAGTCAGCACCGTCGGCGGAGAATGCACCACCGAAAGAAACTTCTCTTGAGAAAATGTCAGTAGCCATTGGGCTTTAACCTCCGTGTTGGCCTACGCAATGATCTGTTGAACAACCTCGACATCGTCGGTGATGACGCCGCGATCGGGCGGCACCGGCACCACCAAACGGACACTCAACACGAGCCTGTTCAGAAAAGAATGTTGCCGGACGGATCTTACTTCGCTGTCCAGCAACCGCTTACCTAAACGGTGAACTCGTGTCATACTCAATCCGTTGAGCGTTCCGCGAAGCCGGGCACCAGCCAGATGGGCAATCTTCTGCCGATTGACTGACGTACCCATGACCTCTTCGAGGTTCACTCGCAACTCCTTGTTGATGGTATCCAGGTTGGCCACCACCGACTCGTCATGCTCAGCGGGGTCTCCAAATGGTGCTGTGGTGATCGCCCGGCGAGTGGCGGCTACGCCATCAACGCTAGCAACGATCCAGACACCGGATTCCGCCATCATGTCCAACTGCTCGTCAGTGAACAGCTCATCTGTGCGAGTCACATCCAGTATACCCGCAATCTCTACACCCGTCAGCGTCTGTTGCGGAGTGCAGCCGGATCGCAGCCCGGCGAGGGCTGCGCACAGAAACTCGCCAGAAATCGTGCCATTTTGGCTAGATACCCGATCCGGCCAGACCATCCTGACCCGTTTCGTGCCAAACTCTTTGGCGCGATTGGCAAGCATCAGTGCCATATCATGGGCCCCGAGCCGCCGCCAGACCTCCATGTGTCGATTGCCTGTGGGCACGTCTCCCCTGGCCTGCACCACCAGGGCTTCCTCGTTCAGGACCGAGTGGACGACGTATTCCTCGTAGTCATCGTCGATCCGGTAGCCGAATCGGACGAGGTCGCCCGGCCGGATGCCGTCGGTGAGGAACGCTGATTCTCCGTTTTTCACCTGCAAAATGTAGGTTCCACCACCCGGAGCCTCCGTGGCGACCGCCCGCATCGTGAAGTGCGGGCAGACGTTGATCGACGAAGGTGGCGAAATACACGCCCAGAGAGCTCTCTCGCGGCCGTTCTCCGCCTCCGAGTACTTTTCTGCGTGCTCGGCAAACATGTCCAGGACGCGTATGTCTGACGTCATGGGAGCCAATCCGTAGACGTTGTGCCGACCGATGCGGGCCTGCGCTTCCTTCCAGGAGTCCAGCTCGTCCGGGTTCTTGACGGCGATGAACCGTACCCCGGCGCCGTTGGCGTTCTGCATGGCCAGCCAGACACCGTATTTCAACGGGTTGTCCGGCGATAGCTCTCCGCCGATCAGGTCGATGTCATCGTCCGTCAGCGTGTAGACCGTCTTGGTGAACTCCGACCGCCAGGCCTTGTACTCGACGTAGAGCTCCGCACTCCAGATGTGCAGCGGCTTGTCCGGCCAGCGATACTTGTCGTAGAGCTGGATGTTCGGATTGATCGTCAGCCCGTGGCTCTCCGCGTGCCAGTTGGCCAGTCCCTCTGTCTCGTGGGGGATCTCCAGGTCCTTGTAGAATGCGAAGAAGAACACCGCCAGCACCTTCTCCTTGGCGATATCCTCCGGAATGTATCGAGCCAGCTGGACGTCCCAGCATTCATCATCGCCTTCGCCGGGAAGAACCTGCGTGCTCTTCAATGCCTGCGTCATAAACCGCCTGCCATCCTCGGTCTCGAGCAGGATGCGGTCGCCGGACATATGCTCCGCAGGCCAGTACGGCAGTAAGATGTGGTCGTCTGCGTGGTTGACCGTCTCGCAGTTACAGTACTCGAGGCAGACGTTGTCGGCGCGGAGCCTCACCGACTTCAGGTCGATGATGCTGTCCATCGGCTGGTGTGGATAGTCGTAGTGGCAGGTCTCTTCGGCGTCATACTCGCCGAGGGCGATGACTTCCTTTTCCTCCGGCACGTCGTAGCGGAACATCTGTGCGTTGCCGCCGATAATGCAGGCCTGCATGGTCTCCCGTACGTCGGTGACCTGTCTACCTTCACGGAAGACTGTCTCCCGGTCCAAAACAAACGTCATAGTCTCTTCCTTTACTCTCCGAGATACGTGTTGAAGATCTCAGATAGACGCAGGTCGTGCGTAAAGGGCTGGTGCTGCCGAATGATCCATGTCTCAGACCATCCGTAGGCAACAGTGATCGGCACGGTCCAGTGCTTGCTCGTCTCTTCAAGCATACTCAACGGGCCGACCTGCATCAGCTCGAACTTCAACAGATTGAACTCCCGACGGAACACCGGTCCAAGGTGCATCAGGAAACGATAAGTCTCAGCTACCAGAGTCTCGCATTCGCCGCCTTCCGGCGAGATGCAGAAGATCGTATGGCTGCCCCGCCACAGCTTGGTGTACTGCGGCCAGCCGTCCTCGGATGTTCCGGACAGACTGTCGAGGGTGAACCGCTTCATATGCTCCCAGGCATTGCGTTTCACGACGATTGCCGGCCGCTTCTGTGTACGTCCTGGAGTCCACACATTCGAGTCCTCGATGAGGATGCCAGTAGCATTCGGATCAGGCACCCGACGATACAGACGATCACGGAACACCTCGTGTTCGATGTTGTTGGCGTCGGCGTAGTGCTCACGGAGCAGGGCGACGAACAGACCAGTCATGATCTGCGGCTGCGGCCCCATAGCACAAAGGCTATTTGGATGGGATGTCCAGTCCTCGGGCATCGCTTTCTCCCTGTCGTCCTAGCCAGGCGTCCAGGTCTTTGAACAAACCGGCATCTGGCTTCCATTTGTAGATGCTAACCCGCGGAGTCAGCGGGTTCTGGCACGGATACTCTTTTTCGTCTTTGGGCTTCGGCTTTTCCATTACGTCCCCTCCAGACTGATATCATACAGTACGTCACCGTACTCTACCAGTCTTAGCTCCACGCGAGCAATGAGAGGCACTCTGCCCATCTCTGCCGTGGCTTTCACGGCGTTGACGACGTACCGACGATCGCCCTGTTCCTCGACCCAGACGTCGTTTCGCATGATGGGCGGCACGCCGATCATGTGGCCGACTGTGATCTGGTCGTTGACGGTACCACGCTGGCTGCGTTTGGTATCCTCACCTTCCGGACCCATGTCGTACAGGACCTGCTCTCTCGCTGCCCAGTAGCCGTCGATACGGCCGGTGCCCTTGCAGGCCTCGCAGTCGGAGTTCAGGATGCCGTCGGTGATCGGATCCACGCACTCAGTGCAGAACTCGTCGTGGATCTTCCGTTTCAGGAGCCAGCCGCCAAACTCGTACCGTTGTCGCGGCGTGAGTAGGGTTCTGCGGATGATCGCGCGTGCCAGCAGCCACTCCCGTTTGCTGAGCGATCCGTACGCCTGGGCGACGGGGGAGATGTACTCCGTGGCGTCGTCGAGGGTGAGCTTTACGCGGTAGCCTATCCGCTGCCCCTTGCCGTACTCCCGCTGCTGATCGTCGAGAGCGTAGTAGGTGTTCGTGACAGGCAGCCCAACATCTTCCCAGTCGTTCGGTTCGTCCCAGTTGCGGTTGACCTGGAGTTGGAACGAGAACGGAGGACGTTTGAGGAAGTCCCAGCGCAGCTCCCAAGAGACCCGGGTGATGCCCGTCAGGGCATAGTCTACATAAACCCGGTCAAATGCTCCGCCGAATTCATCTCTGGTCCTTGGCATTATCGAGTCCAGTATCGCGAGGATGGTGCGGGACCGCCGTAGTTGTAGCCGGAGCCGAACGACATCCAGCACTGGCTGGCATTGATCTGGGCCTTTTGGTGCATGACCATCTGCCGGAACGATGCGTGCCGTTCCTTCCAGGCTTGGTTGTACTCACGTGCCTTGGCCTTGTCGTCGGTGTTCACACCGCCTGCCTGATAGGGCAACCGGTTCCTCCGGTAGTGCTCCTCGGCCAGCTCGAACAGGTACAGATGGATCCCCTTGAGCCAGATCTCCCGGAATGGGAAGTTCTTGGTGGAGTACCGGGCAATCCGCATCTGCGGTGGCTGTTCGTTCCAAAACTGTACGCAGCGGATGGCACAGTAGACGATTTCCGCCAGGTCGAAGTCATAGGTGTCGATCAGCTCATTCAGCATCGGATCGCCGTCGCGGAGGCTGAGGCGAACGTCACCGACGATCGGCGGCCCTGTCTGCGGATGCGTCTGTGGGTTGTGCCATGCGCTATGTTCAACCAGGAGGAAGACCTCGTTGGTGAACAGCGGACAAGTCAGTTCCGTATCGTCCGGCGCGAAGATGCCGAACTCCACGAGATAGATACCGGCGGCTGCCCGAACCTGTTCCGGTACTTCGACGCGGACGATGCCATTGTCAGCGTCGAACACGACGGCTGCATTCTGGTACATGGTCTTGTCGACCAGGGCACCTTCTCGCCAGCGGACGCACACCTGAGCCAGTGTAAGTGGACACGAGGACGACTCGTGGCTGTGGCTGACGCTGCACTCCGGGTCGATCAGCGGACCTTCGATGAACATGAAGGTATCCCAGTCGTTCCAGCCGAAGTCTTCCCAGTCCTGCTCGCCGACGGTCCGGTTGGAGTCCGGATCGGTGGCGATGGTGAGATCGTTCAGGTCGAGTGGCTTGCCGTCGCGGAGCATGGTGACCTGCAACGAGCCGCAGACGCCCTGGCGCATGCCGACAGCCCGCTTCTTGTGCGTGAGAAGCTCATCGTACGCCGTCGAGATGACTGGCGAGTAGATATTGAGAGCGTCAGATTGTGCCATGAGGGTGCTCCTTAGGAGACGCCAAGTTGATTGCGAACTGAGTTGAGCTGGTTCTGCAGCCCCGTCGGATCCTGTCCTTCCTCCAGTGCAGCAATCTCTTCGACCAGCTGTTTCTCGATCACCAGCTTGTTGAGCTGATCACCGAGCGAGTTGACCACAGCCTGGATCGACGTGCAGCGGTCCATCTCGTCGGCGAGGCTCGGGATGTTGAGGATGATGTTGTCGCTAGCACCGCTAGCGGCAAATTCCTTGGTGTCCCAGTTGTACGGACGCAGCTCCGCCCGCACCATCTTGTCGCCGTTGGGCAGTGCCTTTACGGTGAATCGGTCGAGCTCGAGGTCGCTGTAGTCCTTCTCCGTGGCCGACGGCGTGGTGACTATGTTACGCGATGTGATTCTTGGCATTGCCATGGGATGTTCTCCTAAAGGCCGTATGCGTAGCCAAACGTCTCAATGTCCTCGGCGAATATCCGATCGACCATCTTCCGTGTTTTCGCGTCGTAGTATTCAGTATACCGCGGATGGCCGGATGCATTAAGACGAGGCATTTCCTGCTTCGGCAGGCCCAAATGGTCCCACACTGGGTCCATTCCGACGGCGATTTCCTCCAGCTTTATGATCCGGTTCGGCCGGATGATCCCCTCTCTGTCCTTGACGAACCGTACCTGTGGCAGCGTGAGGTGGTACCACGCCGACTTCAGCTCGCTCGGATCTGCGCCGGCGTAGATCCCGTCAAACTGGTTCTTGTATGGCAGCTCCTGCAACACCCGCCGCAACGACTTGTTCTTGAGCAGCGTGCAGAACCGCCAGGCGGAGACCACTCTCGCCCACGGGTTGCGGACAACGGCGAACGACCACGTGTTCCGCACGGACGCATAATCGTAGTACGAATTACCGTTCGG
>Ga0180434_10001984_pt1 | contig 28253 bp, 22 predicted proteins | sample SS_ome_7_FD_132453 | JGI IMG/M metagenome (GOLD analysis project Ga0180434, IMG submission 132453) | Hypersaline lake sediment archaeal communities from the Salton Sea, California, USA - SS_1_D_2 metaG | ecosystem: Environmental > Aquatic > Non-marine Saline and Alkaline > Hypersaline >... | reverse complement strand
GTCCGGGTAGTTCTCGACGACCAGCATGAATTTGCTCAGTGCCTCTCCGAGAGCGCCTTCTGCTTTGGAGGCCTCCGAGACGGTCTTGGCACCCATCGCCTGGCTTCGCGCCTTGGTAATGGCCTCGAAGGTCTCCCGCTCGTGCTTCATGTAGCCCTTGGCAGTCTCCACCAGATTGGGAATCAAGTCGTGCCGGCGCTTGAGCTGGACATCAATCTGCGACCAGGCGTTGTCCACCTGGTTGCGGCGTCGGATGAGCGCGTTGTACATACCGACGACATACACAGCCAGCAGAACGAGGACGACAACAATAATAATCAGCGCTATTAACATCTTCTGCCTTTATCAAAGGAACGCAATCGATTCTCTTACATCCGTTTCTTCATAATGAGAGCCGCAACGATAGCAATAACTGCAACGACGATGAGAATGATACTGTACTTGCCCATGATTTTCTCCTTTCCTCGTAACGTTTTGCCGGTGTTTCATCGCGTCGTATCGGTTGCTGTTCTCGCCGTCAAGTCTTTTTTCGCCTCGCCGAGCCACGCGAGGGCGAAACGAGCAAGGACGATTTTCTCATACGGATGGTTTTCGCCGGCCTCATAGAGGCAGGCGATGTCGCCGTTGGGCAGGGCGGCCAAGCAGCAATAGGCCGACGGCCCGGCATGGATTTCTTTCGCGACCGGCCAGGTCTTAGCTTCATCGAAACTAAGGCGCACGGTCATTTTCACGCGTTTGTCCGTGCTGGCCGGGTTGGAAAAAAGTAGCCTGCTGCTGTCGTAGGCGTTAGGCCAGGAGTACCGAATGAAGCTCGCCTGACAGATCGGCTCGATAAGCGCCGGATCGTGGGTCACCTCCGACCAGGTCATTCCGCCGTCGCTGCTGGTGGCGACGGCGCGCGCACGCTGCGTCCGGTCGTAATTGCGCATATTCATCCTTAGTCTGCCGTCCACCAACTCCACAACCTGACATTCATTGACCTTCGGAGCAATGGTGCCGCCGAGCCTCCAGGTGTCGCCGTGGTCGTCGCTTATGATTACGTGCGAGTTGTAGCCGTCCAGGTTGCCGGCCGATGGCGCAACGCTATGGTCACAGGGTATTACCAAGCGTCCCCTCCACGGGCCTTTTCGCAACTGAATGCCTACGCCGGGTCCGGTGGCGTACCATCGCCATTCTTGTCGCTTCGCGGTGTCGGTTATCTCGACCGGCTTGGTCCAGGTCCGGCCGTCATCGCCGCTCCTGCTTACAAAGACCCGTCGCGTGTCTTTGCTTGTATTTTTCTTGATCTCGCTCTCGTTGTCCTGTCCGTGGTTCCAGGTCATCAGAAGCCAAATGGTGCCGCTGCCCTGGTCTACCACAGGACACGGATTGCCGCATGTATTGGCCCCATCGTCCCAGACGATTTGCTGCTCGCCCCACGTTTTGCCGCCGTCCTCTGAACGTTTGAGAAGCAAGTCGATGTTGCCGGAGTCACGACGGCTGCTTTTACGCCCCTCACACAAGGCGAGCAGGGCACCATTATTCGTCACTAAGAGCGATGGGATGCGATATGTATGATAACCATCCCGGCCGCTTACGAATACGTCGGTCTGCTGCAACTGTGCCGAGCGGACCTGCTCAGGCGCGGTCAGGACACCAAAGCATCCCCACAGCACAAAAAAGAAACACATAAATCTGGTGGCTCGCGTTCTCACGTCGCTTCCTCTTTCTGGGCCTGGCGTTCTTTGCCGAACATGTCAGCCAAAAGTCTCTGGATTTTGTGCTCTTTGTCCAGCCTCGCTCTATCCAGGATATCCTGCAGCTCGCCTTTGTCAAACCACAGGCCGTCACCTCGGCGGCACTTGTCTATCAGCAGGGCAGGTTTGGAGGTACCGACAACAATCTTTTGCATTTTCTTTTCACAGATCGGACAGCGCCTGCGTTTTTCCGTTGTGCCGGTATCAACGTGGAAGGAGGCAAGCAATCCTTTTGCCTTTTCGGGTTCACCCAAGAGAAGTTCGAGTTCGCCGGCGTCGAGCCAGATGCCCCCGCATTCGGTGCAATGGTCGATTTCGACCTCGGCAAGCTCCATGGTGATCATCGCGTTCTTACAAACCGGGCAATCCACGACAGACCTCAATAGAAGCTGCTGCACGGTGACCGGACCCGAAGAGCAGGCTCCTTTACATGCGGTGGCTCTTCACCGGTCAGGCTCTGCTCCGTGCAGGCGGTAGCCAGCGCCAAATCGATGGGGGTATAATACAGCCATGCTGCGGGTACGTCAAGAAAGCGTTTTCGGCAAATTCCCGGCACTGTTTTTCGCCATGGCAGCAGGCTTCCGGGCGTACTTCGCAGGGGGAGAATAATTTTCCAAAAAAAACTGATTTTTCTCATCAACATGAGGGCTTGACAGACGCCATGAGAGATGAGGTGTGGTGCGAGAGAAAAGCCTGTGGACCGGCCGAAGGCTACAGAGGCGTTTTTCTGAGCCTTCGGCGTTCTTTTTGCACACCTGACGGTTCCCAACGCAGGATAGTGGGCAGATTCGTGGCTGCCCGCGGGTGGCTCGTGCGCCGAGCCAAAGACAGCCCGCGGAACCGGCAGGCCTGAATAGCTGCCGAACGCAGGCTTTATCCAGATGTATGCCCGTATCAGTACTGTTCGGGCCGGCTACTGCAGTAAATCCGGCATGGATTCGGTACAAGATTTTCGCAGAGACACGCCGATAAAACAAAATGGGACGAAGAATATTTCTTCTTGACGCTGCAAATGCACGTGGCTAATATGTTTGCTTTATTTTTGAAGGCCGCTATTGATGGCGGCCAAAGTGTTTAGGGGCACGATGATGATTGTTGATTGCCACACACACATAAGCTTTGCTGCAGACGACGTGGAGACAGCAGAGCATTTGGAAGCGGCCGAGACTGTCGATGTTTGCATCGTACTGGCAAGCGCCGATGCGCCCAGCCACGAGGCCAATAAGAGGCTTTCCGAATACGTCGGCAAGCACTACGAGAAGATGGCCGGCTTTGCGGCTGTGGAGCCCGCGAAGGATGCGGTCAGCGCTAACAATATCAAGCCCATCGTAGAGAAACTGGGGCTGAAAGGGCTGGTGCTCTATTGCTCTGCCTGCGGCTTCCACCCGACGCACAGCCGGGCGATGCGACTGTACGAGTCGGCCCAAGAGCTTGGCCTGCCGGTTTTCTTCCATAACGGCTGCCCGGAGCTGCGGGCAGGCGCCATTCTGGACTACAGTCAGCCCTATCTGCTGGACGAGGTGGCCAGGACATTTCCGGCGTTGAAAATCATTATCGGAAGCATGGGCGTGCCGTTCCTCGACCAAACCCTGTCCATGGTGGCCAAGCATCATAACGTATTTGCAGACTTGACGGTCAAGCCCAGTAGTGTGTGGCAGACCTACAATACCGTGGTGGCCGCCTACGAGCGAGGCGTGATGGGCAAGCTGCTGTTTGGCAGCGGTTTCCCTTTCGGTAATGCGGGAGAATGCATCGAGACACTGTTGGGGTTCAATATGCTCTTGGCGGATACCAATCTGCCGACAGTTCCGCGAGGCCATCTGCGCAGTATTATCGAACGTAACACCCTGGCGTTGCTTGGGATAGAACATTACGCCACAAAAGCACACGAACGCCGAAGCGTCAACGTATAAGGGGCTGTGATTCCGAGAGCCCTTTGCCAAACGTCGCAAGTGCCCACGTACATCGATAGAGAGCAATGGCCGAGCTGCTCGAAGAACAAAGAGAAAGCTGGGGGACGCGAGGCGGATTCATTTTGGCCGCAATTGGCTCGGCGGTCGGGTTGGGGAATTTGTGGCGGTTTCCATACGAGCTTTACGACCACGGTGGAGGGGCCTTTCTTATTCCCTATATCATCGCTGTGTTCATTGTCGGTATTCCGATGCTCATCCTGGAATTCAGCCTGGGGCACTTCACGCAGCGGGCCGCTCCGGATGCCTTTGCGCGGAGCCATCGAAGACTGGAGTTTGTCGGGTGGTGGAGCGTCCTTTTGGGATTCATCATTGTCACCTTTTATACGGTCATCCTGGCATATTGCTGTAGCTTCCTATACTTCAGTGTCCAGGGGATACTTACCGGAGGAGAACTGCCGTGGGCAGGCACCGGGCTTGAAGGTGTGGAGAAGGCGGAGAGCTTCTTCTACGAGACATATTTGGGCAGAACCGAGGGGCCTGCTCTCGGCAGTATTCGCTGGAACATCTTGTTGCCTCTGGTGGTAACCTGGGTAGTGATGTACCTGTGCATATTCAGAGGTGTCAAGCTGGTCGGCCGGATTGTCTGGCTCACGGTCCCCCTGCCGTGGCTCATGCTGCTGGTGCTTACTGTACGAGGTTTGACGCTTGAAGGTAGTGTGGAGGGTCTGGCCTATTACCTCAATCCGGACTGGTCGGAGCTGGCCAAGGCGACAACATGGCGTTTTGCCATGGGACAAGCGTTCTTCTCACTGAGCCTGGCCTTTGGGGGCGTGATGATCACGTATGCCAGCTTCCTGCATAGAAAGAGCGATCTTAACAACAACGCGGCTATCATTGCTCTGTCCGATTTTGGCACAAGTTTTGTTGCAGGCTTGGCGGTATTCGCCACGCTTGGGGGGATGGCTTTTGTCACCGCTCAGGCGGGAGAGGCGGTGCCGGTGCAAGAGGTGGTTGCGGGAGGACCAGGCTTAGCGTTCGTGGCATTTCCCTATGCACTGGCGCAACTGCCGTATTCGGCGTGGTTTAGCTTCGTTTTCTTTTTCGCACTGGTAACGCTGGGCATTGATTCAGCGTTTTCCATCACCGAGTCTATTCTGGCGGCGATAGTGGATAAGACAGGCTGGCGGCGGAGCATCGTGCTACCGGCGATGAGTCTGGTCGGCATGGCTTTGTCGGTTGTCTACATTACGCAAGGCGGTTTGGGCTGGCTCTATGTGGTCAATGACTTCATCGACGGAACCTGGGGAATAGCATTCCTCGGCTTGTTGGAGTGCATCGTACTGGGCTGGCTCTGGCGCGTCGACTGGCTGCGACGGCACGCCAACGAACGCAGCGACTGGAGATTGGGCAAGTGGTGGGACTACGTGATCCGGATGGGCATTCCGATTGTGCTTGGGTCGTTGTTCTTCTGGAGCCTGTTTGATGACCTCAGCCAGGAAGGTGGATTCCTGCGAGACCCGCAAGGTAACTGGCACCCGGGTAACTGCGTGGGACTGTCCATGATCCTGCTCGTACCGGTATTAGCGGTAGTGATCAGCCTTTGGCGAGGGCGAACCCACTCCGGGCCTAGAGGCGAACAAGAACCACCGCAGGTCAGGGGACGGGCAGCAGGTATCTTTGGGTTCGCCCTTGCCCTGTGCTCAGCCGTGCTCGTCGCCGGACTCTTCAGGGCGGCCTTGCACGGTCACGCAGATCAGTCGTCCCTGTGGCTCTCACTGGCACCGGCATTAGGGGCCGTCATCATCGGCAACTATCTACTCGATAAGCACAAAGGTGCGACTGCACAGACATCCAGGCCAGCGCGTTGGGCCGGGGTAGTAGGCATTATGGACATCAGCGCGTTTGTGGCACTGTATCTCATATATCTTACGCACCACCAACAACTTGAAGAAACGATGCTGCAACCGCAAAGAGACTTAAGTGCCGTCTCATACGTAATTCTGAGCGTTGTTTTCCTGTTGATTATCGGCGGCCTGGGTTGGTGTTTCTACCGCGCCTTGTCCGCAGCCGGACGGGCAAGCGAATTCCAGTACGCCGATGAGTTCAATGACGAGCAGGATCACAGTTCCAACGATAGTTAGCGGCGCCAGCAGGTAGCCATGCTGTTCGCAGCGAACTTAGGCGCTACTTGGGCTTGAACCCTTTCACATCGTTGCCGGTGTACTTCTGACAGGCCCTCTCCAGGTCTACATCGGTGATGTTGGCCAGCGTACAAAGCCATGCAAACACATCTGCAAATTCTTCCTCTATGTTCGCGTGATCATCTGAGGCCAGAGCTGTCGCCAGCTCTCCCACCTCCTCGATAAACCACATGAAGGTGGCAGGAACTCCCCTTTGCAGGTCCGTCCTCTTGTACTTCTGGGCGATTATTCGTTGAAACGCATTGATGTCCATAACGGAAACAGGCACGAGTGCGGACCTATGACCGCGCACGTGGTCCGCCTCGCGCACTCAGGGCTCGACCGGTACGTCAAGCCCTACTTGCCTTCTATGAGAGTCGACAATCTTGTCTTGTCGAAGACGTTTCTGGCCTGCGCAACCGCCTTTTCGTAGACTTTTTCCGCTTTTGCGCCGAACTTGTCGGAGCCGGCTTGCTCAGCGAGATTCAACTGACCGCTCAAGGGTCCGTCGACAGCCTCGATCACCTCCAGCATCGTGATCTTCTTGATGGGTTTAGCCAACGAGAACCCGCCACGCGGCCCCCGTTTGCTGCGCAGCACATTCGCTCGGACCAACTGCTGCAATATCTTGAGCAGGTATTCCAAGGGTATGTCATACTGTTTGGATATGGCCTGCGAAAGTATGACCTTTTTTTCCTGATGCTGCGCAATGTAACCGACCGCAAGAAGGGCGTAACCTGTGGACCTACTAATTCTCATTTTCAACTCCTTAAACAAAGATGCCAACAGTAAAATGTTCCCGTGCTTACCTGGCCTTCCGCCCCTGATGGCGCAGAAAACCGGTAAGTAACAACACGTTCGTTAGAACTACCACGTCCCAGACCATGAACAACAGAACAATCCGTTCTGATGAGATGGTTGACCGTCCCTGTTCAGCCATCATATGCGATGTTTCACCACGAAACCGATAGAAATACAACCACGTTTACGGATGATTACATCCACATCGTGACTCACTATCCAAGCCTGTCAGTGGCTCCTGCGCCACAGCGACCCGGGCTTGAAGGCGCAAAGCAAAGCCAAATCACGCGGTATTATGGGGCATCCATTGGGGATTGCAAGAGTTTTCTCTCTAAAATAAATAAAACTTTTAAATTTTCACAAAAATTTTTTTGAGCAGTAACCCTGCCGCGATACGCCAAACAACGCAAAAAACCGGCTGATTTTGTAAAAAGCTTGACATTTCCGGGGCTGGAACATAAGATTTTCTGCCGATTTTCGAACGTATAGAGGCTGGCAATGGGAGCACTGAAGCCAAGAATACGAGTGGAGTACACCGACGACGCAACAATAATCGCCTTTGTTGACGAACGGATACTCGACCAGACCGACATTCAGGACCTTCAGGCCTCCATCCTATCCGTGGTCGAGCAGGGCGAACATATGAACTTCATCCTGGATTTCTCCAATGTCCGTTTTCTGTCCTCAGCGGTTCTGGGCCTATTGCTTAGAATCAGTAAAAGGGTCTATGAAAGGGATGGCCGGCTACGCCTCTGCAGTATAGATCCAAAAATATACCAAATATTTAAGATAACGCGACTTACAAAGATCTTCGACATATATAAGGACCTGGAAACAGCAACCAGAGACTTGGCTGCCGAAGATTGACCAAGGATTCTCGTTAAGAAGGTGTGACATAATGGGGCGTGAGCCGCCTTGTAGTTATACATTGGATGTAGAAAGCAAGGCATCTGCGGCTATGAAGGTGTGTGACCAGATCCTGTCTCAGTTGGAGAGAAACGATTTCAGCCAGGATGACATCTTTGCCGTACATTTGGCTCTGGAGGAGGCTTTTGCCAACGCGATCCGGCATGGAAACAAGATGGACCCAACGAAGAAGATCAGAATTGCCTATTCCGTGGGCACAGACAAGGTGGAAATTAGCCTAACGGACCAGGGAAAAGGCTTCAAGCCGGAAGCCGTGCCCGATCCGCGTGTAGGAAGCAACCTGTACAAGCCGGAAGGACGAGGTCTGTTTCTTATCGGCTCTTACATGGATGTCGCCAAGTTCAACGAAAAAGGCAACTGTCTGTACATGGTTCGGTACAAGGAGAGACCGCCATTAGCCAGCAACCAAGGTTGATAGAGGCCAAGAAGCCAGATTCGCTATCGGTCACTGCGACAAAGTTGACTGTATGCACTTGTATATTGGTTGTGGCCGGTTGCACCCAGCAGGAACCGGCACCAAGGATCGTATACAGCCCTGCCGGTTCTGAGCCGGTACTTGCCGAGCCCGCTGCCCCGCGCGTCAAGCCAGAATCCGGCGAAGAGTCTACGTCCTGGAACGTACCTCGTGCCTGGCTGCCGCCTTCATCAGTCGAAAAACCCTGGACGGCAATCATTGTCCATCACTCCGCCACCGACACCGGAAACGCCTCGATCTTCGACAGATGGCACAGAGAGGGTAATCATTGGGAAGGCGTCGGTTACGATTTTGTCATAGGCAATGGTTCAAACAGCGGTGATGGCCAGGTCGAGGTCACATTTCGCTGGCGCCAGCAGCGCACCGGGGCCCATTGCAGGACGCCAGGGAACTGGGCAAATGAAGATGCCGTAGGAATTTGTCTGGTGGGCAATTTTAACAAGGACAGGCCCACCGCGCGACAGAAACAGTCTGTTTTGAAGCTGGTTCGTTTCTTGCAAAAACGCTATCGCATCCCCAAGACGCGCATCTACGGTCACAATACTACGCCCGGTGCTCGGCCAACCGATTGTCCGGGCAGAAACTTCCCGATGGCCTGGCTCAAGTCCAGCGCCGAGGGTTGACCGGGCCGCCGCCAAGTCTGCATTCGCACTACTGTTGGTCCTATAAGCCCCGTCTCAGCCTCACACATCCTTCATTCCGACGATACTTGCCCCGAATTGCGCGGCAAGTTGTGAAGATAGAAAAGTTTGGGTCTGATTCTACCGAAATCCTCCCTGTTGGTGGTACTGTGAGAGCTGGATAAGGAGTCAGGTCAATGGATACACATAACGCAGTGCTCTCGCCGGGCTACGTACTGAACGAGCAATTGGCCGGCCAGATATTTGAAACATTACCCGAGCAGGGGCCTATCGTGATCATCTTGGACAGGCAGGGGAATTGCTGGCCTAGCGATTCCGAAGAGTTCACCAAGTTGAAGATCGAGGAGTCCTTCTTCAAGGAATTATGTGCCAAGGTCGATGATGGCACAGAGCCGATCATAACACAACGCAACGATGTCACGCTCACGGCCGCCCAATTGGCTACCGAGCAAACCAATTGTGGCTTCGTGATCATCGCTTTGCCCCGGTACAGCCTTGAATCGACTCTGCTAAACATTGACCTGGTCGAAACGCTCATCAATCAGATTGCTCTGATAGCGACGCTAATCGAAAAGAACGCACACCTACATGAGCTCCAGGCGAAAAACTATACCGTCTACCACGAGAGCAAAGAACCCACGAATTGAGGTCCCCGGGCCAGGATAGGGGCAAGTTCTCCGCCGTCGCCTTTTTGTCTTTGTCTTTTGCGTTTGTGTTCTTGCTTTGGCGCAGCGGCGTCTTTTTCGTTTTAGCCATTGCCTTCAGCGAGCAAATTGCTATAATTCGCGCTCGAACAGTGCGTTATGCAATCTGATTCACTGGATGTCGCTGAAAGAACGTAGCTGAGGAGCAAAGTGAAATTCCAGGTCTTCAAGAACGGCAAGCTGGTTGAGAAATTCCATTTGTGTGGCGCTTATCTTTTCGGGACCGATGGTATTTGCATTCGTAAGGCCAAAATCATGTGCAAAGACGGCGCCATCGAGTGTAAACGGCCGAACCTCGAAACGGCCGGGCTGGCGCTGCTATGGCCGATCGAAGGTTTCGGGCGAATTCTCATGTGCACGACCTGCCTGCCTGAACGAAAGCGGCCCTACAATCTCAATCTTGAGATTGCACGGGCCAGGCTCATGCAGGTCATCGACAAACGGGAGGATTGGTCATTTTTTAATACCGTGGAAGGCCTGCACGATCTGTCCAAGGAGGCGCAGGATTTATTCATTCAAGCCCTCCAGAATGGTTCGAATGAATCGCTATCTTCCCAACTGGCAGATCGGTCGTTACACAAGGCTATGTTTCTTTCTGAGAAGCTTGCTATACAACAGGCGGACTTGCTTTTTCAATCGAGATTAAGGAACAACACGTTCGGGCGAGGCTGCCTTGGATGCAGAGTAGACTTTGCCCATGTCCAGAATACCAAATATATGGAGAAGCTGCTGGACCTGTTCGGTTTTGTCAGCATACCCATAAACTGGGCCAAGATAGAGCCTCAGAAGGGTACTTTCGACTTCTCCAAACTTGATGGTTGCCTCGAGGTACTCGCCAGAAGGAGACTGGTGCTCGGGGCAGGGCCGCTGCTACGGTTTTCCAGGAAACATTTGCCGAAGTGGCTGTTGCGAGATGGTGCGGGCTTTGAAAAGATACGCGAAACGGCCTATCAATTCATCTCCAGAGTCGCGAGTCGTTATGCCGGCGTGATTCACCGATGGTACGTGGTTAGTGGCCTGAACGCATTCAATCATTTTGGCTTCAACTTCGAACAGGCGTTGGAGATGACCCGGGCTGCCACCATGGCGGTGAAAGCCGCAAGTGGCAGGGCGCTGAAAATCATCGAAGTCACCAATCCGTGGGGCGAGTACTACGCCACGATGCCGAGCAGCATTCCGCCATTGGTATACATGGATATGGTTGTCCAGAGCGGAATCAACTTCGATGCTTTTGCACTGCAAATGAGGTTCGGAAAAAACCAATCTGGTATGCATGTCAGAGATATGATGCAAATATCGGCTATTCTCGACCATCTGGGACCCGTGGCAAAGCCCCTTTATCTCACCGATGTGGAGGTGCCAAGCAGAAATGGTGACAACGCACAGAGCGGCGACGTGGCCGGCATCTGGCACGAGCCGTGGAGCCAGACGCAGCAAAGCCAGTGGATTGAGCGGTTCTATAAGATAGCGCTGAGCAAGCCTTTTGTTGATACGGTTACGTATGGCAGCCTCGCTGATACAGAAGACACCACGATCACCAATAGCGGTCTGTTGACAGAGCAGTTTGAACCGAAAGAATCGTTTCTGACGTTGCAAAAGCTGCGGCACACTATTTTTCACCGGTAATTGTCTCTGACCTATACGGGACGCAGAAATATCCGTAGAACATCCTCAACGAGACATGGAAGGTGCTAAGCAAGACAAAATTCAAGCATTTGCGTTAGTGCTCGGCGCGTGTGCATGCGTTTTATTATCCGTCGGATTCAGCGGGTCCAGCCTCTCCCGATCGCAGCGGCCTTGTGAAATCGTCTTGGCTGAGAAGATAAATCCAAACGATGCACCAGTAGCCAGTCTGCTTCGGCTGCCTGGTATCGGGCCGGCGCGTGCACAAGCGATCGTACTCTACCGTGAGGATTTCACGAAAGACCAGCGACCCGGCCTGGCCTTTCGCAGCCCCAAAGATTTGCAGAACATAAAAGGTATCGGGCCAAAAATAGTGGAAAACATGACCACATGGCTGCAGTTTGAGTAGAAAAAGCAAACTATGGACCGGAGGCACGTCACCCTGAGCAGACACCTTAGAAATGGCTTGTATGTGCATGCATTGATGCTTGTATATCTTCCGTGGTTTGTAACAAGCTCGGCCAAACCTGCACAAGATGTGAGACCAGTTGCCCCGGATTCGGACAGAGACGAATTGCAAGACTCTCTCGATCTGCAGTCTTACGCAGGTCCGGCAGCAATTGACACTGATGGAGATGGTCTTTCGGATTTTCAGGAAGGTCACAAATATCTGACCGATCCAACGAAACCAGATAGTGACGGTGACTGGAATGAGCGACGCGAATACACGTATTCGGTCCGTACAATTCTGCAGTACATGCCGCCATTTGACGAGGATGCGCTAAATGATGATTTTCAAGATGCGCGAGTTCTGCAGAAGCAAGATGATTACATTGAGCTCGAAGTTATCCATTATCCTTTCGCCACGGCTCATAAATCGATAAAGGAAAATCCAAATTGGCGGAAGGATTACGCCTGCATGACAGAATATTTAAAGCCCGGCATAACCACTAACTGGGACGCAAAGATGAGACAGGACTTGCTGGCCCAGCTAAAGGCCGATGGAATTGAAATTGACAAACTCAGTGACAAGGAGGCGGTTGAAAAGGTGTCAAGCTGGTTGATGAAGAAATCAAAGTCTCTTGATAACGTATTCATTACCTATTACGTTCATTTGTATACCTTTAATGATTTGAGCGAGGCTAACCTGGCACCGACGTGGGGTTGGCGTTACGGTAAGGGCGAACGATCCGCTGTTTTCAAGCATAGCAATCCCTATGCAGCGGTGACGCTATCGGATCTCTTCGGCGGCCACAGTTATGTGCCAAACCCGCCGGTAACAAAGCAATATGAACTATCCGATACCGCGCCTAACATATACATTATGGGGCCGTCAGGTGTGACCGGCTGGTTTGATCAGGTCGTGGCAATTGTAGGGGATGTCGTAGCTAACAAAACGGGACGTCATCATGAGAAGAAGTCTTATGATGAACTGTTCATAGATAATATCTGGAATAGAAAGCCGGCTGACATACTGGTCTTGCTTTTTGCACTCGACACAAACGAACGAATCCCAAAGGGTTACGAAGACCTTCTGCCAAAGCCTTGGTCAGAGATTGAGCCTGCCTCAAAACAGGGGAAAACTGTCGAACTGCCGGGCAAAGCCCGTAAGATGAACGTCATCCTATTGGCAGCTCCTAAGAGGGAGCAACTTAATCAGCTCATCACGGAATCCAAACTGCTCCATGCCTTGAAGAAAAGGTTGGAAAGTGGTAGACAGTGAGGTCCAGGCCGGCGCCGCGGCATGAGCCCACAGAACTTGTCCGGGAATTATCGACTTGTTCATATTAGGAGACGGAAGCTATGGAAAGCTCTAAGAATTCCATAAGGACGTTCCTCGTCGGACTGCTGGCCGTAATCGGAGTGTTGACGCTGCTTGCCGTCCTCGTTGTAGTCGTCGGCATTATGGTCATCGTGCCGGCCCGCAAATCGGTACCCGAGCGCGTAATCCTGGAGGTAGACCTTGAAAAGTCGCTGGTCGAATATGTTCCCGATGACCCGCTTGCAAAGGTGCTTATGCACGGGGCCACGACAGTCCGTGACGTCGTCGAGGCGTTAGAACGAGCCTCAGAAGATGAGCGTGTGGTGGGATTAGTCGCGAGAATCGGTACACCTTCTTCGATGGCCGATGAGTTGTTGCCGGGCAACTGGATGGGCTTAGCCGTAGTCCAGGAGGTCCGTGATGCAGTCAAAGCGTTTGCCGCCACGGGCAAATTCACGGTCGCGTATGCCGACACGTTTGGCGAGTTTGGGCCGGGCAACAGCGCGTACTACCTGGCGACAGCATTCGATGAGGTCTACCTACAGCCGTCGGGTGACTTGGGCTTGACCGGCCTTATGTATGAAAGCCCGTTTGTCGCAGGGACCCTCGATAAACTGCATCTAACGCCTCGGGCGGATCATCGCAAGGAATACAAGAGCACCCTGAATATGCTCACCGAAACCAAGTACACCGAAGCTCACCGTGAGGCGATGGAGAAGGTGATGAATTCACATCTCGACCAGATTGTGCGAGGCATCACCGAGGCGCGCGGCGTAAGCAAACAGAAAGTGATGCAGTTGATGGACAGGGCACCGCTGCTGGGCGAAGAAGCGCTCGAGGCGAAACTGGTGGATGACTTGTTGTATCGCGACCAGGTATATCAAAAGGTCAAAGCCAAAGCCGAAGGCGCAGACCTGCTCTACCTCGGCAAGTATTTGCAGCGGGCCGGCAGGCCGCACGAACGAGGCCCGACCATCGCGCTGATCTATGGGGTAGGCCTGGTGCACCGAGGCGTGAGCGAGTACGACATCCTATTTGATTCGCCGTCTATGGGCAGCGATACGGTCGCTGCCGCGTTTCGCGCAGCAGCGGCGGACGACAAGGTAAAGGCGATCCTGTTCCGCATCAATTCTCCCGGCGGCTCGTATGTGGCCTCGGACACGATATGGCGCGAGGTCGTACAGGCAAAGCAAGCGGGCAAGCCGGTGATTGTCTCTATGGGCAATGTCGCAGGTTCAGGAGGGTACTTCGTCGCTGTGCCGGCAACCAAGATTGTTGCCCAACCCGCGACCATCACCGGATCCATAGGCGTAGTGGGCGGGAAAATACTCACACGTGAGTTCTGGCGGGAACACATTGGTGTGACGTGGGACGAGGTCCATACGAACGAAAACGCGACGTTTGCGGCCGCCACACACGATTTCTCGCCGCAGCAGTGGCAGAAGGTGCAGGAGCTTCTGGACCGCGTCTATGCGGACTTTACCACGAAGGTGGCCCAGGGCCGGCAGATGCAAAAGAGCAAAGTACTTTCGCTGGCCAAGGGCCGCATCTGGAGCGGCCAGGATGCCAAGCGCCACGGTCTTGTAGATGAGTTAGGCGGCTTTGACGTGGCACTTCGCCTCGCAAGAATGCAGGTTGGTTTGGATGCGGACGCTCCGGTTACGCTGAAGCAGTTTCCCCGGCCGAAGCGGCTGCTTGAAAGCCTCGTGGAGCGCGGCCCGGATAGCAGTCAACCGGCGGCGCAGATTGTTGCGGCGTATCAGGTTTTGGAAACCGTTAGGCCGCTGTGCGAGATTGCCAGAGAGATCGGATTGATCGAGAATACCGATGTGCTGCGTATGCCGTCATTTAGCGTCAGCAGGTAATTGCGCCGTCGGGCGTTCTACCAAACGGTCACCAGACAAGTAAAGGCACGGCTGTATCACAGAGGAAAGAAGAAATGGACGAATGGGAAATTGACAAGCCGTTGGGACAGTGTCACGGCACCGGCAAAGAAATCCAGCCGGGCCAAGAGTATTACGGCGCTCTGGTGGAGACCGAGGAAGGTCTGCAGAGGCGCGATTACTGCGTTGAGTACTGGGAAAGCCGGAAGCCGGATGTGTATTGCTATTGGCGAACCACGCTGCCACGACCGGACCAGAAAAAGCAGATTTTCATTGACGAAGAAATGCTCATGGCTTTTTTCGATCGGCTGGCAAACGAGACCGAGCAAGAGAAGGTGAACTTTCGCTTTGTGCTGGCGTTGGTCTTGATGCGAAAAAGACGCTTGAAATACGATTCGACTCAGACCAGAGACGACAAAGAAATCTGGCATGTGCGTATCGCCGGCGAGAACAAGCTCGTCCAGGTGGTAAATCCCCACCTCGACGAAGAGCAGATCCAACAGTTGTCGTCGCAGATGGGCCAGATTCTACAGACGGATCTATAAAGAGTCGCTCCGGATACAGTCCGACACCCACAAAGAGAGGTTTTTTGGCTGTCCTGCTGGACTTGGATATGCTATTTTGCCCGTGGCTTTTTGGATTTTATTTTCAGGACCTTGATGATGGGAAATTTTCAGTATGAAATACGCAAGCGGCTTTGGCTTACTCTGGCAGTGATACTGATTGCCGCTGGTTGTGCCGAGCGACCACAGGAAGTGTTGCAGATTTGTCCGGGCAAAGGGTCCGCAGTCGAGGCCCTGTCCGCATTGCAGGCACACGCGCACAATGCCGCTCCTTTGCGAGCGAACGGCACCTGCCGTCTGAAGTACTATGCCGACGGCAAGCTAAAGAAGGAGCAGTTCCCCGTCAAGCTTTGGCTGAATCCTCCGGCACAGATTTATCTGCAGGGCGATGTGGCATTTGACCCGCGTGGCGTGGTGCTCGGCTCTAATACCGAGGAGTTCTGGCTGGCAATACGACTGAAAGAAGTCAGCTCCTATTGGTGGGGTCGGTGGTCGCAAGCCGGTCGGGTGGGCGCGCTTCTCATCAGTCCCAGATTGATACTGGAGGGCCTTGGTATCGTGGTCTCCGGCAGCGAGACGGAGGCGGACTGGTCCTTATCCAAGAAGGGAGCTTTTGATGTGCTCACGCAGCGCGGCCGGGGACAGAAAATCATCAGGAAAATATACACTTATTGCTGTGACTACTCCGTGCGAAAAATTGAGTACTTCGACGTGAACGGCCGGCCGGCATTGACGTTGGAATTAGAGGACTACGAGCAAGTCAACGAAGATTTCTCTGTGCCGGGCGTGGTGGAGATTACGAGCGTCGGCCAACAGGCGGATGAGCCAACGTGCGTGGCCGTGAAACTAACATCCGTAAAGCCGATAACATTCAGCGAGAAGCTCAAAGAGCGCATTTTCGTCCGCCCTGAGCCTGAGGACTTCAAGCACGTTTACCGCATCGTCGGCGGGGAGGTCCTGGAATTGCGTTGAAATCTCGAAAGCCAGCGGTATTTTGCAACGCCCAGAAAGAGAGATTTGCCTATGAGCAGGAAGGAGCTAAAGGACAGAATCAGTGAAGGCCTTTTGCTGCTGGATGGCGCGATGGGAACTGAGTTGATGGCGCGCGGCATCAAGGCGGGCACGAGCAATGATTATCTAAACATCGAGTCACCCGATATCATCCTCGACATTCACCAGGCGTATTTGCGGGCCGGCAGTGACGCGGTCCTGACGAACACCTTCGGAGCTAACAAATACGCCTTGGCTCGGCATGGCTTTGCGCAGGAGGCAGAAAGGATAAATACAGCCGGAGCTGAAACAGCCCGTCGGGCCGCCGGGCAGGACGAATACGTTCTGGGCGACATTGGGCCGAGCGGCGGTTTTCTTAAGCCCCTGGGAAACCTCGAACCTGCGGAGTTGAAAGAGGCTTTTGCAGAACAGGCCAGGGGCCTTTTGGCCGGCGGCGTGGATGGCTTTATCGTCGAGACCATGACGGCGCTGGACGAGGTCCAAATCGCTGTAGAGGCAGTCAAATCCACGTGTGATCTTCCGATCTTTGCATCGATGGCCTTTGACAGCGCCGGCGATGATTTCAGAACGATGATGGGAGTGGACATAGAAAGTGCGGTTTCAAGACTCCTTTCGCTCGGCACAGATGCGGTAGGATTTAATTGCGGCTCCGCGTCACTCAATCAGTACGTCGAGCTGGCAAGAAGATATGTCTCGGCGGTCCGAGCTGTAGAAGCGGCCGTTCCGATTCTTGCGGAGCCCAACGCTGGAAAGCCGGAATTGGTCGAGGACAGAGCGGTCTACAAGGTATCACCGCAGGACTTCGCAGCAGCAATACAACAAATACATTCAGCCGGCGTCAACATCATCGGCGGGTGCTGCGGCACCGGGCCAAAACATATAGAAGCGATGGCTAAAACTCTCAGAAGTACGTAGCTTAGTCAACTGTCGTCTCGGATGACCTCAGAAACTTGGTTATATGGGATACAGTCTTTGCCGTTGCCCCCTGGTTTTTTCTTATTACTTCTCGGCCGTTTTGGGCGATTTGCTCTGCAAAGGCTGAGTCACTGAGGCACCGCTGCACGGTTTCGAGCAATTCCTGTTGGTTTGCGACTATAATCGCACCGTTCTCGGCCAACAGCGCATCGACGGTCTGCTTAAAATTGAACGCGTGGGGGCCGAATATGGTGCATTTGCCCAAGGCCGCTGCCTCCATCATGTCCGAGCCGCCCATCGGCACCAGAGACCGGCCCACAAAGATTACCGTAGCCAGTGAGTAAAATCTCCGCAAGTCGCCCATGGTGTCGCCGAGAATGACAGGTATTTTTTCGGCGAGGGTACGCTTTGTTCCTTTGAGCGTACTGTAGCGAGAGAAATCGAACCCTGCCTCGGAAATAAGCCGGGCCACTTCTTCAAATCGTTCCGGCTTTCTCGGCACGATTACCAGCCGCAAATTCTTGAATTCGCTCCGGCCTACTAAGGTACTGTAGACATCAAGGACTATTTTCTCTTCACCGGGCCCTGTGGCGCCTGCGACCCATACGACCTCCTCGCCGATACACAGTTGCTCTGCAAGGCCATCTGCGCCGGCGACCTTGTCGGTGATTTGCGCTGTATCATACTTCAGTGACCCCGTGACAATTACTCGTTCGGCAGGACAGCCGAGCTCTTTGAAGCGCTCTGCGTACTCGTTCGTCTGCGCGAGAACGAGAGTGACTCTGCGGAAAATCATCCTCGTGATGGGCTTTATCTTCTTGTATTTGGTGAAGCTCTTATCACTTATGCGCCCGTTAAGCACCAGGACGGGGACATTAAGTTTGCAGGCGAACTCGACGAAGTTCGGCCAGACCTCAAGCTCCATCAGCAGACATAGAGCCGGACGGATTCTGCGAAATGCACGATGCATGGTCCATGACACATCCAGGGGAAAGTAGAATACCTGTAACGTTTGCCCAAACATCTTACCGGCGCGGCCAAAACCGGTGTCGGTTGTGGTGCTTATTGCGATCTCGAAATCGCGAAATCGCGTCTGTAGCTCTTCAACGATGGTTTTTGCTGCGTTGACTTCGCCCACGCTAACGGCGTGCAGCCAGATGCATTTCTTGCCGGGGCTTTTGCGGGTGACCTTGCCGAAACGCTGGGCCCAGCCGGTTCGATAGCGTTTGTGCCTGATGACTCTGTATACGAAGACAGGACTTATGGCTAAGGCAGTGAGCAAATATATGAAATCAATCAAGACTCTCATCGATTCTCTTGGCCAAACGTTTGACGGCACAATGGTAGTTTTAGAATCGCGTGGTGTCAAACCGAATCAGCGGATAGAGAAGGGCACGCTTGCAGAGCACCGGCTAAAGTCTTGCACCGAACGGATTACTCACAATTGTTCAGCCAGTATTCAGCCAGAATAGCCACGTCCAGCATGTCGACGCTCTGGTCTGCGTGGATGTCTGCGCTGAAGGGCGGCGTTTCAAGTAACCATTGGCCGGCCAACACAGCGAAATCCCGGAAATCGATTGGACCGACGGCGTCAAGATTCGCCGCGTCGCATGTCGTTTCCGCAGCGGTGATGGCGACCTCTACGCCGCCATCTATGTCACGGCTATAGTTGTTAAACGCGGCAGCATAGAACTTCGCCTCCTCGGAGGCAGCGCCCACCGCGTGCACCGTGAAAGCGACGTCACGTGCCTGGCCGGCGTTCATCTCCGGACAGAGGACCGGATGCTCGTCTAACGTGTAGAAGGGCGCTGGGCCGGTTGCGGTCGGCAAATCTCCCTGATACTTGCCGGGCTCGGCCAGGACGGCACGGATCATAATGTTGCCGCAGAAATCACAGAAGTCCGGCAGCAAATCACACCACTGGCAGTATTCATCCAGGTTGAACCAGCCAAGCGAAGGAAGGTATCCCCACGTCCGGGTATACCGCGGACCCGTGCTGTCAAAACCCACCTGATTGAGCTTGCCTTCTTCGAGCTGCCGCCAGCCGATATAGAAGTCGCCCTTTTCGATAATGATCTGGCGGTTGGTCAGATCGATGTCGAACCAGGCCACTTCGTGCTGAGACGATGTGGTCACCGGGTCTACGGCAAAAGGCTCAGTAAGGTCGACGCCGGGCGCTGCGGCGGGGCCGCTGTCATCCCAGATGCGAAGCTCGAACGGATATGTAGTTTCGTCCCACACATAGAATCTGGCCGTTTTGAGCTGTGCGGGATAACTGGTCGGTGTAAATCGAACCGCGATATAGCTGTCGATAGAACCAAGCTCACCGTAGTCTTCCGCAGAGCCATCATCGTATATGAGTTGGGACGGCTCGTTCAATTTCAGCGCAGCTTTTACGCCCGGACACTCTGCATCCAAGCATTGCAAAGATGTCCGAACGGTGAAGCTCTTGCCTTTGGGCACGACAGTATCAACTGTAGGGTTGATGAGAGAGCTTTTCAGGCGACCCCACGGGATATTCCAGGTGATAGTCTCTGTGTCGGTGTTGCCGTCGGAATCGCTGCAGATAACGTCAATCTGCCACTGGCCTGAGTCTGTGATATTCAGATCGGCCTCGTACGTGAAATAGCCGTCGCTGTACGTTACCTGCTCATCCACAAAATCATGGTCATCCGGGACGTTGCTCAGCTTGAGCTGAACGCTTGGCTGTTCCTGTTGGTCGGTCGCGTCAATTCTGATTTTCTGCAGGCTGTCACCGTATTGGGCGTTGGTACATTTCTGCCACGCTGAGTTGAGCAGACAATCCACACTGTTGATGACCGGCAGATTTGGGTCCGAGATGGTGATTACCGTCTGGTCGGAGATGCCTTTTGCACCGACGTCGCTGTCGGCAACAACCCGCAGGGTGTATTTGCCGTCTTTGCCCGGTAGTATTCGCCACTGTGCCGTCGCGCCGCTAATACTCGATTTGAGATACACATCCAGGCGCGGAGGATTGGGATTACCGGAGCCGTCGATGGCAAACAGATGATTCTCACCTTGCTCGGTGATAAGGAACGCTATTTCCTCTACTTCGCTTTCCACCGCGTCCTCCAGCGCGGATCGCACGTTGATCTGTTTCAGGCCCGACGTCTCGCAGGCAAAGCTCTTGATGGGATTAGGCAAGTTCGAGTAAGCACAGTCTTGCGCCTCGTAAATCGTATAGGCACCGGTGCCGGCATGATATGCGCCTTCTACCACGCTTATCTCGCCGACGGCATCGCCGCCCGGCTCACTAACGTAGAGACTCAGCGTTCCCGAATCAATCTCCACATCGCCGCCAATACCGGAGACATGGAATTTGACGTAGTACCTCTGCACCTCGTCATTGTTCGGATCGACTGCGTACTCGACAATCACTTCGATGTCGTTGAACGTCAGCCAATCATTCTCACCGACATCGTGAGAGACCAATTTGATATAGTTCGTGCCTCCAGGATCCAGGTCAGCCAGCACTTGTGGGTCGTCAGAAATGAACCAGCAGTCAGGCGGGGGAGGTTCACCACCTCCACCCTCCGCCGGGATGCAATCCCCGATAAGATGCAGGTCCTGCCCATCCGCATTCGATGTGAATACCGACCAGGCCGCGTACGCAGGATAGTCAAAGTGCAAAACCAGATAGTGCTCCATGCGCACCTTTATCGACTTGACAACACCGTCGGGAATCTCGAATTCATATAGCTGCTGTGCGTTCTCGCCAATCGCGCCGATGCCGTTTCGTTCCTCGAGGTCACCTGTGTTGTATTCGGAGGCAAATTGTGCCCCGATGATGGCCACACTTGGATAGTCTTGCTTGGCATAGCTGTCCTCAGAGACATCCTTGACAGCAAGGGTATCGTAGGTCAGCACACGCGGCCCATTGTGCGGACTTTCGGGCGGCTCTTGGCCCGGTGGTAGTTCGCCCGCGCCCTGTGGAACTTTTTGCGAAATGACGAGTCTCGGCCCTTGTCCGCCTCCACCGGCGGCTATGGTAAATAGATGCTGGTTGTTCCGCTGCCTGACTTGAAAGGCTACCGAATCCTGGCCCGCGGCCAAGGCCTCCTCAATGGCTGCCTCAACATTCAAGCTGACGGTGCCCGCGTTCTCACAGCTAAAACTCTTTATTGGGTTCGGCAGACCGGAATACGCCGGGGCATTTGCCTCGTGAATCGCCTGAGCCGGATCGGTCGCAAGCAACGCATTATCGACCAGATAAACTTCGGCAGTGCAGTCCTCAACAGCGGTGGTGACATCGACCTTCAGCCGGGCGGCGGTTACCTCGTGACCCGGATCAATGTCGTTCATGTCAAACTTGGCGTAGTATTGGTAGATTTCGTCCCTATCCGGGTCAATCTCATACTCGACAATGATTTCGATATCGTTGAACGTCAACCAGTCGTTCTCGCCCACATCGTGCGAGACCAGCTTGATGTAGTTTGTGCCTCCGGCGGTTAGGTCGGCCAGCACGTGCGGGTCCTCGGAGATAAACCAGCAATCCGGCGGCGGTGGCTCGCCGCCTCCACCCTCCGCGGGAACGCAGTCGCCTACAAGATGCAAGTTTTCGCCGTGGGCGTTTGATGTATACACGGACCACGCGGCGAAAGGAGGGTAGTCAAAGTGCATCACCAGGTAATGCTCCATCCTGACTTTGAGGCTCTTGACCACCCCTTGCGGAATCTCGAATTCATAAAGCTCTTGGGCATCCTGTCCAATGGCGCCAATACCGTCCTGTTCCTCCAGGTCGCCCGTACTGTACTGGCCCGGAAGCTCAGAGCCTACCAAAGAACTGCTGGGATTGAGCAACTTCTTGTACGATGCCTCCGAAATATCGAACATAGTCTCGGCATCAAAGAGAATCGGCACTTCCGTCTCGAGCGTGTAGCCGCTCAAGACGCCGAGTTCAAGCGGGTTATCGTCCGTAGTGGAGATTGTCGTGGCCGAATCGAGATCGACGAAATCGTTACAATCCTGGCCCCCGCAGAATTGGACGTGGGCCTGTACCTGGCCGCAGCCGTCTCCTCCGTAGCAGGCCACCTCGGTGGACAGCGCGAAACCTTCGTTCACGGTGAATTTATCTGCCGTATTAGGCTCGGTGATTTTCACAGAGAGCTCCGCGGGTTCCGGCGGCATGTTCTCCAGCGCCTTTTCGATGTTTATTCTGCCCCAGCCATAAATATTGTCCCATCCGGGTGCGCCCAAGTCATCGGCATTCTGTTCGAGCACACCCTTGACTTCCAGCGGAGTCAGGTGCCGGTTCTCCTCCAACAGCAAAGCGGCGGCGGCGGCGACGTGCGGCGTGGCCATGGACGTTCCCACGGCCCGAATGTAGCGTGTTCCCTCGACAACCAGGTAATAATCGTAGCAGTCTTCGGCCAGCAGGTACATGCAATACGCCGGGTTGTTGGCCACTTCCGTGCTATACGCAGAGACAATCTCCGGATAGTTTGTGCCCCCGAAGTCTCCGCCCCCCGGTGCCACCAGGTCCAGCTCCGATCCCCCGTCGGAATAGGAGGCGATGTTGTCAAACTTGTCCGTGGCACCAACCGCAATGGCCTTGGAGGCACAGGCCGGTGACACCATCGCGTTGGGCGTGCCGTCATTTCCCGCCGCGCATACAATGACCACGCCGGCATCAACCGCCTCATTGACGGCCTGGGCCATCTCATCGTCGTCGCAGGTTCCGGTGTAAAGCCCCTCACCCAGACTTAGGCTGATAACGTCCGCCCCTTGTTCGACGCACCAGTTTACGCCGAGAATCACATCAGATGCGTAGCCGTTACCGCTGTAATCCAGGGCCTTGACACCCATCAGCGAAGCATCGTGGCTGACGCCGCGATATTTGATCCCTTCGGACGCGATGATCCCCGCACAGTGCGTGCCATGCCCGTTGTCGTCCATCGCGTCTTCGCTATCCGTAAGGAAGTTATATTGAGCGATCACTTTGCCCTGCAAATCGGGGTGCGAATAATCGATGCCCGTATCCACCACGCAGACCTTAACGCCCTGGCCGGTGACGGCGTTGTCCCAGGCATAGTCGGCTCTGATTTGATATGCAGAGTCCTCCAAAAGTGCATGGACAATCCGGTCCTCTTTGACGCTCTTGAAGCGTGGCAATCTCGTGAGCTTTGTGAGCTTCTCGGGGGGAATCTCCAAGACGAGTTTGTTCTTCCATCGGCCGTAATTGTGTACGATGTGTCCCCCGATTTCGCGGGCGATCCGGCGGAATCTCGCGCGTTCTGATTTCCTGATTGATTTGGGCACCCTCTTTGAGAGCCAGGGTTCCTCGTCCAGTTCGACAACGTAACGCTTCGCGGCACGGTCCCGCGCAGCTTGACGGCGGTGTTGCAGCCTCTCAACGGCCTTTATGGGCCGGTCAAGGACGTCGGGATCGACCGGCCTCTCGCCGGACAATAGACGCCAGAGAATGTCTTCGTTTGGCCGGCCACGGTACAGGACCAGACCTCGCTCGTCGACTAAGACGCAGACAGGAATCCGCTTTACCCCGTATTGTGCACTGACGGTCCCGGATTCATCGAGCAGAACTGTAAATGAGGGCTGATATTGCTGCACGAAATCTGCCACAGCCTGCGCGTTTTCTCGCACTGCGACGAAGAAGACCTCCAATTCACCGCCGTCGAGGACCCGGCTGATGCTGTCCAGCATCGGTAGGGCGGCTTCGCAGTGAGGACACCACGTGGTGCCGAAAAACAGAACTACATCCTTTCCGAGAGATGAATGCAGCCGCACGGTGCCTCCGTCGAACGAGGCAAGCGAGAAATCCGGCGCTGCTTCAGGCAAGGTGGTAGCAGAAGCGGGCGCAAATAAGCAACCGCTCAAAACTAAACACGATAGGATAAACAACCTCACTCGTGAGAGGACTCTTTCAACGGTCGCGGCCATATCCAGCCCACTTTCTACATGCATCTACGGTTATTGTAGCGTATTTGAGCAGAAGTTGCAAGCCTAGACTGACGATTCAAGCCTTGTTCACGGGCCCCATACTACATTTCTACAGCTTCACCGTTGACTTGTTTGCCACTTTCCGATAATACCTACGGTAAGCAGCGTCCCCGTAGCTCAATGGATAGAGCGTTGGCCTCCGGAGCCAAAGGTTGTGCGTTCGAGTCGCACCGGGGATAGTCGTCGCACGCTCAATATGGATGACAGGGATGGCGGTTCTGGTAGGAATTGACGAGGCCGGTTTCGGGCCGATCTTGGGCCCATTGGTCGTTTCTTCGGCTGCCTTTCGCGTTCCGAATAACCTCTTGGCGGCCGATCTCTGGAAGGTCCTCAGAAGAAGTGTGAGCAGCAAGCGAAGACACCTTGTCGGCCGCCTGCTCATCGCTGATAGCAAAGTGGCCCATAACAAGTCGCAGGGGGTCAAACACTTGGAACGAACGATCCTGGCGTGTCTTAGGTGCCTGGATAAACAGCCAACCACGCTGTCCCAGCTTATCGAGCTTCTGTGTCCGGACTGTTTGCAGAGATTGGCGAATTACCCCTGGTACGAGCATCTGCTGCCACAAATAGCTCTGGCGAACGATCAGGATAAGGCCATCGCTTCGTGCGCACTGGCCGATGATATGGCCGCGAACGGAGTGGAGCTTCTTGAGCTGCGAAGCTGTTGCCTGGACGTAGCTTTTTACAACCAGATGGTCAACACTGTCAAGAACAAGGCGAGAGTGCTATTCACCACAACTTCGCAACTCATACAACACGCTTGCGACACCGCACACGACGAAGATGTCCAAATCATCGTGGACCGGCAGGGAGGTCGGGTTCGCTATCGCAAGAGTCTCCTGCGGATGTTCCCTTATGTGGAACTGCGGATCCTACGCGAGAGCCCGCACAGCAGCAGCTATGAGTTGACTTGCGAGGACAAAGTAATGCGTCTGCACTTTGTCGTGGACGCCGACGAACGCTTCTTGCCCGTGTCCTTGGCTTCCATGGCAAGCAAGTACGTACGGGAACTGTTGGTCCGCTGTATCAACCGCTACTTCGCCGGTTTTCACGCCGACCTCAGGCCCACAGCAGGCTATTGGAAGGACGGCTTGCGCTTCATAAATGACCTGAAGCAGCACATCCCCAACGTTACGTACGATAGCACGCAACTTATCCGCTGTCGCTAATGCCTACGTCAGTGTAGAACACTAATTTGTCCAAGCAACGTTCGCAGGCTCACCAACCTTCTGTACCCAGCTCTGACCGTCCTTTTCCAGCGTAATGTTGTCTTGCTGTATCCTGATGACTTTGACGCCCTGGACGGCATCACTGTCGATGGTGTCGCCCGATCTGAGGACCTTGTCAACGCCGTCAATCATACAGAATGCACCGTTGGGGCCGTGACCGACTGCCTGGACCACTCCCAATGCGGCGGTTTTCACCTGGGCCTCAATTGCCAGTATCGTCTGGAATACCTCTTCTCTGCGGTTCTGCCTCCATTGTCCGACTTGCGCGAATTTGGCATCCCTCAACTTCTCAAGCCGCCCGGACTCCAGCTTGAATTCCGTCATCAGACGTAGCAGCCGCCCGGCTTCTTGGCGAAGCAGGGGATCGTGGGCAGCGCTTTGCTGGATGCCGGCGAGGAATTGGTAGAACGCCTCGTCCGTCAGCAAGTCCTGCAGCGCCGTCAGAAAGTAACTATCCATCATCGCACTCCGCAGGTCGAAGAGATCCTGATCCCACCAGTAAGTCTGGGCCGTCGTTGAAAGGTATGGATTGGTCCAGGACACGTGATTGTTCGTGTTGACAAATTCGATCCAGAGCATTCGGTAGGGCAGCGGTAGCCTTCTGGCGCGGTCCTCGGCCAGTTTTTGCAGGCGTTCTTTCAGGCTGCTGAGCCGATTGGCATACCAGGTTTCTATCTCCTGGCGTTCTCTGGAGACCACGTGATCGATGGTTCCCACCCGCTGCCGTTGGTTTTCAAGGCGAACCTCAAGTTCCTGCTGTTGCTCCTGGGTCAGGTTCGGTGCGGCCGGAGAGGCAGCAGCTATACCCAGACAGAACAGAATAGATACAACCTGTTTCATTTTATTCTCCTCCAAGTACGGTGGATATGTTTCCGGGTCTGCTACGCGCACACGCAGCACGTAGGAACGGCTGAACCAACCAAAATACCTGCCTTCTTGACGTACTGTATTATATGCGCATTAGCGCTGCGAGTCAAGTCAAAAAGCAGATTTCATCGGTCATCTTTGCGAGCGGGGTATGCAGCAGCAACACTTGCAGTGAAAGGGGCGGGTAGACTACCGTTCGTGCAGCCACTTCATGATCAGGTGAATGTGCCGATTGACTTCTTTGATGATTCTATCAATTGTATCTTCGCTGGCCGGGTCGCGGGCAAAGTCCTTCAATCCCTGGTAGAAGACAATGATTTCGTTTTCTCTTCGGATTGCGTCGCGCAGTATCTCTTCTCTGGTCTCTTGCCCGGTCAGCCGTTTGGCCGGGCCGGGCCTCGCTGCAAACCACGTAAGGCTTGCCATCACTCCCGGATTCGACAATACGTAGTTGTCCGGGTCAAAGGTCCCGAAATCACCGGTCTTCTCCGAAACACGCTTTCTCATGCGGGCCCAGATCCTTGCGTGCTTGGCTTTCCATTCGGCCAGTTTCAAGTAAATATCCCGGAGCTGCGGGTCTTTGAACATATCGGCGGCCTTCAGGTAGAACCTGCCGCCCTTCTGCTCGACCGTTTCCGCGATTTCCAGAATCTCAAAAATACTGAATTTCGTTTCCATACCCGCGCCTTCTCCAAAGCCCTTTCTCTTATGCCCCGTTGCAATGGAGACGGTTCTATCAATATCTTTAATCGCTCAACACAACCGTGTTCTAAGACAAAATCGGCTTTTTCGCGGGGTGCACTTTCAACAAAAGCTGTGGAAACACCCTATCAGTATACGCTTCTCGCAGGCAGAAATCAAGTCCAATCACCTGAGCAACGCGAAAGAGGCTCCATATTAACAAATTCTGCACCTTGCACTAACCACACCTCAACCGACAAGATGCACGTCCATCAGGGGATGTCGGGGGGCAGGGTGCTAAATTCGCCCCAGTTCGTGCCGAATCCAGCGATATATCGGGCGTTCGGCCTGCGGGCGCGGTCCCTCTTAGAGACGCTCGGACAGTATTATCGCTCCTGGATTTCCTGCTGAAGACGGCTTTCGAAGACCTGGTAGCTTTCTTTGCCGAACAGGCAGAAAACGACCCTTTCCAGACCGGTCTGACCTTGTAGGTAATCGATCGCCGTGCGCAGCATGATTTCAGCACATCGCTCGATAGGAAAGCCGAAAATGCCCGCGCTGACTGCCGGAAAAGAAATGCTCTTTAGCTTGTTCTCATCCGCCACTTTCAGGGCGTTGAGCGTGGCGTTTTTGAGCTTCTGGTCCTCATCGCCTTCACCCATCCGCGGACCGACGGCGTGGATCACGTGTTTCGCCTTTAGATTGCCGCCGGTGGTAATGACCGCCCCGCCCACGAACGTGCCGCCGATTTTGTTGCATTCTTTCTGGATTTGCGGCCCGCCTTTCTTTCTGATTGCCCCTGCCACGCCGCCGCCCAGGCTCAGGTGGGCGTTGGCCGCGTTCACGATAGCATCCGTTTCCATCTCTGTAATATCGCCCTCGACCAACTCCAAAAGGCGGTTTTCAATATTCATTTTCATGGTCTGGGCCTCCCAAGTTCTAAAGCTGTTCGTAAAATAGCCTATTGGAGTTCAAGGCAAATTAAAAGTGAAAATTTTGTGTCGTGAACGGGCTGGCTTGCGGACCGCCGGAACGGCCTGCGGCCCTCAATTGTTGTATTATTCATGACCTGGGGAAAACGCGGTCTGCCGGCTTCGGCGATTAGCCTCAGGCTTGTTCATACTGGCAAGAAGAATCAAACTTCGCGACTTCCGGTTTGCCGAACTACTGATTATATGGTTTGCATATAAGAAGCTACAGCCGCTTACCTGTCGCGTGCGTCGTTGCGCGGCAATCTCAAGCCCAACGAAAAACTAACCACTCAAAACTAAAGACCTTGCCCACAGCCGCCCCAGGCATTAATAGGTGCCTGCCCTTAGTTTTCTCCAAATTCCTTGTGGTTAAAATATTTCTCTAAGTCATTT
>Ga0180434_10001983_pt1 | contig 28255 bp, 23 predicted proteins | sample SS_ome_7_FD_132453 | JGI IMG/M metagenome (GOLD analysis project Ga0180434, IMG submission 132453) | Hypersaline lake sediment archaeal communities from the Salton Sea, California, USA - SS_1_D_2 metaG | ecosystem: Environmental > Aquatic > Non-marine Saline and Alkaline > Hypersaline >... | reverse complement strand
GCTCATGGTTTTGAATGAGTAGCACCGGCGATCCCGCGAGTCAAGGAGGGACGGATCGGACAACATGGTCGCCCAGTTCATCCACGGCACGCGATACATCGACGAACTGGTCATGATGCGCGCCGCCGACAAGGGCGATGTGTATTATCATCAGGACGCCAACTGGAACGTGATCGCCCTGACCGACCAGGGCGGCAGTGTCGTCGAGCGGTACCTCTACAAACCGTACGGCCAGATGACCGTGCACCAGTTAACTTCCTACGGCGACCGCGACCTCAGGTCTTGCCCGCAAGGAACTCGAAACGACCCTCACCGCAGCATGGGCAGCTACCCTCTTCGTGTGTGGATTGGACCTTGATGTTCCAGAACGTCCCCGTCCACACGTCGAGGCTGACAAGGTGGCGGTTGATCTCGCCGCGCTTGCCTGCCAGCAGCTTCATGACTTCGATCACCTGAAGACTGGCGACCACGTTAACCGCCGGAGAAAGCACGCCGGCTGTGGCGGCTGTCGGAGCGGCTTTGGGAGGGGGAATCTCCTTGAAAATACACCGTAGACACGGCGTATCGCGTGGCAGGACAGCCATCATCAGACCGGTCGACCCTACAACGGCTCCGTAGACCCAGGGCACGCCCGTCTTTACCGAGACGTCGTTTATCAAAAAGCGCGTCTGAAAGTTGTCCGTACCGTCGAGGAGCAGGTTCGCGCCTTCAGCCAGCCGCTCGATGTTCGAGGCATCGACATTCACGACGATCGGTTCAACGGTGACTTCGGAGTTGATAACCGCCAGCTTCGTAGCCGCCGCTGGAGCTTTGGACAAGTTCGCAGCCACGTCGCTTTCATCGAAGAGCACCTGCCGCTGGAGATTGTCGAGCTCTACAACGTCGCGATCGCAGATGCGCAGGTGGCCGACGCCCGCCCGGACGAGTGCGTTGGCCAGCACGGTACCCAATCCGCCGCAACCGAAAAGCACAACCCGAGAAGCGCCGAGCTTCCGCTGAGCTTCCTCACCGATGTGCCCACAACGAACCTGAGGCGAATAGCGCGCCATCGACGAAGCGACAGACTGGTTATCGGACTGCGGTTCGGTCGAATAAGGGTTCATTGTCTGTTCACTCAACTGGACTATGGTCTGGGTGGTGGATCTTCGTCGGCAAAGGAGGCCAAGAAGCCGTCCGGCGGCTGGTCATCATCATCCTGCGGGTCCTCGACGGGCTCAGTCGGAGCGTCTTCCTTCGGAGCGCGCGATTCGAACGCGGGCTCGTCGGGAGATTCTGATGGGATCGCATCCAGCGGGTCAACCGGTATGGGAGTCCGGTCGAGATCGTCCGTCTCGTCGACCTTCTTCAGCAACCGGCTACCGAGCGATGGAGGCGGAGGCGACGTCCGCGATGCCTCATAGCGATCGTCAAACCGTGGGTCGTATCCATCTCGTCCGAAACCCGGCGAGCCGTCGACCCCGCCCGCCAAGCTACGGTATTCACGGCAGTTCCTAAGCCCCGCGGACAAGAACAGATAGCCGCAAATCGCGCTCGGCACAGCCTGAACCACATATCCACCGTCCAGCAGCATTGCCAAGCCAGTCAGGATTAGCAGCGCGCCCACCGCCACGGAGACGACGCCGTCGACAGCCAGCACCACTGCTTGACCAAGAAGCGACCAGAGCGCAATGATCGCGAATGCGACTCCGCCGATTCGCAAGGTCCACAGAAACACGTTGCCCGCGAGGCTGAACAGGTCGTCGCCTTCCATCACACCAAATTGGCGGAAACCGAAGTAGAGCAGCAGCAAAGCCGCTATGGCCGCCGAGGCGACGTTCCCGCGCACCCGCCCTGCGATTTGGGACTCGGTCGGCCGGCGTTGATCGAGGTGTATGTTCATGGTTTGACTATTACTTCGAACGATGAACGTCTCGAGCGCCACGAGTGGGTGGCTCATGGCTTTAGCCTTGGGGGACACGAGTGTAACCGGCGCAATCGTGTCCCCCACCTCTAAAGAGATGGGCCACCCAACCAGTGCTTCGAACGATGAACGTCTTAGACGCCACCGATGTCGTACCCAACCTGAACTTGCGCATTAGCAGAACCGCGCGTATCAGGAAGCGGCCGTCCCCTGAGGCTGTCATCTCCCGTGTCCGCTGGGTGCCATGCTCACGCTCGCGTGAGCATGCTGCTGAAGCCTCATGAATGCCTGGCCTCGCACCACGTCTGTCACGGCATAACGAACTCGTGGTCGTCTGCTCGTACGGTGAGCACCGCGCAAGGCGCCTTGCGGACCACTTTCTCAGTGGTGCTGCCCAGAAGCACGTGGGCCAGCGCTCCCCGGCCATGGGTCGCCATGACGATAAGGTCGATCTCGTTTTCCCGCGCGTATCGGATAATCTCGGCAAAGGGCCGCCCCGTGGCGATTTTTGTCTCCACGGGGTGTTCGATACCGCTCAGATGCTCCTTAGCGAAACGATCCATGCGGGCTTCGACCAGCAAGTTGAGCTCTTCCGGCGGTGGACCGAGCGGCAGGCTTTCGGGCCCCACCGAGCTCCAATAGAGGTAGGCTTCGTCTATGACGTGGAGGCAGAATAGCCTCGCATCAAAGGCTTCGGCCAGCTCCTTGGCATGCTGCAAAGCCCCCAGGGCGACGTCGGAGAAATCGGTCGGAAACAGGATGTTTTTGATACGCATCGACATGGCGTGTTCTCCGGTCTGATTCAGCCGTTCCAGCCTCTCCTATTGATATCGTATGAGGGTCGCCGCTAACGGTCAAACTGCTGCGGGTGTCTGTTGTGGATGATTCGTGTACAATGACCCGCTGGAACCGTTTGCAGCGGGGCTGAAGTTGGAACACGAACTCCAGCCCCCCACCGCTTCCGGAACTGGGCGTCCTTTTCGGCGCTGCGCGCCCCATCCCTTCCGGGGGTAGGGTACGGACTGCTTAGTAGTCGCGGAAACACACGGTCTGTCCGGCATTCGGAGCGATAGAAAAGGCACGTATACGGAATCCATAAGAAACGACTCCCGTCGCCGGTTGTTGAGGTAGAGGAAGGATGCTCGAATCGCCCGCATCACAGTCTCAAAACGAATCTCCCCAAGTGCGGGTGAGACGTTTGCCTGCATGGTTGAAAAGACCCATGCCTTCGGGCGATTTCTCGAACACTCGGGCTGCCATCGCGGCCAGTGGAATTGCCACGGTCTGCCGGGAGGCCCGGTGCCCAAACCTTTCGGAGTGCTGGTCGAACTGCCGCGCGACCTTCATGATTCTCGGTGACAAGTGTACGCGCCGCTGTCATTACTGTGCAGTGACAACAGCCCGCCCCGATTCACCGGCCGAGGACGAACCGCAACGTCTGGCCGACGTAGTGAGCAAGCTCGGTTTGCGGCACGTGGTCTTGACAGCCGTCGCCAGGGACGATCTTGAAGACGAGGGCGCCGGGCACTTCGCCAGATGTGTCACCGCGATTCACGAGAAGTCACCCACTGTAACGGTCGAGGTACTTCCGAGCGACTTTCATGCCCGGCCCGAACATGTCAAGACGCTTTGCGACGCCGGCCCGGAACTGTACAACCACAACATCGAAACGGTGGAGAGTATTACTCCCAAGATCAGACCTCAAGCTGACTACCGCCGGTCGCTCGAAGTCTTGCGGATCGTCAAGAAGATCGCGCCGCACATCATCACCAAATCAGGTTTGATGGTGGGTCTCGGCGAGAGTCCGGCGGAGATTCACCAGACCCTGGCGGACCTTTGTTCGGCCGGTTGTGAGGTGGTCACGATAGGCCAATACCTCCAGCCGACGCTCGAACATCACGTGCCGACAGCCAGATACTACACACCCGAGGAGTTCGACGAGATCGGAGCGCGGGCCAGGTCGCTGGGCTTTGTGAGCGTCGCTTCGGGTCCTTTCGTGCGTTCGAGCTATCACGCAGCAGAGGTTTTCGAGGAGAGCAAACGGCGGCTAAACGGCATGCCCGAATCGCGCGCGACACAGCGTCGCACGTGATCGTCGGTGTGGGCCTATTGAATAAGGACGTTTCGCGAACATGGATGTCACAACTCTAACAGAGCAGCTTCGGGGCAAGTTCATCGTCCTGGACGGACCGGACGGCTGTGGAAAAAGCACGCAGCGGGAGCTCCTGGAGGGCGTTCTGGCGTCAGCCGGCGCCGACGTCGTCTGTTGTCGCGATCCTGGTGGTACGCCAATCGGCGACCGAATCCGGAAGGTGCTGCTCGATTACGACCTTAGCGAGATGAACGTAAACTGCGAGGCGTTGCTTTTTATGGCTTCTCGCGCTCAGCTTGTGGCCGAGATTATCGAACCAGCGCTGGGATCGGGTAAGACCGTCTTGTGCAGCCGGTTCGTATCTTCGACCTGTGCGTATCAGGGGGCGGCGGGTTACGACCCGCGAAGGGTGATCGAGCTTGCACGTTTCGCGATTGGCGACCGCTGGCCTGACTGGACGGTTGTGCTGGACGTCGACGTCGAGGAAGGTTTCAAGCGGATCGGAAGGAAACCCAAGCACGCCGGTAAGAATCGCAAGAAGTTCAGCGGTCAACCGACGCTCTTTCAACAGGACGACGCCGAAAGCGCTACGGACGCTATGGAGGCTCGTCCGATCGACTTCCATCGCAAAGTCCGACAGGTGTTTCTCGAGCTTGATGAGTATTATCCGACGCCGGCTGTGACGGTCGACGCCCGAGGTGACCAGAAGGAAGTCCATCGGTGCATTCTGGAGTGCCTGGCTCGTGTCGCTACTTGACGTCAAACATCAAACCGGCGCCCAGGAGGCGCTGCAGCGCGCCTTAGCGGGCGACCGCCTGCCCCATGCGTACATCTTCCACGGACCCGACGGCGTGGGGAAGGAGTTGCTGGCGACGGAGCTCGCCGGGCGCCTGCTCTGTGAACATCCCATCGAGGAGAATCTCGAGGGCGATCAGGCCAAGGCTGTCGGTCTTACGCGGTTGCAGACCGGGTGCGGGAAGTGTGAGGATTGCAGGGCGGTCGGCGCCCGGACACATCCCGACCTCTTTGTCGTCCACCGCCATTTAAACCGTGAACATCCCGATCCGGTGATCCGCAATCGCAAGGGTCTGAACCTGGGCATCGAGGTCATTCGCCATTTTCTCATAGACAAAACCGTTTTGACTCCCGTTCGAGGCCGAGGGAAGGTCTTCGTGGTGCGACAGGCCGACCGCATCACGCCGGCTGCTCAAAACGCAATGCTCAAAACCCTGGAAGAACCGCCGCCGGGCGTCTGTATCATCCTTTTGGTCGGGTCGATGGGCCGTTTGTTGCCTACGCTCTCGCGCTGCCAGGCTGTCCGGTTCGACGCGCTTCCCACAGTCTTCGTCGTCGACAAGCTCCGCGAGAAGGCGCCGGACCTCACGGCGGAGAGCGCCCTGTGGTACGCCCGCATCGGCGACGGCAGTGTCGGCAAGGCGCTCGAACATGTCGAGGAGGGGCTCTACGAGGAGAATGGCAAGCTTGCGACTCGTCTGTCGCGTCTTCACGTCGACAAACGAGCCCTTACACCGGAGAATCTTCTCGAACAAGGTAAATCAATGAGCGGCGTTTATCGCAAGCACGACCCGGAGATATCCGATAGCGAAGCCACCCGCCGGGCGCTTAAGTCGCTGCTCGCTCTGATGGCGTCCTGGTATGGTGACGTGCTGCGTTTCGCCGGCGGCGAATCGACCGCACTGACAAACACCGCGCTTGCGAAACAGATCAAAGAATCCGCCGCCCACCTGACCCCAGAAAAGGCCGCCCAAGCCATCGGACGAATCGCCGGATGCGAGCGCCAACTCGACCTCAGCGTAAACACCCAGCTCTGTCTCGATTCTCTGGTCATAGACCTCGTACACCTGTCCGCTGCGAAGAACACCGCAGCCCGGCGATGAGTGAAATAAACGAGCCGGCCCGGAAAACACGTCCGAGCAAGCACGTTTCGTAGCGACAAAGCACCGGGGCGTTCCTTGACATCAGTCACCACAACGATCTAGCATTGTCTGGTTGGCTCGTCTCCGGCGTGTCGCGCGGGTGCCCCGTCCGTCGCCGAAGGCGAAGGGCGGGGGACACGATTACGACGGTCGAATTTGTCTCTCCCAAGGCCAAAGCCACGGGGGACGGACGAAACGCGCTCAAAGGGCGTGGAGGTAACTGTCAGATGTTCACCGGTATCGTCGAAACAACTGGCAAGATAACAGCCATCAACGCCACGCAAGGCGGGAAGCGCCTGCGGATCGATGTGGGTCAGATAGCCGGCGATTGTGCGCTCGGTGCGAGCGTCTGTGTGAGTGGTGTCTGCCTGACAGTGGCAGATATCCACGGCGACGAGATCGACTTCGACGTTGTCACCGAGACGTTCAACCGCAGTACATTGGGATCGAAACGCGTGGGCGACGTCGTGAACCTCGAGCGATCGCTCAAGGTGGGTGGTCGGCTCGACGGGCATTTTGTCCAGGGACACGTCGACGCCGTCGCAGTGGTCACCCGCATCCAACCGATACCGGGCAAGCACATCGTCAGGCTCAGGGTCGATACCGATCTTAGAGCTTACATCGTGCCCAAAGGCTCTATCACGATCGACGGTGTTTCTTTGACAATCGCCTCGGTCGACGGCTCGGAGTTTGAGGTCGCACTCATCCCGACCACGCTGCAACACACGACTATCTCACGCCTGCAAACAGGCGACAGAGTCAACATCGAGACGGACATCATTGCCCGCACGATCGTCCATCAGCTCTCCCTCGCGAACAGTCGTGATGGCGTAACGATGGAGACATTGCGAGAGGCCGGTTTCGCATGACCCCTCGCGCTCACCAATCCGACCAGGCGACGAACAACAGCTCTGCCAAGCCGGTTGTCGGCATCAGCATGGGTGACCCGTGCGGGGTCGGTCCTGAGGTTATCGTCAAGGCGCTCGCAGACCCGGCCGTCCGATCGATGGGGCGGTTTGTCGTCTATGGCCTCGAGGAGGCGATGGCGTATGCGGCCGATCAGGCGGAGGTGGCACCGTTCTGGTTTTCCAAACCGCACAACCAGGTCGGGCCCGTCGAAAGCGGCGTAGTTGTTGCGGATTTCGGCGAACGGTCCGCGATTGATCTGTCAGCCGCCGAGCCGACTAAGGAAGGTGGAGAAGCCTCGTTGCGATTCGTCGACGCGGCCATCGACGCGGCGCTAAACGGGCAAATCGACGCAATCGTCACCGGCCCCATCCACAAGGTCAGTTGGAAGATGGCAGGTTGTCGCTTCCCGGGGCACACCGAGAAGCTGGCCGACGCCTTTCAGGCCAGACGTGTGACGATGATGTTCACCGGCGGCGGTCTGCGCGTTGCTCTCGCATCCATTCACGTAGCCCTCTTCGAGTTGCGCAACAAATTTACGATTGGGCTTGTCTTTCAGCCGATCGATCTGCTTGACAGCGCGCTCCGCAAGTGGTTCGGTGTCGAGAAGCCGCGCATCGCGGTTGCGGGGCTGAACCCGCACGCCGGAGAAGACTGCCGATTCGGGGACGAGGAGAAACGCATTATCGAACCGGCCATCGTCATGGCCCGCAATGCGGGAATCGACGTCGAAGGTCCCTTCCCCGCCGACACTCTGTTCGTGCCTCACATAAGCGCGAAGTACGATGGGATAGTAGCCATGTACCACGACCAGGGTCTTATCCCGATCAAGATTCTGGCGTTCGATTCGTCGGTGAACGTGACACTGGGGCTGCCCGTCATCCGCACCAGCGTTGACCACGGAACAGCCTTCGATATCGCCGGCAGCAACCAGGCTAGCCCGGGGAGCATGGAGCATGCCGTCAGACTGGCCTGCACCCTGGCCCGCCGTGCGACCAACACCGACTGGACCTCATCCCGCCGGGTAGTCGCGGATCAGAAGGTCGAATCTCCGGGTTAGCCTCACGCTGGATGCCCGCGCGTGGGGATGTCGGCAAGAAACGCCGCATTGGGCCTCGTTATTCCGCTTGGTGACAGGAGATAACCGCAGGCCAACCTGCACGACCTTCCGTCGTGCGGCGCCGACGTTGACGTCCAACAGGTCCGCCTCGAAATCCAGTGATCTGACCTATCTGAATGACGATCAGTTCAGGACGTTCCTCCCGGCTTTTCCCACGAACGACTCATCTTGCATGCCGGAAGAGGCGGTGGACCGGCCACCGCTGTAGATCACCTCTTACTCTTGCGCCACGCAGATTGCCGGCTATCAATCCGCCAGTTGTGATCGAAGAAACCAGCCGCCAAAATGCCCTCAATGCCCGTGGAGAACATGGACGATGAGATCACGACCCAATCAGGGATGCCCACGCCGGACACGAAGATCGGTAGCCGGTCCGCTGTCCGACAACCCGCAAGCCCAGTGCCCGCTATGATACCGACGCTGGCGACGTCACTCCCGAGCCTGGGATAGATCGCCAGCAGAGCAAGGTTCGGACCGTCCATTCTCCTCTTGCCGAGGGCAATCCCGGTCCTGTCGATTCTCAAGGGACAATCTTGACTCAGAACTTGGCCCCACGCGCTGTTCGTCTCCGCATTGCCGTACAGGATCACGTTGCGATCCGCGGTGGCCTTGGCATCGAACTCCTCGTCACGCACGACGTCAATCGATCCATTGCCGCGGTACCAGAACGTTTCCGCGTCATAGCGCGCTTTCGAGAGCGCCCACGCGTTCTCCTCCGTCGTCCCTGAAGTGCCCACCACCAGAAGGACACGATTGCGAAATGCCTCTTTGAACGGACCCGCCCGATGTGGTCCCTTCTCTGCGGGGGGCTCATCCTCCGCCAGTTGCCAATTGTCCTTTTCGAACTGAAGGAGCAGCCGGCGTGTTGGAAGCGGCTCGACGGCGATGGGGCTGAGTCTTGTACCGTCCAGATCGATGCTGACGTCTGCGTCGGCGGCAAGCGACTCACCGAATGCGCGGTCAAGGTCGATGGCAAGGCGGCGGACGTTCTCCGTCGTCCCCACGAACGCGTGCTCCTTGCGATCCAGTGCGAGCGACACGCGACTGGGCATCATCCACTCGTGTTGCGACAGGACGGAGACCCACTCATGGCGATCTGAAATCGCCGGGTTCATGGTAACGAAGTCGACTCTGTCTACCTCATGCGAGGGCTTTCGCTCGTTGTGAGCGAAGAATTCAAAGAGCGGCGGCCAATCCATGCACTGATTGCCCCACCAGTGACCAGCCCCGGGCTGTTCGTAGTAGGCGAAGTTGGGATGACGCAGGCCAAGTTGTTCGCGCATGGTGCGAGCTTCCGTGACCGGGACGTTGTCATCCTCGTCGCCATGGAGCACATAGACTCCCTGCCGTAGGTAATTGTCGAGCAAGGCGAGCGTGTCGCTCGAGTTCGCCGCCCGATGCAGCATGGCGCGGACGGGGTCCTCGTCCGGCTGCGCCGCTGCCCCGGCATACGAACTGAAACTCACCCACCCGGCGCTGGGCGCGATGGCGGCAAACCGGTCAGGATAGATCGCCCCGATCTGCCATGTACCGTGCCCACCCATGCTGTGACCTGTCAGGTATGTTCGAAGGGGATCAGAGCCAAGCCGCCCGGCTGCAAGATCGAGCACCTCCATTGCGTCGATTCGCCCCCAGTCCTCCCAGTCGAAGCCGTAAGAACGCCGGTTGTCAGGCGCTACCACATCGCCCCAATCCTTGGGCAGGTAGCACTCGGCTTGACGCTGTGACGTCACGGCGGCGCCATGCAGCGACAGAAACAACGCGGGTGGGCGTTTGTTGTCCTTCGTCGGCTTTCGTGGTTGAACGGTGTAGTACTGTACACTTCCGTCGATGGCGCTGACAAACGTTCGGCGACGGCTTTGGCTCTTGGCCCGCACCCTGAGAGGAAACTCCCGCGCACCAGGCACGCGCTTGTTGCGACGGACGATCTCCAATCGCACGGCCACAGAATCAGCTGGCGAGACGCCGACGGGAGCTTGAAACGAGAACGCCACCTTGCGGGAAGTCAAAGGAGGAATTGCGGGAACATCCACTTCCGCTACGCTACCCGTCTTGCCTTCGTGGTTCACGCAAACGCGAAGCCGCAGCTCATTCAGCCAGTTGCCGGTTGTGTTCAGTACAACAGCTGCTCCAAGCAGGTGGTCGTCCTCACCGACAACAATGTCGGGCAACGTCGGATCACCATCGAGCAATATCCATCCCAATCTCGACTCCTCAAGCGTCACCGTCAACGCACCCCGGTTGCAGCGAAACAGAAGAGAGTTATCGCCCTTTTTCAGAAGGATGGGGCTCATGACAAAGCCATAGCCATAGGGATCCCCCGGAAGTGAACGCCCGTTAACTACCGCGTAAGAGTGGCTCGTTGCCCTCAGGAGGACAACCCGTTCGCTACCGGCCCGAACGGTCGCAGCCAGGTATCCATTGCGTAGCGATGGATGTTGGACACGCCCCTCTTGGTCAAGCGCGACCTCTTCCCAAGTGGCGGTCTTTCCATCGACAAGCTGGAGGGAATCCCCGCTCCGCGGCGTGAGCATGGTCCCCTTGACCAACTGTGCCTCAACAGCGTCACGACGAACCAGCGATCGCTTCCGCTGGCCGGGGGTCGACAGCACAACTACGCGAGAGAACGCAGGAATCCTGGCCACGCCCAGCTGATTTTCCGTGGGGGCTGCTGTCCTGTCAGCTTGTGCAACAAGACACGTCATCGCGAGAAGGCAAGACGCTGATATGAATGACAACACAGCTAGGCTATTGGATCTCATGATTGCACCACAACTCAGTTCCGAAGTGTATCAATACGCTCTTCTCACAACAACATGATCAGGGCTTGGCGACGCACCGGTCCTGGTCCTACTCGTGTCGCAGCGCCTCGATCGGATCGAGATTGGCTGCGTGGCGCGCAGGATAGAGGCCGAAAACAACGCCGATGGTCACGCTGATCCCGACCGCCAGCACGAGGCTCTCCCCTGTTACAAACGTGGGCATACCCGCAAGACGTGTGATGGTCCAGGGGATTATCATGCCGATCGCGACACCGATGATGCCGCCAGCAGTGGACAGAACAGCTGTTTCGACAAGAAACTGCCCAATGATCTGCGAGCGCTTAGCGCCAATGGCCCGCCGGATGCCGATCTCGCGCGTGCGCTCGGTCACCGAGGCGAGCATTATGTTCATGATGCCGATCCCACCGACGAGCAGGCTGATACCCGCGATGGAGCCCAGTACGATGTTGAAAGTACGCTTCGTGGCCTCCGCTTGCCTCAGTAGCGCCAAGGGCACACTGATGCGGTAGTCACCCTTGGGGTGATGCTGCTTGAGCATCCGATCGAGCCCCACAGCCGTTGCCTCGACGTTCTCGGGCTTGTCCACCTCGAAGATGATCTGGTGGAGCTCAACTGATTCACGAAGCATGGAGCCGGCGCTAAGCTCAGTGCGATAATCGCCGTATCGCTCTCGCGCCACATCGACAGGGATGTAAGCATCGATCGCCTGGTCCGGCGTCTGGATCGACCCACCCTGTCCGGATTCACTCTTGACGATGCCGACGACTTCGTAGTATTCACCACCGACGCGCAGCGTCTGGCCGATCGTGCGCTCAGTGGCCAGCAGCCTGCGCGCGCCGTACTCAGTCAGAACCGTCACACTCGCCCTGCGCTCGCCGTCACGGGCGGTGAGAGTGCGTCCGGCGATCAGCCGGCGTTGCACGAGATCGAACCATGCGTCCGTCGTGCCCATGACGCGCAGGTCGAGCGTCCGTTCGCCGAGCCGCCCCTCTTGTCGCACGATCTTCACAGGCACCGCGCGCTTGATCGTGGTGAACGTCTTCCGCGCCCGCTCCTCGTCCTTATATGAAAGGCCGAACATCACGACGCTGAAAGGTGACCGCTGACCCCCAGAGTCCTCTTCGATCGCCTTGAGTGAATTGACGATGATGTTGGTGCTGCCGAGCTTGCGGATCTGTTCCAGCGCTTCCTTGCTCGCCCCCTCCCCCACAGCCAACATCGCAACCACGCTGCCCACGCCGAAGACCATGCCCAGCATGGTGAGCAGCGACCGCAGTTTGTGAAGCCACAGGGTCTTGATGCCCAATCGGATGTTGCGGTAGAGCTTGACAACCTTCACGCTTGAGGCTCCTCGATGCGATCGATCAGGCCGTCACGCATGTGCAACCGATATCCGGCGTACCGCGCCAAGTCGGGTTCGTGCGTGACCATGATCACTGTTTTGCCCTGCGCGTTGAGATCGGCAAGCAGGCCCATGATCTGTGCGCTGGTGACCGAGTCGAGGTTGCCGGTGGGCTCATCTGCCAAGAGAATCGATGGGTCCGCCGCCAGCGCCCTCGCAATAGCTACACGCTGCTGCTCACCACCGGACAACTCTGCGGGCCGATGGTCCAACCGCCCGGCCAAACCGACGCGCTCCGCCATTTCCTCGGCCTGTTCGGCGCTACGCTCAGCGTCCCAGTCGAGGTAGAACAAGGGCAGCTCGATGTTCTCGCGTACGGTGAGCTGCTGGATCAGGTTGAAGCTCTGGAAGATGAACCCGAGATGCCGCAGGCGGAATTCGCTCAGCGCATTGTCGTTAAGCCCAGCGACATCCTGCCCTTCGAGCAGGTAGCGTCCTGCAGTCGGGCGATCGAGACAACCCAGCAGGTTGAGCATCGTACTCTTGCCCGAACCGCTGGCCCCCATGATTGCCCAGAAGGTCCCCGCCGCAAACGAGACGCTCACGCCGGCGAGGGCGCGTACCTCAGCGGCCCCCATCACGTAGGTCTTGGTGACGTTCTCCAGCAGTGCCACCGCACTCCGCTGTGCTCCGGATCCCGGGTGCGCTTGTTCGACCGAAACGGACATCACGGACGTCCCTCGCGTTGCCCCGAACGCCCGCTGCCCCTGCGTTCACGTCTTCGCTCAGCCTCCTCGCGTTGTTCCGGCGTCATGCTCTCCATCCGCTTTCGTCTCATTTCCTCCCGTTGCTCGGGTGACATTTCCTCAAACCGCTTGCGCATCTGCTCGCGCTGTTCGGGGGTCATGTTCCCAAAGGGTGATTCACCCTGCCGCCGCTCGGCGTCCCGGGGGCGCTGTTCTGCGTCTCCACCTTGCTCGCCTCTTTCGCCACGCTGCCGGGGGCCCTGGCGCTCGCCCGGCTTATCCTGCGCTGCAGGTGTATCAGCAGCAGTCGTGCCTGGTGCAGCCGAAGACTCGCCCTCGACGGCCTCCTCCGGCGGACCAGCCTGCCCGAGCGGCGGCGTCAACATGACCTCCTCGCCCGCATTCAAGCCGGACAGCACGTGCACCATGGCGTTGTTGTCAAGCCCGATCTCGATCGGACGCGGCTGCCCGTCCTTTCCGTCGGCGATGTAGACCATCGGCTGGGAGCCAATCCGTACGACAGCCTGGACGGGTACGTGTACGGCATCCGCATGCTGCTCCACGATGATCTCCGCCCGGCAGCTCATACCGGTACGGAGTTCGGGGTGAATGCCGTCCAGGTGGATCTCGGTCGGGTAGACCTTCAGGTCAGGGTTCATCCATGAACTCTGTGCATCAGGCAACGGTGCGATCTTGGCGACACGGCCGGTGAATGTCTGCCCCGGCAGCGCGTCGATGGTCACGCGGACAAGGAGGCCCGTTTGCACCTTCTCGAGGCTGGATTCGTGAATCTGGATCGCCGCCATCATCGAATCGGCGGACGGCAAGTAGATCAGCTCCTGACGTTGACGAACCGCCTGCCCCTCCTCGAGCGGTTCCTGTCTCCTGCGGCGCCCCCCGCGTTGCACGGACGTGGCGTGTACGACCAGGCCACTGCGGGGCGCGACAATCGTGGTCTTGGAGAGTTGCTGCTCGAACTTGTCGAACTTCGCCTGCTGCTGGGTCAGTTCGGTCTTGGCGGCATTGAGACTGGCGGTCGCCTGAACGATGTCGGCGTCGGCCTGGAGCTTGACGCGTTCCAGCGCCATCTCCGCCTGTTCCACGTTGCTCCGTAGCTCGTCAAGCTGCCGCCGCGAGGTGTACTCTTGAAGCAACCCCAGCGAAGTTACCGCCAGCTCGTGGTTGAGCTTCGCGCGGTTGTGGGTCAGGCGGTCCGCTTCGAGTTCCGTCTGCGAAATGTACTCCTCCGCGAATAGACGCTCAGACCACTTCAGCTTCTCGGCCGCACGCTCCAGCTCCTCGCGAGCGAGCGTGATGCTGGACTCCTCCTCCTTCACCTGCTGAGGAAGCTCGCCCTTCTCGTACTGGGTCACATCTTCCTGGGCAAACCTGAATTCCAGTTCGGCCTTGGAAATGTCGCTTTGGGCCTGATTCTTCGCAACGGCGAGGCTCGCTCTCGCGCGGATGAAAGAGGCCTCGGCGTTGTCGACGGAGATCTTCTGCTGTGTCAGGTTGTCCTCGAGCTTGCTCGCGTCCAATTCGACAAGCAGGTCGCCCTCACTTACGCGCATGCCCTCGGGGACCAGATAGATCATCGTGGTCTGCCCCTCCACCTCGCTCTTGAGGCTTACCTGCTCGCGCGACTTGATCGTGCCGCTTTCCACGACGCTGATCGTCAACGGCCCCTGCCGCACGCGGAATGTCGGTTGCTTCTTGACACCCCCGGCGGAACCCGTCCCGCCGCTCAGCACCAAAGCGCCGAGCGCACCAAGTACGATCACGCCGCCCACTACGATCGGCCACCGTCCCCGCCCGCTACGTCCGCCTGTCGCTCTTGCATCCATGGCCTCTAATCCACCTGACTCCCGGGTCTGACTTCGTGCCACAGGCCACGCTCGTTCACCTCAAGCCGACCCAGGTCGCGCTGAAGGGAGAGTTCGTTAACACGATGGTTCACCAGCGCCGCGGTCAGCGCATTCTGTGCGTTGACCAGGGCGTCCTGTGCCTCGAGCAGGTCGCGAATCTCGGCACGTCCCGCCTCGAGGAAGAGGTTGGTGCTCGCCACCCGTCGCTCCGCGACGCGTACCGCCTCCGCCTGGATCCGGATGCCCTCCCGCGCTTCGAGAAGGCGACTTAGCCCATTGCGAACCTCCAGCTTGACTTGGTCCTCAAGTTGCTGCACGTTGCGCACAGCCTGCTCGAACCTGATCAGACTCGACCGATATGCGTTGCGCTCAGCGGTGCGCTCGATCGCAAGGTCCATCGTCAGCAATGCAGAGTAGACGCCTTCGTCCGGACGCAGGTTCGCGTTGTCGAGACCGGTGCCGGAAAGGGACCTGCTCTCACCCGTAGCCCCGCTGCCCAGCAGCGTGATGTCAGCACGCAGCTGGTCGGCGGCGACAGCCACACTCCGCTGTGCGTCATGCACACGCCCAAGCGACACACGGAGGTCCAACCTGTTTTCCAACGCCACGAGGATCGCCTTGGAGTCGTCCAGCTCGAATCGGCCTGGCAGATCCTGCCCGGGTTCGACCAACTCGATCGGCGCGTCCATTCCCTGCGACTCGGTCTCCGGCGTCGCCGACGTAACACCCTCGATCAACTCCGCCATCGCCTCGCCGAGGGCATCCAGCTCACCGCGATCCAGTTCGATCCACGCATCGGTGGGCAGCCCGAGCGTGAGCTTGAAGCTGTCGAGCTGCCGCTGGTGGGACGCCTTCGCCGAGACCCACTGGCTGCGGGCGCGGAGTTCATCCTGGCGCGACTGGTCCACCTGGATCTTCGGAAGGCGACCCGCATCCGCCAGGCGCCTCGCCCGGCGAGTCGAGGCGATCAGACGCCGGTAGTTGTCCTCCGCGTTCTGCACGCTGTCCCACTGCCGCAGGACGGTGAGGTACTCGCTGGCCACGTCCACAGCGAACGACCGCTTGAAACGTTCAAACTCGTAGATCGCGTATACGACATCTCGTTCCGCCTGGGTGAGCGGCTCAGCCACCACGAACTCGCCGGCTCCGCGCATCAGCGGAATCGTGACGGTGACGTCCGCGAACACGCCGCGAGAGAACAACCGGTCCTGCGTCAAAAGAGAGACAAGGTCCAGCCCCAACTGCCCGGTGAAGCTGATGCCGCTCTTGAAACGCCTGGACAACTCACCCACGCCGCCCCGCTCTAGGCCCACGACGGTCTGCGTGTCAGTATGGCCTTCCAGATCAACGACGATATCTTCCTGCAGATCAACTTCATAGACGCCCCGCAAAACACCGGACCAAGTGGAACGAAAGGCGTCACGCTCGAGATCGAGCTGGAGCGCTTCCTCGAAGACGCTCTCTTTGCGGGACTGATACTCTCGGGCCTCGTGGGCGGCGATCTGGAGCGCGTCCGTCAGCGTAAGGCGCAGACGATCACCGGTCTCCGCAAACTCCATAAACGGGTCGGTATCCTCGGGATTCTCAAGATATGCCTCGTCCGGCCACTGCCCGATGGGTTCGATGTCGTAGGTGCTTCTCGAAGCGTTGCCCGTGCAAGGAAGCTGCTGGTCCAACAGCAACCGCCGACGCAACGTGTCCGCCGGGTTTTCGATGGTGAACGGCTCAGTGCGCCCCAGCGCCTCGACTTGCTTCTCGGTGATGATATCGCGAGCAACACGGTCGGCATCGTTGCGATGGACGCGCGGCGATCGACATCCGTGCACGGATATAGCCACCAGAACACTCAGAAGGAGAGCTCCACCACGATTTCTCAAGCGGGTCAAGGCGCCTCGACGTTTCCGCATCACCCGGCCATTCCCCTTCCCCTGCATGAGTTCTATCTATGGTGTCATGGTCACTACGCTCAGCATCCTGCTCAGGTAAGCTGATAGTGTAGCGGTAAGAACGGCACATTCAAATAAGTCCCCTGTCTCAGCACCCTGACGGTCCGCAGTAGCATCACTACGCCAACCACCGGCAAGGTACTCTGTAGCTGATCCTACGCGATCGCCTAGCTGCGCAGGAGGCCAAGCCGCTCGCTCCGGACGGATCGAGCGAGAACTACTTCGGCCAAAGCGTGGCGGTTTCCCAGAAGACCAAGGGCCTGGCTCCTTCAGACGAGGCATTGGCATCCGATCCAATCGCTGCTATCATGATGTTCGGTATATGTTAGCTTGAGCCGGCATGCTTGGCTCCGCGACCTCATTGACGTCACGCGGCAGAGCAAGAGGTGTCCGCGGCGCTGATTCCAGGACAGAAGGAGATCTTGACCATGCACTACGCACATAGCCTCGAAGGCGAAGGACAGGACGAATGGGAGCCGCTGGAGGCCCACTTACGGCTCGTGGCTGAGGGTGATGGCGGCTTTCCTGGAGCGGAGGGTTTCGCAGGCGCGTTTGGCGCCGGCCAGTGGGGCCAGGTGCTAGGATGGTGGCACGACCTGGGCAAATACTCGGCGGACTTTCAGGATTATCTAAACTCCTCCAATGGTCTGGAGGCGCACCTGGAAACGCCTGACAGGGTTGACCACTCCACGGCGGGAGCGCAACACGCTAACAATCTCTGCGGCGGGAGCACAGGACGCATCCTGGCGTACTGCCTCGCGGGTCACCATGTCGGGCTGCCGGACGCGACGGCGACTGGCGGCGGAACCAGCGGCCTGAACGATCGGCTCGAAAAGAAGATCTTTTCGATAGCCGCCGCGCCGCCGTCTGTGCTTAACGTGCCGCCCCCTGTGATCCCGCAACTGGACTTCGGCAAAATGCGCGCCGACCGCTCCTTCCGTCTTGCGGTCTTCTGCCGGATGTTGTTCTCCTGCCTGGTAGACGCGGACTATCTGGCGACCGAGCGATTCATGAAGCCCGAGAGGGTGGTGGCACGCGAGCGCAAGCTGCCCACCCCGGCCGAGTTGCTTCCGATTCTTGACGAGCATTTAAGCGAACTTCAATCCAGCGCCGACGATACGCCGGTCAACCACAGACGGCGCGAAGTGCTCCAAGCCTGTCGAGAAGCAGCTAACTGCGAACCGGGCTTGTTCTCGCTGACCGTGCCGACTGGCGGTGGGAAAACACTTTCGTCGCTGGCATTTGCGCTTAAACACGCGGCGAAACACGACTTACGCCGGGTAATCTACGCAATTCCGTTTACGAGCATCATCGAGCAGAACGCGGACAGGCTCCGCGAAGCCTTTGCCGCCGCTCCGGACGTCGTCCTCGAACACCATAGCAACCTCGACGCACAGAAGGAAACACGTTGGGGGGTAGAGGAAGGAGTCACATTACCGGATAAACAGAATAGCAGCTTCGGCCCAGAGAAGGAAACACGCTGGGGACGACTCGCGGCGGAGAATTGGGACGCGCCGCTGATCGTCACTACCAATGTTCAGTTCTATGAGTCCCTGTTCGCCAACAAACCCTCGCGGTGTCGCAAGCTGCACCGCATCGCACGCAGCGTTATCATTCTCGACGAAGCTCAGAGCCTGCCCGTTGAGCTGCTCCAACCCACGCTGAAGATGCTGGAAGAGCTTTGCCGCAACTACGGATGCACGATCGTGCTTTGCAGTGCCACCCAGCCGGCGGTAAGGCACAGCGACGAGTTCCCCATAGGCCTGCGCAACATACATGAGATCATCAACGATCCGCCGGGGCTTTTCGCGACGTTGAAGCGTGTTGAGGTCGAGCAGCTAGGCCCGATGGAAGATGAGACGCTCGTGAAACGGCTGACGGAGCATGAACAGGTTCTGTGCGTCGTTAACACCCGGAGACACGCAGCCAAGCTGTTCGGGCTGTTGCATGATACGAACGCCGACAACGTCTTTCACTTAAGCGCCCAGATGTGCCCGGCCCACCGCAGCGAGGTGCTCCAGCGGATTAACGCCTGTCTGGCCCCTGAGAACTCCAAGCCCTGCCACGTGATCAGCACGCAGCTTATCGAAGCGGGTGTGGATATCGACTTCCCCGTGGTCTACCGCGCCATGGCGGGATTGGACTCGATCACTCAAGCCGCGGGACGCTGCAATCGCGAGGGACGCCGGGAGTGCGGACAGGTGTTCATATTTGAAACCGACGTTGCTCCCACACACCAGGTGAAACGAGCCGCCCAGGACACGCGCGAGATCGCCGAACTCCATCCGGACCTGTTCAGCCTGAAAGCGATCGAGGCCTTCTTCTCCTTGCACTACTGGCAGCGGAAGGACGAGTGGGACAAGCACGAAATCATAAGGTGCTTCACTTCTCGAAACACGGGGCCGCACTTCCAGTTCCGCGAGGCGGCCAAGGACTATCGCCTGATTAAAGACGAGCAGCAGCCGGTCATCGTGCCCTACGGCGATGACGGGCGCGAGCTTGTCGACAAACTGAAATCCCTGCGCGAGCCTCCGGGACGAGACTTCGCCCGGCACTTACAGCGCTACGTGGTGGGGCTGTATGAAAGGCAAATGCGCCAACTGATTGAGAACGCAGTGGTCACCCAATACCACGAACAATTTTGGGTAATCGAGAACGACGAAGCGTACGACCCGCAGCTAGGTGTGCGTTTGGACGTTGTCGGCCTTAACCCAGGCGTATTGACGGTTTAACGAACGGCGTACATTTCTTGGAAGGAGGTCGGTGTGTGAATAACCAAATCAAACTCAGAGTTTGGGGCGAGTATGCTTGTTTTACGCGCCCCGAGATGAAGGTTGAGCGGGTCAGCTACGACGTCATCACGCCGTCAGCGGCGCGCGGCATCCTGGAGGCCATCTACTGGAAGCCGCAGATTCGCTGGGTGGTTGTCCGGCTGCACGTGTTGCGACCGGTCTGCTTCACGAACCTGCGGCGAAACGAGGTGGGCGCCAAGATCCCTATCAAAGGTCCCAGCGGCGTCGCGGCGGCCATGAAAGGCACGGTCGGTCGGCTGGCTATCTGCGTCGAAGATAATCGCCAGCAGCGCGCAGCGACCATCCTCCGGAGAGTCGAGTACGTCATCGAGGCGCACTTCGGGGTGATCAGCGGCGACGATCCGGCGGCCAAACACTACGAGATGTTCAAGCGCCGGGCGAAAAAGGGGCAGTGCTTTCACCGGCCCTACCTCGGCTGCCGGGAGTTCGATTGCCAGTTCGCATGGCTGGACGGCGATCTGCCGCGCTCGGAACTTGCCGGCACACCCGAGGGCAACCGCGACCTGGGGTTCATGCTCCACGACATCGACTTCGCCGACGACATGACCGCACGGTTCTTCCGGGCGGAGATGCGCGACGGCGTGATCGAGGTCCCGCCGTTTATGAGTTCGGAGGTGCGATCATGATTCTCAACGCACTGGCAGACTACTATGACCGACTAGCGGAAGACCCGAAGCAGGATGTGGCGCCGTTCGGCTTTAGTCGGCAGAAGATCAGCTTCGAAATTATCCTTCGCCCGGATGGTTCGTTGTTTGAGTTCCATGATGCACGCAAGGAAAGCGACGGCCGGCGAGTTCCGAAGCTGGTGATTGTGCTCGGGCAAGCGAAGCCGACTGGCTCGGGCATCAATCCGTGCTTCTTGTGGGACAATGCCCAGTATCTGCTCGGATTCAAAGTGGATGACCCGAAACCCGAGCGTACGATGCGGGCGTTCGAGGCTTTTCGAGAACGACACCTGGACGTCGAGTCCGAGATCGACGACGAGGCGTTCTCCACTGTCTGCCGATTCCTGCAATCGTGGGATCCGTCTTCCGCGGCCGAGCATCCGGAACTCGGCGACATCTCTACTTCATTCGGCGTGTTCCGAATCCTTGGGGCGCAGAAATACGTACACGAGCGGGCGAAGATCCTGACATACTGGCGCACGCAGCTCGCGGGGGACGATGACACCCCCGTCGCACCGTCGCTCGTTAGCGGTGAGGTTCAGCCGATCGCTCGGCTCCACCAGCCGTCGATCAAGGGTGTACGCGGAGCCCAGTCCTCGGGGGCGACGATCGTCTCGTTCAATCTCGATGCGTTCGAGTCATACGGCAAGTCGCAGAGCTACAACGCCCCCGTCGGCGTTGACGATGCCTTCAAATACTGCACGGCCCTTAACCGCCTGACGTCTGACTCGCATCGTCGCGTCAATGTCAGCGGCACAACCATCGTCTTCTGGTCCGAGAAACCGACGCCGTTCGAGGACGACTTCGGCCCGGTGCTCGACGACACAACGGCTGAGGATCAGGAAACGCTCGATCGTCTGCGCGGATTCTTCAATCGACTGCGAAGCGCTCGTGAAGGTGACAAGCTGGACGATGCGGACGTCCCCTTTTACGTCCTCGGGCTTGCGCCCAACGCATCACGCCTGTCGGTGCGGTTCTGGATGGCGGGCACCGTGCAGCAGCTTGCTGAACGGCTGGGGCATCACCTGGCCGACTTGGAACTGGACGGCGCGCCGGATGAGAGACCACTGACGATTCGCCGCCTTGCTCTTGCAACCGCTAAACCTAAGAAAGGAAGACCCGACGAAGAAAAGGTATCGCCATTGCTCGTCGGGGGTCTTCTCCGCAGCGTTCTAAGCGGGAGTCCGTATCCCCAAGCGCTTCTTAATCACGTTGTTGAGCGTATTCGCGCGGAGGCGTTTGCAGACAAGGATAAGAGAAAAGACTGGCGAGCCGCCATGCACTGCCGTACGGCCATTCTGAAGGCTTTTCTGAATCGAAACCACGCAATGGACATCGCCGTGCGGCTTGATGCAGCGCGTCCCGAGCCAGAGTTCCAGCTTGGACGCTTGTTTGCCGTGCTTGAGCGTATTCAGAACGATGCTCACGACCGCAAGATCGAGCGGACAATTCGGCATGGGTTTCTCGCGGGGGCGTCGGTCACGCCCAGTGTCGTCTTCCCACGACTCCTTAGACTGAGCCGCCATCACACCGAACGGCTTGCAACGACGAAGGAGGAAGCCGGGCAGCGACGTGTGTGGTTGAAGAGTACGGCGGACCAGCAGGTAACGGCCATCTGCGATGTTCTGGAGAGTTTTCCACATAGGCTGTCACTGAATCAACAGGCTTTGTTTTTTGTCGGTTATTACCAACAACGTGAGGAACTGTTTACCTCAAACACTAGCGAAAAAGCGCAGCGCCGGCGAAGGCCGGCCGAAGCAAAGGAGTAACTCATGAGTACGAATGGCAATGCTATCCAGAACCGCTACGACATCGTTTATTTGTTCGACGTCACCGACGGCAATCCCAATGGTGATCCCGACGCCGGCAACCTGCCGCGGGTCGATCCCGAGACCGGACAAGGGCTCGTCACCGACGTGTGCCTGAAACGCAAGATCCGCAACTACGTTGGATTGAAGGAGCAGGAGAAGCCGCCGTTCGAGATCTACGTTAAGGAAAAGGCCGTCCTTAACTTGCAGCACAAACGCGCCTATGAAGCCGTTGGCGAGAAACCCGAAAAACGCAAGATGCCGAAGGACAAACAAAAGGCGCTCGAAATTACGGCATGGATGTGCCACAATTTCTTCGATATTCGCGCATTCGGCGCCGTCATGAGCACAGAGGTCAACTGTGGGCAAGTTCGCGGGCCGATCCAATTCGGGTTTGCACGCAGTGTTGACGCCGTGGTTTCCGCAGAACACGCGCTCACACGTTGCGCCGTCACGACAGAAGCAGAAGCCAAGGAACAGCAAGGTGACAACCGCACCATGGGTCGCAAGTTCACAATCCCCTACGGTCTGTACCGCGTGCATGCCTACGTGAGCCCTCATCTCGCCGAAGAGACGGGTTTCGATGACAAAGATCTTGCGATGTTCAAAGAGGCGTTGAACATGATGTTCGAACACGATCGTTCCGCCGCGCGCTGCAACATGGTCCCGCGCCGTTGCATTGCTTTCCGTCACCAGAACAAGCTTGGCAACACACGGTCTGACGAACTCTTCGACTGCGTGTCGGTAAAGCTCAGGCCCGAATGCCAGAGGCAAGAGCTACCTCCACGGTGTTTCAACGACTACGAAGTTTCGCTCGATAAGGGTAACGTTCCGAGCACGGTTGAAGTGGAGGAATGGGTATGAACCACGCAAAACAGACTCAGCCCTCCGAAGCTCCGCAACATGTCGGGCTTGATGAGGAGCATGACATCGCGGCATATCATTGTGGAAGGTTGCTTGCGGTGTGTCAGCACATTCAAAACCTCGTGGCCCCCGAGGTGAACGCTTCGTACGTAGGGCGTTTCTACAGCGGCGCGTCTATGAGCCCCGTAGCGGTCTTACCCCGGGTCTATCGATCTGCTCAGCATCGGCTTCGAGCGGTCCGTCCTGCCTGGGTGCATGCCGAGATAGAATCGCTACTGTGTCGCATTCATGAACACATCGGCCGAGAGTTTCCGCGTCAACTCAGCTTGGCGGAGCAGGGCCACTTCCAACTGGGCTACTTTCATCAGCAGTCGCAGTTGCCTCAGGCCGACAGCACAACGCGGTATCAAACGCGTTCGGGGTCGGCGGTCAAGTCGCTAGGCGAACGGACGGTAGCCGATACCCTCAATGCGCTGGGCATCCAATTCGTCTACGAGGAATCGGCTGCAATCCCGGGTGACTTACAGGGCAAGAAGTTGAGCCCAGACTTCACCATACGAGGCGCCGATGATACTACACTGTTCATCGAATACCTTGGCATGATTGGCGACGAAGGCTACGACAAGAAATGGAACTGGAAACGCGCCTGTTACCATAAGGACTTCCAGGCAAAAACGGTCAAGGAAGTGGAGATCGAAGGCCAACCCGGCAGATTCAACTTGATGCTCCTCGAACCGAAGGACATACGGAGCGTGGCAGCTCTGAAAAAGAGCCTCTTGGATGCGCTCAATACCGTATTCGGGCCGTCGTTCCCAACTGATCGAGGGCAAAGTTGAACCGACCCATGTTCTCCGAATCCGAACTCTTGCCCATTTCCGCTTTGCAGCATCTGGCGTTTTGCGAGCGTCAGTGGGCGCTGATTCATTTGGAGAATGCGTGGGATGAGAACCTCCTGACTACAGAGGGGCGCATTCTCCATAAGCGGGCCGACACGCCCGGCGTCGAGTCTCGCCCCGGCCTCCGAATCGCGCGAGGCCTGCGGTTGCGGAACCTTCGACTCGGTCTTGTTGGCCGGGCCGATGTTGTCGAGTTTCATCGCGTCACGCGGTCCGACGGCCCTCGGCGTGGCCCACCCGAGCCGGAAGTCGAATCCGGTATCCAACTCGACGGGGTTGAAGGTCTTTGGCGCCCGTTTCCGGTGGAATACAAGCGCGGGCGACCCAAGAGAGAGTCATGGGACAAGGTGCAGCTCTGCGCCCAGGCGTTGTGCCTAGAGGAAATGTTGGGCATTTCGCTGAACTCGGGAGCTCTGTTCTACGGTAAGACGCGTAGGCGCCTCGAAGTGCATTTCGATGTTATGCTCAGGCAGCAGACCGAGGCACTTACCGAGCGGCTTCAAATGCTCAACCGCCTTCGAGAGACTCCCAGGCCCGAGTATCGAAAGCGATGTGACAACTGCTCCCTTTACTCCATATGTATGCCCAAGGCCACAACGTCGGGGATCAGCGTGCAGGCATACTTGGCCGGTGCAATTCGCACCGCGCTGGAAACGCCGCAAGGGCAGTAACATGAAGAGGTTCCTCAACACACTCTATGTGACCACCCAGGGCTCCTACCTGGCCAGGCAGCGCGAGTGCGTCACCGTCCGGGTCGAGCGGGAGACCAGGCTCAGTGTCCCCATTCACAATCTCGGCGGTATCGTCTGCTTTGGGCAGGTTTCGTGCAGTCCACAACTGATGGAGCTGTGCGGGCTCAACAATGTGGCCCTTTCATTCCTGAGCGAACGCGGCAAGTTCTATGCGCGAGTGCAGGGGCCGACGTCGGGAAACGTCCTCCTCCGCCGCGAGCAGTACAGGCGCGCGGACGATCCCGACAAGTCGGCGGAAGTCGCACGAGGCATCGTCATCGCCAAGATCGCCAACTCGAGAGTCGTGCTGCTCCGGGCGGTTCGCGACCACCCGGATGGCGAAGGACCACGGCTGTTGACACAGGCCGCTCAGCGGCTGGCCCAGCCGCTCAGCGATATCGCCAACCCTGTCGCACTCGACATCGTGCGGGGGCATGAGGGCGACGCCGCTCGAACGTACTTCGGTGTCTTCGATCATCTAATCTCGGCACAGAAAGATGACTTCTTCTTTCGCACGCGAAGTCGCAGGCCACCACTTGATAGCGTCAATGCGCTCTTGTCGTTTATTTACACACTGCTCACCCACGACGTGACTTCAGCTTTGGATGCCGTCGGGTTGGATCCATCCGTGGGATACCTTCATCGAGATCGTCCGGGGCGACCCGGGCTGGCACTCGATCTGATGGAGGAGTTCCGCCCGTTCCTTGCCGACAGGCTGGCCCTTTCGCTGATCAACCGCAAGCAGGTTAAGGGCTCGGGTTTCAAAACAACGGAGTCCAAAGCCGTTACCATGGATGATCAAACCAGAAAGGAAGTGCTCATCGCATACCAGAACAGAAAGAAGGAGGAGATCTTACATCCATACCTGGGTGAGAAGGTCCCCGTAGGTCTGCTCGTTCATCTTCAGGCCCAGCTTTTTGCCCGCCACCTGCGCGGCGATCTGGATGGTTATCCGCCTTTCTTATGGAAGTAGGGGCGTTGGGCCGTCTCGCGCCACTGGACGCGCCGGAAGGAAGAACTTGTGATATGATGAGGAAAATGGACCATGATGGTACTTGTGGCGTACGACGTCAGCACCCAGACGCACGAGGGGAGGCGAAGACTCCGGCGAATCGCCAAGATCTGCATGAACCGTGGACAACGCGTTCAGAACTCGCTGTTTGAGTGCTTGGTTGATCCCGCTCAGTGGGCCGACCTGCGGGAGCGGCTGATCGGTGAATTTGACGAGAGCAAAGACAGCCTCCGCTTCTACTTCCTCGGGAAGAGTTGGCAGCGGCGTGTCGAGCATGTGGGTGCGAAGCCCACGTACGATCCTGAAGGTCCACTTATTGCGTAGGTGTTCAGTGCCAGTTAGGTGAAGGGCCCAGGCCGCGAATGTGGAGCGCGCAGAAATTCCCTGGAAGGTTCGCGATTGCCGTAAGTCCTTTGCTTGGTGATGATTACTTCTTGACCGGCTTTGAGGAGGTGATGCAAGAAGGTGTAGCAGAGCGAGGTTCGCGGAAACTGGATCGTTAACTCCTGCAACCAAACGACTTAGGATGCGAGGAGTCGCCCCCCACGCGGGGGCGTGGATTGAAACCCAAGTGCGTATCGGGGCGCCATATACATCATCCGGTCGCCCCCCACGCGGGGGCGTGGATTGAAACTTGATAATGTTGGCCTTAAGGTTCCCCGTTGGTGTCGCCCCCCACGCGGGGGCGTGGATTGAAACCGTCATTCGGGTTGGCGTCACTACCGCGAAAGGATTCGTCGCCCCCCACGCGGGGGCGTGGATTGAAACTCGTCCCGCGGTGGTTTGGTGTTGGTTCGGTTGTCGTCGCCCCCCACGCGGGGGCGTGGATTGAAACTGTGAGCGAGTCATCGGTCGCGAAGACTGAATGGGTCGCCCCCCCCGCGGGGGCGTGGATTGAAACTTGGTGTTGCCGCTTGACAGGTCGACGGCCTTTTCGTCGCCCCCCACGCGGGGGCGTGGATTGAAACCCGGCCGCACAGCCTAGGCAAGCAGCGACCATCGGTCGCCCCCCACGCGGGGGCGTGGATTGAAACCGCCGGCTCGTGGCCGTCCCAGACGATCTCGAGGAGTCGCCCCCCACGCGGGGGCGTGGATTGAAACCCGACGCGGCATTGGGGCAAGGGGAGAGAGTCGTGGTCGCCCCCCACGCGGGGGCGTGGATTGAAACCAGTGACCTTGAAAACGAAGCACAAACTCCCAAGAGTCGCCCCCCACGCGGGGGCGTGGATTGAAACCCTACTCGATCAGCCAGGTTGACGTATCGCTCACCGTCGCCCCCCACGCGGGGGCGTGGATTGAAACATAGCGTCACCCTGGCGGTGGGTGGCGGAAAAAGTCGCCCCCCACGCGGGGGCGTGGATTGAAACGACCACCCCCTATCGCGGATGTAGATCAGCTTCGTCGCCCCCCACGCGGGGGCGTGGATTGAAACGTCCGCCGATCGAACTTGACCTACACCGTCGTAGGGTCGCCCCCCACGCGGGGGCGTGGATTGAAACTACTGTCCCGGCTGCGGCGTCCACCTGACACAACGTCGCCCCCCACGCGGGGGCGTGGATTGAAACATGTTGTACCCGACGGGCCTCCCTCAAACGGGCCGTCGCCCCCCACGCGGGGGCGTGGATTGAAACTCGTCAGGGTTCGAGACGGTTTCTGCTGGCTTTGTCGCCCCCCACGCGGGGGCGTGGATTGAAACTGCAACCCATGTATGGAAGTCAGTATCAGGATTGGTCGCCCCCCACGCGGGGGCGTGGATTGAAACACTTGCATCCAGCGCATGATTGCGTCAGCTATTGTCGCCCCCCACGCGGGGGCGTGGATTGAAACCTTAAACACTATAGCTGGGTCTCTTGTAGGCTGATGTCGCCCCCCACGCGGGGGCGTGGATTGAAACTTACTAGCCTTCGCACAGTAGAAAAACCTCGCGGCGTCGCCCCCCACGCGGGGGCGTGGATTGAAACCTGTCTATCCGCGTAGCTCTAGAATGTTGATTTTGTCGCCCCCCACGCGGGGGCGTGGATTGAAACGTGGGTTTCGAGGGACGGGACTTCGCCGCTAATGATGTCGCCCCCCACGCGGGGGCGTGGATTGAAACAGTCCGCCGGGGAAAAGATGTGGGAGCTTGATATTGTCGCCCCCCACGCGGGGGCGTGGATTGAAACGATGCTGGACGGGTGCATCGCGTGCTCATCGAGCAGTCGCCCCCCACGCGGGGGCGTGGATTGAAACATCGACTACGTAGTGACGGTTGAGGTGGAGGTGGGCGTCGCCCCCCACGCGGGGGCGTGGATTGAAACCAAATCGCCGCATACCAAGGAGCAGTCCCGCACGGTCACCCCCCACGCGGGGGCGTGGATTGAAACCAGGAATCCCAGGTTGCAACTTGTTGGTGAGCGTCCGTCGCCCCCCACGCGGGGGCGTGGATTGAAACTAGGCAGACAATGGTCAGGCTGCAAGGTGCACCGCGTCGCCCCCCACGCGGGGGCGTGGATTGAAACTGATTGGGGTGAGAGATGTTGCGATTAGTGATGGGGTCGCCCCCCACGCGGGGGCGTGGATTGAAACTCCTACGAGTCGCTTTGCGCCGTGTTGGTCACCGTCGCCCCCCACGCGGGGGCGTGGATTGAAACTCCTACGAGTCGCTTTGCGCCGTGTTGGTCACCGTCGCCCCCCACGCGGGGGCGTGGATTGAAACCTCCAACGGCTAGGTCGGTGGGCGGTGGCATTGCGTCGCCCCCCACGCGGGGGCGTGGATTGAAACTAGATAGACAACGATCAGGCTGCAAGGTGCACCGCGTCGCCCCCCACGCGGGGGCGTGGATTGAAACT
>Ga0180434_10001980_pt1 | contig 28264 bp, 37 predicted proteins | sample SS_ome_7_FD_132453 | JGI IMG/M metagenome (GOLD analysis project Ga0180434, IMG submission 132453) | Hypersaline lake sediment archaeal communities from the Salton Sea, California, USA - SS_1_D_2 metaG | ecosystem: Environmental > Aquatic > Non-marine Saline and Alkaline > Hypersaline >... | reverse complement strand
TCCGATTGCAATGGAAAAGGAACTGCGGTTTGCGATCCGGGAAGGCGGTCGAACAGTGGGCGCCGGCGTTGTAAGCGAAATCATCGAATAAGAATCAAGGAGCGTTCTGGTGAGAATCATAGTGACACTCGCGTGCACGGACTGCAAAAGAAAAAATTATACGACGACGAAAAACAAGCGCACGACGCCGGACAAACTCGAATTCAGCAAGTACTGTCGGTTTTGCCGAAAGCACACCCTGCACAAAGAAACGAAATAGCCCAGCGGCGCTTTTGCTTGACGCGGTGAAAAAATGCAGGCCAGTAGCTCTAACGGTAGAGCATCGGACTCCAAATCCGGGTGTTGGGGGTTCGAATCCCTCCTGGCCTGCCATTTTTTTGGCGACGGTGAATGTCAAATGGTATTTGAACCTGTGATCGACAAGGCGCTTTAGGAGAGGTATGGGACGCTTAAAACGCAAGAAGACAACCAGCAAAAAGAAGAAGGACAACGGCGCCCCCGTTCAGGCCGACAACAAGGCGGCGCCGGCGCATCGGCCCCCCGCGGCCGCTGCGCCCGCCGCGCCTTCCAAAAAGGGCAAGATTGTTCTCTTCAACCGGGCCGCCGGCAACAATGCCAAACAGGTGACGGGGAAACAGAGCAAAAATATCATCGACAAGAGCCTGCAGTTTCTCAGAGAGGTCAAGGTAGAGCTGAAGAAAGTGACCTGGCCGTCCCGCAAGCAGACCATTGGATCGACGGCGGTGGTCATCATTCTGGTGATGATCATTTCCCTCTTTCTTGGAATCGTTGATTTCGGATTGTCGAGCTTTATCCGCGTCATTCTATAGTGACGGGAAAGAGAAGAATATGGCGCTTAAATGGTATATCGTTCACGTTTATTCCGGTTTTGAGAACAAAGTCAAGGCGACGCTGGAAGAACGTGTCGCGGCTTCGTCTCAAGCGGAAAAATTCGGAGAAGTGCTGGTCCCGACGGAAGAAGTCGTGGAGCTTGTCAAAGGCAAGCGCAAAACGTCTTCCCGAAAATTTTATCCCGGATACATCATGGTCCGTATGGAGCTCAACGACGAGACCTGGCACATTGTGAACAATACCGCCAAAGTCACCGGTTTTTTAGGGGGGCGCGAAAAGCCCACGCCCATTTCCGATGAAGAGGCCGAACAGATTCTACACCGCATGGAGGCCGGGAAAAACAAGCCGCAGCCCAAATATTATTTCGAAACCGGCGATGAGATTCGGGTCATCGACGGGCCGTTCACCAATTTCAACGGCACGGTGGAAGATGTCAATCCGGAAAAGGGGAAAATCAAAGTACTGGTGAGCATTTTTGGACGTTCGACGCCGGTGGAGCTGGAATTCGTACAGGTACAGAAAATTTAGAACAGTCAAGGTTCGGGAGCATAAAAAACATGGCGAAAAAAGTGATTGCACAGATCAAACTGCAGGTCGAGGCGGGCAAAGCCAACCCATCCCCACCGATCGGGCCTGCCCTCGGGCAGCATGGCGTCAACATCATGGACTTCTGCAAAGCGTTCAATGCCAAAACCGCAAACGACGAAGGCATGATTATTCCGGTGGTCATCACCGTCTTTCAGGACCGTTCGTTCAAATTCATCACCAAAACCCCGCCGGCCGCCGTTTTGCTGAAAAAGGCCGCCAAGGTCGCCAAAGGGGCCGGAGATCCCAAGCGGGACCGCGTCGGTGCCGTGACCACGGATCAGATCGCTGACATCGCCAAACTGAAAATGGTGGATCTGAATGCCAATGACCTCGAAGCCGCCTGCAAAATCATCGCCGGCACCGCCCGCAGCATGGGCATTGAAATTCAATAAACAGGATGAAGGGATCCATGCGCGCCGCCGGCCGCATGACCCGAATTCAATTGCAAGAGGGAGCGATTAGAGAAAATGCCAAAGCGGGGTAAGAAATATCAGGAAGCCAAAAAATCGCTGAACAGGGATCCGCAGAATGTCGCCGAGGCCGTTCAGGTGGCCATCGATTCCGCCTACGCCAAATTCGACGAAACAGTGGACGTGGCGGTTCGCCTGGGCGTTGATCCACGCCATGCGGACCAGATGGTCCGCGGATCCGTTGTTCTTCCAAATGGCCTTGGAAAAGAAGTATCCGTGCTGGTATTCGCCAAGGGCGAAAAAGAGGTGGAAGCCCGGGAAGCCGGCGCCGAGTTTGTCGGCAACGACGAGCTGATCGAGAAAATCAAGGAGGGCTGGTTCGGTTTTGACAAAGCGGTGGCCACGCCGGACATGATGGGTTCCGTGGGTAAGATCGGCAAACTCCTGGGACCGCGCGGTCTCATGCCGAATGCCAAGACCGGCACCGTCACCTTCGATATCGCCAGAGCGGTCAAGGAATTGAAGGCGGGAAAAATCGACTTCCGGGTTGAAAAGGCGGGCATCGTTCACGCCCCCATGGGCAAAGTGTCTTTCGGCGCCGAAAAGATTCTGCAGAATTTCAACGCATTTCTGGAAACCATCATGCGACTGAAGCCCGCTTCCAGCAAAGGCACATACCTGAAGGCGGTGGCCATATCGACGACGATGGGACCCGGCATCAAGGTGGACCGGACTTCTTTGAAAGAACTGGCCAAATAGTGTACCGACCTTTGATTTTTCAGCTTCACCGATCAATGAATCCCGGTGTACAGCAGGATATGCCGGACCATAAGGTCCGCTGTGATATGAAATTCACTGTCGAAGACCGCAGGCGTGTCAGGGGCACTTAATCGGCCGCCGCCGGCCTGCAGAGACGGAAATGTGTCTCCTCCGGTCTTTTCACAGAAGCGAAAGGAGGTGTAGCCAGAATTGAGATTGGAAAAGAAAAAGCAGATTACCGAAGAACTGAAAGAAAAGTTTTCGAAGTCCGAAGTCGTGATCGTAGCCGACTACAAGGGTTTGAATGTCACCACGATCAACAGCCTGCGCCGAAAGCTGCGGGAGGTGTCGACCGATTTTCAGGTCGCCAAAAACACGCTTTTGATCCGGGCCGCCGAGGACACCCCCATGGATGTCTTGAAAGCCCATTTCAAGGGCCCCAGCGCCATTGCCGTCAGCTATTCGGATCCGGTGGCGCCGGCCAGGGTGTTGTCTGAATTCGCCAAAGAGAACAAGCATTTGAATGTCAAGGCGGGGGTCATCGGTCAAAAAATAATCAGCGCGGATGACATCAAAGCGCTTTCGACACTGCCGTCACGTGAAGTGCTGCTCGGTAAGACCCTGTCGGTAATGAACGGCGTTCCCACGGCGTTTGTGCGGGTATTGAGCGGCGTCATCGTTCAGTTCGTCAATGTGCTGAACGCGCTCAAGGACCGTCAGGAAGCGGCCTGATGGATCAACGGATTCAACCGAAAACAAAACGCAAGCCGATCATCGTGATCGCAATTCATTTTGCACTGGAGGAAACAAAAAATGGCGAATATTACAAAAGAAGATGTTATTGAATTTATTGCTAATATGTCGGTTCTGGAGCTGTCGGAACTCGTCAAGGAAATGGAAGAGAAGTTCGGCGTGTCGGCGGCGGCGCCGGTGGCCATGATGGCGGCCGGCGGCGGCGAAGGCGCAGCGGCGCCGGAGGAAGAAGAAAAAACAGAATTCGACGTCATTCTGACGGCGGCCGGCGACAAGAAAATCGCCGTCATCAAAGAAGTGCGCGCCATTACCGGCCTGGGCCTGAAGGATGCCAAGGCCCTGGTGGACGAGGCGCCCAAACCGGTCAAGGAAGGCATTTCCAAGGAAGACGCCGAAAAGATCGTTGCCCAGCTCGAAGAGGCCGGGGCGCAGGTTGAAATGAAATAAGCACGATACCCGGAAACGGGACGTTGCGTCCGTCCGCCCCGGCGCTGCAGTGCAGCCCGGCGGCGGACGGACAGGTATACCAAGCCACCTTGCCACAAGCGGGAGATATCATGTCGGAAAGATATTCCGAGACGAAGCGCATCAGAAAAAATTTCGGTAAAATTCATAAAATCGTAGAGATTCCGGATCTGATCGGTATGCAACGGGAATCCTTCAGGCGGTTTTTGCAAAAGGACACAGCGCCTGAAGTGCGTGAGGATATCGGTCTTCAGGCGGTCTTTAAATCGGTTTTTCCCATCAAGGATTTTACCGGCACGGCTTCGCTCGAATTTGTCTCTTATCGTTTTGGTGAGATCAAGAACAGTGAAGAGGAATGCATACAGCGGGGGATGACCTACGAACTGCCGGTGCGCATTACCGTCCGACTGGTTGTTTATGAGATCGACAAAGAAAGCGGTGTCACCAACATCAGGGATATTAAAGAGCAGGAAATATACTTTGGAACGATCCCCCTGATGACCGACAAGGGCACTTTCATCATCAACGGAACCGAGCGGGTCGTCGTAAGCCAGCTCCACCGGTCGTCCGGGGTCTTCTTTGATCATGACAAGGGGAAGTCCCATTCCAGCGGCAAGATCATTTACAGCTCCAGGATTATTCCGGTGCGCGGTTCGTGGATCGACATGGAAATCGATCCCAAGGACATTCTGCAGATACGCATCGACCGGCGGCGCAAGTTTCCCATCACCATTCTGCTCAAGGCCTTCGGCTACACCACCGAGGACATCCTTTCCTATTTTTACCAGACAGATCGAATCTATTTGAAGGGCAAGCGGTTTTTCAAGCGTTTTAACGCCGAACTGTTAAAGGGGGGGCGCGCCAGCCACGATATCCAGGACCCGGAGAGCGGCGACATTCTGGTTAAAAAAGGCCGCATTTTTACCAAACGCTCCATCCGACAGCTGCAAGCAGGCGATGTCGACATGATTCCCATCGCCCGTGAAGAATTGGAAGGCCGGATTTTCGCCCACACCCTGATCGACCCGGAAACCGGAGAGGTGCTGACCGAGGCCAATGAAGCTCTGAATGTCGAACTGCTCGAAAGAATCCGGGATGTCGGCATTGATAAAATCGATCTGCTGCACATCGACGGCCTCACCACCAGTGATGCCATCCACAAGACCATCAAACTGGACAAGGTGGAGACCAAGGAAGAAGCGTTGATCGAAATCTACCGCCGCCTGCGGCCCGGCAATCCGGCGACGCCCGAGGTGGCACAGGATTTTGTCGACCATCTGTTTTTCAAATCCGCCTACTACGATCTCTCGAATGTCGGCCGACTGAAAATGAATCTGCGGCTCAATATCGATACGCCGATTCATCTGCGCACCCTTAGAAAAGAAGATATTCTGTTGACCGCCAAAACGCTGTTGACGCTGCGGGACACGCAGGGGGTTGTCGACGACATCGACCATTTAGGCAATCGGCGGGTTCGGGCGGTGGGGGAACTGCTTGAAAACCAGTACCGCATCGGGCTGGTGCGCATGGAAAGGGCCATAAAGGAACGCATGAGCCTGCAGGAAGTCGATGCCCTCATGCCGCATGATCTGGTCAACCCCAAGCCGGTATCGGCGGTCGTGAAGGAGTTTTTTGGAACCAGCCAGCTCAGCCAGTTCATGGATCAGACCAACCCGCTCTCGGAAACGACGCACAAGCGCCGTCTGAGCGCGCTCGGCCCCGGTGGTTTGACCCGGGAGCGTGCCGGTTTTGAAGTGCGGGACGTCCACCCCTCTCACTACGGAAGAATCTGTCCTATTGAAACGCCGGAAGGCCCCAACATCGGTTTGATCGTTTCGCTGAGTACCTATGCCCGGGTCAACGATTTCGGCTTCATCGAAACGCCCTACCGGGTGGTCGAAAACGCCGCGGTCACAAAGGAAGTGAAGTTTTTAAGCGCCTTTGAGGAAAAGAAGCATCCCATCGCTCAGGCCAATGCACCCATTGACGAGAACGGCTCCTTTGTCAACCCCCTGGTGACGTCCCGGGTGGAAGGGGAGTTCATGATGGTGGAAAGGGAACATATCGAGCTGATGGACATTTCGCCCAATCAGCTGGTGAGCGTTTCCGCCTCCCTGATTCCCTTTTTGGAAAACGATGACGCCAACCGCGCACTGATGGGGTCCAACATGCAGCGCCAGGCGGTGCCGCTTTTGACCAGCGCCGCGCCGCTCGTGGGAACGGGCATCGAAGGCGTGGTGGCCAAGGATTCGGGGGTGGCGATTGTCGCCGAAAGGGACGGCCGCGTTGTTGATGTCGATGCCGCCCGCATTGTCATTGCGCACCAGCAGAAAGACGATGCTTTTGAAAAGCCGGTCACCATCTTCAACCTGGCGAAATTCATCCGCTCGAATCAGAACACCTGTTTCAATCATCGCCCCATTGTCAAAAAGGGGCAGTACGTCAACTCCGGCGACATCATCGCGGACGGACCGGCGACGGATAAAGGGGAGCTGGCGCTGGGCAAGAATGTGACCGTGGCTTTCATGCCCTGGGGCGGCTATAATTTCGAGGACTCGATTCTGGTCAGCGAGCGGCTGGTGCGGGATGGTCTTTACACATCCATTCACATTGAAGAATTCGAGGTGGTGGCCCGCGATACCAAACTGGGCAAGGAGGAAATAACGCGCGACATTCCCAATGTCGGCGAAGAAGCCCTCAAGAATCTCGACGACAGCGGCATCATCCGGCTGGGCGCCGAAGTGGTGCAGGGCGACATCCTGGTCGGGAAAATCACCCCCAAGGGAGAAACCCAGCTGTCGCCGGAGGAAAAGCTGCTGAGAGCCATTTTCGGTGAAAAGGCCGGTGATGTCAAAGACACCTCTCTGCGCGTTCCCCCCGGTGTAGAAGGCATCGTCATCGATGCCAAGGTGTTTTCCAGAAGAGGAACCGAGAAAGATGAACGCACCCAGCTGATTGAAAACACGGAAGTCGCGTCTCTGGAACGGGATCGCGACGACGAACTCGCGATCATGGAGCGTCTGATGCATTCCCGCCTGGTCGAATGGATCGTGGGCCGGACCTGTGCGGCTCCTTTGAAAAAAGGCAAGAAGACCCTTCTGACAAAAGGCAAGCCCATCGAAGCCGGGGATCTCGAGAAGATAAAACCCGCGCAGCTGGAGGGCATTGTGCTGGAAGACGCCGCTCTCACCGAAAGGGTGCATGAACTTTTGGAAAGCTACCGCAGCGAGTGTGAGCGTGTGCGCACGGCCTTCGAGCATCAGGTCGGCATGTATGAAAAGGGAGACGAGCTGGCTCCCGGTGTCATCAAAATGGTCAAGGTTTTCGTGGCCATGAAGCGCAAACTGTCCGTCGGGGACAAGATGGCGGGCCGGCACGGGAACAAAGGCGTGGTCTCGCGGATTCTTCCAATGGAAGACATGCCCTATTTCGAGGACGGCACACCGGTGGACATGGTGCTCAATCCGCTGGGGGTGCCCTCGCGCATGAATGTGGGGCAGATACTGGAAATTCACCTGGGAAGAGCCGCCAGGGGGCTTGGCGACCAGCTGGAAAAACTGCTGGCTGAGAAAAAAATGGATGAAATCCGCCGCAAGCTGAAACGCATTTTTGCGGACCCGCCCGTCGATGCCGCCATCGACGGTATGGATGATGCGGCGGTCGAACAATTCACGGGCCACTATCAGGAAGGTGTGCACATGGCGACGCCGGTGTTTGACGGCGCCAAGGAGGATGAGATCAAAATGCTGCTGTCGGAGGCCGGTCTTTCAACAACCGGCCAGACAATCCTCTATGACGGGCACACGGGCGAAGCCTTCAAGGAGCACATCACCGTCGGAACGATGTACATGCTCAAGCTGCATCATCTGGTTGATGACAAGATCCACGCCCGGTCTATCGGCCCTTATTCCCTGGTGACGCAGCAGCCGTTGGGCGGCAAGGCCCAGTTCGGCGGCCAGCGCCTGGGCGAAATGGAAGTGTGGGCCATGGAAGCGTACGGAGCGGCGCATGCGCTGCAGGAATTTCTTACGGTAAAATCGGATGATATGGCCGGCAGAACCCGTATGTACGAAAAGATCGTGAAGGGGCAGAATGTTCTGGAACCAGGGATTCCGGAATCTTTTAAAGTCATTACAAAAGAATTGCAGAGCCTGGGACTGGATATTTCTCTCCTGGAAGACGATTCTGAAAAACAACCCGCATAGTGCCCGATGGTGCGGATGAAGCCATAAGGATCACATATGGAGACACTATACGATTTTTTCGCCAAGCCGAAAGATCCAAAACTTTACACGGGCGTGCGCATTGCCCTTGCTTCGCCGGAGCAGATCCATCAGTGGTCGTTCGGGGAGATTAAAAAGCCGGAGACCATCAACTACCGGACGTTCAAACCGGAGCGCGACGGTCTTTTCTGCGCCAAGATTTTCGGACCTACCAAGGACTACGAGTGCAACTGCGGAAAATACAAGCGCATGAAGCACCGTGGCGTCATCTGTGAAAAGTGCGGCGTGGAGGTTATTCAATCCAAAGTGCGCCGGGAGCGGATGGCCCATATCGAACTGGCGACGCCTGTATCCCACATCTGGTTTCTGAAAAGCCTGCCCAGCAAAATCGGGAATCTGCTGGATCTGACGCTCAAAAATCTCGAGAAGGTCCTGTACTTCGACAGCTATATCGTCACGGATCCCAAAGACAGCGGGCTGTCGCACGCGCAGCTGCTTTCCGAGGAAAAGTATCGTGAAGCCCGGGAAACCTTCGGCAATGGTTTTGAGGCCGGCATCGGCGCCGAGGCCATTAAAGTCCTGCTGCAGAATCTCGACCTGGATCAGGCCTACAAAACCATTCGGGAAGAGATTCGCGCGACGAATTCCGTGGCCAAACGACAGAAGCTTTCCAAACGGCTCAAGATCGTAGACGCCTTCCGCCGATCGGGTGTTGACCCCACGTGGATGATCATGGATGTCATCCCGGTTCTACCCCCGGATCTGCGGCCTCTGGTGCCGCTGGAAGGCGGACGGTTTGCGACATCGGACCTCAATGACCTCTATCGAAGGGTGATCAACCGCAACAACCGTCTCAAGCGTCTGGTGGAGCTGAAGGCCCCCGACATTATCGTGCGCAACGAAAAGAGAATGCTGCAGGAGTCGGTGGATGTACTGTTCGACAACGGCCGGCACGGGCGTGTAGTGACGGGAACCAACAAACGTCCGCTGAAGTCTTTGAGCGATACTTTAAAGGGAAAGCAGGGGCGTTTCCGGCAGAACCTGCTTGGCAAACGGGTCGACTATTCCGGCCGAACCGTCATTTCGGTGGGGCCGGATCTGCGGCTTCATCAATGCGGGCTGCCCAAAAAAATGGCCCTCGAGCTTTTCAAACCCTTTGTCTACTACCGCCTGGAGCAGAAGGGGCTGGTGTCGACGGTCAAGAGCGCCAAAAAAATGGTCGAACGGGAAATACCCGAGGTCTGGGATACGCTGGATGAAGTGGTCAAGGAATATCCGGTCATGCTGAACCGCGCACCCACGCTGCACCGGCTGGGCATTCAGGCGTTTGAACCGATTCTCATTGAAGGCAAGGCCATTCAGCTGCACCCGCTGGTCTGCACCGCCTTCAACGCGGACTTTGACGGGGATCAGATGGCGGTTCATATTCCACTTTCCGTTGAATCCCAGATCGAAGCCCGGGTTCTCATGCTGTCCAGCAACAACATCCTGTCCCCGGCCAACGGCAGCCCCATCATTGTTCCCAGCCAGGACATCGTGCTGGGGATCTACTACATGACCCGCGCGGTGGACGGCGCCGAGGGCGAAGGACGGGTGTTCGCCAATCCGGATGAGGTCCGGGCGGCCTACGATGCGCGGACGCTCGATATGCACGCCCGGATTGTCGTCCGCATCGCCGGGGAACGGATTGAAACCACCGTCGGCCGCATGCTGCTGTGGGAAATCATGCCCCGCGAACCGATCATGAAGATCGGACACATTATGCTGACGACCAAGGCCGACGCGCAAAAGGTGATGGAAAAAATAAAGGCCGGCGAGGCCTTCGTCGATCTGGCCAAAGCGTTTTCCGAAAGCGCGGACACGGCCTTCGACGGCAGCATCGGTCGGCTGAAACGCAACGAATTCAAGGAGATGCTGCGCGTCGAGGACGCCGATGCCGAGGCGGTTTTTGCGCTGAACAGCGGAGATGTCAGCCCCATCATCGTGTCCAACGACTTGACCTATCATGTTTTCAAGATCATGGACAAAAGTCCCGAGATGCCTTTTCTCGTCGTCAACAGGGCCATGGACAAGGCGGCCCTGCGCAAACTGGTTGACTATGCCTACCGCAATCTGGGCCCCAAGGCCACGGTCATCCTCGCCGACCGCTTGAAGGACATCGGCTATAAATATTCGACAAAAGGCGGCCTTTCCATTTCCATTGACGCCATGATCATTCCACCCGCCAAATGGGACATCCTGCGTTCCGCTGAAAAAAGGGTGGCGGAAATCAGCCGGCAGTACACCGAAGGCCTGATCACCCAGGGGGAGAAGTACAACAAGGTCGTGGACATCTGGGCCCGCGCCACCGATGATGTGGCCAATGAAATGATGGAATCCATGCGGGTGACGCCGGTTCTGGACCGCAGCGGGCAGCCGGTGGTGGATGAGAACGGCAGACCGCAGATGATGGAAAGCCTGAATCCCATCTACATGATGGCCGATTCGGGCGCCAGGGGCAGCAAGGATCAGATGCGTCAGCTGGCCGGTATGCGCGGCTTGATGGCCAAACCCTCCGGTGAAATCATCGAAACGCCGATTACCGCCAATTTCCGTGAAGGCCTGTCTGTGCTGCAGTACTTCATTTCAACCCATGGGGCGCGCAAAGGCCTGGCGGATACGGCTTTGAAAACGGCCAACTCGGGATATCTGACCCGCCGGCTGGCCGATGTGGCCCAGGACTGTACCATTGTTGAAGCCGACTGCGGCACCCTGGCGGGGGTGGAGGTCGAACCGCTGATGGAAGGCGGTGAAGTCATTCAACGCCTGTCCGAACGCATCCTGGGGCGTACCGCGCTGGATAACATCGTGGACCCCTTTACGGACGAGGTGCTGGTGGAAGCCGCTGCTGAAATAGACGAGGCTGCGGTGGAACGGCTGGAAAACGCCGGCATCGCCTCCGTGGTGATTCGCTCCGTGCTGACCTGCAGATCCAAACACGGCGTCTGCGCCGCCTGCTACGGCCGCGATCTGTCCCACGGCAAAAAAGTCGAAATGGGCCAGGCCGTCGGGATTCTGGCGGCGCAGTCCATCGGCGAGCCCGGAACCCAGCTGACCATGCGGACCTTTCATATCGGCGGCACCGCCAGCCGGCGGGTCGAGCAGGCGGATATCAGGGCCCGCGTTGCCGGGACGATCAAATACATCGATTTGAACGTCGTCAAAAACGCCCAGAACCAGTATGTGGTGATGAACCGCCGCGGCGGAGAATTCGCCATCCTCGGTGAAAAAGGCAGAGAGCGGGAGCGTTTTCCGGTCATTTACGGCGCCCACATCGTCGTGCAGGATGGTCAGGCGGTCGAGGCCGATCAGCTGCTGGCCACCTGGGATCCCTTTACGACCCCGATCATCACGGAGGTCAACGGCACCGTCAAGTTCGGCGATCTGTCGCTGGGCAAAACACTTCAGGAAAAAGTGGACCCGGTGACCGGCAAGTCAAGCCGTATGGTGATCGAGTCCAAACTGGCGGAAGAACGGCCCCGGATTTCCATCAAAGACGAAAGCGGCAAAACGGCGTCCCTGCCCAGCTCCAGCGGAAGAGCACGCTACCTTTTGCCGGTGGACGCCATTTTGTTGGTGGATGAGGGCGATACCGTTCAGGCCGGCGACATCCTGGCCAAACTGCCGCGGGCGACTACAAAAACCAAGGACATCACCGGCGGTCTGCCCAGGGTCGCCGAGCTCTTTGAAGTGCGCAAGCCCAAAGAAGTGTCGGTGCTCAGCGAAATCGACGGCTACATTTCGATTTCCAAGAGCACCAAAAAAGGGAAGCAGAAGATTACGGTTACGCCCTTGGATGTGGGTGACAAGAAAGAATATCTCATACCGCGCGGCAAACACATCAACGTGTATGAGGGAGACTATATCCGTGCCGGTGAACCGCTGATCGGTGGTTCGGCGGTGCCCCAGGACATTCTGACCATCAAGGGCGAGGTGGCCCTGGCCCGCTATCTGGTGGACGAGGTTCAGGAGGTTTACCGCCTGCAGGGCGTGCGCATCAATGACAAGCACATCGAGGTGATCGTGCGCCAGATGATGCGCCGCGTCCGGGTGCGCGAAATCGGTGACACTGATTTTATCGCCGAGGAGCAGGTGGACAAAACCAATTTTGAGGAAGTGAACCAGGCGGTGGTGGAAGCGGGCGGGAAGCCGGCTGTGGCCGAGCCGCTCATTCTGGGGATCACCAAAGCCTCGCTGAGCACGGAAAGCTTTATTTCCGCCGCCTCGTTTCAGGAGACGACGAAGGTGCTGACCGACGCCAGCATCTCCGGTGCCGTGGATCATTTGAGAGGTTTGAAGGAAAACGTCATCATGGGACGCATTATTCCGGCCGGCACCGGGCTGCGTGCCTATCGGGAGGCCGAGATAGAGCTGCCCTGACCAGATCGACAAAAAGGAATCCGTCATCTTATTTTTCTTGACAGAAAAAAAGTAAATGGATACAAATACGGTTTTGTGCGATTCGGCAAAATCACACGGGAAACCAACAGTCCTAAACTTCAAAGACATGAGGAACGTATGCCGACGATCAACCAGCTGGTCAGAAAGGGTAGAAAAAGGGTTCGACAAAAGACCAATACACCGGCGCTGAAGGGCGCACCCCAGAAAAGGGGAGTGTGTACAAGGGTTTACACATCGACACCCAAGAAGCCCAATTCGGCCCTGCGCAAGGTGGCCAGGGTGCGCCTGACGACGGGTATCGAAGTCACCGCCTACATTCCGGGCATCGGGCACAATCTTCAGGAGCACTCGGTGGTCCTGGTGCGCGGCGGCCGTGTGAAGGACCTTCCCGGTGTTCGATACCACATTGTCAGAGGAACCCTCGACACACTGGGGGTCACGGACCGAAAACAGGGGCGATCCAAATACGGTGCCAAACGGCCCAAGTAAAGCGGCGTCGGACGTACGACCGACACTTGAACCGGAATATCAACTGCAAATGGTGTAAAAGATGCCCAGAAGAAGAGAAATCCCTGAACGCAGGATCATTGCTGATCCGAAATACGACAACAAGCTTGTTTCCAAGTTCATCGCATGCATCATGAAGGACGGGAAAAAAAGCGTGGCGGAGTCCATTTTATACGGTGCCTTCGATATCATTGCGCAGCGAACCGGGAAAGAGCCTTTAAAAGTGTTCGAGCAGGCGGTGGACCATGTGCGGCCGCTGATCGAAGTCAAATCCAGACGGGTCGGCGGATCCACCTACCAGGTGCCGACGGAGATCCGCCCGTCGCGGCGCACGGCCCTGGCGATTCGATGGCTCATCGGTTTTTCGCGAAAACGATCGGAAAAGGGTATGGCAACCAAACTTGCCGGTGAGTTTCTGGATGCGTCAGGCAATCGGGGCTCTTCGGTAAAGAAGAAGGAAGACACCCACAAAATGGCCGAGGCGAACAAAGCCTTTGCCCACTATCGATGGTAATAACCGGTCTGAACACCCGGACAAGGGGATTCAGCGGCCGGAAATCCAGATCGCTCATGATCGTAAAGGGAGGACGGGAAGATGGCAAAGGAAAAGTATGAGCGCAAGAAGCCGCACGTGAACGTAGGGACGATCGGACACATCGATCACGGCAAGACGACCTTGACGGCGGCGATCACGAAGCATTCGGGATTCAAGGGCATGTCGAGTTTCGTGCCTTTTGATCAGATAGACAAGGCGCCGGAGGAGAAGGAGCGGGGGATCACGATAGCGACGGCGCATGTGGAATACGAGACGGCGAACCGTCATTATGCGCACGTGGACTGTCCGGGTCATGCGGACTACATCAAGAACATGATCACGGGTGCGGCGCAGATGGACGGAGCGATACTGGTTGTGGGCGCGGACGACGGGCCGATGCCGCAGACGCGGGAGCACATACTGCTGGCGCGTCAGGTGGGTGTGCCGCAGATTGTCGTGTTTTTGAACAAGTGCGACATGGTGGACGACGAGGAGTTGATCGAGCTGGTGGAGTTGGAGCTGCGGGAGCTTTTGGACAAGTACGATTTTCCGGGCGATGACACGCCGATTATCCGGGGCAGTGCGCTCAAGGCGTTGGAGAGCGACGATCCGGACAGCGCTGAGGCCAAGTGTCTATTTGAGTTGCTGGAGGCGCTGGATTCCTACATACCGGAGCCGGAGCGTGAGATAGACAAGCCGTTTTTGATGCCGATAGAGGATGTTTTCAGCATTTCGGGGCGCGGTACGGTGGTCACGGGTCGTGTGGAGCGTGGGATCGTGAAGGTGGGCAACGACGTGGAGATTGTGGGGATACGGCCGACGCAGAAGACGGTGTGCACGGGTGTGGAGATGTTCCGCAAGCTGTTGGACGAGGGTCAGGCGGGCGACAACATCGGCGTGCTGCTGCGGGGCACCAAGCGGGACGAGGTAGAGCGGGGCCAGGTGGTGGCGCAGCCGGGGTCGATCACGCCGCACACGAAGTTCAAGGCGGAGGTGTACATTTTGAGCAAGGAGGAAGGGGGTCGTCACACGCCGTTTTTCAATGGCTACCGGCCGCAGTTTTATTTTCGGACGACGGATGTGACCGGGGTGCTGAATCTGCCGGAAGGCGTGGAGATGGTGATGCCGGGTGACAACGTGACGATTTCGGCGGAGTTGATCACTCCGATTGCAATGGAAAAGGAACTGCGGTTTGCGATCCGGGAAGGCGGTCGAACAGTGGGCGCCGGCGTTGTAAGCGAAATCATCGAATAAGAGAGACTGTCCCATGATAATGAATTCGAAAATCAGAATACGGCTCAAGGCGTACGATCACAAGCTGCTGGACCAGTCGGCAATGGACATTCTGGACACCGCCCGCAAGACCGGCGCCAAAGTGGTCGGGCCGATACCGCTTCCGACGCAGATCAACAAGTTTTGTGTGCTGCGGTCGCCGCATATCGACAAGAAGTCCCGGGAACAATTCGAAATGAGAACCCACAAAAGGCTGCTGGACATTTTGGAACCGACCCAGCAGACCGTTGACGCACTGATGAAGCTGGATCTGTCACCCGGAGTGGATGTGGAGATCAAGCTTTAGAACCCTTTTTTTGAATCGGACGAACAGACGCTGTCCAGGGGATAATGGGAAATGACGTGTAGAGGACTGATAGGCAAAAAACTGGGCATGACAGGGCAATTTGCACCGGACGGAAAGTATGTTCCGGTGACGGTCCTGGAGGTGGGACCCTGTGTCGTGACCCAGGTCAAAACCGAGGCCAAGGAGGGCTACAACGCCCTGCAGCTGGGGTTCGGCGCCAAGCGCGACCGCCACATCAACAAGCCGATCCGGGGGCATCTGGCAAAAAGCGGCGCCAAAGGCGTTTCCACCTTGCAGGAAGTGGATGTGGAAGATCCGGATGCATACAGTCCGGGACAGACCATCACCGTCGACATGTTCGCGGTCGGTGAAAAGGTCGAGATTACCGGTTTTTCAAAGGGAAGAGGCTTTTCGGGTGTGATAAAGCGCCACGGTTTTCACGGCGGCAAAAAATCGCACGGCAGCCACAGCCACCGGATTCCCGGCTCCATCGGCTGCAGCGCCTGGCCCGCCAAGGTGATCCGGGGCAAAAAGCTGCCCGGGCGATACGGCAACGAACGCAAAACCATTCAGAATGTTGAAGTTTTCGACATTCGGCCCAAGGAAAATCTGCTGCTGCTGAAGGGTGCCGTGCCCGGCTGCAAGACCGGAATTGTAACCATCAAAAAATCCAAACCCAAAAAATAAATCGAGGAAATCGATGGCGCTGGTAGATGTAATCAACTGTTCGGGAGAGAAAATTTCCCAGATCGATTTAAAGGACGATATTTTCAATGTGCCGGTCAAATCGGAGGTGCTGCACGACGTCGTCACCATGCAGCTGGCAAAAAGACGCGCCGGCACCGCGGCCGTCAAAAATCGATCGGATGTCAGGGGCAGCACCGCCAAGCTGTTCCGTCAGAAGGGAACCGGCAGAGCCCGCCGGGGGAACGCGAAGTCGCCTCTGCTGCGCGGCGGCGGGGTGGCCTTCGGTCCGCACCCCCGGTCGTATGCCTACAAGGTTCCCAAAAAGGTGCGTCGCCTGGCGCTCAAAATGGCCCTGAGCAGCAAGCTGAAACAGGACGAACTGCTGGTGGTGGACGAAATGCCCCTCGAGCGCGTCAAGACAAAGGATTTCGTTGAAAAAACCAAAGCGCTGGCCGTCAACAACGCCCTGATCGTCACCAGCGGAGAGGACCCGCATCTGGCGCTGTCGACCCGCAACGTGCCGGGTGTCAAGGTGCTGCGCTGCGAGGGGTTGAACGTTTACGATGTTTTGAAATATGAAAAACTGGTGCTGCTCCAGGCGTCCGTTAAAGACATTGAAGGGAGGCTGCTCCCATGATGCAGTATGACATTATCATTCGACCGCTTGTCACCGAGAAAACCAGCATTCAGAAGGAAGAAAACAATCAGCTGACCTTCGAAGTGGATCGGCGCGCCAACCGGGTTGAAATCCGCCGCGCCATTGAACGCATTTTCGGCGTGCGGGTCGCCCATGTTCAAACCATGCAGGTAAAAGGCAAAACCAAACAGAGGGGCCGGATTGTCGGCAAACGCAGGGACTGGAAAAAAGCGGTCGTCCGACTGCTGCCGGGTGAGCGGATCGACTTTTTCGAAGGGGTATAAAGGAGTCAGTCATGGCAATAAAGAGAGTCAAACCCACATCTCCGGGACGCCGTTTCCAGACATATTCGGATTTTGAAGAACTGACCAAGAAGACGCGGCCTGAAAAAGCACTTTTGAAGATCAAGAAATCGAGCGGCGGCCGGAACGCGAATGGAAGGGTGACAACCCGGCACAGAGGCGGCGGCCACAAACAGTACTACCGCATCATTGATTTCAAAAGAGACAAAGACGGGATTCCGGCCAAAGTCGCCGCCATTGAATACGATCCCAACCGCAGCGCCCGGATTGCGCTGCTGCACTATGCGGACGGCGAAAAGCGATATATCCTGGCGCCGGTGAATCTGTCAATTGGAGATCAGGTCATGTCCGGGGCCGGGGCGGACATCCGTCCGGGCAATGCGCTGCCGCTGCAGAATATTCCGCTGGGAACCCACATCCACAACATTGAACTGCGTCTGGGAAAGGGCGGCCAGATTGTGCGCAGCGCGGGTGCCTTGGCGCAGCTGATGGCCAAAGAGGACCGCTATGCCCTGGTGAAGCTGCCATCCGGCGAAGTCCGCATGGTGCTCTTGAAGTGCAAGGCGACCATCGGCCAGCTGGGAAATGTCACCCATGAAAATGTCGATCTGGGCAAAGCCGGACGCAAGCGTTGGCTCGGCAGAAGGCCCAAAGTACGGGGGGTGGCCATGAATCCCGTCGACCACCCCATGGGAGGCGGCGAAGGGCGCTCAAGCGGCGGCCGGCATCCCTGCACGCCCTGGGGGGTGCCCACCAAGGGCTATCGAACCCGCAAACGCAACAAGGCCAGCAGCAAGTACATCGTCAAACGCCGAACCAAACGATAATGCACGACAGGCCGTCAAGGGCCGGTCGGTCCGAAAGCGCCGGCCGGTAATATCGAACCAGATCAGGAGAAAGTATGCCAAGGTCTCTTAAAAAAGGTCCGTATGTCGAACCGAAGCTGATGAAGAAAGTAACGGCGGCCCAGCAGAGCCGCAGCAACCGGGTCATCAAAACATGGTCACGGCGCTCGACCATTCTGCCGGAAATGGTGGGCATTACTTTGGCGGTCCACAACGGAAAAAAATTCATACCCGTATTCGTTACCGAAAATATGGTGGGACACAAACTGGGGGAGTTTTCGCCCACGCGGACCTATTACGGGCATGCCGGGGACAAAAAATCGAAATTGAAGCGATAATATAAAGTTAGGAGTATCGGTCATGGAGGTAAAAGCGGTAGCGAAATATGTGCGCATTTCACCTCAGAAGTTGCGCAAGGTGGCGCATGTCGTGAAAGGACAGCCGGTCGAGAAAGGGCTGAACATGCTGGCGTTCATGCCCCAGAAAGCGGCCGGTTTGATTGAAAAGGTCGTCCGCTCCGCTGCCTCGAATGCGGACAGCAACCACGGCATTGACGTCGACGAGCTGATGGTCAAAAATCTGCTCATCGACAAGGGACCGGTTTTAAAGCGTTTCAGGGCCAGAGCCCGGGGCAGGGGATCCAGAATTTTGAAAAGAACCAGCCATATCACGGTCATTCTATCAGAAAAGGCATAGCCTTAAAGGAGGAAAAGCTTGGGCCAGAAAGTAAATCCGATTGGAATGAGATTAGGCATTGTCAAGACATGGGATTCCAGGTGGTATGCTGGTAAGCAATATGCGGATTATATTATTGAAGACGATCGCATTCGAAAGTTTGTCAAAAAGAAACTCTATCATGCCGGCATTTCAAAAATAGAAATCGAACGATCCGCCAAGCGGGTCCGGCTGCGCATTTACACCGCCCGCCCGGGCATCGTCATCGGCAAGAAGGGGTCCGAGATCGAACAGCTCAAAAAAGAGCTGGAGAAGCGCGTCAGCCAGGAAGTGCTGATCGACATTCAGGAGGTGCGCAAACCCGAAGTCGACGCCCAGCTGGTGGCCGAAAACGTCGCGCTGCAGATCGTCCGCAGGGTGGCTTTCAGAAGAGCCATGAAAAGGGGGGTGTCATCCGCCATGCGCTTCGGTGCCAAAGGGGTCAAGATTATCTGTTCCGGCCGGCTCGGCGGCGCTGAAATGGCCCGGCGGGAATGGTATAGAGAAGGGCGGGTGCCGCTGCACACGCTGCGGGCCGACATTGACTACGGCTTTGCCGAAGCGAATACCACATACGGAAAGATCGGCATCAAGGTTTTTATTTTCAACGGAGAGATTTTACAAAAGGACGGCGTACAGGCGGCGGCCGTCTAGCACGAATGGATGGACACAGAGCCGGATCCGGCAGCCGCGGCCGGTTCATGCCGCAGTGGATTCGGAACAGGAGATAAGTCATGCTGAGCCCGAAAAAGGTCAAATACCGCAAGAAGCAAAAAGGGAGAATGAGAGGGCTGTCGCGCCGGGGAAGCCAGCTGAATTTCGGCGAATATGGATTGCAGGCCACGGAGTGCGGTACGATCAGCAGCAAGCAGATCGAAGCGGCCCGTATCGCCATGACCCGCCACGTGAAGCGCGGCGGCAAAATATGGATCCGCATTTTTCCGGACAAGCCGTTCACCAAAAAGCCGGCTGAAGTGCGCATGGGGAAAGGCAAGGGCGCTCCTGAAGGTTGGGTGGCGGTTATCCGTCCCGGCCGCATTCTCTACGAGATGTCGGGCGTTCGGCCGGAATTGGCGAAAGAGGCGTTGAACCGTGCAGCGCACAAACTTTCCGTAAAGACCAAATTTGTGGAGAGGAGGGTTTGAGCATGAAAGCCACAGCCATCAGGGAAATGAGCCCGGAGGAGCGCCTGCAGAAGCTGAATGAGCTGAAAGAGACCTTGTTCAACCTGCGCTTTCAACACGAAATCGGTCAAATCGAGAACCCTCGCAAACTGAAGCAGACCAAATCGGATATCGCGCGCCTGAAAACGGTCATAAGAGAAACAGAGCTACAAACTTAAGGACACCAGAGTTGTTGGCCATGAAAAAACGAGGAATCAGAAGGCAGCTGGTTGGAACGGTCGTAAGCGACAAAATGCAAAAAACGATCACGGTGCAGGTGGAGCGGCTGGTGAAACACCGAATGTATAAAAAATTCGTGAGACGTCGCAATAAATTCGCCGCCCATGATGAGGGCAATACATGCTGCATCGGGGATCGAGTGCTGATTACGGAATCCAGACCGCTGAGCCGCAGAAAACGGTGGCGCGTCAGCAAAGTCCTGCGTAAAGCGCTATAACAGTAAAGGGATAGACACATGATTCAGGCAGAAACGACACTAACGGCGGCGGATAATTCCGGCGCCAGGGTACTTTACTGTATCAAGGTGCTGGGGGGGTCCAGGCGGCGGTATGCCAGGATCGGCGACATCATCGTTGTCGCGGTAAAGGAAGCCATACCCAATGCAAAGGTGAAAAAGGGCGACGTGCTGAAGGCCGTCGTGGTGCGGACGAAGAAGGAAACCCGGCGACCGGACGGGTCATTCATTCGATTCGACGACAACTCCGCCGTCTTGATCAATGCTCAGAAAGAACCCATCGGGACACGCATATTCGGTCCGGTCGCCCGGGAATTGCGGGCGAAAAAGTTCATGAAGATCGTTTCACTCGCGCCCGAAGTGTTGTAGCGGACTCATTTTTGGGGGAAAAGCGCATGCTCAGACATAAAAACAACATAAAAAAAGATGACAAGGTAAAAGTCCTCAGCGGCAAAGACCGCGGCAAAATCGGAAAGGTTCTGAAGGTCGATCGTAAAAAGGACCGCGTGCTCGTGGAAAATATCAATGTCATCAAACGACACACCAAGCCGACGGCCAAGAACCGGCAGGGCGGTATTGTCGAAAGTGAGGCGCCCGTCCACCGGTCGAACGTCGTGCTGATGTGCAACAAATGCATGCAGCCGGTGCGCATTAAAATGCAGCGGCTGGACGACGGAACAAAGGTGCGGATGTGCCGGAAATGCAGTGAAATCATTGATTCGTAGGATCTGGCCGGCGTCATTTCCGGCGCCGTGATAGCAAAGGGACGACCATGTCGACTGTAAAGCAATTTTATGACACCGAAGCGGCACCCAAGCTGCTGCAGAAATATGCGTACAAGAACGTGATGCAGGTGCCGAAGCTGGCAAAAATCGTGCTGAACATGGGGCTTGGGGAAGCGATACACAACATCAAGCTACTGGACGGCGCGCTTGAAGAGCTGATGATCATCGCGGGCCAACGGCCGGTCATCACCCGGGCCAAAAAGTCCATCGCCGCATTCAAACTCAGAGCGGGAATGCCGATCGGCTGCATGGTCACACTGCGGCGCCGGCGCATGTACGAATTCTACAACCGGCTGGTCAATGTGGCCCTGCCCCGCGTTCGGGATTTCAGGGGCGTTTCGGTGAAGGCCTTTGATGGAAACGGCAATTATTCCCTGGGTATTAAAGAGCATATTATTTTCCCTGAAATCGACTACGACAAGGTCGAAAGGGTGAAGGGAATGAACATCAGCATCGTGACCACCGCAAACACAGATGAGGAAGGCAGGGAGCTGCTGCGGTTGCTCGGCATGCCTTTCAGGAAATAGCAGACAGCCGGCAAACAACGCGCGGCGGCAGGCTTCCAGGGTTTGTCCGGCGCACACCATGATGCGTCATCCGGGAGGAAAGAGTTGGCAAAGAAATCAATGAGAATCAGGGCGGGAAGAAAACAGAAGTTCAAGGTTCGCGAATACAACCGGTGCCCCATTTGCGGACGACCACGCGGTTTTGTCCGTAAATTCGGCATTTGCCGGATATGTTTCCGATCGTTTGCTTCTGAGGGCAAACTCCCCGGCGTGGTCAAGTCGAGCTGGTAAGGTTGGCGGCGCCGCAATCCCGACGCCGCGGCCGGCCGCAGTTCCGTCAAAGAGCTAAAGATGATTTGTTCAGGAGAAAAAAATGTCGATTAGCGATCCAATTGCCGACATGCTGACCCGAATCCGGAATGCGGGGAAGGCGAAATTCCCCAGTGTGGACATTCCCGGATCCAAAGTAAAAGTCGAAATGGCAAGCGTGCTCAAGGAAGCCGGATACATCAAGAATTACAAATATATCCGAGACAACAAACAGGGAATTCTGCGTATTTATCTTAAATACGGCGCCGACCAGTCGCACGTTATCCTGCGGCTTAACCGGGTCAGCAAGCCCAGCCGCAGGATTTACCGCAAGAGAGACGAAATCGAACCGGTGTACAACGGTCTGGGTCTGGCCATTGTTTCGACGTCAAAAGGCATCATGTCCGACGCCAGGGCCCGCAAGGAAAATGTCGGCGGGGAAATCCTCTGCCACGTGTGGTAACGGAACCGCCAGGAAAAATACAGGAGAAATCGATGTCTCGTGTAGGAAAAAAACCGATTCCGGTGCCGGAGAAGACCGAAATCGTATTCAAGGACCGGATGGTTACCGTCAAGGGAGAAAGAGGCGTCCTTCAGCGGCGCATCCATCCTGCCGTTGATCTTGAAATCGACGGCGGCACTATTTTCGTGACCATGGTCAAGGACGACCGGGAAAGCCGGGCCATCCGGGGGCTAACCCGCAGTCTGGTCGACAATATGGTCACCGGTGTCAGCAAGGGATTTGAACGTGTGCTCGAAATCAACGGCATCGGCTATCGGGCCGAGATCAAGGGCAACAGCGTGCTGCTGAATGTGGGGTACTCGCAGCCGGTGAACTTCGATCTGCCCGAGGGCGTCGGCGCGGTGGTGGAAAAGAACAACGTGGTCAAACTCTCCGGCATCGACAAGGAGCTGCTGGGACAGACCGCCGCGTCCATACGGCAAATTCGGCCGCCGGAGCCTTACAAGGGCAAAGGTATCAAGTACGCGGAGGAACGGATACAGCGCAAGGCCGGAAAGACCGGCACCAAGTAACGCTTTGAAAAGCCATCGGGCGTCAACCCCGATGCCCCGACACGAAGGGTAAGGCAAATGGGTTCGAAAAACATTCGCAGCACATCACGCATCAAACGGCAAAGACGCATCCGCAAAAAGATCCGCGGCACGGCGGACAGACCTCGGCTGAGCGTTTTCAGGAGCGCCCGCCACATCTATACACAGCTGGTGGATGACGACAGCGGTCGCACACTGGCGTCGGCGTCGAGCCTGGAAAAATCCTTTCGCGAGGCGCCGGTTGAAGAAAACAAGGCGGCGGCGGCCCGGCGCATCGGCCAACTGGCCGCCCGGCGGGCCATCGAAAAGGGCATCACCACTGTCGTATTCGACAGGAATGGATTTCTGTACCACGGTCGGGTCAAGGCCGTCTCCGACGGCGCACGCGAGGGCGGTTTGATTTTTTAGCATTTTAAAAACGACAAAGGAGACAAACCCTTGTTCAAAAAAGAGACCGAAGAAAGCGAATTCATCGATAAGGTGGTCCACATCAGCCGGGTCGCAAAGGTCGTCAAAGGCGGTCGCCGCTTCAGCTTCAGTGCGATCGTCGTCGTCGGCGACGGGGACGGCCGTGTCGGTTATGGACTCGGCAAGGCCGGAGAAGTACCGGAAGCCATTCGCAAGGGGGTTGAAAAAGCCAAAAAGAGCATGACAAAAATCGCGCTGGCGGAGGGGACCATTCCCTTCACAACCGTCGGCAAGTACGGCGCCGGCCGTGTGCTTTTGAAGCCGGCCGCGGAGGGAACCGGCGTCATTGCCGGCGGTGCCGTCCGCGCCGTGCTCGAAGCGGTCGGGATCAGCAACATCCTGACCAAGTGCCTGGGTTCTCACAATCCTCACAATCTGGTCAAGGCGACGATTAAAGGGCTTAAACAGCTTCAAAGCCCCAAAGATGTGGCGGCCAGACGGGGCCTGCGCGTTGAGGAGTTATAAAAAAGGGATAAGCAGATGGCTGGAAAATTAAAAATTACCATGATCAAAAGCATGATCGGGCGGCCGGAGAAACATCGCCGGGTGTTGCGCGGCATGGGACTGAGAAAGATGAACAAAACCGTGGTGCTGGAAGACACCCCCGCCGTGAGGGGCATGATCGGCACGGTACCGCATCTGGTCAAGGTCGAGGAGAGTGGTGATGAAGCTAAATGAACTGAAACCCGCAAAGGGGTCGCGGGGAAGCACAAGACGCCTGGGGCGCGGCGTGGGCTCCGGCCGGGGCATGACGGCCGGCAGAGGCACCAAAGGCCACAACAGTCGTTCCGGCGGCGGGGTGCGGCCCGGCTACGAGGGCGGGCAGATGCCGATTCATCGGCGGCTTCCCAAACGGGGATTCACCAACATTTTCAGCAAAAAACCGGCCGCTGTCAATGTGCGGGACCTGAATCGTTTCGCCGCCGGCAGCACTGTGGATGAGGCCGCCATGCTGCGGGAAGGTTTGGTCAAGAAACGGCAAAACGGGGTCAAACTGCTGGGCCACGGGGAAATCGATCGTTCGTTGACCGTAATTGTGCATCAGACGAGTCGACGGGCCAAGGAGAAAATTGAAGCCGCCGGCGGAAGCATAGAGGTTGTATGATGATCGGCAGCGGTTTCCAGAATATTTTCAAAATCCCCGAGCTGAAGAAGCGCATTTTTTATACACTGGCCCTGTTGTCGGTGTATCGCATCGGGGTCCACGTACCGACCCCCGGCATCGATGCGGTCGCGCTGGCCTCGTTTTTCGCCCGCGCCAAGGGGACGCTGCTGGGTCTTTTCGACATGTTCTCCGGCGGCGCACTGGAGCGCCTTTCCGTTTTCGCATTGGGCATCATGCCTTATATCAGCGCGTCGATCATTTTGCAGCTTTTAACGGTTGTGGTGCCGCATCTGGAACGATTGTCCAAAGAAGGCGAACAGGGACGCAAAAAGATCACCCAGTACACCCGATACGGCACGGTCATCCTGAGTGTCATCCAGGGGTTCGGTATCGCCGTGGGGCTTGAAAGCATGGCGTCTCCCGGGGGTGCGCCGGTTGTCATCGATCCCGGATGGAGCTTTCGGCTGATGACGGTTCTGACGTTGACCGCCGGCACGGCGTTTATCATGTGGCTGGGAGAACAGATCACCGAGCGCGGCATCGGCAACGGCATATCGCTGATTATATTCGCGGGGATCGTGGCGCGCATGCCCGCCGCCATCGGCAACAGCTTCCGCTTGATGACCACCGGCGAGTTGAGCATTTTTCTGGCGCTGATCCTGTTGATCTTCATGGTTGTTGTCGTTGGTTTTATCATTTTTGTCGAGCAGGGACAGCGCCGGATACCGGTGCAGTATGCCAAACGGGTGGTGGGCCGGCGCATGTACGGCGGGCAGAGCACGCATTTGCCGCTCAAGATCAACACGTCCGGCGTTATTCCGCCCATTTTTGCATCTTCCATCATCATGTTTCCGGCCACCATCGCCAGTTTCATTGCGATTCCGTGGGTCAAAAGTATCGCTGATTCCATGCGGCCGGGGAACTTGATATACGAACTGCTCTATGTCGCTTTCATCTTTTTCTTCTGCTACTTCTACACCGCGGTGACCTTTAATCCGGTGGATGTGGCGGACAACATGAAGAAGCACGGCGGCTACATTCCCGGCATCCGTCCGGGAAAACGAACGGCGGACTACATTGACCGGGTACTGACGCGCATCACGCTGGGCGGCGCCATCTATGTTTCGGCCGTGTGCGTGCTGCCGTCGATTCTGATTTCAAGATTCAATGTTCCCTTTTATTTCGGCGGAACGGCACTGTTGATTGTGGTGGGCGTGGCCATTGATACGATTTCTCAGATTGAATCCCATATGTTGACACGCCATTACGAAGGGTTTCTGAAAAAAGGCGGCATTCGCGGCCGCCGGTGATTTGAGAGGGGCATCCGGCGCTGACGCCGACGGCGCGCAGGGAATGGAAACAACCGCCGGGACCACTGAGCATCGGGGAGGGCATATGGCAAAGGAAGAGGCAATAAAGGTGGAGGGAACGGTTCTCGAAACGTTGCCGAATGCCATGTTCCGGGTTGAACTGGAGAACAAGCACCAGGTGCTGGCCCACATCTCCGGCAAGATGCGAATGCATTTTATCAAAATTCTGCCCGGCGACAAGGTGACGCTTGAGCTGTCACCCTATGATTTAACACGGGGAAGAATAACCTATCGGTCTAAATAGAGACGGCGCCGGACGTCGTCGTGGCGGTGCTTTTCACCGGAGGAGATGCACACATGAAAGTTAGGGCATCGGTAAAAAAATTGTGCAGCAAGTGTAAGATCATCAAACGCAGGGGCGTCGTGAGGGTCATCTGCATCAACAAACGGCACAAACAGAGGCAGGGATAGGAGGCTTGAGCATTGGCACGTATTGCTGGCGTAGACTTGCCGAGAGGCAAGCGAATTGAAATCGGTCTGACCTATATTTACGGTATCGGCAGAACCACCTCCAATCGAATTCTTGAGAAGCTGAACATCAATTCGGACACCAAAACCGATGATTTGTCGGAATCCGAGATCAGCGGTATTCGCAAGATAATCGACAATGAATACAAGGTGGAAGGCACGCTGCGGTCCGAGGTTTCCATGAACATCAAACGGCTGATGGACCTGGGCTGCTACAGAGGGCTTCGCCATCGAAAATCGCTTCCGGTCCGCGGGCAACGGACAAGCACCAATGCCAGAACCCGAAAAGGACCCAAACGGTCGGCGATCAAGAAAAAGGGCGGCGCCAAAAAGAAATAGCCACCGCCATCCAACCATCATTTGAGAGAGGCAGGGCAAATGCCGAGAAGAACGCGCACCAAAAAGAAAGAGAAAAAAAATATCCCCAGCGGGGTTGTTCACATTCAATCGACATTCAACAATACCATTGTTACGATCACGGATCCGGCGGGAAACGTGGTTTCATGGTCCAGCGCCGGTGTGCAGGGTTTCAAGGGCTCCCGCAAGAGTACGCCTTTCGCCGCCCAGCTGACAGCCGAGGATGCGGCGCGTAAAGCCATGGAAAACGGCATGCGTACGGTGGAGGTCTTTGTCAAAGGGCCGGGGTCCGGACGGGAATCCGCGCTGCGGGCACTGCAGGCGGCCGGGTTCACGGTGGTTTCGATCAAAGACGTAACGCCCATTCCCCACAACGGCTGCCGACCGCCGAAACGGCGCCGGGTGTGACGATGCCCGGTGGTGCAATCGACGCATGATGGTATCTGTGCAGGAAGCATCCAATAAAGGAGGAAAATTTGGCACGCTATAGAGGATCCGTATGCCGCATATGCCGGCGTGAAAACATGAAGCTGTTTCTCAAGGGGGACCGGTGCTATTCCGACAAGTGCTCCTTTGACCGGCGGGGATACGCGCCCGGTGAACACGGACAGCGGCGTCGGGCGAAGACGTCCGATTACGGCATTCAGCTCCGGGAAAAACAGAAAGTCAAACGCACCTACGGTCTGTCGGAAAAGCAGTTTCACCTGTTTTTCATCCGGGCGGACCGCAAAAAAGGCATCACCGGCACCAACCTGCTGGCGCTGCTGGAAAGAAGAATCGACAACGTCGTCTACCGCCTGGGCTTTGTAAACTCACGAATCCAGGGACGTCATTTTGTCAAGCACAGACACTTTCTGGTCAACGGGCGGCCGGTCAACATTCCATCGTATGTTGTCAATGTCGGCGATGTCATAGAGGTGAAAGAAAAAAGCAAAAAAATTCAAATGATCGGCGATTCACTGGAGGCCGTCGTCCGCAGAGGTATTCCGCAATGGCTCGACCTGGAAAAGGAAAACATGCGGGGCGCGATCAAGGCCGTACCGGCACGGGAAGACATCACCATGCCGATTCAGGAACAGCTTATCATCGAGCTGTACTCGAAATAAACCAGGCGTCCGCCTTCGCCGGCGGCTGAAAAAAGATATACACCGATCAAAAAATTCGGAGAGATGAATAATGACCTCGAATGACATCATGTTCATGAACTGGCGTTCCATGATCAAGCCGGAAAAAGTTCAAGTCGACAGCACCCCCTATTATGGTAAGTTCGTCTGCGAGCCGCTTGAGCGCGGCTTCGGCATTACCATTGGGAATTCGTTGAGGCGCATCATCCTTTCCTCCCTGCACGGCGCCGCTATCATTGCGGTAAAATTTGAATCCGTCATGCATGAATTCAGCGTTCTGCCCGGTGTATATGAAGATATATCTGAAATCATATTAAACCTGAAAGAAGTCCGGCTGAAGGTCAACGATGCCGCGCCCAAAACGGTGACCATCGATGCGAAAGGCAAAGGCATCGTGACAGCGGCGGATATCGTCGGCGGCGACGGCAGTGTATCGGTTCTGAATCCGGATACGCACATTGCCACCCTGTCTGAAGACGCCGTCCTGAAAATGACCATGACGGTCAAGACCGGAAAAGGTTACGCCCTGTCCGAGGCCAACAAGGATGAAGATGCCCCGGTGGGCACCATCCCGATCGACGCCGTTTTTTCACCGATAAAGCGGGTCAATTACGTGGTGGGAAACGCCCGCGTCGGCCAGCGGACCGACTACGACAAGCTGACCCTGGAGGTCTGGACCGACGGGAGTCTGGCACCCGAAGACGCGGTGGCGTATGCAGCCAAGATTTTCAAGGAACAGATGACCATCTTCATTAATTTTGATGAAGAGATGGAACCGGACATGG
>Ga0180434_10001979_pt1 | contig 28272 bp, 31 predicted proteins | sample SS_ome_7_FD_132453 | JGI IMG/M metagenome (GOLD analysis project Ga0180434, IMG submission 132453) | Hypersaline lake sediment archaeal communities from the Salton Sea, California, USA - SS_1_D_2 metaG | ecosystem: Environmental > Aquatic > Non-marine Saline and Alkaline > Hypersaline >... | reverse complement strand
TTCCCCTGGGCAATGAGCCCAGGGGATTCGGCTTTTTGTTACGATGACGTTGTTTAAGAAGGCAGTCCATGGCCAACGAGCCAGAGGCATAGCAGATTGGGAGTGATGTATGACTGTATTTTGTAGAGCCACAGCCACAGGCAGCAATAACGGAACCTCCTGGGAAAACGCATATACGTCTCTTCAGGCTGCATATGACGCGGCAGGAGCCGCTGAACAAGTATGGGTGACTGAGGGAGTTATAGCTCATACCGCTGCCCTTGATTTCGACAACACCAACAATCCAAATATTTACGGAGGATTCAGTGCGTCCTTAACTGGGACGGACGGCAGCGCTGCCACCAGAGCGGCTGGCGCAAGGACGACGCTTGACGGCGCTGGCTCTTATTCTGGCATCGTGCTTAATGGGTGGGGTGGGACGCTTGATGGTTTCAAGTTCCTGAACATGTATCTAAACGGGTCCGGATCAGCCATTCAAGGCACGGATAGTTCTGGCGACGTTTACCTTCGAAACAGCGAATTTGACGGGTGTGACAGTCTCGGCAATGGCGGAGCTATCGCGCTTGTTAGGTGTGGTAACTTCAGGATTTACGATACCACTTTTGTGGACTGTACAGCTGTCTCAGTTGGTGGTGCGATTAGAACGTTTGACACTCTGATCCAGACGTTCAGATGCCTCTTTGACGGCAATCATTCCAACAATGATGGCGGTGCGATAAACATAGACAATGCGGGCGGCCTTGCTCGTAACACTGTTTTCACTGGCAACTCGGCTCGTTATGGTGGTGCGGTTTGTGTCGAAACTGGCGCGTCCTGGTTGTCGACTAGTAGCACGTTCGCTGACAATACCTGCACAACTGCAAGTGGTGGTGGCGCTGTCTACAACAAATCGACGCACAATGCGGTTAACAGTATCTTTTGGGGCAACGAAGCCAACGGCGCAGCTCATCAGTTGAATTCGGCCACGTCAGTCACATACTGCGTAGTTGAAGGTGGATGGTCTGGCACAGGGAACAAAACGGGCAATCCACAATTCGTTGGTAGCGGTGACCATCCTTATGCGTTAACCTCCCCAACAAGCTCTGCTATTGACGCTGGGAATTCAAGCGGGTTGTGGTATCCGACCACGGACATCTTGGGCAACAGCAGATATGATGACCCAGCCGTAACAGATACAGGCGCAGGCACGATAACATATGCAGACATAGGCGCGTATGAGTATACACCGCCGCCACCCCCAGCCAGCGTTCCAGGACTTAAGAAGTTTTTGTACGGCGACGATTACGGCTATCTGCGCGAGCAAGACCCGGCTGATGGCCTTGAATTAGGCGGTCTTGCGCTCACCGGCGACATTTCCATGGACTCGAATCAGATCATTGGTCTGTCCGCAGCGAGCGCTGCTGGCGAAGCATTGGCGTATGGCCTGCCTGGCGCTTCTCTGAGCGGGTTAACCGTCACAGATGGGCCTTTGCACATGAGCAGCCAACAGGTCACAAACGTGGCTGACGGGACTGTTTCGCACAACGCTGTGAATCTGTCGCAGCTTGAAGATGCGATCACTCTTGGAAGGGCTTGGAAAGAGCTGCTTTTGTGCGCTCGCCAGACCAACAACGCGCAAGGCATCCTCCCTGCTGGAGTCATTTATATGGCGGCGCAACCCGTCTCTGGCGATACGGTCACGCTGACCAACGGGGCGTCCACTCGGACGTTTGGCGCGGGCAGCGGCGGCGACGTTCAATACACCATTGGCGCCACGGTTGCCGCAACGATGCAAAATCTGTCCGATGCTATTGAAGCAGACGGGACCGCATGGGTCTCTGATTTCGACACAAGCCTGGAATCGATAAACGCTGATGGCGTCATCTACATCATCCCGTTCTTGAGTTCTGGCGGCGAATCGGAAATCTACGGAACATGGGCAACGCAATCCAACATCCAGCTTGTTGATTACACTGGAGAGCTAGATTACACTAAGAAATCGTCTTCCAACCTGCCTTCTTCAGCGCCTGGAGCGACCAACTTTGGTTTCCGTCGACCTGCAGCTGATTTGGTTCCTGGTGAAGCTCACTACGTTGAGAACGCTGACCACATTGAAGCTTGGGACGATGACGCTAGTGTTTGGAACACCGTTTCAGGCGATGCTTCTGTCTCAGACGCAACTGCTGCTTCTGGCGGCGGGGTCAAGGGCAAAATCACAGTTGACAGCGACGCCGGGTTGAGCGTTGTCACAGGCATCTTGTCTATTGACCTAGCGACAAACAAAGGGCTTGGGTTCGACGGGTCAAATGACCTTCAGGGGTTGGCTGATACCACAGCAGGCATGGAAATCACTTCCAGCGGTTTCGCAATTGACCTTGCGGCGGACAAGGGGCTTGGATTTGATGGTTCAGGCGACCTTCAAGGATTGGCTGATGCCACAGCTGGTATGGAAACCACATCAAGCGGTTTCGCAATCGACATTGGGGCAACAAATCCAGGGCTTGGATTTGACGGCTCTGGCGATTTGGAGATCAAAGCCGTTTCAACCGGCGGCGTTGAGAAAGCGGCTGGTGGGCTTCAAATCAAAATCGACGATACACCAGACACCCTTGACGTTGATGCCGATGGGCTCAAAGTCGTTGGCGTCCCAACCCTGTTCAAAATCGCTGGAACTGCCGTTGGCGCGACTGTCACCGCTGTAAATCTGGATGATTTGACTGACGGGTCCAATGCGGATTCTCTACACAGCCATGCCGGTGTGAATGAAGCCAAGGCTGTCGAGAATACATTCACGGCAACTGAGGACGTCACGATTGGTGATCCGGTTTATTTCGACACGGCTGGAAACGCGGTATCCAAGGCGTTAGCGAACAACGATTCCAAGTATGAGGCGATTGGCGTGGCAAAGGCGACGATATTGGCCACGAATGACGTGGACGTGGTGTCCATAGGGCCAGCGGACGTATTGGCTGGTGCTACTGCTGGCGATCGTTATTACTTGGCAGCGGCAGGCGGACTAACAACAACAATTCCAGGAGCAGGAAACTGGGTTGTTGTGATGGGGTTCGCACACGACGCAAACACCTTGATGGTTATGCCAAGGACGTTGCATAAGCGGGTTGCGTAGGTTCGAATGATTGACTGGGTGGCTCCTGGCTGGTTTTCCTGAACTGGCCGGGGGCAACCTTTTTTGGATTGGAGTTGTGATGGATCGAGTCAGACCGATGAAGATTGAGAAAATATCAGGCGGCGGCAGCCAAGATGATATTTATCCACACGACTTGGATCCGAATGAGGATGCGTTGGACGCAAGAGGACTCGTGATCCAAAGCGACTCATCGAATGATGAAACAGTGGTGGTGAGCAGGGACGAGTCTGGGAATATGACTTTCAAGGACTCTTCAAACTTAGAGAAAACGTTGACAGAGGTCTTGGGAGGCGTTGGGAGCTTATCAGAAGAAGCGCACAAGGCGCTGAGACAACTAATCCACTTCATGGACGATGGCCCAGCAGAGGGTTATGGGAGTGGAGCCTATAGAGAAGTGACTGGAGGGGTGAAGCCAACTTCAATCACTTGGTATACGGACGACACAAAGGCTGACAAGATAGTCGAGAAAGTTCTGACTTGGACAGGCGTTAACGTCACGACAATCCAGTGGGCGATTTACGATGACGACGGCTCCACTGTTTTAGCATCAGTCACAGACGTCATCACGTATTCAGGAATTTTTGAGACCAGCAGGGCCAGAATGATAGTGGTGAATTGATATGGTAGACACAATAGCAAGGGTTTTGTTCGACGAAAATGGCAATGCCATAAAAGTCACACAAGACGGTTCGGATTACAAGTATGAGTTCCTTGGCAAATTGAGGAATGCCGCTGGGGCTGTTGTAAATCCCGCAACAGAGGACACTCTTTCTGCTATTGACGGTGTTTTAGACTCGATTAAGGACACCGACGGCATCAAGAAGATTGCGGATGAACTTCCAGCGGGTACACAAGAGATAGGCGCAGTGGCCCAAGGTACACCGGCAGAAGCGGCGAACGCTTGGTCAGTGGTTCGATGCGCAGCCAACGGCGGGGAGCTAAAAATATACGAGACTGGTGGGGAGAGAATCCCAGCGGCCCAATCTCTGACTACGAACGCCCTGCTTGAAGACATCAAGACAGAACTGCGCAGGCTAAACATGCACATGCGTATCTTGACTGAGATGGACATAAAAGACATCGATATGGATGACGAAGGGACACTGCTATGAGTGGAATCATTGTAGACGGGACAGGAAGTTCGAACAAAGTTCAGGTGGACGGACGGCATGAGCTTCACACGAGGGCAAGAACGGTCGACCAAGCAGCGTTGAAGTGCGTCGATGGCCAGATATTCTTGCTGTCGATTCCATTTTATACGGTTACGGCAACGCCGTCGTTGATCGCTTGGATGAACTTTACAGATCCAGACCATTACTTCGTTTTAGATAAGCTGATTCCTAGTTGGAATGGTGGGAACACCAATCACAACAGGACGATGAAGGTTGAATTTCTAATTGGCTCTACCGTGCCGACAGCCGGACATACGGCGTATGGGTTGGCAAACAGCAACACGCTATCCACTAACACACTGGATGCGACAGTCTATGTCTGGGACGGCGTTACTGGCACCGGTATGACGCAAGCGTCAGAAGGTATCCCTACAGGCAGAATGATCGTGGATAAAGGATATACGATTGCTCCAGTTGACGGCAAAATGATTGTTGGACCGAACACGACATTGGGTGTCCGGGTAACACCAGAAGAAACCGGAACGGTAACTTTCACCGGATATTACTACTTGTTCGATCCGTCCGTAGACGGCTAGGAGGAAATCATGGGTTTTCGAATTGAAGACGGAACTGGCCAAGGCAGATACGCGCGAGTAGACTCTGACAACAGACTCGAAGTTGCGGCATTGACCCTGCCTCTGATAGCTGAGAGGTCGCACAACGGGGATGCGTACAGCGTCGTCGGAGAGCACACGATACAGTCTACTGGCACAGAAGAGCACGTTCTGCACATCCAGAACAACAACTCGAACAAGCATGTCCACTTTTCAAATATTACGATTTCTGCGGAGACGTCCACGTTGCTCGATGTTGAGTTCATGGTTGCGACAACGTACACAAGTGGCGGAACAGCGAAGACTCCTGTGCAGTTGAATAGGGGAAGCGCCAAATTGTCGGGCTTGGTTGCCTACGACAACTCATCCAACGACCTTGTCATTGCGGACTCGCTGGAAGAGAAATTCTGCGGAGCAAAATTTGGGTCAACCATGACGGTGCAAATGTCTGGAGGGGACGCAGTGATTCTCGGGCCTGGAGACTCCATGCTGGTCCAGGCGTATGGGACGTCTGGGGACGTAGTTGGAATTTCCGCATTCGTGTACGAGACACTTGAGGTTGATTAATGAGTATTGATGCGATCATCCGTGACGGGACAGGGGGCAAGACCGCAGTACAGGTCACAAGGGACCATGCCCTGAAGGTTTCTCCAGTCACCATTGCGACAGCCGATCAAGAGATCGCAGACCTAACGCTGAAGAAGCAGTACAGGGATTGGCTTCGCAACGGTTCTGGATCCGACGCGATGAACGTCGATGGCAGCGCTTCGCCTGTGTACTTCAAGGAGACAGCCGAGTCCAACAAGGTCAAGTGGATCACGTCTGGGCGAATGGTCCTTGAAGGCACGGCGCTAGAGCTAGACACAAACGATTTCCGAGGATTCGGCGAAGCGGCCATAGCGCCAGGTCTCACGAACGGTCTGAACTTTTACTTTACCCAGGGCGGTCGACAGATCGATGTGTTCTTGGACCCAGTGAAGAAGATTGGTGACTTCCTGGATTACGCCGATGGATACACAAACCTCGTCAATGCGGTGTCTGCGCAGGGGGATTACTTAGCGTTTGACTTCGTTTTCGATCAGCCTATTGCCTTGCCCGCAGGGTCTAACGACGAAATCATAATGCAGGTGAATGACGACCTAACAGACATCGACAGGATGCAGGTTATTATACGCGGTTGGCAAGAATTCATCGAATAGGAGTCTCTCTATGCCTGTGATGCGAGGACAGATACATCGGCACATTCCCCTGGCTACGGCTGGTGAGTGGGTCCAGGACGTGGAAAGCAAGAAGCCGTGGACACGAGTCAAGTTCACTGTGCCATTCTTGTTCCAATACACGGAAGTGCCTACAGTCTCTCTCTCGGACATTTCATACACCGATTGCTCTGATCTTCGCGTTGACAGCACATCAAAAACATCATTCCGTTGTAGCATTCTATACGTGGGGTCATGGGACGAGCCAGGTGAAGTTGCATTCTCTTGGACTACGGAGGTAGTCAATGAAAACTAATATATCCCTCGCAGGGCTGAGTAAAGAGTTTGGGCGAGACACTGTGTCTGCGCACCCGTGGTGTGATCCTCAACAATGGCAAAACAAACCTGAGAGCGGCTGGGCGAACGAGCCAGAGGATTGGGATTCTACATGGACGCTTGAGCCTGGTGAAGGCGAGATGATAATCGTCACTGAGTGTTTCGCGACATTCAGTTGCGGCTCCAATTTCGAGTGCTCTGACGTTGAGGCCAACGACCAGAGCTTGATTGTGGAGGCGCACATCGCAGGCGTTCCAACGGCGATTCCAATCATCACCTTCCCTTCGATGGCCAAGATGATGGACCGGTCAAGAAAAATTGACGTTGTTTCCCCACAAGACGTCACGGCAACAAGCTCCATCCAGAAAGCATTCTATGTCCTTCACATCCCGTTCGCTGAGGATATTTTGCTTTGGAGTAGCGCTGGTTTGACTGGCCAAGCGCCTCCAAACCACTTGAATACGTACACAACCGTCAAAGGTGAGATTCCAAAGTTTTCAAAAATGACGATCAGGATTGCTAACGATAAACCGTACGGAGATGGAGCTGGCGGCGCTATTGAGTTGGCGTGGTCGCGATATTTCATTCATATTTTTGAGGATCCAGGCGCATGAGCACCAGAACGCTGATAGTCTTAGCAAGGTCCAACTCTTGGTATGCGCCTTTGATAACGGCGATCACCGACACATGGTTCAATCATGTGTTTTTCGTTTATGAGGACAAGGACTTCAACAATTGGATGGCAATAGACATTCTGGAGAATGGCCCTGTCATCCTCCCTGTTGAGCGCGCCATGGAAAGATACAGACGCGTGGAATGCTGGGAATATGATGGCGACCTTTGGAAAGGCGTCAAAGGCTCTTGCCAAGATATAGGCGGCGGATACGACTGGCTTGGGCTGTTCTTTGCGATAATCAAGCTATTGGCGTTCAAGATTTTCAGGGTTGAAAGACTGAGGCCCATCCATTGGGCAACAAAATACATGTGCTTTGAATGGGTGATGACTGTCATGAAACGCTCGAATGTGCCTGGCAGTGAGAGTCTTGAGCCGTCCATCGTTCCTCCAGCCCAGTTCTGCAACTTTCTAGACAGGCATGAGAATTTCTTCCAAGTCATTCCGCCTGAAGAGGTCTGGGACAATGAACGAAAGTAACAGAAGTTCAAAGGCATCAATTCCACCGCCGATCACAGGCTATTGGGCCTGGGTCCGCGATGAATTGAAGTCCAAAGCGGACGAGAAATGGGTGATTTCTGAATTGAAGTCGTTGAAGCGCATGTTCGACGATACGAAAGTCACAGCAAAGGACGCAAAGGTTGCGTCAGAACGGCCATACACGTGTAGTCAAATGGATGAAATTGAAAAACTGAAGACTTGGCAATTCAAGGTAACAAATTGGAAGATACCGGCGATCATTTCAATTGTGGTCCTGGTGATAAGCGCTGCTGGGCAATATTTCAGCCTGAAGGACAGCGTGGAGGACGGCAACCAAGCCAGGGTGGAGGTTCAGACCGCGCTGGAGAAAATTGAAGCCAAGCAAGTTGAGACGTCTGAAATCATCACGGACATGAAAGCACAAATTTCGCACCAGGAGAACAAGCGTGCAGAAGATATGCGAATTTGGATCAAGCAAGTAGTATCCGAAGTGAAGGATGAAATCGGGCCACGCACAAGGGCCAGAAGAACAAGCAACCGTGGTGAATAATGCATTATAACTCTGTAATAGTGGAACTGGTCGGAACAGTAGATGGGGTGAATCAAACTTTCACCACGCCTACAACGTTCGTGCCGGGCACTATCAGAGTTATGTGGAATGGGCAGGTGTACGATAAGGACGACACCCGCCACGGTTGGACAGAGCCCACAAGCCAATCGGTCACACTCACGACAGCACCGCGCGTTGGAGATGTCCTTCAAGCATTCTATCAAGACGCCACAAGCGCATCAGGCGGCGAAGGAACCAGCGGCGGAGTTTACATCAACGACATCGTTGCTATTGGCGGCGGGAATGTAGGTTCCAAAGTTTACAATCCTGGTTCGAATGACAATATGCTTGAAACTTGTGCGTCAGATGATTCAAGCTTGAGAGTCTACGTGATCGCCATGATTGGCGAAAGCAATCTACGCCCAGCGGTGACGGTGAATGGGGTATCGGTTGGGAACTGGAACCACGCTGCCTATGAATCGGACAATCGAGTTTTGTTCAGAGGATACGCAGACATCACTCTTGTCGGCGGCGGCCTTGTCACCGCAATTCACGAAGATGGGCCAACAGATTCAGCCCTTGTTACTACGGATGCCAAGCCAGTCATAAGCAACGTGAGTTTTGTGAATGGCTATCCAGGCTCCCAGACAGAACTCAAAGCTGGGGATAATTTTGACGTACAAGTGGCAGCTGATTTGGCGTTCGTTGAGATTGAAGTTGAAAATTCAGGGGCGTGCGTGTATCAAAGTGAAGCGGTTGCGTCAACTACAGATGCCACCTTCACAGCGACAATAGCAGACAGAGGAACAACGACCGTCGCAAGGCCAGCAAGAGTCAGAGTCAGGAAATCGACCGGAACATGGAGCGAATGGGTTTACACGAACGCCAGTGGCTCTGTTGATGGAACTGACTTGGTCAATTGCAACAACCTTTATCCGTCTGTGGATTCGATGAACCAAGCGTCGGTCACGTATCCGGCGACTCAAGAAGCGATCAAGAATTCAGAGACGGTCACAGTCCATTGCACGTGTGCCGATTTCGATACCATCTCGTACACGTCGCCTAATAATGATTTGAGCGTCCCAAATTCGACAACCTACGTTGAAAACAAAAGTGGGGTGGCTCGGATCAATGGCAGCTACAATATTAGCACAGCCAACTACCGAGTGTCGTGCAACAGGGCAGCGAACGACGCATCAACGGCAAAAAGCCTTGTCGTTTATGTCGCGAACGTTGCCGCCACGGTGACGATGTCCGAGGCGACTCGATTAAGAGGCGGCGGCAGCGACGGAACGTCAATTCAAAACCATACGATAACACTCACAGCAAGCCAAAGACTAAGAATTGCTCCAACGATCGCCACGCCCAGCGCAAACGGAGGCGCGTGGAGCGGTGTATTCGCAGGCGGCCCAACCGTATGGACCAGAACCCTTCAGGTGCATGATACCAACGACACCCCAGGGACTTATTCATATCAAGCCTTGAGCGCGTACAATCTGGCGAATATTGAAACGACGGCTTACACCGGTGATTCAAATTATGTAATCGGTGGATTCGTGAGCAGGGTGATTCCGTTGGCGCCATTTGAGAATGAATCTTCATTCACGGCGGCCATTTCTGACTATACAAAATGTACGATGACGTGGACGGTGAAAGCACTTCCAAACAGAAGATCATTCAACGAAACTGCAACGCCGGATGCAAACAGTTGGTGTTTTGCTGGCACACTAGGGGCAACCCCGACAACGGCCAGAGTTCTGGACACGGCGGCAACAAGCACAAGCACGGATGAGACTTATTTGACCGTGGAGGAGACCATTTGAGATGGCCGATGCTGTAGCCAATCAATTTGAAATCGAAAGGCGCGCAATCCTCTGGACTGCGTTGACCACGCTGAATGATAAAGTGACAGCGCTAGGGTGGGACGATGATCCCAACGACGTCGTGGACGGGAATACTCCTGGCGAGTCGTGGTTGTACAATCTCCCTATCGGACAATTTTTTAAACAATCAGACGCAACCCTTTGGTGGAAAACAGGCTCGCCAAACACGTGGCAGCAGGTGAGCTTTGGCGAAGGAAGTGGCGACTGTGACTTGGTGATTGGGACGCCATTCGACCCTAACGGCGTATTACCATAGAGGAGAAGACATGTCAACGAAGATTACGAACGTGGCCGTCCACAAAGCAAGCATCAAATTAATGGCAGGCGAATCAGTCAGCGATTTCACATCAGAACTCTCAAGGAATCTCAAGGAACACCTTTCTTCGAAAGTGACCAAAGGAACTCATATTTGGCCTGTCGAAATATTCGCAGACACAGCCGTGTATGAGATGTACAAGTACGACTCAGAGAGCGAGACGTCCAGCGAAGAATATTGGTCCATTGAATGGTCACGCGACAAGGATATGTTCTCGTTCGGGACGCAAACAGAAGTCCAACGCAACGTGAGCTTCAAACCAAAGCCAGGCATCGCAATCACCAAAAAAGAAATGGGCGATTGGGTGGAGAAATCGTTCTGGGGTGACGTAGTATAGGAGAACCATATGCCCGCGTTATCAAGAGGCCAAGAGAATACATCATCCATCATTAACTGGTTCATTACAGTTAATGGGGTGCTGACTGACGCAACGTCAGTTGGCTTTCGCATATTTGACATCACGGGCGGGTTGCCAGGCACCCAAATCTTTCCAACATCGCCCGATTATGAGGAGGTGGTAGGTTCATCTGGCCATTTCGGCGTGGGTTCGTATTTCGCCTATGACACCGGCAACACACAAGGGTGGACGCCGGAATTGACAGCATCAGTCGGAACGCACCGAATTGAATGGCGTTGGAAAATTAGCGCCAATGCTCCGTATCAATCTGGATTTGAAGACTTTGAGGTATTAGTCCAATCCGGCGGCTCATCGTCGGACACTTACATCAACATAGCCGACATCCGGAATGAAGGGGTGCCTGAAGAAGTAGATGGCGGACCCAGCGACGAAAAGGTGCTTGCGTATATTGAGACTTGGCAAGCGTTCATCGAACGAGCAACGCGCCAATGGTTCGTGCCTCGTGCTTCCATCCTATCAGTGGACGGGAATGAATCCAATTTGTTGCAATTCTCTGTGCCAATTATCTCGATTGACTATGTGAAATTAAACAATGGTTCAGACGAGTTAGACACCGATTTGTATAAAGTGTACAACGGAGTATCACACCCAGACGATCGAAAGAATCCAAGGATCAAATTGGTTTCGGCATCTGAGCGGGACATATTCTGTAAGCCATTCGGCGAATTGATGTTCAGAAAAGGCGAACAGAACCAAGAGATCAAGGGCACGTTTGGATATGTCGAGGATGACGGTATGCCACCGAGATTGATCCAGCGCGCTCTGACCAAGTTAGTCATTGAGAAGCTAATGAATCCAGTCTACGCTGCCACCCCGTCATCGCTCCCAACACCTCCCCCGTTGGTTGGGGCGTTGCTCGAAGAATGGACAGACGGCCACAAGAAAAAATGGGGCCAAGCAGGCGGAACACTCAAGGCCAGAGCACCAGGATTGTCCGGCATAACGTCAGACCAAGAAATCTTGGACATCTTGCGGCTGTACAAGGGGCCAATCGGTGTAGGCGCGCCGGTGTATAGGAACTTGCGATGACGCAGCCAAATCTACTCCATCCCGTTCCTGTGCAAGTCCAAAGTTTGGACAAGGCCAACACGATGTACGATGAGCACACCCGTGAGCCCATCCAACAAGCCTCGCATAGCGTTACCAAGACCGTTCAAGGCCAGCCACGTTGGGGAGTTGCCGCCGGGTTGGAGATGTCGAATAATGGTCCACAAGAGAATGCCGCTGGATACGTTCTGTTTAGGCACGTTGACTTGGACGCGGCAGAACTGACTTTGAAGGAGAACGACAGGTTCATTAAGATAGGAAACCAAGAAGTGGACGTTTACATCGTCTCTTTGAGGTACGAAGGACACTACTCTGATGCTGGTGGATCTACCCTTGTGAAAGCGTTTTTCCGTGATAGGCAGCCATCTAGACAACGATTGGGCCAGTAATGCCGCCGATGTTCAAAAAAACCGGATCAGGGTGGAAGAAAATACAGATAGCACTTGATCCTTCAAAGCACAACGCAACCGTCGAGGCGCATGTCTCACGAGCGACCATGCTCAATGCGAAGTTGGCACAAGCGAAAATTCGCCAAGTCATCCAAAGCGGCAGCTTTGCGCCGAACAGACCGCTGACGGTTGCGTTGAAGGGCGGCTCCAAGCCGCTCACAGGAACGGCGACGGCCCAGCTGTATAATTCGGTCACAACCAAGAGAATCAATGCCACAACCTCATTCGCTGGTGTCCTGAGAAGCGCTGGCGTGTATTCCATCGCTCGCTCAATCCACGATGGAATATCCATCAAGGTGACCGCCAAAATGAGGGGGCTGTTCTATGTTTTGTATTTGGCAAGCCAAGGCAGAATATCACCAGACAGCCTCCAAGGCAGAGCCAAAGAATTATGGGAGCAGATGAGCGGCGGATGGTTCCCCTTGAAATCGTCAACATCGGCGATAATCATCCCAGCGCGCCCATTCGTTAAGAAAGCATTCAGCGACGGTCAATTGCGCAAACAAGCAATAGGCAATTGGAAACAAGCGCTGGCAGCAGCGTATCGTGAATTGAGCAGGTAGCCATGAGACTGAGAAAGCTGATAAAGCAATTCGACTTTGAAGAGAGAAATCGTGGCGACATAACCTTGGGCCCAGGTGTTCGTCTTCACCCAACAGGCAATTACCTGGAGTTGGAAGCGGACGACAGCGGGGTGTATCCCACAGACGCAGACTTGTACGCCAGGACTTGGGTTGCTAATCCGAATAGCGTCAAGCAATGGCTTGGATTCGAGATTGAAGACGTCCATTACATGGATTTCTTGGGCGATCCATTGACGGCTTTGAATTATCGCTTGGGCGATGGCGTTGATGAGTATTATTGGGATGGAAACGATTGGATCATCAGCTTGGCGCTATGGAATACGGAAGACGAGATTTCAGCCAACATCACCACGTTCCCAATAACAGACAGGAAGATTCAAGTCATAATCAACTTGTCTACCACAGACGAGACGGTCTCACCCAGAGTCACAGTGGCCAAAATACTTTACGCATCGGATGTGGAGTATCAAGAAGATTTGATTTTCAGGTCATTAATTCCCATGTTGAAGGATGAAATCAGGCCAATCGCTGATTATCCTGTAGTGAAGCAGGCCACCAGCGACACCGTTGACATGAACGATTATCCGCTGGACACCCCTTATGAACTTATGGACATCGATAGCGTGTTCGATCACACCAATGATCCGAATCATTTGAGCGACTTGCTTCAATCGTATGACTCTGGCACTGGCGTGATAACGTTGAGCGCAAGCATCGCAGCTGATGACGTCGCTTGGATCAAGTTCACCTATCGTCCTGTGGTCGCAGCAACAACAAGCCAAGAGTGGTATGAATTAGACAGAGTTCCAGCGATTGTTTTGGCTGATATCAATTTGGTGGAGCGGTCAGAATTTCCTTGGGCGGCGGACACAGTAGCCAACAAGGGGACAGGCGAAGCCGTTCTTGTCCCAGGCCCAACGCAAACGGACGTGGATATCACCATGCGGATTCTGACTGATAAGTCAACAGATCAGATCAGGCTGGTGGACGAAGTGAGATCATTTTTCTCCAACAACAGGCACATAACGTCATACGCAATGGACGAGAAATACGACCTTTGTGTGACTACTGATTACGATTCCAGAACGCTGCCAGGCCAAAGTGGGTTGCACGTCGGAATCATTATGTTCAGAATTAAAAGAGCGTTATTCTTCCAAGAGCAAGCAATCAATACATATATCGCCCAACGCCTTGTGATAGGTGGCGATATGGACGTGACTATCGATTAGGAGGTAAGGAATGACACAACGTCGCTATGGCCCCACCAGAGGTGCAGGGACCGCAATCATCGAACAAGAGGGCGAGAAAAGCATTGAGCTGGCCGCACTGGGTTGGGTTGGATACGCCGGTGTGATGGAAAAAGGGCCAATCGGTGAGTTGATCGTCGCAGCCAACAAGTCGTCCTTCATCAAGAAGTGCGGTTCCATCATCGCCGATTCGGAATTGCCGGATTGCTGTTTGGACTACTACAAAGTGGCAAACGGCGCAGGAGGCATCCTGCTAAGGCGAATCACGGACGGCAACGAAGCTCAAGCCGAACATACCCTGTATGCGCGTTACGGCGACAAGCTCACCCCTATGGGGACGCTCAAGGCCAAAAACGGCGGCGAATGGGGTGGGAGAAAAAGGAAGTATTACGGAGTCATGTCGAATATCAGTGATCTCACTGAGATCACCCTCGACACCGGCGATTCTGCGTTTGTCACCGACATGTTCAAAGGCGGCTACATTGAGTTGGTAGAAGTAGCCAACACTCAATACGAAATCGTTGGGAACGATGACGCTGGCGTCGTGACAGTTGCTGCCGACGCAACGATGTTGACCGACTATGCTTCAGGTTCTGACCTCCATTACTATTTGGTGCTGGAGAATGGAACGAAGCATGTCAGCTACCTCATCAGCGACGGCGAAGACAACCCAGACACAGAATTCAGCTTGGAAGTGTACGTTGACGGGCAATTCGTAAAGAAATACGCCAATCTAGCAACGAACCCGGCCAGCCCCAGGTATTGGGTCAACGTCATCAACAACGACAGCGGCAACGACGAAATCGAAGCTGTGGACCTTTGGACTGGCGCTCATACAGCAGCCGTTCGTCCAGCGAACAGCTACGGGAAGACAGCAGCAGTAACGGCCACAATCCTTACGGCAGACATCCACGACTTCACCATCAATTCGCCAGTGGGCGCAGGCGACCCGACGTTGGCGTTGGGAACCACCACAGACGAGATGGAAGCGCAAAAAATCACTATCACCATGTCATCGGCCACAGAGGGCGCTGCCGTGAGTGATAAGTTTGGCGCGTTGGGAACTGTGACGCTAGGCGCGTTGTTCACTCCAGATTGCAAATGGGCTCCGCCATTCACCGTGACCGCTGGCGGAACGGCGTTGGTTGCGGCAGATACTCTTGTAATCAATTACAAGCCATTCATCATTGACGCACTCATCGGCGGGCGTTTGTACCCTGACAAAGTCAACGCCAAGCGCTCGTTTTTCCGCATCACGGACAACGACCACAAAACAATCACCGTGGCTGATGGGTCTGACCTAACAGATGACGGCGCAATCGGTGATTATTTCATGGTTGAAGCACCAACGCAAATGGCAGGCGGCCTGGACGGGATTGCCGACTTGACCGACGCCATGTACAACGAGCAAGCTTGGGACACGTCCTCAAGCGTATTCAACCGAATTGTCGGCAGGAATATGGGCTTGATCAAGTACGCAACACCAGGCGTTACTTCCACAGCCGTTCAACGGGCAGGCGCTGCTTACGCAGAAGCCAAGAATCACCAGTACAGATATGAAGCACCAGCCAATATCGTCACTGAAGAGGCAGCGATTGCCTTGGTCAATGATACATTGGGTCGCTCGGATTTCGCTGTGATGTCAATGCCATCGTACGGCTACGTGGCTGACCCAGAAGACACAGGCGAAGGCAAACACAAGCTGATTCCGCTCACCGGGATGATCCACGGGCGCGAGGCTCGGATTGCTGGGGATTACGAGGGGTATCACAAGGCACAAGCAGGCGAGGATGCCAAATTGCCCGCGCTATTGGAAATCCCAACCGGCGAAGAAATCTTGGACGAGGAGAGATTGAACCCAGTGGGAATTTCCGTGATCAAAAAGGTCAAGGGAAATTACATCATCTGGGGCGATCGCACTCTGTATGCGGATTCGACTTGGAAGTGGAAACACCAACGTGAGCAGATGTCCTATTATGAGCACGTGATCCAAGAGAACTTTGGATGGATCGTGTTCTCCATCAACGACCCGATTTCAGACCAGAAGGCGTTGGCAGCTCTGCGTTCGATGTTCTACCCAGAATGGACTCCCAAGCGAGCCATCCGTGGAGATTCCTTTGAAGACGCAGCGATCATCAAGGTCGACGGGGAGATCAACACGGACGCTACCAGGGGCAACGGCGACAAGCACGCCAAAATCTCCTTGCGCTTGGCAGACACAACTGAGCGCTTCATCGTCACAATTGGAAAACAAGGAATCTTTGAATCTATAGGCTAACAGCCTAGAATGAGAAACAAGTAAATTTAAAAACCAGAGGCAAGGCAGCATAAGGAGAAAACATGGCGACTACATTGAAAAAAGTATTAGGCGACGGCGGAGCAGGCGTTGACAAGTCTTTCGGGATGGATTCCTTACTTGAAGTGTTGACAGACGTTGTCAATACACAAAACGCCATCATCGCGTCACTCAATCAGCTAATCACTGATTACAACGCAGAAGATCAAGCCGATCACACTGACAGCACAGCAACTGCGGTCACTGCGGCGGTCACAGTCGAGTAATAGCGGTCAAGGCCTGTTTCCAGGTGCTTTGCTTCAGGAGGTAGATGAATGAAAGGTGTTATCAAGCCAGACCATATGCCGACCAACAAATATGAGTTGGTAATCATAGGCATGCCGCCTTTGACGCCGACAACTATGTCGGGGTTGGAAGATGAAATTGAAACATTCGATATGCCCGACAAGACAGTTGTCTCCGGCGGGAATCGAAAAGCAGCGGAATTCGAGATCACCATCCCAATGCACCACAAGATTGAGATGGCGGCCATGGAGCTATGGTTCCAAGAAGGCCAAGACCCAGTTTCACCGCTGTACAAAAAACCAGGAACGGCAATTTACAAGTCAATCAGCGGCAACGTGATAAGCGCGTATGCGCTTGTTGGCGCCCAGGTGACAAAACGCAAATTGCCAGATTCGGATATGGCCGCTGAAGGCGAAATAGCTTTGGCGACGTGGACGATCAAACTAGATGATCACAAACCAGTAGCCTAACCAAAAATCCACTGCACGGTTGGGCCTAACATGGCTCCAAGCAAATGGAGGTGAACCGTGGACAATCCTCAAGAAAAGAAAACAGTAAAAACGACTCTCAAAGAGTTGGGACCCAATCTGCCTCTTGGCGTAATCAATGGCGCGGAGTTATCCAAAGCCATCAAGGTTAAGCCATGGCGCATGAAAGAAGAGAAAGAATTGGGCAAACTGCGCGATGAGAATCGCTCAGAGAATTCAGCGCGTTGGGCCACTATCGTATTGGCCACAATGTGTCCTCAACTGGGAGAGCTGGACTTGGCCAGCATGGATATGAATAAAAGGATTATCCATATCGGCCAGATGTCTATGGGCGATGTGATGTATGCCTATTTTTGGCTGCGTTATCAGTCCTTGGGCCCATCCGTTCCTATGGAAATCGCTTGTCCGAACTGCCGCAAGGAATTCACCCTCCATGCGGACTTGGAAAGTCTGATCATCCGTACGTCGGAATCATATGACGACACATTGTGGGAATACGATTTGCGTGATCCGTTTGAATTAAGAGGCAGCCAAGTCAACGGGTTCGTAATTTCCCCAGCACGTTGGAACGCTATCGAAACACAGAATACAGCAGGCGCACTTGACGTTGGCGCGGCCAAATCGAGCGTTATCAGAGGAAGCATTCATTCAGTCAAAGGCATTGGTGAGGCATTGGCCTTGACCGATAGTGACTTGGATGAGATGACCAAATTTGATCTCGAAAGTCTGACCACGCTGATAGATGAACGGCATATTGGTCCTGATTTAGCGGTTGAAGACAAGTGCGAACAATGCAAACGACCGTTCAGGATGTCTCTGGACTGGAGTTATGATAGTTTTTTCGGGATTTCTTCCCACTGAAGCCAACAAGGCAGCTATGGGAAGAAACTTTCGCATTGACCTATTGTATGAAAGGAATGGGATACTCTGACATAGAAAGCATGCCTGCTACTGAGAGAGGTTTTTATTTGCGCAAATTACTTGAGCAACTCAAGAAAGAGGCGCAAGCGGCAAAAGGATGATCGATGGCACTTGAAAGCATAGGACTTGGATCAGTATTCACGGCAAACACCAAACCCATGGTACAGAACGTCGGCAGGGCGCGAGATGCCATGGGAAGGTTTGTTGGCACTGCTGATAAAATTCCACCCCATCTAAATAAGGTTCAACGGTCATTCTTTAAAGTTGGCATGGCCGCCAAAGCTCTTGGTGCGGGCGTCGCATCTGGGTTGACTAAAATCGGGGCGGGCATTTCGTCGCTGACAATGGCGTTGTTGCCCGCCGGTCTTGCCCTTGGATGGGGCGTAAAAAAGGCAGCAGCTTTCGAGAAGCAGATGTCAGGGGTTGGGGCTGTGTCTCGGGCATCAACGTCAGAGATGAGCGCGATGGCGGATGAGGCGCGCCGCATGGGAATCGTCTCAGCTTTCTCCGCCACACAAGCAGCAGAAGGAATGGAGAATTTGGCGCGCGCCGGTGCCAAGCCAACAGAGATCATCGAGGGATTGTCAGGCGTAATGAACGCTGCCGCTGCTGATGGCATCTCTTTGGCAACGTCTGCTGATATTGTCGCCCAGGTAGTCAAAGGGATGGGGATGGAGTGGAACGAAGCAGGCCATGTGGCAGACACACTCGCATTGGCATCAGCGAGCGCCAACACGGACATCGTTGGCCTCGGTGAAGCGTTCAAGATGGGTGTTGCCACGGCGAAACAGCTGAATTTGCCTTTGGAAGAAACCACAGCCATCTTAGGGAAGCTGGCCGACTCTGGTTTGAAAGGAACTATGGGCGGCACCGCTTTCAGCAATATGATGACGAAAATGGCAGCCCCATCGGAAAAGGCAACAACTCTGCTCAAAAAGTGGGGCGTCCAATTGACTCATTTGAGCGGGTCAAAGAAAGGTTCGCTCAAAAGCGTCAGCACAATTGTCCAAGACGTGTCAAGGCACATAAACAAATTGGGCAAGGTGACGGACAAAGTGGCAGCGGCCAAAGAGATATTTGGGTTGAGAGGCGCACGTGCCTACAATGCCCTGGCCGTAGCAGGCAAGGCAGCCACCGATCAACTGACAGGAGCGCTTACAGCATCATCGAACGGCATCGGAGCGGCCCAAGAGATGGCCGACAAACGGCTAGACAACCTAATGGGCAAGTTGACGCTGTTGGGTTCTTCAATGGAAGGACTCATGGAATCTATTTTCGGCCCAGCGCTGAGCGGGTTCCAAAGCACCATCCGTGATATAACGACCAACTTGAACAACGTTATCTTCGCAATAAAAGATTTGGACACGGCGCTTCAAGACGGCGGAATGTCCATGTACACGTTGAACCAGTTAGAAGAAAAATATGGCAAGACTACGGTTCAAGTCGCAATGGGTATACGCGACGCCATTGATATGATAAAAGAAGGTTGGAAGACTGTGACTGAGACAGTCGCCAATCTATCCAAGTCATTCAAGGAGAGGTTTGGAGGAGATGCTGTCAGGAGCGTCACCAAGCTGGTGATAGTGATAACGACCCTGGCCGGGGTTCTGGCTCCGTTGATGCTTGGCTTTATGGCCGCAAAGATGGCCATAGGCGGAATCATAACCATAGTTTCTGGCCTTTGGACCGTAGTTTCTGCTGTTGTGACGGCAATCGCTCCGCTGTTTTGGCCTATCTTGGCCGTTGTGGCCGCGTTGGGATTGGCTTTCGCTTTAGTTCGCCAAGAGAATGAAACGTTCATGGAGACGGTCACACGTGTTTGGGGCGCGACCAAGGCGTGGATCTTGGACGTTTGGGAGAACGCTATCAAGCCCCTATGGCAAGGAATCCAAGAAGGATTCATCCCAGCCATAGAGTCCATAGGAATTATGTGGAATCACATTATAGTCCAAATCAAAGCGGCTTGGGCGGAGCTGACTGAGAGCTTCAGCACTTCAAGCACAGGCATGATTATCGATTGGCAAAAAGTCGGGCGGTACATTGGGATAGTGTTCTCCACTATCATAAAAGTGGGTCTGTTCGCAGTTGAAAGCCTCGTTCGTGCTTTCAAAGTCCTAACCATGCCAATCAAGGCCATACTCCAAACGGTTCACAATATCGCGGCGGCATTCGGCACTATGGCAGGCGGCAACGTGTTGGAAGGATTCAAACGATTAGGCTTGGCCATTTTAGATTTCGTGTTGCTTCCAATAAGAACCATCATCAAGGGAATCATCGAACTGGCAAACCTGACCGGCGCAATCAACTGGCTGCCCAAAGGCGTGGCAGCCGGGATGAAGGACTTCGCAGAGAAGGGAACAACTGACGCATTCTTCCCCAAATTGAAAACAGCAGGGGCAGAATCAAAAGGCAAAGGGAAAGTCAAGCTCAAGTCGGCAGAGGAAAAAGGCAAATATGGGGCTATGGGCACTGACCAAGAGCTGGCGATGGAATATGGGATTGGAACGGGCGCGGACATGGCAGACGCCCAAGCAGCCCAAGCCATCATCGACACCGAAGCATTCAAATCAGCCCAGAGCAAATCGCAGCATGAAGAGTTGAAAGCGGCGATGGACAAAATGGGCAACAAGAAGACTGAAGTTGAGATCAACAACAAGATGTGCGTGAACGGCGAAGACTTGAACATCGCATCGGCCAAGCACAAAGCGACTGTGAAAGAGCGGAGCGGCGGAATGCCACAATGGCAATACGGCCCAATGCACGATCACGGGGTGGAGGTATAAATGGGTATCATCGGCGAATGGGGCAACCTCAACTCATGGTTCCTGTCTAATATGGAATCCATCCCACCTTCCATAGTGCAGGGAAGTTATCCGGCAGAGATCACAGAGACACTAAGCAATAAATTTGCCACGCACCAATCGCTTAGCAGGCAGCACCCAATCATCCACTTCTTGAGCGGCGAATTAGAGACCATCAGTTTTCAAGCCATCATGTACGCCAGAGACGCAGCCGACCCAAGGCTGAAGATGGCCATCAAGAATTTGAAAACGTGGAGGAAAATCGATTCAAAGACAAAACGTCCGTCGGTGCTCAAGTTTTGGATTGGTGACAGCCATCTATCGATGTCCAAGTGCATGATCAAAAGCCTTGGGCCGATAACTTGGCACCACCCGACGACATTTGGGCAGCTTAGGCACATCACTTTAACGATCAACCTAATGAGATACCAGCCGTTCTCATTGGAGCCATCGCCACCGACCGAAACACGTTATCACAGGGCGCGCAACCGTGATTATTATGAAATGCTATGCGAATACGAATACGGCAACCCGTATTTGGGCGACGTAATCAGGAAGCGCCACCCCCAGAAATTGAAGTTGAACCTGGCAGATGTTGTCAAGTTGCCATCGGTTGACGCAATTCGCAAGGACAGAATAGAGCCAAAAAGTTTAATTTTAGCAACGGCATTCGGCAACAGAGACACCCCTCAGCGCGAGGCAAGGTTGGATATGCTTGACAACCGCAACCGAACCCACGTGTCGCACGTAATAGAGGCCAACTGATGCTGAAGATTCCTGTAACGGACACTTCTGCCCCGGTTTGGAATATCGAGATCAACGGCAGCGATATTGGTTCTGAGGCTGGTCGATTCGTTTCACACGTGGAATATGAAAGTGTTGATGGCATGGCCGATATGGCCAAGGTGCGTCTAGTCAACCCTGATAACCTGGTATCGGATTCGAAGTTGTTCCAACCCGGCAATGAGATGACCATTTACGCCGGTTATGCCACGTCAGTTGAGCCTCTTGGAACTGTGAAAATCATTCGCAACGTTCCGAACTATCCCCAAGACGGCGAACCAACGCTCAATGTGGACGGTTACACAATGGACTCGGACATGATGGAGAATGAACCGCCAGAGAGCAAGAAGAAAAAAGGCAAGGGCGGGCGGCGTTTCATGGACATGACTTATTCCGACATCGTGGCGGAACGCATCAAGGATTACGGATTCAAGCCAGACATTGACCCGACTGAGGAAGCAGCGCGAATGTGCATCCAAAAGGCGGGCATGAACGATTACAAGTTTGTAAAAGGCATTGCCAATATCGTTGGGTACATCATGTGGGTGGATAAAGTCCCATCAGCGTTTGGACCGGCGGAGTGGACCTTCCACTTCAAGCACCCGGCAGGGCTCACACAAGATTTCGAGAATGTCTACAAGTACAATTACCACAACGACACAAACCTGTTATCGTTTCGCCCAGAGCTATTGATCAAGGGCGCCAAAACCAAATTAGTGGTGAAGGTCAAAGACCGGGAAAGTGGCGACGTGTTTGATGCTGAAGTTGAAGAGCTGAACGACGCAGCGCCAGATATGAAATCAACGGCGGCCATTGATGAACCAGTGGACGGCGAATACACGACAGCCTCTGATATTGTTTTGGCGTTTGGCGGCTTCACATTCGATGTCATCTCCAACCGGCGATTTTCCACGAAAGCAGAAGTCACCGCGTGGGCCCAACAATGGTATCGGCGAATGCGAGACAACTTTATTTTGAGCCGGGGCAGAGTCATCGGCGACAACACGCTGTTTGCACGCCAAACTCACTCCATTGAAGGCATTGGCACCGCGTATGACGGCCAGTATTACTTCTCCAAGGTAAAACACATCATCAATAGCAACGATGGCTACACATGCCAATTCGGAGCAAGGAAGGTGGTGCCGTGACCGCAACAATAGAGAGATTCGACGCCACCGTCACTAACAACGGCGAAGAGAGAATGGACGGCTACATCAAAGTGTCGTGCGTTGGGTTGTTAGGCGACGAGGACAGCGAAGTGCCCCACTGGGTTCGACCAACTTTTGATTGGGGCTGGTTCTACGTTCCCAACGTGGATGAGATTGTGGAAATCGAAGTCCACACGAGTAGCGATCAGGACGAAATTGAAGGCCAATTTTCCATAGACAACTTGGATATTCAATGGCGTGCGAAACGTGCTTACAACGAGGCCACGCCGATACATGAAGATTTCACAGCAGAAGCCTATGGCAAACGGCGCGGGTTCGCAACTCCAGCCGGTCACATTTTCTTGTTTGACGATTCTGACACGGCACAAGTGTATTTGACTTGTGTGTCGGCTGAGGGAAATAGCACTGTGATGCTTGGCGATGATGGCACTATGAAGTTGAGCATCATGGATGGCAAGCACTCATTCCACCTGAAGGACGGCGAAATCAATATCCAACTGGCAGAAGGCGCGAACCTCACGCTGGCTGATAAGGACGCTGATGCCAATTTCACTCTGGGAGACGGAGCAGTATCAGCCACTATAGCTGAAACGATGAGCGCTTTGTGGGACGCCATGGTGAATACGTTCGCGGCCCATACGCATGTTGACGCCATGGGCGGAACAGGGCCAGTAAATAGCGGCCCAATGGACGCTTGGGATCCACAAATAAATTCGACAAAAATGAAGATACCGGATAACTAATAGACATGGCAATGGTCGCAGCAACATTACAGGCTGGTTTGATGGATATGGCGAACGTTGACAACGAGCTTGAAGCCATCGACAATTTCGTTTCAGCGTGGAGCGATTTCGCCTATGAATCAGACATAGGCGGCGTGCCTGCTACGCCAGGGACCATGGACGCAGCATTGGCGACGATGAAAGGCGCGATGACAGGGATGAATACAGCTGGTTCCACGGCGATACAAGCTGGAATTCAGGCCTTCTGGACAGCTGTGATACCGTTGGCTGTGACCGTTTGGCCACAAGCTCCGCCGAATGTTTTGACCGTATTGGCACCACTCCCTCTGCTGTCCGGCATTGCTGCTTCATTGGATGGAGTCTTTGCTGCGAATACCGCTGGGGAGCTAGACAAAAACGCGGCCACAACGGCAATAGCAGGAGCGATACACCCTTTGCAGCTTGGCGGCATAGCGACCATAACACCGCCGCCACCTGCGCCACCATTCCCGTTGCCGTTGTTATAGGAGAAGAAATGCCCAAGGGATTTTCCATACCAGTGAGAGCAAACGCCAGCGGCGGCATAGCGTTGTCAAAAGGTGACGCCAACGATGCTAAGATCATCCGAATAGCGTTGGCGGACGGGGACAACAACAACGCTTTCCAACAAGGCGTGACGGTGAATCAGACAGTGATTTTCGACTTGAACGACTCCAGTTCAAGAGCGCGCGTTGCCGGAAACATTGAAGACATTTTCGAAAAATTCGAAAAAGACAAACGATTCAAGTTGTTAGAAGACACCATGGACTGGGGCGAAAACGAGGGCGAATTGCTGCTTGAGTTCAAGTATCTGTGTCTGGAGTCGGACGAAGAGAGAACGTTTGCCCATACATTCAGGACAACACGATGACTAGAACAATAACGATGCCGGATTTCGACTTTTCAGGGATGTATTATCCAGAGATATTGGACTCATTGATCCAATACAAAAGGACCAATTGCCCTGAGTTGACAGATGAATCGGATGAAGAACCCAGCATTCAAATCATGCGGGCGTTCGCCTTGGTCGGGCACCTTTGTACGACTTTGACGGACTTGGTGGCTGTCAATAGCACCTTGCCCACGGCGTCACTGGTCGAGGTGGTACGGAACATGCTGCGGTTGATAGATTACGAGATGAGCCCAGCAACGCCAAGCCAGGTTGATTTGGTTTATGAATTATCAAAAGTATTCATAACAGCCGGTGAAGCAATATCGGAAGATGCGCAAACGTCAACAGTAAAAGAGGGAAGTGAAGCAGCCATCCCGTTCGAAGCGTTGACGGCTTTGACCGTTGATCCAACCGATGAATTCAGTTACGTGTTAGGCTTGGAAGGCGGGTCGTATACAGACCACACCACCGAGGCCAACAATCAAATCATCGGACAGACTTTCACCCCCGTGTCGGCAATTGCTCCTGGCGTTGCTGTCTATTTCGGCCACAAGCATATCATGTGGGACGAATTGTCATTTGTATTTGATACGGCGGCGATTTTCGGATCCATTCGTGTGTTGGAGTTTTATGACGGCAATTGGAACAAGGGCAATCCGTCGGCAGTCGTCCTGGATGCTTCCACACTTGAGTTTGACTTGACGAGCGTCCTTGGGGCGTCCAATCGCCAAGGCACTACGATCAGAGTCAGGTTGAACACGTCCACTGCGTATGAGGACGTTGTCAGCACGTGGGACGGTTCAAAAAACGTTGCTACCACGACGCTACTTGGCCAGACTTCGCCATCGGTTGACGCAGCAGACTACACGGTTGGATCTGATTGGAGCGAAATCACTTTGGACGAGGATGCCACCTATGGCCTCACCGCCGATGGTGCCATGACTTTCCCGTTGCCTCAAACGCTAACTCAAAATTGGGTAACAACTTCTGTCGATAGCAAAACGGCATATTGGTTGAGGTTGAGAGTTATCACAGGGTCTGGAGGCGGACCGGTGATTGAATATGTTCGATTGGATGAAGGCAAACAGTACGTTTTAAGGAGCGCCACCCAAGGCAAGACGATCACAGACCCAGTTTTGTCATCTACGGGTGTGGCCGACCAAGAACACGCCCTTGCCCAAGAGAATTTCATTTGGGGAAGCGAGACTGTCACCATTGACGGAGAAGACTGGACCCGTGTTGACAATTTCCTGAATAGCGAAGCAACAGCAAAACACTACATCACGAAGCTGGGCGAAAATGACCGTGGCATAATCAGATTCGGTTCAGGAACGCAAGGCAAGATTCCACAGGCAGGAGCGGGCAATATATCGGTTGCATATAGATATGGAGCTAATGGCAGTGGCAATGTAGGCGCCAACACGGTCACAGTGGATAATACAGGGTTGACACATGTCAGCAAGACATGGAACCCAAGACAAGCTGTCGGTTGGGCAGAAGCCCAAGGCGCATCCGAAGAAAGTCTTGAGCGAGCCAAAGTGGACGCCCCAGCCACCGTTCGCATTAAGGACGTAGCGCTTGGGCCTGATGACGTAGTTGATTTGACTATTGCATTTGAGGATTCGGAAGGGGCCAAGCCGTTCGTTCGCGCTCAAGCGTTTGAAGAGGGGTTGGGGCCGAAAACAATGGAACTTGTAGTCGCAGCAGCAGGAGGCGGGTTGGCGTCCGCTTCGCAACTTTCCGCGTTGGATGAATATTTCAACGGCAACAAGTATGCCTCCCCACCGGTGAAAAAACACTTAGTCGCAAATCAAGAAGTGACAAGCGTCAACTACACGCAGAGGTCCATCGACGTAACAGCCACGGTGTACGGAGACACGACCGAAGCGGCTGTGGAGAATCAGCTGGCTCAATATATTCAACCTGAAGCCTTGGATGATGACGGGGTCACGTACATTTGGGATTTTAACGGCGAAGTGCCGTCATCAAGGATTTCCAACATAATTTTCGGCACAGACTCGTCCATCACAAAAGTCGTATTGGCCTCACCAGCATCAGATGTCAATTTGCTGACACGAGAATTGCCGGTGATTGGGACAATGTCCATCACGGTCGTGTTGCCGTCATAAAGGAGCGCAAATGAGTTTTACAGATTGGTTAGAGAATGAAGTGCTGAACGCAATCCTAGGGGCAACAGCGACTCTGCTTCCAGCCACGGTGGAAATTGGTTTGAGCACCACATCGATTGAAGATGATGGCTCAGGCTACACTGAGCCTGTTGGTGGCAGCTACGCTCGCGTGTCCGTCACCAATGATAACACAAATTGGGCTCCATCAGTCTCTGGTTCCAAAGAGAATGCTGCGGACATTGATTTTCCAGCCGCAACAGGCTCTTGGGGCACAGTTACAGACTGGTTCATTTGCGACGTTGGGCTGTCACAGATTTACATCAAAGGCGTCCTTGATGACGGTTCAGGCGCGCCCTTGCCTCGACCAATTACGAGCGGCGATGAGTTCAAATTTCCGGCTGGAGATTTGAGAATTGAGTTGGACTGATGGCTGTCATTTCTGCAGAAGGTCTGTCGGCAACTGCCGTTTCGTCGTTCGCCAAGCCCAAGATAGTGATTGACGGCAATGGGCTGGCAGGAGTCCAATCAGCCACCAATGCTCATTTGATCAACCCGGTGAAGATTTCAAATGTGGAAGCGTACTCAACCACCAAAGTGCGGATCACGTTCGACAGACCAATGAACAAGAATTCGCAGCTGCTAGACGACTTGAATTACATGCTGACGCCTTCATCAACCAACGCAGCGCCGATATATCACAGCAGCATCGCAGCTGAGTCTATCGTTTCGCCCAGGTACGTGGATGTAGTGCTGGACAGCGAGATGACGCATGGGGAGTCGTATGAGTTAGAAGTAGCCACAGAGGACGGCCCAACAAGCGTGGACGAAAATCCGCTTGACCACACTACGCACGAAGCCACTTTCACTGGTTTAGGGGTGATCCCTGAAATATTGTCTGTGGTGGCGGTGGGGAAAAATAGAGTTGACGTGATTTTCACAGAAGCGATGACCGACAACTCTGAAATCAGAAGCGCTTCCAACTACAGTTTTGATGGTGGCTTGACGGTTCTGGATGTGTTGAATGTATCGTCAGACACGGTCCAATTGGCAACATCAGACCAAACGCCAGGAGAACTATACACGTTGACAGTGGTGCCAACGTAAGGAGTCACGATGAGCGTACCAACAACGAACAGAAACTATCCATTCCCAACGGAACGTTTGAATCCATATTATGATGACTTGTTTGATATGTTCCAGTCAATCGACCAGGACGTCCAAGACGCTTGGGACGCTATTGATTCTGCTGGCGTGGGCGGCTCAGACGGACAACTGCAATACAATGACGCAGCATCAGTAGCAGGCGCAGAAATCTATTACGCAAAAGCAACTGCGAAATTGGGCTTGCGCAACAGTTCTCCGTTCTTTGATTTCGACATCATCAACGATGCGGCAGGCGGTGCCACAGTTGGCGTGAGAACGTATCACGCCGCAGCAAACCCAAGCGCTATGCTTGTCAGATCGAGAGGGACGGCAGCGGCACCAACAGCCGTTCAATCTGGAGACGTTCTTGGGTCGCTTGGATTCCTTGGAGTGCATGGGGCTGGTGCTTATGATTTCCACCAAGGTGTAGCAGTGAACGCTGTAGCCGCAGAGAATTTCCTGTCAGGCGCTGGTGGAGCAGACTTGGCGATTTACAACACCGCAATTGGAGGGACGGTGCCGGGCCTAACGGCAACGTTCACGGCAGCCGGTGATTTAAATATGTATGATGG
>Ga0180434_10001978_pt1 | contig 28291 bp, 24 predicted proteins | sample SS_ome_7_FD_132453 | JGI IMG/M metagenome (GOLD analysis project Ga0180434, IMG submission 132453) | Hypersaline lake sediment archaeal communities from the Salton Sea, California, USA - SS_1_D_2 metaG | ecosystem: Environmental > Aquatic > Non-marine Saline and Alkaline > Hypersaline >... | reverse complement strand
CTCGATGAGTTGCAGCTCGCTCAAGTTGACCTGATCGTCCGCGTTCGTATCGCCCGTCCACAGGACGACAAACCCGTAGCCCGTAGCCACCTGACCGGAAGCGAGCACCGCCCGAGCACTGCGGATCGCATCTTCGAAGCGTTTCTGTAGTTGCAAGGACTTCACCGCCATTCGCCGAACCTCCCGCCGCGAGGAGGTGCCGTAGCTGGCGGCATACAGCATGGAGGCGACGCCCGCGCTGAGCAGTGCGGTAATCATCATTGCTAAGATGAGTTCAACGAGCGTGACGCCTCTTCGGGTCAAGAGATTCTCTCCTGTGTTCATCTTAGGTGCTTTGCGGGATGAATCGTTTCACGGTACAGACCGGGTTGCCGCTGAAGCTGACGGTGACGGTGACCTCGAGTCCTGCGATGGGATTTCCCAAACCGGTCACAGTGATGGAGGTATTCGCACAAGTCACGGAACGATCGAACCGCTGAATGGGCGTGGGGTAACTTGCTCCCGTCGCGTCGATGAGGTTGCCGGCGCTCTCGGTGTATCCGTGAAAGTCGTCCGCATTGTCGAACTTCGTGCGGTGGGATTCGCCCGCTTCGGGTCCAAGGTTCGACGCGCCATCGGGATCGTTGTAGGGCAAGGCCAGGACTTCTTCCATGAGATCTTCAGCCACCATGGCGGCGCGCGTGCGGTTCATCGCCTCCAACGCCTGTGCCTGACCCGAGGTAATGGCCAGGGCGATGGCCGTCACGGCCAACGGCAAAATGGTCATGGCAACGACACACTCAATGAGTGTCAGGCCATAGCGTCGGCGTTGGTGCGTATTCCGACCGATAAACTTCATGCGATAGTCCCCAACCGTAATGGTTCACCGTCGTAGGATTCGGTCCAACGCTCTATCGACTTAAGTTGCTGAATTTATCTTGTAGGGTCGTCGGCTTGCGATGCGGCAGGCCTCGGAGTCTAATGGGCGCCGATTATCGGGTGTAGCCCAGCGTACCAGGTGTTTGGAGCGTTTTTCATGGCTCGCAGCAGCGGCAAGACTGAAAGGAGTCGGCGATGAGATTGAGAACGAGTTCGGCAGTGGTTGCTTTGGGGGTAGTGGCTGTTTGGATGACTGCGACAACGGTGAATCAGGCACAGCCTGCGGCGAGTTCGAATCCTCAATTCGGCACGAAGGTCGGCGTCATCGATCTCGAGTTCGTGTTCGACCAGTTTGAGCAGACCCAGGTCTTGAATCGCAAGATGGAGGCCTATCGTAAGAAGGTTGCACAGGAGGCAGACGTCAAGCAGCAAGCCCTACAGTCCGATCAGGCGGTACTCGATAGCTTCGCGAAGGATAGTTCGGATTACTACAAGCGCAACGAAGAATTCAAGAAGAAGGTTATCGAGTACCGTGTGTGGGAAGGGCTGACACGTGATCGCATTACGGAAAGCTACCGTTGGTGGATCGAGCGGACCTATCAGATGATTACCGACGAAGTGGCGTCTGTGGCCAAGGCGGAAGGTGTTCAGTTAGTGCTCACGAAGGATCGGCTGAAGACCGACGTTCAGGACGTGAAAGAGCTTTTGGCACGTATTATCAACCGAAAAGTCGTGTACGCGGACGCTAGGGTCGATATGACGGAGAAGGTTTTGTCAAGCTTGAATGCCGCCTTCCAAAAGGCGGGTGGGCCGGATACGGTGGAATTCCTGAAGTAAGAACGCTGGTGCGAAGCGAGCACCTAGGACAGGCGGATACCGGCATGAGTAAAACGTATACGTTGGCGGAGATAGCCAAGTGGGTGGATGGCGTGGTTCGTGGCGATGCCAGTGTGCGTATCGGCGGGGTGAACGGCATTGCGGAAGCGGATTCGTCGCAGATCACGTGGCTGGCGGATGAGAAGTATGCCCCCCAGTTGCGGGTGTCCAAGGCTGGGGCCGTGGTGGTCCCAGAGAGTTTCGGCGAGACGGTGATGCCGGCCATCTTGAGTGCGAATCCTACTTTGGCGATGGCGAAGATTCTGGCGAAGTTTGCTTCGCCGGTTCCTCGGCCCGCGCCCGGTATTCATTCGTCGGCTCAAGTGGCATCGACCGCCAAGATCGGTCAGGACGTGGCGATCGGGCCAGGGGTCATCGTCGAGGAGGGGGCCAAGATTGGTGATCGCACGGTTCTCCATGCCCACGTTTTCGTGGGTGCCGAGACGGTGGTGGGCCGGGCGTGTGAGTTGTGGCAGGGTGTGGTGGTTCGGGAGCGGTGTACGCTGGGTGACCGGGTCATCATTCATCCTAATACGACGGTCGGGGCGGACGGTTTCGGGTACGAGTTTGTGGGTGGGCAACACGTCAAAATTCCCCAGATCGGTGTGGTCCAGATCGAGGACGACGTCGAAATCGGAGCCAACTGTGCCATCGACCGGGCGAAATTCGGCGTCACCCGGATTGGGCAAGGAACGAAGATTGATAACCTTGTCCAAATTGCCCATAATGTTCAAATTGGCGCGAGCTGCGTGATCGTTGCACAGTGCGGCATCGCGGGCAGTGCCCGGCTCGGGCAAGGAGTTGTCCTCGGCGGCAAGGTGGGAGTCAAGGATAACGTTGTGTTGCACGACGGTGTTCAGGCGGCAGCGTGTGCCTGTATTTCCAAGGATTTGCCTGCCGGGTCGAGGGTGTTTGGTGTCCCTGCGGTTGACTATCACCAGTTCCTGCGCGAGCGCAGTAAGCTTCGCCGGTTGCCGGCGGTTGTGGAACAGTTCGAAGCTCTGACCAAGCGAGTCGAACAACTTGAAGCTTCAGCAAACGATTCATAGCCCCGTCGAGATATCCGGTCGCGGGTTGTTTACGGGCGAGCAGGTGGTGATGCGTTTTCGCCCAGCACCGGCGGATACCGGTGTGGTGTTTGTGCGCGAAGATCAAAAGCCGTCGATCCGCATTCCAGCCCGCGTGGAGAATGTCGCCAAACGGCTCCGCCGATCTTCGCTTCGTAATGGATCCGTCCAGATCGAGACGATCGAGCATTGCATGTCGGCTCTGGCGGGCCTGGAGATTGACAACGTTTTCGTGGAGTTGAACGGCAGCGAGGTGCCGGCACTGGACGGCAGCTCACAAATGTTTGTGGAAAAGCTCCATGAGGCAGGTATTGAGCCGCTCGATAAGAAGCGGGAGATCTTTCGAATTCCCGAGATGGTTCGCGTTGCAGACGGTTCGTCGTATGTCATGGCGACGCCCGGCGATCCGGATGATGATGCGCTCGAGATCGTCTACGATCTCAACTACGTCTCAGAACAAGCGATCGGTCAGCAGGTTTGTAAGATCCGACTGACGCCCGAGACATTCCAGAACGACGTGGCAGCGGCTCGAACATTTGTGTTGGCCGAAGAGGCGGAGCAGTTTCGTGCCGCGGGTTTGGGAACCCACTTGAGCTATGAGGATATTCTCGTTTTCGGTGAGGATGGGCCGATCGAGAACGTGTTGCGATTTCCAGATGAGTGCGTTCGCCACAAGGTGCTGGATTTGGTCGGGGATTTGTTTCTGTTTGGGCAGTTCCTGGCAGGACACATTTTCGCTCGTCAGTCCGGCCACGCGTTGAATCACGAATTGGTTCGACGGTTGTGCGAACTTCGGGAGGCTGAGGATCTCAAACAGCGGATGGCGGCAGAGCCGGTGTTTGATATTCGGCAAATCCAGCGGATCTTGCCACACCGATACCCCTTTTTAATGGTGGATCGGGTTATCCGGTTGGAGCCCGGCAAGCACGCCATCGGGGTCAAGAACGTGACCGTGAACGAGGATTTTTTCACGGGCCATTATCCAGGCCAGCCGATCATGCCCGGCGTGCTGATTATCGAAAGCATGGCACAACTGGGTGGCTTGTTGTTATCGCGTGAACTGGAGCATACCGGCAAGGTGGCCGTGCTGTTGAGCCTGGATCGTGTGAAGTTTCGTCGGCCGGTTTTGCCGGGCGATCAGTTGATTGTGGAAGCATTTGCTCGCCGTGTGAAGTCACGTACGGGGCATGTGTCATGTACTGCTCGTGTCGGCGACGCGCAGGTCGCCGAGGCGGATATCAAGTTCATGATGGTGGACGCCGACCCGCTTTGATGATGAGTTCGACTATGATTCATGAGTCAGCATACATTGATCCGACGGCCGATTTGGGGCAAAACGTAACAGTGGGGCCTCATGCCTATATTGGATCCCACGTTGTTCTGGGTGACAACTGTGTTGTGCACAACAATGCGACGGTGACAGGCGGGGCGATTTGCGGCAGCGACAATGTTTTTTTTCCGCAGGTGGTCATCGGAGCGGACCCGCAAGATTTGAAGTTCAAAGGCGGCGACACAAAGCTCGTGATCGGACATGACAATGTTTTTCGGGAGATGGTGACGGTTCATCGAGGCACGGAAGTCGCCGGCGGCATTACGGAGATCGGTTCACACAACCGGTTCCTGGTCGGCACGCATGTCGCCCATGACTGCGCTGTCGGCAACGATTGCGTTCTGTCGAATCACGTGCAGCTCGCCGGTCATGTCCGCATTGAAGACAAGGTCACCATGGGAGGCATCATCGGCGTACACCACTTTGCGACGATCGGCACGCTTGCATTCATTGGTGGCCTTACGCGTATCGTCGCGGATGTTCCGCCGTTCATGATTGTCGAAGGGAATCCCTCGCGTGTACGTAGCTTCAATGAAACCGGCATGAAGCGCTGGGGTTTTTTGCCTGAGCAGATTGAAGGTGTTCGCGAAGCTTACCTCAAGCTTTTCAGCCAGCGGGCCGAGCGATCGGGTCTGACGCTGGTGAAGCGTCTTGCGGAACTCGAAGCCCGCACCGATCTTAACGGCGAAGTGCGTTATCTTTTCCAGTCGGTTCGGCGGAGCATGTCCGAAGGTTCCTACGGTCGGCAACTCGAAGCCGATCGCCAGGACACCGATGCGGATCGACAAGCCTACTACAACAAGGGCGTCCACGATCAGGAGGCTGGCGTATGAGCGTGCCGATACCGGTCGCAGTGGTTGGCACGGGACATATGGGCCGGCACCACGTGCGAATTTACCACGAACTAGCGGAAACAGAGCTCGTCGGCGTTGTCGATCAGGACAAGGGCCGGGCTGCCGAAATGGCGGCTAAGTTCAACACGCAGGCTTTCGATTCGATCGAGCCTTTGATCGGTAAGGTGAAGGCCGTCAGCGTAGCGGTCCCGACAGTGGCGCATCTTGAAGTCGCCCGGCCACTCATGGAAGCGGGGATTGCGGTGCTGATTGAAAAGCCATTGGCACCCGATAGCAAGTCGGCGAAGTTATTACACGAGCTGGCCCACAAGAGCAACGTGTTACTCCAGGTAGGGCATACCGAGCGGTTCAATCCTGTCGTTCGCGCGATGACGCGCATGAAGGTGAAACCGAAGTTCGTCGAGACGCATCGTATCAGTCCGTTCACGTTTCGTTCCGCCGATATCGGCGTCGTGATGGATATGATGATTCATGATATCGACATTGTCTTATCGCTGGTCGGATCCCGGCCCAGTGAGGTCGATGCGGTTGGGGTCAAGGTATTGGCCCGGTACGAAGACGTCGCGAATGTGTGGCTCACGTTCGAGGACGGTTGCGTGGCGAACCTGACCGCGTCGCGACTGGCATTGAAGACCGAGCGCAAGATTCGTGTATTCAGTGAGGAAGCCTATCTGTCGCTCGACTATCAAAAGAAGGGCGGTATCGCGATCAAGAAGGATGCAAACTTGGATTTGCTGGACCTGGCCCGCAAACATCGGGCAAGTGACCTGTCACAGTTGGTGGGCGCTGATTTTGGGTCTTTGGTCAAGGTCGAGCCTTTGCAGATTGATGATGTTGAGCCGTTGCGTGCCGAATTGCAGTCCTTTCTTCATGCAGTGAAGACCGGTTCACCTCCAGAGGTCAGTGCTGAAGATGGGGTGGCTGCCGTCGAGTTGGCTGAACGTATCGTTGCTGCGATCAAGGAGCGTCAGTGGGAGCTGTAGGCAAGCGGATAGTCCCACGTGTTTCGATTTCGCTCGGCTGCATTCTACTTCGACTCGATGAACCCGATGAACACAATGTCTACCGATCCGTTTACTATTGGTCTTGTGCAGCACGCCTGTGTCGAAGACCGGGCGGTCAATGTAGAACGAGCGATCGCGGGGATTCGTGAAGCAGCCGGTTGCGGGGCGCAGGTCGTATGCCTGCAGGAACTGTTCAACACGACCTATTTTTGCAAAGTGGAGTCGGCCGACCGCTTCGATTTGGCCGAGCCGATTCCAGGTCCCACCATCGAATCGTTGCAGCGGGTTGCTCAAGAGTTGGCCATCGTATTGATCGTGCCGATTTTTGAACGTCGCGCCGCTGGCGTGTACCACAATTCTGCAGCCGTGTTGGATGCGGATGGTTCGTTGCTCGGCATCTATCGCAAGATGCACATTCCGGACGATCCGCTCTATTATGAGAAATACTATTTCACGCCAGGTGACGCTACTGGTCCGGCCGGCGGGTTCCGTGTGTTCAAGACGCGATACGCGACAATCGGCGTGTTGATTTGCTGGGATCAGTGGTATCCCGAAGCGGCCCGAATGACCAGTTTGCTTGGCGCGGAAGTGCTTTTCTATCCCACCGCGATCGGTTGGCATCCCAAGGAAAAAGCGGAGTTCGGCCAGGCACAGGTCGAAGCGTGGCGGACATCGCAACGTGCGCATGCGATTGCCAACGGCGTGTATGTGGCTGCAGTCAATCGTATTGGGCATGAACTTGAAGCCGGTACCGATGGTATCGAGTTCTTCGGTCATTCTTTTGTGACCGGTCCGTTTGGCCGCGTGATGGCTCAGGCATCAGCGACGCAGCCCGAAGTCCTCGTGGCTACCTGCGATCGCCGGCATGCTGAAGAAGTGCGCCGTCATTGGCCTTTCCTCCGCGACCGCCGCATCGATGCGTACGGTTCGATCACGTCGCGTTTTCTCGATCAGGACAGTAACGCCAGCTCATGAATGTCCCGCATCCGTATGACATGGAATACGTTATGCCGGCCGAGTGGGAGCCTCACGAAGCCACATGGATCGCTTGGCCGCACCATGAGCCTGATTGGCCCGGCAAACTTGAAGCGGTCAAGTGGGTCTATGCGGAGATCGTTCGGCTCCTAGCCCCTCACGAGCGTGTTGAGATTCTCTGTCACAATGCGTCGGTACGTAGCGAAGCACGCGATGATCTGGAGCGTACAGGGATCGATGAAGCACGCTATCGGCTACACGTGGTGCCAACGGATCGCAGCTGGCTTCGCGATTCAGCCCCGACGACGGTTCGGACGAAGGATGGGCAGGTCGCGTTGATGCATTGGCGATTCAACGGTTGGGCCAAGTATGACAACTACCATCATGATGCCGTCGTCCCACAGGTTGTAGAGCAAATCACCGGCTTGAATCGGCAAGAAGCTCGTCGGCCTGACGACGATACCCCGATGGTGCTGGAAGGCGGTGCCATTGATACGGACGGTGCCGGTACGCTACTTGTTACGGAAGAATGCTTACTTTCCGATGTTCAGACGCGCAATCCCGGCATGACGCGAGCTGATTACGAAGCCGCCTTTGCGGAGCACCTTGGGATTCGCAAAACCATTTGGATCGGCGGAGGAATCGTGGGTGACGATACGCACGGTCACATTGACGACGTCGCGAGGTTCGTCGCGCCGGGTACCGTCGTATTGGCTTACGAACCGGACGCGACGGATGCGAACCACGCAGCCTCGGTCGATAACCTACGCCGTTTGCAGACTGCAACCGACGCACAAGGTCATTCATTGCGCGTCGTCAAGCTGCCCATGCCGCGTCCGGTCGTTTTCGATGGAGAACGTCTGCCGGCCAGCTATGCCAACTTCTACATTGGCAATGGTATTGTCCTGGTTCCCACGTTTAACGATCCCAATGACTGCACCGCACTGACGGCCCTAGCAGAGCTGTTTGACGATCGTCAGGTCATCGGCATTCACGCCGTCGATCTCGTATGGGGATTGGGCACGCTTCACTGCCTCACGCAGCAACAAACGGCCGCTCGTTAGATCAAACCCTTGCTTAGCAGATAACTTGGCCGACTTCTGTTGTTCCTCACGACTTCAAGGGCTTGGGCCAGCCTTTTTCGCGGATGCGGCGACCGACCGCACGCAGTGTTTGTATGTCTTCTGGGTAGATCGTGCCATCCGGCAAGGGACCCGTATTCAATAAGAGGTTTGCATCGAGCGAGGCGGCATGGTTGATCTTCTCCATCACCTCGTCAGCAGAGAGATGCCGAGTCTTTTCGACGTATCCCCACCCGTATTCTTGCATCGTATCACACACTTCGCGGGGCTTTTTGGTCTTCTCCGCGAAATTCATGGCCTCATGACGTTTCTCTGAAGCAATAAAGTCTTCCGTTCCGGTAACGCCCCGCTTGTAGCTGATGATCGCCTGCGGTTGAAGTCGATGGATCAAAGCATACAGCTCAGGCAGACGGAACTTGGATTTGTCACCGGAATAAGGAATGACGGCACCATCCAACCATACGCCTGCTACAGGGCCATAGTTCGTCATGAGTTCGTTGATGTGTCCCGTGACGTAATCCAGGTATTTCTGGAAGTCGTATTCTTCGCGTTTGGCATAGAAAGGATCGGGGGGATCATAATGGGGGCGAACCGCCTTGTAGCTCCAATCCCACGGAGCCGGGCCGTGTGGATGCCGCCAATCGAAACCATGCTCATAAAATATGAACAAACCCAGGCCCTTTTTCTCGCAGGCCTTCGCTATTTCAGCCACAAGGTCACGCTTGGCAGGGCTGTTGACACTGTTGAAGTCGGTGTACTTGGTGTCCCACAAACAGAAGCTGTCGCAATGCTTAGCCACAAACGTGACGTATTTCATTTCGGATTGGATCGCCAAATCGGTAATGAAGTCGGCGTCAAAGTTCTTAGCCGTGAACTTGTCCTTCAGCTTGGCGTACTCCGCAATGGGAATCGTCTCTTTGTACTGGACCCATTCGTGTCGTCCCAGAAGTGAATATAATCCGTAATGGATAAAGAGCCCGTACTTTGCATCCGTAAACCATTTAAGGCTGGCTTGTCGTGGATTTTTAGCATACAGGTTTTCGTATCCTTTGAGGAAGGAAGGGACGTGTGGTTCTTTCGCCAGGCTTTTTCGTTCCGAGCATGGGGTGCCATTGGAGACACATCCCGGGATTGTCAAAGATGCGACACCTAGTCCCATCGCTTCCAGAAAATGACGTCTTGTCGGGACAGGTACATTCATGTTGCTTCTCCCTTTCAAGGGGTGGCGATGGAGTTATTCACGGCTTTGAGAAAACGTGCTGAGTATCAAAATTGAGGGCTCACATATGATTGGCACGTATACCCGATCAATCGACTCGACGCAGGCGAATGGCCTTCAGATCGCAAACCTCTTTGCCGGGTTTCGTCACGGCCTTAACATAGAGTTTCGCTCGCCCACTATCCAGGTTGAGCTGTCCTAGTTGTAGATGGCCCCATTCTTTCTCATCGACCGTTCTGCGGGGTGTGCGATCAGGGCTCGGGATCGGCGCTGGATCATGAGGTTGGCGGATAACACCCTCAATCTGTTGATCGTTAACCGCGATGCGGATTTTCGCGCCAACATTTTGGGGCGAACACGTATAGAGAAGGGTCACGTCATATCGGCCTGCTTGTACGACGTCGATGTCCCACTGAACGGTATCGTCGACGCTTTTCCAGCCGGTAAGCCAGTCATGACACCAGCCGGGTTCGATCGTGTAGTGAATCGTTCCTTCTATCGAACATTCATGTGCGGGGAGTTCGACCTCTGGTGCCTCCGCATAACCGACCGGAATGGGTAGAGGCCCCGTGCCGGTTGCCGTCACATCTTTGAACCAAGTTTCGTATGCCTGGCGCAGCTTCTTTGTGATTTCGGGATATTGGTCGGCGATGTTTTTTGTTTCACCGGGGTCGTTGATCATATCGTAAAGTTCCCAATGCTGTCGCGTACAGACCAGGTGGTGCTGTTGGGTGCGAACGGCCCCGAAGGATAATTGCACTTCGCCGCGATGGGACTGATGTGTAAATAACATGCGGTCGGGCCAGCTGGATACGTCCTGCTTAAGAAGAGGGACCAAACTCATGCCATCCAGCGGCAGGGTTTTCGGCATGGGAACACCACATAATTCGATAATCGTGGGGAGTAAATCAATGTGGGCCGTGATGGGTTTAACAGTTATGCCTGGTGTGATATGACCCGGCCAACGAATGAACAGAGGCACCCGTACGCCACCTTCGTAGACGGTGCCTTTGATGCCTCGCATCTTGCCATTGTAACGCTGGCCATTCGGGCCATTGTCGGTCATGAAAAGAACGATCGTGTTTTTGGTGAGCGCTAACTCATCGAGTTTATGCAGTAGCCGCCCGAGGTTGTCGTCGATGTTTTCGACCATGCCGTAAACGGTTGCGTCCTTGTCGTTCAGGTCTCTCTGTTTGTACTTATCAAAATATCGGTCAGGGACTTGAAAGGGTTCGTGCGGTGCGTTGTACGGCACGTAACAGAAAAAGGGTCGGCTCTTGTTGGCTTCGATGAACTGCAGCGCAGCGTCCGTGATCACGTCGGTGATATACCCCTTCGTCGGAACACGTTTGCCGTTATGGATGAGATGGGTATCGAAATAGTTGTTCCAGTTTCCAGCGCAAAAACCGAAAAATTCGTCAAACCCCTGCCCCTTGGGGTCTTGGGGATAGTGTGCACCGTTGTGCCATTTGCCGAAACAGCCGGTGACATAACCCGCTTGCTTCAACCCTTCCGCCAGCGTGACTTCCTCCGCGCGCATCGATTCAAGATTGTGTGTGACCCAAACGGTGCCTGTGCGAAGGTGGTATCGGCCGGTTAAAAGGCTCGCGCGTGTCGGTGCACATACCGGACTGACGTAGAACCGGTCGAAGCGAGCGCCTTGTGACGCTAAGCGATCTTGAACAGGGGTGTCGATGGTGTCATTGCCATGCGATCGGACATCGCCCCAGCCCTGGTCGTCCGTGATGACCAAGAGCACATTCGGGGGTGTTGTTTGCTGTGGCGGCTGTGCGAAAACGGTCGTGGCGGTGAAACCGCATGCGATAAGAACGAAGAACACGGATACTGTTCGGCCCATGATTGTATTCCTGATACACATCGTGAAGCATGTTAGTTATGCGGCGTATTTCGAGGGATTCGGCTAGTTGTCAGGTTGCGTATCAGGCGGATGATAATACAATGCCGGCCCATTCGCAAACGCTGTTTTCTCAATGAAGTTCGTAGTCCAATTGTCGTGGGTGCGATTCATCTCTTGTTGGATGAGGATATCGAGCCGAGTTCGGATGACGTCATGGGCCGGATCGTCGACAAGGTTATGCAACTGATAGGGGTCTTCTTGTAAGTCGTACAGGACCCACGGCTTATCCCTGAAACGTGCGTAGGTATACCGTTTGGTCCGGACACCTCGCCAGGCATCAGGCAGCCCCCACATTCGCCGTGGTTCATAGATCTGCAGGAATACCGCTTCAGGCTCGTCCGTCGTGTCGCCGTCAAGCTGTGCCCGTAAATTGCGCCCATGCATGGTATGGGTGTCCTCGACTTCGCAGTAACTTAGAAGGGTCGGTGCGAGATCGACATGCGAAACTAACAGATCGCGAACCTGTCCCGGTTTGATCGTTTTGGGATAGCGGATAATACCTGGAACGCGAATCGACTCTTCCCAGGGCTTGCATTTGAAGATGGTATTCTGAGAGCCCAACATGTCGCCGTGGTCGGACGTGAAAATGATAATCGTGTTTTCGGTGAGGCCCAACGTGTCCAACGTGTCCATCAGTCGCCCCACCTCTACGTCGATCGCAGTGATGGAAGCGTAGTACTTAGCGATATCTTCGCGTGAGCCGAATTGCGACACGTCGTGCCAGTTGGGTCTGAGTTTGAGCTTTTGGGGGTCGTACAGTTTCTCATACTTACGTGGCGCGCCGTAAGGGTTGTGAGGCGGCCCACAAGCCCACCAAAGAAAGAAGGGGCGATCTTTGTTTTGTTGAATGAACCGAACGGCTTCATCCATCCAAACCGCCGTCTCAAAACGCTTGATCGGAATTCCGTCCGCGGTGTCGCGGTAGTAGAGCGAGTTAAAGTGGAGGTGGTTGCAGACGTTGGCGGCCCAGAAGTGAAATCCCTGACGTCGCGGTCCAGGTGGCACGAAACCGGGCGTCCAGAACCCTCCGTCCAGATGCCATTTGCCGACGAATCCGGTTGCGTATCCTGTGTCGGCAAGTCGTTCAGCCAACGTCGTAACCGATGCGCGCAACCGAAGATCGTTGACGAGCATGCCGTGTTGGTGCGGATAGACACCCGTCACGATGGTCGCACGGGCCGGACAACAAACCGGGTTGTTGGCGATGGTGTTCGGTAAATAGAGGCCGCCGCGTGCCAGCCGATCGAGATTGGGGGTGTGTACTTGATCGTTTCCGGCAATCCCCATCGCCTGGCCCCGCATCTGATCAGGCATCAAGAGGATGACGTTCGGCCGACGATCTGCGGCCATGGCCGTTCGTGTGGCTTGCGTGAGCGTCAAGGCCAGTAGCATCGCAAAGGCGACACTGCTACGAGATAGTAACCGTAGGCTTTTGAGGGGACGGGGTGTGTCTGACGGTTGATTGGATGGTTGTTTCATTTGTAAGAAATCCGAAGCTGGAACCAACAATCGTCGATGAGACGGTTCAAGACGCCGAACCGCATTGTCTCAGCAAAGTGTTCCAAGCTCAAGCCAAGCTGTGAGGAAAAGGGTCCGGGGGATGTAGTTTGTGCTGTTTCGTCAGGTTCCAAAGACCGGAACCGATCCTCGAATTTTGTGTAGCCGTGGCCGCGTCGCCCGTGTCAAGAGTCGAATCAACAAAAAAGGAGAGCATGCTCGCCCGGAAGAGAATTCCGGAACGCTACTCTCCTGTGCCGCACTTTTCCGGCTTGGCATCACCGACGCAGAACCTCTCCGTACATCTTTCTGCATCGAAGATCCGACGCCGGCAAGGAGGCGACGGTCCCTTTCCCCTGTCACGTATCGTTAACGCCCCACTGGGCGGAACTTACTGAAATGATCGCCCCATTAACCGCGTATTGTGGTTACGAGAGCAATTTTCCAAGGTGCAGATTCTCGTTACATATATACCTATTATACCACATGTTTATGTCGGCGGCTTTGCCTTTGACGGATTACTGCTTGTTGTTTTCGGTACGATAGCCGTTTATGAATGGGGTGTTTGCCTCGTTACGATTGTGGTCAGGCTGGAATGACGCCCCCCACTTACTGATATTCTCACAGAGTGTACGTTTGCCGCAACGTGTTTTCTGAGTAAATGTTAGGTCGTTTTGCGTTTGCGGGTGATTCGGCGCCCGACGCTTTCCAAGCCCCACTGATCCGATTGGCCATGCTGTGCCACATAGCCGCACCACAGTTCGAACCAGTAGGCCAAAAATTGAAATGGATGCCAGTGGACGTAGTGCTTCTTCATCGCTCCAGGTGTCCATTGGTGTTTGGGGTACTTCTCGCTCAGAAAACGCATCATCTCCGTGTCCACTGCTAAGCGGTCGTATCGGCCCAAAAGCATGCATAAATGGCTGGCTGCGTAGTCGCCAATCCCGTGAAGGCGGCGTAACATTCGGAACAACTCATCGCTGGTGCCCTCGAATTGCTCCATCGCGTCAAGATCCAACGTTCCATCGGCGACCTGACGAGCAAGGCGGTGGATAAACGGTGCTCGGTAACCGACGCGGGCCTTTTGCTTGAGCTGCGTCGGAGAAACTCGCGCCAGTCGCTGTGGCGTAGGGAAGCCACGTCGGCGGCGCAATCCCGCGGACCTAGGCTTGCCGGGTCGGCGTAACGACATCTCCACATGAACGGGCACACCCCAGTGATTGACGAGGTTCTCGACCATGGTGACGGTTTGTCGCCACGTCACATTGCAGGTACAGACGACCTTGACCATGTCCTCGAAGAGGCAGGAGCTCCGCAGGAGTCGCCCAAATCGAAGTTGTGCTGCTTGGCGATGAGACGGCGATTGACGACACAGTTTGTGAAAAGGGGCCAAGTTCTCGTTGAGCCGTAGCATTCGGGTTACCGCCAAACGCACGAGCCGTCGCTGATCGGGCGTAAGCCCGTCCGCAACCGTTAACGTAATGTTGCCCGATTGGGTTTCAGTGATCGCGATTTCAGCAGCAACCTCATCGTCGAGCGTCACAACGGTATTGAGGGTTTGGCGGGTCGGCTCCCATCGATTCGGCCCCAACATAAAGAATCCGTGTGAGCAGAGAGCACTGCGGAAATCAAAGTCCGGTGGTGGCGCAAGTCTCAATTTCACATCCCGTACGTTATCATGAGGGGCCAAGCGTCAGCAACACGCAGATGGCTTTCGGGTCACTTGGAATCCAACGTTGACAGCGTAGCCATCTTGCCGACGCACGTATGTGGTATGCGTGAAGGAGAGGCAGCCGTGGCCAACGATCGACCGTTAGGCGTAGCGATTTTAGGCTTTGGATTCATCGGAAAAGTACATGCGTATGGACATGTGAATCTGCCGCTGTTTTACGATCCGCCACCGGTCCGCACGCGTCTTGTAGGCGTAGCCACCAGCAGCCCAGCGACCGCATCCAAAGCCCAAGCTGCATTGGGTTTCGAGATGGCCACCACAGATCAGCTCGCACTGATCGATCGTGACGACGTGGACATCGTACACATCTGCACCCCCAACCACCTCCACCGCGAAGCCATCTTGCGAGCGATGCGGGCGAACAAGCACATCTACTGTGATAAGCCGTTGACGGCCACCGTGGCCGAAGCCGACCAGATTGCCTCCGCGCTCCCGGACTACAAGGGCACAAGCCAGATGACGCTGCAATGTCGATTCTGGCCGGCGGTCCTGCGCGCCAAACAGCTCGTCGAGGAGGGACGTCTGGGTGCGATTACGCATTTTCGAGGGGCATTTCTACATGCCGGCAATGTGGACCGATCTCGGCCACTCAACTGGAAGGCGGACGTTCAGCAGGGTGGCGGTGTCCTCAATGACCTGGGCTCGCACATCATTGATCTTCTGCAGTATTTGCTGGGGCCTTTGGAGCCGATTCATGCGATTCGCCGGGTGTGGGCAAAGGACCGTTCGGACGCCAAGCACCCGTCGTGCAAGATTGCTGACGTTGCGGAGGATTTCGTCATGGTGACGATGCGGACCCAGGAGGGAGCACCTGGCGTCGTCGAAGCCAGCAAAATCGCAACCGGCAGCGAGGACGAAATGCGGTTTGAAATCCACGGCGAGCGGGGAGCGCTGCGATTCAATCAGATGGATCCCAACTGGTTGGATTTCTGTGACCTTGCTGATCGTGATGTGCCCTTGGGGGGCGACCGGGGCTGGAAGCGAATTGCCGCCGTATCACGCTACGAACCCCCAGCCGGCTTTCCCAGCCCCAAAGCCTCCATCGGTTGGATGCGTTGTCACATGCACTGTCTCTACAACTTCCTGGATGCCGTGGCCAAGGGCCAACCGGGTGACCCAAACTTGACCGTCGGCATCGAATTGCAGCGGCTACTGGGACGGATTAAGACACTACTTGTTGGCGTTGACTGACCGATCAGTCATGTGGATGAGATGATCGACCATCGATGAGATGCTGATATCGAGACTTCTTTGCGTTTTGCGCGTATCTTGTCGGCCGACAAAACGCTTGGGTTGCAGACCGCAAAAAAGTGGTCTGCTTTGTAGGGGTTTATATGGATCGACGAACGTTTGTAAAGTCGGCGGTGGCGTGCAGTTTGGGCGCGGGTTCCTGTCGGTTGTTCGGACAGTCGTCCCAGGAAGTGTTGCGCGGGAAGGTGGTTTCGGAGGGACGACCCTTGGTGGGGGTTCGTTGCTCGGACGGCAAGCATGTCGTACTGACGGGAGACGACGGACGATTCGCCATCCGCTCGACCGGTCATGGCGGAACGTTCGTGTTTGTCGTTGTTCCGCAGGGTTACTGGACGGATCGCTTTTACGTTCGGACAGCAGAGGCATTGGCCACGGAGGTCGTTTTCGATTTGAAGCCGACAGGTCCGGCTGAACGATACACTGCAGTCTATATGCCGGATATTCATCTTGGCGAGGGTAACAAGACGCTATCTTACGAGCGTTTCGGCAATACTATTCGCGAGATCAACGCGTTGCGCCATCCTCCGGCTTTCGTTTTGGCCGGCGGCGACATAGGTTTACAGCAAAAACAGGCTAAGCCTTATCTTGACATTATGGCGACGCTCAAAGTACCCGTTCGTCATGCGATCGGGGATCGGGATTTGTTTGTGCGCGAGATCGATCCCCGCAAGCGTTTCAACGATCAATGGGGTCCCAGTTATTACTCGTTTGATTATGGGCACGTGCATTATGTCGTTTTGGACGGATGCCGAGCCGATCCCAGCGGCCAGGGTTTCAAGGGGGTTGTGGGACAGGTGAGCCCAACCGAGTTGGAATGGCTGGAGCATGACCTCGAGCGGGTTCCCAAAGGAATGCCGACGATCGTCACCACGCACATTCCGCTGATGAGTACCTATCCCCAGCGACGTGGAACGCATGCCAAGCGCTCGCCATGGTGGGTCATTCAGAATGCCAGGGAGGTGATTCAGCTCTTGTCTCAGTTTGATGTGCCGTTGGTGCTGCAGGGACACCTCCACGAAAACGAGCGGATCTTCGATCAATCCATCGAGTTCGCCGGCACCGTCGCGGTGTGCGGAAGTCGCTGGCAAGCACCGGCCGGCATCGAGCGGGGAGCGAGTGGTGAACCGAGAGGTTACCGCCTGGTTGAGGTGAATGGCACACGCATTACGCACCGTTATGTTTCGTCGGCTGAATCACGGGCACAACAGGCAGGTGAATTCGTTGGTCTTGCCGGTGATCGCGTCTTGGACGTGAACGGCTTGGTCGTGAACTTCTTCGATGCCAGCGATCAAGCGAAGATCTTCGGTCGGATGGACGGCGGACAATCTATTCCCTGGTTGCCGGCCCGGGTGCCGGGGCCGGACTCAGACGTGATGGCGGCACACCATTGGCGATGTCCTCCGCATCTGATGTCGCCGGGGAAGCACAAGGTTGAGGTCCGTTGCGTGGATCGAGGTCAGCCGGATATCGTCCTGAGTCAAACGGTGCAGATAGGAAACGACTGAAGCGTACTCGGACGCTCAGTCGTGTAGCGTGAAAATCAATACGAAGCCGAGGTGGGCCAACGCTACGTGATCGCGCAATTATTAGCGAAATACACGGAACCTTTGTGCAACCAAGGACGTCTAAGTATCCGACTGAACGTTTTGGGGGTTTCGCGGATCGTGGTAGCGTCTTACAAAGGAGATGGTACGCATGTGGCAGATAAGGTCTCTCTCACCGAATCGGATGAAGATGTCATTGGCTTTATGCGCGGTGAGCTTGTGGAGCGTCGGCACCCTTGCTGTGGCTCAACCGCCCACCGACAGCGCGACGATGTTGACGATTTACAGCACGACGGAGCCCGGAGCTGTCCCGCCGGAGCTCTATCGGCCAGGTTCCCCCAGCAGTGGGTATAGCCCGCGATTTCGGGGTCAAATCCCCGGCTACGCCGTCGTCAAGCAAGAACGTGAGATCGACCTTGCCGCGGGCCGGAGTACGATACGGTTCTCGGAGGTTCCCGCTCGCATCGATCCGACCACGGTGGCTTTCGCTTCGTTGACGGATCCCGCCGGCACACACGTTTTGGAACAGAATTACCAGTTCGATCTGGTCAGTACCGACAAGCTCATGGAGCGGTACCTGGATCGTGAGATCACCGTACTTCAGGTGCGTGGGAATGAGACGACATCTGTTCGGGGGACGTTGTTGAGTACCGCCGGCGGCTTGGTTCTCAGACTCGCGGATGACCAAGTGCAGGTCATCAAAAGCTACTCCGACGTATTGTTCCCGAAATTGCCCGGGGGCTTGATTACCAAGCCGACCCTGTTGTGGGACATCATGGCCCAGAAAGCCGGCCCGCACCGCACGCGCGTCACCTATCAGACCGACGGTATGACATGGTGGGCGGATTACAACATCACGTTTGCCGAAGGCGCCAACGCCAACCGCGGTCTCCTGGACGTCAGCGCGTGGGTGAGCATCATCAACCAGTCCGGTGCAGGTTACCCAGAAGCGAAACTCAAACTGATCGCCGGCGAGGTCCATCGGGCTCCACGTCCCGAACAGCGTTACCTGGCCAAGGCGGCCCGAGCTATGGTGGACATGGAGGCCGGCGCGGCAGGTTTCGAGGAGAAAGCGTTTTTCGAGTACCACCTGTACACCCTGGGGCGGCCGACGACGTTGCCGGACAACTCCACCAAACAGATCGAGCTGTTTCCTACCGCCCGAAGCGTGGCATGCGATAAGGTGCTCGTCTACTACGGGCTTCAGCGAGGATATCGAGGCGTTTTTCCGAGTCCTGTCACCGACCGTAATCTCGGGACGCAATCCAACAAGAAGGTCGATATTTACCTGCGGTTCAACAACGCCAAGGACAAAGGCATGGGGATGCCGTTGCCCGCTGGGAGAATCCGTGTCAGCAAAGTGGATCCCGCCGACGGCACACTTGAATTTATCGGAGAGGACACGATCGATCATACGCCCAAAGACGAGGAAGTCTTGATTAAGCTCGGCAGTGCGTTTGATGTCGTCGGCGAGCGCAAGCAGATCGATTTCAATGTCGATACCCGGCGCGACTGGATGGATGAGACCATCGAGATCAAGCTCCGCAACCACAAGGAGCAGGCGGTTGACGTGATTGTCAAAGAGAACCTTTATCGCTGGGTGAATTGGCAAATCACAGCCAAGAGCCACGAGTACAAGAAAATCGACGCAAGAACCGTCCATTTCCCGGTCAATGTGCCCGCCGACGGGGAAGTGACGATTCGGTATACGGTTCACTATAACTGGTAACGTGCGTTTCCAAGCCCGAGCGGCGCGGTCAAGGTGGGAATGAAGCGTAGACTCCACTGCCGTCGCTCGGGCATCTTTTTTCGTCCGATAATAAGACGAAAAGCTCCTCTCGTTTCTATCTCGATTACCAAAGCAAGCTGACCGATAACCCTAAGGCGGGTCGCCTTTTTATGCCCGCAACCCAAGCGTTCAGCCGTCGGAAACATGCTCGCAAAATGCACGCATCTTCCGCCGTAAGAACCTAATGGACAGCGGATTCCACGCACAGGGTAGATGGTGCCCTTCATAGAAGCGGCCAGAGTTGTACTCGAGCGACACGATGAGGGCGATGGACGACAAACAGCATCAAGTAACCCACGCAGAGGTGGACGGTTCAGCCGGCGGTTGCGACGCGGACGAACTTTGCGAAGCCATCCCAAGCCAAGCAACCCGACGCGGCTTCCTTGCGGGTTCTGCCAAAAAACTGGGTTACGCTGCGCCGATTGTTCTCCTGTTTCGCCCGAAGCAAGCCTGTGCGTCCGGTGGAAGCGAGATTGCTAGTTAGTCCGAGGACGATTTACGTTCTTTCATTCTTGAACGTTGTTTTGAGCGTGCAACATGGCGCTTGCTGAAACCTCAATCGCCGAGCCCAGTCTTGTTTGCAATGATGCGCCTACACGTGCGAGTGCGCCCATGATGCCTCGTCGGCGTGGCAGTGTTTGTTGCCACGAGCTCGATGGTGAGGCCGTCCTTTACGACCTCGCCCATCACGCGATGCACTATCTGAACTCAACCGCCCTGGTGGTTTACAACCTTTGCGATGGTGGGAGAACGATCGCGAACATAGGTGTTGTGATGGCGGTGCTTCATGATCTTGATTTTCAGGATCCCGAGGTGCGTGCCCAGGTACTCGCCGACGTGCGTCAGACGGTTGCAGGCTTGGTTGAGAACGGATTGGTCGAAGTGCATCACGAAGGCCGCGTAGTATGACGCAACTGACGATCCCAACAAGTCTGGATGGATTGCATTCATCGAAAGCGGCAACGCGCGTGGAAGTTTCTTCGCGCGTTGAACAGGTTCGACACTACAGAATTGGCACGGTGGCGGTGAGCTTGCAGTCGGATTTGCCCCGCGTGCAACAGGATTTTCACGCGACCTATCGCCCGTATAGACTCGAGCGCGCGCCGTCGGACACGTTTCATATTGACGTGCTGACCAAGCGATCGTGGCGAACGGGGCGACGGTATTTCCACATTCTGGGCAACGGGGAAGAACTGTTCGTGACGCGGCGACCTGATGCCGTGTTGCCTCACGTGGAATGGGCGTTGAACGGCCTCGTCGCTCGCTATTTGCCGGGATATCTTCAGATTCACGCTGCCGTCATGTGCTACAACGGCGTTGGCGTGGTGTTTCCCGGCTCCCCCGGCCAAGGCAAATCGACGCTGGCGGCAGGTTTGCTCGCACGCGGCTGGGCCTATCTATCGGATGAGTTCGCCCTCATCGATCCGCAAACGCAGCTTTTAACGCCCTACCCGAAAGCGCTTTGCATCAAGGAGGGTTCCTTTGGGGTCGTGCGCGACATGGGGCTCCCGATCGACCTGTCTCGCGTTCATTACAAGGGCGCCAAGGGGCGTGTGGTGATGTTGGATCCGCTGGCGGTTCGCCACGATGCGATATCCGAGCCGTGTCGAATAGGGGCAGTCGTTTTCCCCCAATATGGTCAGGGTAAGTCTGCGGTGATGGAGCCGATATCGCGAGCCCAGGCTGTTTTTGAGTTGGTTCGTGTCTCCTTCAACTTCGCCAAGTTTCGCCAACGGGGTTTCGATCTACTCGTGGATGTGGTTCGGCAAGCGCGGTGCTTCCAGCTACGTACGGATGACCTGACAAAAACGGGCGAGCTGCTCGAGTCCTACCTGAAGAACCCATCGACGGAGGAGGCGAAGTGAGTAGGGCTTTGCGTCACAAAGATGCGGCACTGACTCATGATGCGGACCGGCTGATGTGTTTGTTGGCTGGCTGCTTGTCGGACGATCCCGATTCCGCCATTCGTGAGATCGAAACAGACGGCTTGTGGGAATACATTGCCTCATTAGCCTGTAACGCGCGACTTGGTGGCCTGTTGATCCATACCCTGCGCGCGAGAAATATGGACATACCCGACTCAGCCGTTCTGCAAATGGAGGCTTACCGCGAATACCTCGTTGCCGCCAACGATTACAACACGTCCCGCGTCGAAGAGATACTCCGCCAACTTAGCGCAGCCGGTGTGCCGTTCATGCTTCTCAAAGGGGCCGCCATGAACGCCACCGTTTACGAGCCGGGTTGCCGAGGCATGGTTGATATCGACGTGCTGATTCAGCCCTGCGATGTCGAACGCGTGGATCACTTACTCCAAGAAGGGGGCTGCACACACGGCAAGGATCTCGTTCAGGACGATTTCTATCCGCGGTTCTACTACGAACGTGAGTACTTCACACCCCATACGCCTGCGGTGAAAATTGATTTGCATGTCCGTCCATTTCGTCCCTTGCGATACGCTCAGACGGTTCCCGATGGCGCTTTGTGGGATGAACCGGTTGAGGTATCGTTCGGCCAGGTTCGTGCAAAAATTCCCAGTCCCGAGAATATGCTCATTCATCTTTGTGGCCATGCCGCTTGTCATGGCTTGGGCGAGTTGCGATGGCTTTACGACATCAAGCAGTGGTTCGATTACCATGGCTCACGCATGGATCCGCAACGTGTTGCCGACAAGTGTCGGGCTTGGAGTCTATCGCTACCCGTTCGAGAAGCACTCATCCGAACGCAAAAAGTCTTTCATGACACAAATCCGATTTGTGACGAGTTGATAACAAAGCTTGCGCATTCCGGCAACTTGCGGGATTGGTTGGTGTTTCAGCAGGCGCCGCACGATGACGAACGCCGTTTTCTGGCGTTAGTCGTGAATCTGTTATGTACGCCCGGCATACATTATCGGCTAGGCTACCTCAAGGCCGTCCTTGTGCCCGCCCGGGCACATATGGGTCAGCTTTACAGGCGACGCCATACCGGTTGGCTTGCCGTTGCACACCTCGTGCGCGTTTGGCGAAGCCTTACCCGCCCGTTGACACCCACACCCGCCACCTCGTGATGGATCGCCACACGTTACATATGTCATACAGGATAAGCGGATAAACGGGTACCCGAGACGATTTGGCGGGAATTGCCTCCAATCGGTGTCCCGAATGGCATGCTACCGCATTTTGGGATTGGCCGATGGTCGGCGGCCCGAAGATGGGTTTCGACGGTTTCTGGGTTGGTCCATCAATACCGTGGTTCGTTCCAAGTCGGCGGGACACAGGACACGGGACAACAAGCGTTTGGCCTCGCCAATACCTGTTCGTCGGGTCAAGTGAGTCACGACCACATGCGGACTCATGATCCGCTCATAAATCGCCGGCAGATCGTCGAGATGGGTGTGTTGGCCCTTCCTGGCGCGTTCGATGTGTTCCGCCTCGAAAAATGTGCACTCGATTATTGCAATTTCCGCTTTATGCACATGTTCGTGATCCAAATGGCTGCCGACGGCGGAATCGCCACAGTAGGCCACTTTGGGAATTTCGAGACGATACTCAACGGACTCGCCGGCTTTCTTCAGGGCGACGATTTGCTGGCCCGAGTAGTCAGCGTATTCAGGCTTGAGCTTTTTGCGGACTTCAATGAGGGAGTAGCCAAGGGCGGGACCTGCGTGCCGAACCCGAAAGGGTCGAGCCACGAGATCGCGGCGGATGAAGAAGTCCTCATCTTCATCGACGCCGATAATCCGGGCCGGCGACAAGTGTCCCTCAATCCGTGCCCAGACCCGCATTAGGTCCTCGATGGCCGCGACGAGGTTGTGGTGACACAGAACGCATCCCGGTGCGATGTCCTGGAAATTACGCTGCGAGAAGTAGTACGCCAACCCCGCAGCGTGGTCCATATGCCCATGCGTCAAGCACACATGATCGATGCTGACGAGTTCGCGGGGAGCCCGTCCCACGTCAAATGCCACATTCATCTCGGGGACGATGACAACCGTTTCCTCACCGGCCATGCTGAAGCCCTGCAGCCGGACTGTACCAATCTGCTTTTCGACGAGTCTTGAGGCCATTCCGCTACTATCGCCGCAAACGGCGGTTTTGCCAAGACCTCTTCCAGTGTCGGAAATAGGATTTTGGTTGCACAGACTATATCTGGTGGCCTGTTTTGGGGTATACTCCAGATGTACGGTTCGGCCTGTACTTTCCGTGCCGGGCTCGGATGTCGCCGTCCGGAATGGCTCCAGGCGGGCAAGTCATGAGACGGGATGAGCGCTGTCGAGCGATCGTCCTATAAGATACCCAGAAACCATGCGTTGCCCTTACTGTAAAGAAATCAACCAGGACAAGGTACTGGATTCGCGTCTCAGTGAGAGCGGGAACGTGATCCGGCGCCGGCGCGTTTGTCTGGCGTGTGAAAAACGCTACACAACAAAAGAACGTGTCGAAAATGATGTGAAGCTGACGATCGTCAAACGCGACGGTGCCCGCGTGCCTTACGACCGCAGCAAGGTGGTTGCCGGCTTGCAGCGTGCTTGTTACAAGCGTGCGGTTCGCGAAGATACGCTGACCCAGTTGGTCGACGAGGTCGAGGATGCGATTTTCAAGCAGAACGACCGTGAGGTGAGCAGCCAGGCCATTGGTCAGCTCGTAGGTGAGCGACTGCGCCATGTGGATCAGATTGCTTACGTCCGTTTTGCCAGTGTTTATCGCAGTTTCAAGGATCTTGGCGAACTGATCGCGGAAGCCCGGGATGTCATCGACCGGAGTAACGCGCATTCCCCCGGCCAGCAAGATCTCTTTGACTGATCGAACCCCTACGCATTCAACGCAAGTCGAGGACACGCACTTGGCGGCGTGTGATTTATCCATTACAGTCACGCCCGGTGTTCCGCTCATTATGGAATCGAAAGCTTTATGAAATCGATAGCAACACAACTCGAGTCGTTGTTCAAGGATGCGCTTGTGTGCGTGATGGGCAACGAAGGACGAACCGTCGATCCGCTGATTCGCGTTGCCGGTGAGAAGAAGTTCGGCGACTACCAATCCAATGTGGCCATGAGTTTGGCCAAGCAGCTCAAGCAAAAACCCCGAGAGGTGGCTCAGCAAATCGTCGACGCATTGGGTCCGGTTTCGGCGGAGATGTGTGAGCCGATGGAGATCGCCGGTCCAGGTTTCATCAACATTCGACTGAAGATCGATTGGCTTGCCGCCCGTTTGAACGATATCCCCTTGCCCGGCGGTGACGATCGGCTCGGTATCGATCCGGTCGCGAAAGCTCAGAACGTTGTGGTGGATTATTCCGGGCCCAATATTGCCAAACAGATGCACGTAGGACATCTTCGCAGCACGATTATCGGCGACGCGATCGCCCGGGTCTTGGAGTTCGAAGGTCATCATGCGATTCGGCAAAATCACCTGGGCGACTGGGGCACACAGTTTGGCATGCTGTGTGCGCATCTCAAGGAGAAGATGCCGGACGCGATCCAGCAAGGCGGTGAGGTTCATCTCGCGGATCTCGAAGCGTTCTACAAAGAAGCCAACGTGCGTGACAAGGAGGATCAAGCATTCCAAGAACGTGCTCGTGCGGAGGTGGTGGCGCTGCATCGGCATGAACCCGAAACGATTCGCGCGTGGCAATACATCGTCAACGAATCGCGCAATCACTACATGCCCATCTATCAGCGTCTTGGCGTGAGTCTCACGCAAGAGCACGAGCGCGGCGAAAGCTTTTATGCCGACCAGCTTGGGACCACCGTCGAGGGGCTCAAAGCGCAATTTGGCGTGGACCGGACCGATACCGTGGCGGCAGATGCCAACGGAGCGTCGATGCGGGTCGAGGAATCGGACGGGGCCTTGTGCGTTTTTCATCACACCGCGCAAGGCGAGCCGATGTTCAAGAACCGCCAAGGTGATCCACTGCCCATGATTATCCGCAAATCGGACGGCGCGTTTCTCTACGCTACCACCGATTTGACGGCCATGAAGTACCGTATCGAAGAGTTGCTCGCGGACCGTGTCATCTACGTGACAGATGCGCGGCAAGAGCAGCACTTCGAGATGGTCTTTGCGACCGTTCAGATCGCGGGCTGGACGCGAGGCCGAGCGGGATCGCCCGATGTTCGGTTGGATCATGTGACGTTCGGCTCCATCCTCGGCGAAGACCGTCGCCCCTTGAAGACGCGTAGCGGGGAGAACGTCAAACTGGCGGATCTGTTGGATGAGGCGGTTGCCCGTGCTGAGGGTCTTGTTCGCGCAAACGAGGAGGATCCCGATAAGTCCCGCGGTTTCAGCGAAGCGCAAATCAAGGATATCGCTGAGGCCGTCGGTGTCGGTGCCGTCAAATATGCTGACCTGTCACAGAATCGGCAAAGCGACTATCTCTTTAGTTGGGATAAGATGCTGGCGATGGAAGGCAATACCGGCCCATACCTCATGTACGCTTATGCGCGGATTCGCTCGATCTATCGCAAAGTAGCTCAAACCGCGGTTTCGCCGAAGGCAGGCCAGATCGTCCTTGGTGATCCGACGGAGCGTGCGCTGGCCCGACAGATTCTGCGACTGGCAGAGACCTTGGAAGGTGTTGTTGCCGGTTTGAAAATCAACTTGCTGACCGACTACCTGTACGAGTTGGCGGTCCGATTTATGAAGTTTTACGAGACCTGCCCGGTTCTTCGCGCGGAAACGGATACGGCGCGGGTGTCCCGCCTTGCGCTTTGCGACTTGACGGCCCGCACGTTGCGTCTCGGGCTGGGACTGTTGGGTATCCGCGTGCTCGAGCAGATGTAACGTGTCTCCTGCACTGGCGGTCGTAAGATTTTCACGACGCCGTTTGGCTCCGTCCGAATAACCGCAAAAAGCAATTCATTCGTATTCTTTCCGGCGGAAGTCGATGACCGTCCGTTGGCGTTGCTTTCTGATTCCCTCCCCAACGCATGCCTGTTTGAATGATTATCACTCCTTCGCGATTATGTCCGATCGCTGTTTGCTCTTGCTCAAGCTGAATCGTACGTTCCAGAAGGTCGGGGGTCTTGACTTCGTTGATTGGGGACAACTGCGACATGCTACGACGGCTGATCCGCGCCACGTTCGACAACCGCCTTCGACACGACGATCGCTCATGCGCCGATGGAGGTGATCGTAACGGCGTACAGAAGCCACCCATTCTGCGAAGACGGACGATCAACGCTATTGCGTTGTTGGCTATTGCCGTCATCCTTTATGGCACGCTATTGCCTTTTCAGATTGACCCTGCCCGAACGTTGACGTGGAAGCTCGGTTTCCATCGGCCCATGTCGGGCGATTTTGTGGCTAACATCACGCTTTACGTTCCCGTCGGCGCGTTTTTGTGCTTGTTGTTTCGTCGGCGCGGCTCCTCGTCCCTGTCCGTGGGTTTATTAAGTGTGCTGGTTGCCGGGACGCTTGCGTATTTGACCGAGGTCGCCCAGACGGTTCTGGTCGCGCGGGTGGCGAGCTGGACCGATACGTTCTGCAACTTCCTGGGGGCCTCGATTGGGGTTGTCCTTGCGCCGTTGTTTCAGCGGATTTTGCGCAATCTTCACACGTGGTTGTATGTGGCCTTACGTACTCAGCCTTTTGCTGCAGCGGCGGCGGCAGCCACGTTGTGTATTTGGACTTACGGCCTCGCGCCGTTTGATATTCGTCCGACCCCTCAACACATGACACGCGCCATCCAATCGTTGTATGAAGCGGAGACGATTTTGCCGTTTGGTACCGGCAGCGGCGGGGATACGTTGATGTCTCCGAGGCAGGCTGTCGAGAAGGTGGCGGCTTGTACTTCTTACAGTCTCCTGGCTTTTTTGGCCGTTTTTGCTGCGCGTGAAGCGGGACGTAGCGTGATTGCCTCTGGCTGGCATGGGCTTGGTCGGGCGATTGCGATGGTGTCGGCGATCGAGCTGATGCAGTTATTCACCATTTCCCATGTGACGGATCCAGCTGATCTGACGGGTGGGTGGATTTGCGCTGGACTCGGCGCGATGGCGGCGTGGTTTGCACTTCAGTGGTCTCCGGCGTTGCATCGGCGACCGCGGTTTGTTCTCCAGTGCGTCGTGGCAATGATGGTGGCTGGCGTGCTTGTGTGGAAGTCGCTCGCGCTTCTCGTGATGGATGTCGGTCACGAATTGACCTGTGGTTCCTGGCTTCCCCTGATGAGCAGTTTTCATCGGCCTTGGAACAGTGTGCTCGGTGATTACACGACGGGTTTCCTTCAGTATGCGATTGTCGGCGGCGTCCTGGCGGTATTGTGGCGATCGAGTCATCGGCGTCCTCCGGTTTTAGTGGTTACGGGAGGTGTGCTGGTGGTCGCCTTCCTCACCATGGCCTATACCACAGCCATCTATCGGCCTATCGATACGGGACAGGGCGTGGTTGCCTTGTTGGCGGGGTTGACGGTGATTGGCCTTGACCGCGCTTTGTGGGAGAAGCACACCGTCGCATCGTCCGTGCCTCCGCCGTGACCGCATGTTTCCTTGGTCATGGGCTCCGTCTGTTTCACCGGTCTGGCCCTCCGTGTGTCTTATCCGTTCATCCTCGCGTTCTGTCTTTTCAAGATAGCCGGAAATTCTCGGCTCATCGGCAAATGTTAATGTTATTGAAGACGTTTGCGGTCTCGAGGAACCAGCGGAAGTTCTCTGGGTTCATTTGCGTTCCGGTGTGCGCGAGACTGGGTTCGTTTGGGAGGTTCCGTTTCATGTCGGGAGACGGGTGTTCGCGTGCAAATCCGTGCCTGCAGTCCAGGAACGCGGTTTTTCAGGGGGCTGCGGAACACCTGTCGTGGCTTCGTTTTGCCAGGGCGTGTTTTTTGAAGCCGCGTGCTTCAACGACGTCGGGTGTCATACCGAAGACGCCATGGAATCGCTCAGCAACAAGCGCATCGTCATGGCACCGCGTATCTGGATGTCAAAAAGCCATTGATTGATAACACGGGCGGGGTTCCGTTTGAACAGATCACAACGGAACGGTAGGCCACAGTTAATACCACAGCTCTGCTTCACAGGACCGTGCCACCTTGCCAATCGCTTGTTAACTAATCTGGATGCGTATCAGCCACCAAATAACGACTCGCGGCTACTTCACTTAGTGATGATATATCCTATCATGGCCGACGAGCGGCCATCGGCCATGTAGTCGCAATCAGGTACCTTTTAAGTAACTGGGGCAAATTTTGTGTTCTGGGTCCCACCATAATACATGCATCACATCTTCGATCTTAAGACCCCAAAGCCTCTCGCACCCGCCCCACCGGAACCTCCACACTTCCTCAAAATCGTCCAGACGTAGCTCTCGCATGCGTTTCTTTGCCG
>Ga0180434_10001971_pt1 | contig 28348 bp, 21 predicted proteins | sample SS_ome_7_FD_132453 | JGI IMG/M metagenome (GOLD analysis project Ga0180434, IMG submission 132453) | Hypersaline lake sediment archaeal communities from the Salton Sea, California, USA - SS_1_D_2 metaG | ecosystem: Environmental > Aquatic > Non-marine Saline and Alkaline > Hypersaline >... | reverse complement strand
TCGAACTTGCCGAAAGATCGGCCTACCACGCGTTGTGATCAGCAACGCAAAGAAAGTCACCAAGATGATCGGGCTAAACAATAACAAAAGCACCATCGCCCCCAGCAGGTCGAAGCAACGCTTGGCAAAAACATAGTGCCTCGACTTATTGCCGCCAGACTTCACAAAAGCGTCGCCAGATGCAAGAAGTTTTCTGGCCAAGGATACCAATGGCTTGATATTCCTCTTGGGCTCGCCTACTACTTTTTCATCGACAGCGAATAGACCGCCGGTTACGATCGGAGTGATCAGCTGACCGTACTCGTACTCACCAACAAAACCCCAGACGCTATCTTGAGGGGTATCGGCGATCGGAGGCATGTCTTGTAACATTGCGCTGGCCATTTGCGTCTTCCCCATGCTAAACGTAGCGTTCGATAGTCTCAGCAGAGTGATGAGCAAACGGCGTGCCTAGGACAAAAAGTACTCTGGGATAGGGTCTCGCTTGGCGTAACATCATCACCAGCCTGAAGTTAGTCGCACGAAGTGTTGGCAGACAGCCAATTGCAACTAATAGGAATGAAAAACGATCGCTGCGAAAAATCGACGCTGATGTTTAAACAATGCAACATGCGATTGTTGGACGCATCTACAAAATTGTTCGTGCTGGATCAACATTGGGACGAGCCGCACAGACCGAGACGTTTCGTCGGCCGAATTCCCATCGTTGCACCCGCCAACAGAAATACAATAGAGTTGTCCAACGGCGTGTAAGTCAACTCATGGAAGAGGATCTGGCAACTGTAAATCCCGAGGGTGCCGAGCAGAAGAATTGCCTGGGCGCGGCACCAATCTGATAGGTCTTGGCTTTGAAGTAACCGCCAGGCCCCCCTGCACCAGCCCACCAGCATCGCCAGAAATAAACCGAGTCCAATCAGACCGGTTTCGGTCAACAAACTCAATACCGTACTGTGGTGGACGTAAGGTCGAATCGATCCCAAGTTCAAAGCGGTTGAGCGATCCGAAAGATACGGCAATTTGGCTGATGGAAACTGGCCAAATCCGAACCCCAAAAATGGTTTTTCTTTGAACATATGCCAGGACACATACGCAAAGCTCGAACGCATTTCGACGCTCCTTCGAGTGTCAACCGCGCTGGTCTCACGCTGGAAGCCCAGTATTTTGTCCGCAAACAATACGCCAACCAGCAAGCCCGCACTAACCATGCCCCCAAGCACAAGTGGCCGATAGATTCCACGCAGTGTCAACCCGAAAACAATGATTATGCCCAAGCCGGCGCCCAACCAAACACTGCGTGTGTAGGTAAAATAGAGTCCGATGATCATCAGCGGAACCAATCCCACCAGGATGAGCTTTCCACGTGGCCCAAATCTCCACCTCCAGCACCAAGTTGCAAGGAGGCAGGTTGCCAGATAAAGGCCAAAACTGACCGAGTGAGTCATTGGGCCGCGTGAGCGACCAAAATGGATGCCGACATCCGGATCTGCAATATATCGAGGAAAGACGGCCCACCACTGTTCGCTTATTTCCAAAATAGCAGTTATCGCCAAATAAACTCCGAAGCAAGCAAGCGCGCCATGGAGCAACGATATGTTTGATCTATTTAGGTTCGACTGCCGAGCGATCCAAAAAAGTGCGATCGGGATAAGATAACCGCCTATCAACCGCCAAAAAGGGGAAGTTTGACTGACTTCAGTTGGACGCCAACTGTGAAATATCGTGCTGAGAATCAAAACGCCAGCAAAGGCAAACATAACCCAATCGGGCCATTCTAATGGCTTCGGATCGACCTGGCCGGCCCCACGCTGGAAAAAGTAAAGGACGACCAGCAGGAATAGAACAAGCCGATCTATCGTCAGGGGGAGCGACCCGACACAAAAACTCGCGAAATCGTGTCCGAAGCAGGCCAGAGCCAGAATAAACGCCAGACATCCAACAAGTGGCTGCCCTCGAAGGACGAAAACACAGCTCCAGACCATGGCAACTAGTGCTGCAACTAATACAATCGCGTCCATCGTGGCCTACTGATGTCTTAGGAATCCGTCGAATAAACTCACCGAACACGCCTTATACGTTGGCGAGCGTTTCGAGCGCTTCCTTCAAGGATAGCCCACTGACCGGCGCCGGGCTGAAATCGTACAAGTCCTCGTCGAACGTCGGCACAACTTCTGCCGACAATTCCGATGGAACCTCATTGGTGTCGCCAGCCGCTGAGGCTGGAGCAACCTGAATCGGTTGTACTGTCAGTAGCAGCAAGCCTATTCCACAGACAAGCCCCCCAAAGACTCCAGCCAAAAGGATCAGGCTCTTTCGTGGCCCAACCGGGTTGACGCCAGTATCGGGAGTGTCTATTCGTGCGATGAGACTCGCGGCTTTTGCACGTGCCTGACTTGTTCGGGCCTCGGCCAGATTGCGTTCGGCACGCTCGAGCAACTCGGCCCGATTTTTCATTTCTGAGACCTGATTTGCGTAAGTTGTTCGGAGCGATGCCAAGTTGGCCAGCCGATCTTTGTGGACCTGAAGCCGACTCTGAAGCAGTGCGATGCGCTTGTTGTTTAGCTGAAGGTCAGCCTCGACGCTACGTGTCGCGACCGACAGCTCATTACGGATGTGTTGACGTATTACCTTTTCAGACTCTTGTGCGGCTATCACAATCGGATGCTCTTGCGACATGCCGCCCCGCAGTTGGGCCGTTTGGAGCTGCGCGTCAACCAATCCGTCCTTGAGTCGCCGGAGTGAAGGCTGAGCAGTGAGCAACCGATTTGGCATAGTAACCAAATTTTCCACATCCTTTGGAGATTCTTTCAGTACCTTCAACAGCTCGGAGTTCGATTGTTGCGCGGCGCGGACTTCACGCAACTCTTTTTGTATCTCGGTGACCATCCGATTCAAACCGCTATCACCGGTAGCCGTGTTCTGCAGTATACGCAACTCGGAAAGATCGCTTCCCACCTTCTTTTCGGTCAATCCCAGCTCGATAGTTGCACGATCCAAATCGGCCTTCGCTATATTTTTTGCCTTGGTAAGTTCGACGATCATACTCTGTGCCTGCGTGTCACGAAGCTTCTGGAATCGGGCTTCCAACTGCTCGCATATAGCCGTAGTCAAAGCAACTGCTCGCTGTTTTTGATTAGTCGATGCTTGTAAGTAAAACACTTCGGTTGTGCCAAACTCGGTTCCGTTCGGAGGCGTCAGCTTGACGTTTTCTCTTATATCGAAAATGTCTTGATCGGTTGGCCACGACTCTCCCACCTCAACGTCAACCGGGGGCCCTACCTCCAGCAATGCGGCACGCAAAACACCACGACTCCTGGCCAATTCGAAGATAGTTTCCTGGATCGTCTTCATCTGGTCACTGTGTCCAAATTTTCCGAGTCCTTCGTCGCTATCAATCGCCTCATTGCGAACGATCATTGCTTGCGATGCTGCCCAGGTATCAGGTCGGACGAACGCATAGATGCCGACCAAAACGCTTATTACGACGGCAGGAATGATCCAATGTTTCGGATGTGTCTTCAATGTTTTTACGACATCGTGCAGATTGACGATCTGTTGCTGCTGCGTGCTCATCTGATGCCTCTTGTGGATTGTCAGGCTTCGAACGATTTTGTCCTTTAGACTCCAATTCCAAACTCGACTACCGTATAACGCAAACTCAATGCCAACCGACGCGGCAACGTCGAATCGATATCAACATTTGTTCGAAATCCTTTGGAGACCGTAAAATTCGTCCGGTTAAGTTCCTAGCACGCAAGGTTCCCTGCCACCCGACTAGGTTGCCAAACGTTGCCCAAATGCAACACGTGTGGCCTCAGAACAGCGGCCCAACTCCTTCAAAAGACCGGTTTTTGATTTGCATTCACCCCAGGCGTAACTGACATTTAGGTGCGGGGGTTTTGTTTGTGCACTCTGAGCGAAGAGCTAATTTTCGGGCCTAAGGCATGAAGGTAATACGCATATCGACTGTCGAAGAACTGGCCGACCGAGCCAGGCAGTGGGATTCTCTCACGCAAGGGGTTCCTTTTCGAAGTTGGAGTTGGACCTCTGCCTGGTGGAAACAATACGGAGATGTGCTCAATCGCGATAACAGTCGAAATGAGCTGTATGCAATTTGTGTTGTCGACAACAACGATTCCATGATCGGAGTGGCCCCGTGGTATCTCGAACGTTCCTTAGCCGGAGGACGTATCATTAGATTTCTCGGGCAGGGCGAAGCCTGTCCCGACTATCTCAGCGTGCTCACCAAACGAGGACTAGAGGACCAAGTGGCCGGCGTGATAGCTAGATGGATGGTGGAAGAAAAGCCCGAAAATGATCAATGGGACCTTCTAGAATTAACAGGTGTAGACGCTCAGGATGAAACTGTGAGCAAACTCGCCGAACACCTGAGAAAGCTTCAAATTGTTGTTGATATGTGCGATGGTCCTGACTGTTGGCGTCTGGACTTGTCGAACACGTGGGAGGACTACCTCGCAAGGCTTTCAAAATCGCACCGAAAGCAGATTCGACGGGCTTTTCGCGATTGGTTCGATAGTGGACGAGCCGTGCATAAAACAGCGCAAAGTCTGGACGAATTGCAAACCGCTATGGCGTTGCTGATCGATCTACATCAACGTCGACGCCATTCTCTTGGCGAGACTGGGTGTTTTGGATCAGAGCGGTTCGAGGCCTTCCACCGAGATGTGGCCGAAAGAATGTTCCGACTTGGAAATTTGGACATTCACTGGCTCGAACTAGATGGTAAGCCGGCCGCCATAGAATACGATTTCATCGGCAACGGCATCGTTTATGCCTACCAGTCGGGCTTTGCCCCAACAATGCTCGACAGGTCGCCCGGGTTCTTAATGAATGTTGTACTGATCAAAAAGGCAATAGAAAAGGGATATCTTGCCGTCGATTTTTTGCGTGGTGACGAGGCATACAAGCCGCACTTTCGAGCTACACCGAGACCAAGTGTCGAAGTCAGGGCAGCTGCGAGGAACGCCTCCGCACAGCTAAGACAGGGAATTCGATTGGCTAGCAAAAGAACGAGAAAGTGGATCATGGGCAGCCTAGCGGCCATTGATTCGAAAAGAGCAGCTTTCGTGGTGAGAACAACCCAATAAATGGACGAAACTCAAAAGTTTGAAGAGGTGACAGGTAAGCTACCTGCTAACATCCTCGTCAACTGATCGCTTGGAACCGAAATCCATAAACAGCCGAACTGTTTTTGAAACTGTCGCCACATCAAGGAAAGATTCTAGATGGATTTACTGAAATCTGCACTATTGAACGCCTACTACGTCGGATCACAACCAGTCCGGTGGTGGAACGATCGACAGACGCGTGCAGATGGCCGAGCGCCTGCAGTAATACTGTTTTACCACCGCGTTGCCGACAATCTGCTGAACGAGTGGTCTATTACGAATGAAATGTTCGCTCGACAGATAGAGTGGCTTGAAAACCAGTTCGAATTTGTAACGTTGAAAGAGGCCCAGCGTAGAATCCGAAGTGGAATCAACGCCCGACCGACAGTTAGTATTACATTCGACGATGGTTATGCAGAAAACTGCCAAAGCGCAATCCCGCTTGTGGTCAAAAAACAGATACCCTGTACGTATTTCGTCACGGCAAATAACGTACTAAATGGCGAACCATTCGACCACGATTTGGTGATGGGGAATCGTCTGCCACCCAACAATTTGGAACAGCTTCTGGCAATGTCCGAAGCGGGTATTGAAATTGGTGCGCACTGTTGCAACCACGTGGATCTTGGGCGAATTACCGACAAAAAGTTACTTTACGACGAAATTGCCGTATCAGGTCAAATACTTCAGGAAGCGATAAAACGGCCGGTCCGCTACTTTGCCTTCCCGATTGGACAGTACGCCAACTTGAACGCCCAGGCTTTTGAGATAGCTCGTGAGGCCGGATACGAAGGTGTTTGTTCGGCGTACGGCGGGTATAACTTTCCCGGAGAAGACCCGTTCCACCTGCAACGTATTGCGACGGAAAACAATTTGATCAGCCTGAAAAATCGGGCAACGGTTGACCCACGAAAGATTAAAACCTTGCGATACGTTTACGAGCAAAATGTGGCGAACGAAGCGTATCAACATCAAGAAGTTGAGCCAAACTCGGCTTGACCGACAGGCGAATGAAAAATGCTACAGAGATATCGCGACTTACGCCCAATCGAAGAACGTGACCCGCTACGAATCATGTTTCTGCCCACTAGCATGCCTATCGGAGGAGCTGAAAAGCTTCTGGTGGAACTTATTAGGAGACTAGATCGCAGTCGGTTTTCGCCAGAACTCTGTTGCCTGAAAGAACTCGGACCGTTAGGTGAGATTCTGGCAAGGGAGGTGCCAACATTCTCACAAATAATATCGAACAAATTTGACTTTGCCGTAGTTCACCGTTTGAGGAGTCTGATTCGAAGCAGGAAGATCGACGCGATAATAACCGTTGGAACAGGTGGGGATCGCATGTTCTGGGGACGCTTGGCCGCCTGGCTTGAAGGAGTACCGGTGATTTGTTCGGCCATGCATTCAAGCGGGTTGCCAAATCGGGTTGAGTTGTTAAACCGAACTTTGTCAGCAATTACCGACGCGTTTATAGCCGTAGCCAAGCCACACGCTCGATACATCGTCAACCACGAGGGATGTCCGGCAAACAAAGTGCGCATGGTTGTCAATGGGGTCGATGTCGAACGTTTCCATCCTCAATGGCCTAATGAGAAGCTTAGAGCAAATCTTGGCTTGCCCGAAGGTTCGCCCGTGATCGGTATCGTAGCCGCCTTGCGACCAGAAAAGAACCACGAGCTATTTCTAAACAGCGCGGCGTTGATCTATAAGCAGATCAAGTCAACACAATTTCTAATCGTCGGTGACGGACCTGAGCGAAATAAACTGGAAGCGATCGCAAAAAAACTTTCAATCGATGAAGTCGTTCATTTCGTCGGCAACAGAGAAGAAATCCCGAGAGTGCTCGCGCTTATGGACGTCGTATTGTTGACGTCCCACATGGAAGCTAATCCGGTATCAATTCTTGAAGCAATGGCGACAGAAAAGCCAGTTGTGGCAACATGGGTCGGATCCATCCCCGAGACGGTCATCGATGGCTGCACGGGATTTCTAATCACGCCAGATGACGCCGAAGAAATGGCCGACCGGACCGTCAGGTTGCTGTCCGACCCGAATTTGGCCGCGACCATGGGCCGGGCGGGACGCGAGGAAGTCATCCGGCATTGGTCAGTCGACAGGATGATTCAAGGATATCAAGACATGATTCTGGACATCTACCGATCGAAGACGAAAACCGATCAAAACAGGCCGGAATCTACGCCAGACGGCACGTTCGAAAAAGCCGCCAACGATTAAGCCCTCTTGCAGATTCCCCCACAATCGGCCTGCCGGTGGGGTGCTGGCCGGTCACACCCAATAACCATTCACTGGCCAGCAAGCCAAAAAAATGGTACTCTGAAACGCTTTGGGAATGGTTACCACAAATGGATCGGAAGCAAATTGACGCCTGGTTACGCGAAACCGACGTGAAACAGTTGGATCGCCTTTGGCTCATGGCTGATACGATCAGAAATCGGACAGTCGACGATGCGATCCACCTGCGAGGACTCGTCGAGTTTTCGAACCATTGCGTGCGAGATTGTGGGTACTGCGGTCTTCGAGCGGCGAATCTGCAATTAAAACGATATCGCATGTCCGAAGCTGAGATTCTCGATTGCGCACACAGGGCAGTGAAACTTGGTTTTGGAACCGTTGTCCTCCAGTCAGGCGAAGACCCTCTTATCGAACCAAAATGGATGTCGCAGGTACTGCATCGGATCAAAAAGGAAACCAATCTTGTGGTAACGCTCAGCCTTGGCGAGCAAACCTACGACAAACTTGCGCTCTGGCGTGAGTCTGGTGCAGATAGATATTTGTTGCGATTTGAAACCTCCAATCAAGAACTTTTCCATCAAATCCACCCTTCCCACCAAGGAATTCGTCGCAGTCGAATCGATATATTGATGACTCTTCATGAATTAGGCTACGAGGTCGGCAGCGGTGTAATGATTGCGATTCCTGGGCAGAGCTATGATGACCTTGCAAGATCGGTTGAACTTTTCGCCGAACTAAATTTGCACATGATCGGAGCCGGCCCTTACGTGCCCGACCCGGAAACGCCGCTAGGCAAGGCAGAGTTACACTGTCCGGAAAAATCGACTTTTCACGAGCAGGTGCCCAACAGTGAATTGATGACCTACAAGGTTTTGGCGCTCGCTCGATTGGTTTGTCCAGAATCAAATATCCCAAGTACAACGGCACTGGCCACCCTAAGTGGAGATATGAACCACGAGTTGGGGCTCAAACGTGGCGCCAACGTCGTTATGCCCAACATTACACCGGTCGAATATAGACGTCTGTATCAGATATATCCCAACAAAGCCTACGCCAATGAAACAAGCGAAAAGTGCTACGAAAATTTGAAACAAAAAATTGAGGAAATCGGACGTACAATCGGGTCAGGGCGAGGTGATTCGATCAGGTTATCGAAACAATAGTCGCCCAAACAAAAAAATAACTATAGTACAGCATATGGCATCTATTAATAACCATTCCAAACTGAGCGAAGGTGGACACGACTTTATCGATGACGCATACCTTCGGAACTTGCTTAACCGTAAAACTGACAGGATCGAACTCCGTGATATTATTGCGAAGAGCACCGCCAAGAAACCGCTGGAAATGGAAGAGGCTGCCGTCCTTTTGGGTGCGGACGAGCCGGAGCAAATCGAACAGATGCTTGATGCCGCAAGGCAACTAAAACAGGCCATCTATGGCAACCGCATTGTGCTGTTTGCCCCGCTTTACATCGGCAACCGGTGTGTCAATGATTGTCGGTACTGTGCGTTTCGTGTATCAAACAAAGATGCGGCTCGCCGCACCTTGAACAAGGATGACATTGGTCAACAGGTTGCCTCACTCCAAAATCAGGGGCACAAAAGGCTCATCATCGTCTTTGGAGATCATCCAACCTACACTCCCGATTTCATGGCCGATTGCGTAAGAGATGTTTACGATGTGGAAGTTGGAAACGGCAAAATTCGGCGAGTCAACATTAATGCAGCCCCACTGGACCATGAAGGCTACGCCAAAGTTAAGGCCGCCGGAATAGGTACGTATCAGATATTTCAGGAAACCTATCATCACAATACCTACGAAAAAGTACACCCGCCTAAGACGAACAAGTCCGACTATCTTTGGCGTCTCGATTCTCAGGCACGGGCAATTGAGGCCGAATGCGATGATGTCGGAATTGGAGCCCTGTTCGGACTTTATGACTGGCGTTTTGAGGTACTGGGATTGGTTGCCCACTCACTCAACCTACAAAAAAGGTTCGGCATTGGACCACACACTATCAGTGTTCCTCGGCTTAAGCCAGCATTTGGTGCCAAGATCGACCAAAAACATATTGTCAACGATGAACAGCTAAAGAGACTTGTCGCCATATTGCGATTATCTGTCCCTTACACTGGGCTGATTCTTACCGCAAGGGAAACGCCCGAGGTGCGCCGAGATGTTATTGAATTTGGTGTGTCTCAAATCGATGCTGGTAGCCGGATCGAGTTGGGTGGCTATACTGAGGTCGGTGACACACAAATATTCGAACGAGAGCAATTCGAACTGGGCGACATACGAGGGCTAGACGAAGTTATGGGAGAGCTGCTCAACGATGGATACCTCCCTAGCTTCTGCACGTCTTGCTACCGTTTGGGTAGGACAGGTCAGCATTTCATGGAGCTTGCTGCCCCCGGATTCATCCAAAACATGTGCACACCAAATGCGATCGCAACGCTGAAGGAATACCTTATCGACTATGCTTCGCCAAAAATCAGGTTAGCCGGCAACAGGCTTATCGCAACCGAATTGGAAAAATTCCCGGATGGGAACACGAAAAAAGAGCTGCTTGATAAACTCCGTCTGATCGAAGAAGCCGGCTCCAGAGATATGTTGTTTTGATATCGATATTTAGAGTACAAAAAGCAAATGAAACGAGCTCCGAAGGGTTTGAGACTGCACATAGGACTGTTTGGACGGCGTAACGCTGGAAAGTCATCACTTCTAAATGCGATAACACGACAGCAAGTCGCCATTGTTTCAGAAGTAGCCGGAACCACAACCGATCCAGTCGAAAAACCCATGGAAATGCTGCCCATCGGGCCGGTGCTCTTCATCGACACCGCCGGAATCGACGACGTTGGAGTGCTCGGCCGACAACGAGCACAAAAAACAAAACAAATTTTCGACCGAACCGACGTCGGCATGATCGTTGTCAATGCCGGACGTTGGGGGAAATTCGAAGAGCTAATACTCGACGAGCTACAGCAACGAGATATTCCCGCGATTGTCGTCTTCAACAAAACCGATTTGGCACGCCCTGACGAAACATTGCTCAAAGAATTGACCGTTCCGTATGTCGAAATGATTGCCTCTGAGCAACTCGGCGTGATTGAATTGCGAGAGACGCTCATTCAGATCGTGCCAGACGATTTCATCAATTCTCCGGCAATAATCTCCGACCTGATTCCGCCAGACGACATGGCTGTGCTGGTTATACCGATAGACAAGGAGGCTCCGAAAGGTCGCTTGATTCTGCCACAGGTGCAGACTATCAGAGATCTGTTAGACAACGATTCATACTGCATTGTTGCCAAAGAGGTTCAGTTGAAGCAAACTCTCGAACGACTAAACAGACCACCGGCACTGGTCGTGACCGATTCGCAAGCGTTTGCCCAGGTCGCCGAGGATACGCCGGCCGAAGTTATGCTGACATCTTTCTCCATACTATTCGCCCGACTGAAGGGTGATTTGAGTCAGTTTGTCGTCGGCTCGATGGCAATCGACCAACTCAGGCCGGGCGATCATGTATTAGTGGCCGAGGCTTGCAGCCACCACCCGATAAAGGACGATATAGGGCGAGAAAAGATTCCCCGATGGCTATCCGAGTGCGTCGGTGGTGATCTGGTTTTTACGACGACGCAGGGGCACGACTTTCCAGAAGACCTGTCCGACTACAAACTGGTGATCCATTGCGGGGCATGTATGTTGAACCGTCGTGAGGTTCTTACGCGACAGTTAAAGTGCCAGGAAATGGGCGTTCCGATGTCGAATTACGGACTGACAATCGCATATACACTCGGCATATTTGAGCGAGCTCTGAAGCCATTCCCCGATGCGCTGGAGCTATATCGCCAGTTCAGGGCAAAGGCTCATTAACTTCGCCACCTCATTTTTTCGTGCCTTCCTCTTCCAGCAGGAGCTCGTATACGCTGAAGTTGTAGGCGTGCCGATTTTCGGAACGATCGAAGGCAGCACAGCCGAACGAATGACTCTTCCCCAGCGAAAATGCAATATCATATGGACTTCCGGTATCCAGTTTGCGTCGCATGTAAAGTTGCCAGCGACCGCCCTCGTAACGTGACTGGCAGCTTATGTGCCCACGGTCCCCTTCGGCCACCGATGCTATGATGCCGGGCACCATATCCCCAGGTTTGATTTTCTCCGCCGCCGTGAGAGTATATTTCCGAGCGAGTGGTTCTAAAATAGCCCCATCTACAACCGCTGCTGGGCCATCGGGCAAGAAGATCGGAAACCTGCCGCCTAGAGCAACGTTATCGCTATACCCACCGCCATCATTTGGGTCACCGTGTTGACGAACGTCCTCAGCGGAAAGGTCTGCTGTCGTCCAGTACTTGTCATCTGCTTGGCCGACCGGGTCGGTACGCGCCGCCTTCCAGTGCCAAACATCAATCATCGAGTCCGGAAACTTAGAGCCATACACACGGTCACTATCAATATGACAACAGTATGTACACCCCAGCCGTTGGAATTGTCTGTCTGGATGGACAGGAAATGCCAAAGCAAACTGGTCTTCGAAGTAAACATTCTCGTCGTTTGCATCGGTAATCTGGCGTTCCCAGCCGTCTTCTGTACGCTTCCATGGCGTACACTGACTATCTTTTTCTGGATCATCCCATTCAGCCAACAGGAATAACTCTCTCCCATCATGTAACGCCTTTAGTGAAACATCAGTTCGACCATTATTGAACGAAGCGCCACCGGCCAGTCGCAGAGTCAGTGGTTCTGCTTCGTCCCAAGGTAGTTCCCAAAGATCCACATCACTGTCGATCACCTCAGGCAATAGGGTGGCAGTCAGCCTATTCCATGGCCGACTACACGGAATCCCATTCATGATCAGACAATACGAGAACGCTATGAGCAACGCGTAAACAAGCAGCAGTCGTAGCTTGATGTGTCGCCAAACGGCGAACATCTGGCTCAAATTGTTCCAACCGTAACGCAAGCCCAGCACGGCGTGGTATATCAGCATTGCCGGCAAAACTATTAGACCAAAAATTGTGTGTACGCCGCGGGCAGACATATGGATAATCGACGGACCCGACGGATGTAACATGATCAGTCCGGTCACGATCATGACTAGGGCGCCGCCAAAAATGACTATGTAGGCCGGTTTTCTTAGCTGCTCATAACTGCAATATGCCCAAAGCATTGTGATGATCGACGGCAGAAATATCGTGGCAAGAAACAGATGGTAGGAATGCACACGGCCTGGGAGGAGCCAAACAGGTAACTTGCTCGAAAATATCGACCAGCCAAGCGAAGGAAACAAGGACTGAGCCACGGCGTGAAGACTCAAGCCGGTTATGAAAAGGCCAATGATGCAAAGCGCGACTATCCAATGAAGCATTCTGAATAGCTGTAGGTAACCGCTTACGTCGTCAGCTCCTTTACGCAGCCCCGATTTGAATGCCGCTATGAATCTTCTTAACATCATTATAATGGTACCAAACGTATGATTTTATCCCACAAGCTGCCGTTGCGGCCGCCGAAGATCAGATAACTAACGAAACAATCGCAAGACACGCTCAACCCGGCAAATCGACTGAGTTACACGATACTCTTCCAAACCAGTGTAGCGACCCAATCTGTGTATTGTCCACCATTAGTCACTTCGTATGTGATATCCGGTGTCAGAGGGGCCTGAGATCGACAAAAATCCTAAATTGTTCCAAGGCATCGAAATCCTATCAACGAACACATAACCGCACGTATTACGCCGCCAGAATACTCATGCATCTATTTGATCTACAAACCCACAGTAATGCTTTGTCGAGGTTCAAGACTGATGAGCCCCGCCAAGCAACTTTCACCTCCGGCTAAGCGAGGCGGCCTTCGAGCAATTGGAATTAAAGGCGTCTGCCTGCAAAAGGTCTTGGGCGAGACAAGACCGGTTCACAAATCCGCCCCTTTGTACGTCAAACACCTGCGGTGTCGGGCCGCCTCATTAGGCACGACCACCCGAGGTATCCCTCTGGACGATTGGGGCTATCGAAAACAAATTCGCGGATTTGAACAACGTCGAACAATCGGCCAAGCTCGTTACGTACCTCTGACTCGGAGACACGAGGCGGCCCGCCTTCGGACTTATCATCCGCATTTCCTGCGAGTGTTAGGTAGTACGAACCGGGGATGGTCAAACGCCAAAGCAAATCTAGGTGTTTAGACACCGATCTTTCACGAATCGAATGATAGAAGCCAATGTCAAATATCAGGCTGAATGGCGAGAGCGTTTTGGCCAATTCGAACGCGTCACCCAATATAAAATTTATCAGTGCATTCTGCTGCTCCGCACGTTGTCGGGCACGCTCAATGGCAATAGCCGAACAGTCGATCGCCGTAATCTCAAAACCACGCTTCGTCATATAGACCGCATTTGTGCCAGTGCCGCAACCAAGCTCGAGCACCGGCCCAGGGGTGAACTTCTGCTCGTCTAGCACCCGGACCAATTCTTTAGACGGGCTGCCACTGTCCCAAGGCGGAGTACCAAAGGAATAGACGGCATCCCATTCGGACGGACTACTAGGCCTATGATTGAGCGAGCCGCTCATCGACCTCTCCAGTTCAATTCGTGCCTGAGTTGTCATATGATCGCGGTCAAAGACAAACGCATAGTATAGTGTCGGGTTATTTGGTTCATATTGCAAGCGACCTAGCCGCAATACTAGGTTGACAATTCCACTCGGTATAAGGACAACCTACACCTTGCAAGGAATTTGGTGCCAAACTCCTGGTATACTATCGTAGTTCGGCCCTATGTTTGGCTGCGCAGGCAGCCACGATGCGATCGCGTACGCGGTCTGCGTCCTGATTTGTCATGGTACCGTCGTGCGAACGCAAAACGAGTGACATCAAAAGACTCTTTTTGTTCGGGCCAAGACGTTTATCATCACAGTACGTATCAAGATACTCAAGCGACTCGAAATATTGCTCACAATTTGAGCAGACCGTCGACGAAACATCGGCCCACAGAATCGACTTGTCGACCACCAAGTTCAGGTCACGGGCCATTGCCGGATAGGGGGGCTGTGGAACGTGTTGTGGGATAAGATCTGCCGACTGAAACAGAAGCGAAAATTTCATCTCGGCAACCGTCGTCGCGTTCCGTAGCTCAAAACTTTTAAGGCTGTCCGGGCTCAGTTGACCGACGAAACCCAACAGTTGTCCATCTAAACGCAACTGACACGAAGCCTTGGGATCGAAAATTTCAAGGTCACAATGGGTTGACTCTATATCAAGAGACCGATTCAGAGTAGAAACCAGTGTTTCGATAATACCTTTAACTGCGAGAAAATCGCGACCGCTGGTCAGTCCAAGCATGTACTGTTCATCGGGCAATTGCTTGTCACGAGGCAGGTAAACCTTCGCTATCTCGAAGAGCTCGATTGACGTGTTCGCCAAAGTTTCGTTTGTGCGGCGAGCGGTCAATAGACTCGGAATCAGGCTCAACCGAAGTCGGTCCGAACCTCGAAGGGTTGGCGTTAGACTCCGGAGCGGTTCGGCGTCGGTCCATGGGCTGAACTTTTTGACCGTAGACTCATCCACCATGCTCAAAGTCATAGCGTCATTGAAGCCACAGGCAGCCAGAACGTGCCGAATTGCAGCCATCACCCGATCCTCGTGGCGTCTGGTCGACGCCACCATCGGAACGCCAACGTCCTCGGGGATCTTATCATACCCGTAGATTCGGACGACCTCCTCTACAAGGTCAATCTCACGGGTCAGATCACGACGCCAACTTGGTGGCACAACCTCGATCAGCTCCTTGTTGGCTCTTATTTCTGTGTTGCCTAGTGCTGTCAAAATCTCACGCGTACGTTCCGCCGGAATTTCAATCCCTATTACCCGTTTAAGCTGCGACAGGCGAAGTACAATAGGCTCTCGCTCCGATTGGGAAAGACCGACATCAACAGCGCCCTTACAAAGTTCGCCGCCAGCCATTTCCAAAATTAACTCGCAGCAGCGTCGACTTGCCCAGTCAATCGCATCTGGATCGACTCGACGTTCGAAGCGATATGACGAGTCGCTGTGGAGGTTCAACTGTCTGGCCGTTTTGCGAATCGAGATCGGGTGGAACTCGGCCACTTCTACCAGGACATCGGTGGTTTGCTCGGAGATCTCAGTTGCAGCGTCACCCATCACTCCACCAATTGCAACGGCGTCTTCAGCGTCCGCGATGACGCACATGTCGGCCTCAAGCTGGTAGACATTGTGGTTGATGGCCTCGATAGTCTCCTTTGGCTTCGGGCGCCTAACGATGATCTTCGAACCTTTCAGTTTACCGAAGTCAAAGACGTGGAGCGGTTGGCCGATTTCCATCATAACGTAGTTGCTAATGTCAACAACATTGTTTATCGGAACAATTCCCAATGTCTTGAGCCGGCGAGCGAGCCACTGCGGGCTCGGGCCAACTTTCACCCCTTTTATTACCCGGGCCGTGTAGCGTGAACACAGATCTGAACATTCTATACGGACCGACGTCAACTCGTCGGTCGAAGTTTTGGACTCTTTTACATTCGCGCTCGGAATCTTTAGCTCTTGCCCCCACAGTACGGCCACCTCACGCGCAACGCCAATATGCCCCAGACAATCCGGTCGGTTGCTCGTCACCTCTAAATCTATTGCAACATCGTCACCAACTTCTTCGGTGCCCTCGTGATTCAGTCCGGACATCATCAGTTGCTGTTCGAGCTCAGCAAGAGACATGTTCAAAGGCACGTACTCTTTCAGCCAATTCCAGGAAACTATCATTGGTTTGCAACTTATTTTTGGTGATTGATTATCGACTCATCGCTTGTTGACGATCAAAACTGCCGAAGGAAGCGGACGTCGTTTTTGTAAAGCTCGCGTATGTCCCTTATCCCGTGTCGACGCATGCAAATCCTTTCGATGCCGAGTCCGAATGCTAAACCTGTCACCTCCTCCGGATCGTAGCCAACCGCCCGAAGAACATTCGGGTCAACCATGCCGGCACCACCCATTTCCATCCATCCACCGTGCCAACTCATATCAACCTCGACACTTGGCTCCGTGAACGGAAAGAACGATGGACGGAATCTAACATGTACGTCGTCTTCGAAGTAGCTCGTACAGAACAGTCGCAAAATGCTCTTAAGATCGGCCATCGTCACATTCTCACTGACCAAAAGGCCCTCGATCTGATGGAACATCGGATAGTGCGTAGCGTCGGCCGTGTCGGGTCGGTAAACGCGACCGACAGATATAATCCTAACCGGCGGCTTGGTCTTTTCCATCACCCTGATCTGCACTGTGCTCGTTTGACTACGTAGCAGCCAACCATCTTCGAAAGCTGGCGCAGAGGCGGTCGATTTACACGTCGCGAGATAGAAGTTGTCCAGAGGATCGCGGGCAGGATGGTCTTGTGGAATATTCAGTGCCTCGAAATTATGATGTCGATCTTCGATCTCAGGACCCTCAACGACGGTGAAGCCGAGTCGGGCCATTATGTCCTTTAGTTCTTCGGTCGTCTGGGTGATCGGGTGTATGTGGCCCAGCGTTGGCCGAATGCCGGGAACCGTGGGATCGGAATGCGCAACATCGTCAACGCCAGCTCCGTCGAAACGGAGACGCTGGACATTTTGACTCAAGGCGTCATCAATCGCCTTTTTAACTTCGTTGAATCGCTTGCCGGCGACCGGCTTATCAGATTTATCAACACCGCTGAGTCCTTTTTGGATCTCTTTGAGTCGACCACTTTTGGCGCCTAGGAATTTGATTCTCGACTCTTCCAAGGACTCCGGACTATCAGCAGCCCCGAAAGCCGCAACGGCTTCTTGGGCGATGGCATCCAACTCAGCTAAAAAATCGGTAAGTGCCATGGTCAATCGATACGATGGCTGTGTACCATCAACTCCTTCCTGCAATATGACAGGACTCGTACCAAGTACTCAACTGTATGACAACGTAAAAAAAGAAGAGACAGGATATACCGGCCTCTTCTTGTGCTTCGTTCTACGATTTTATCCGCAGTAGCAGTAGGGCATCATGCGGACATCTTCAAGGCCTCTTTCGCAAGTTCAACGACCTGTGCAAACCCTTCCGGATCACTGACGGCCATCTCGGCCAACATTTTGCGATCTAGTTTTATGTTTGCCTTGGTCAGGCCATGAATAAACTGGCTGTAACGCATGTCATGTTGCCTTACGGCAGCATTGATTCGAATGATCCAAAGTTTTCGAAACTCGCGTTTTCTGACCCGCCGATCCCGATACGCGTAAGCCTCCGCTCGAATGAGCGTTTCTTTGACTGTTCGCAGCATATTGCCGCGGCCACCCCGGTAACCCTTTGCTCGCTTGTATAAGCGTTTTTTGGCTCGTGTGCGCGCCGCACCCTTGATCGTTCTCATAACTCTCCCTTAACCCTCTTCAGCGAGATCAAGGCCCCTCCGATACTCGGAAGCGTTGTACCGCCCGTCCCGTGACTCACCTGTCGCACAAATCGCGACAATCAATAGCTATTCCCACACAAAGCTTCAGCGATCTTGATCGCTTCAACTTTGCAGACTGTCGACGTACCTCGCAAGTTTCGTTTACGTTTGTGGCTCATGCGAACGGCCAAATGGCTGGTGCCAGTTTGACGGTGCTTCGCCTTGCCCTTGGCCGTCAGCCGGAAACGCTTCTTGGTACCCTTGTGTGTCTTCTGCTTTGGCATCATTAACCCAATAAATCAAAAACCGCCTTGAACGTAACCATCATACAAAGTCGCCGACTCGCTCCGACTTCGCCACCAGCCCTGCCGAATCCAAACTAACTCCGATCGGCCGGACCGAAAACGCAGACCGGTCATTATAAGCTGTGAGCCGCTCTGGAAAAGGGGATCGACCAAAAAGAGACCCAAGTCAAGAAATTCCACGCCGCTTACCCCCGCCAATGAGGGTTAGAGCCTCTATCAAAAAGGCATCACGCCGACTACATAGTCTATTTGGGACCCAAAGTACAGGCAATTCGACGCCCCTGTTTATTTGGTGGCGATTCGATCTTCGCCACGTCCTCAAGCTGTGCGAGAATCCCATCCAAAACTCTCCGCCCTTCCTCGATGTGGGCGTTCTCGCGACCACGGAACACGACCGTCACCAACACTTTGTCCTTGTGAGCGAGAAAATCGCGTGCTCGATTGACTTTTACATTGATGTCGTGCTCTCCCGTCTTAGGACGAACCCGAATCTCTTTGACCTTGGTTTGGTGCGAGTGGGTTTTGTGCATTCGCTTTTTCTGTTGATACTTGAACTTTCCGAAGTCCATTATCCTACAGACGGGTGGCTCCACATCTGGGGCAACCTCAACCAAGTCTTGACCAGTTTCGATGGCCAATTCCAACGCTTTGGCGGTTGGCATAACACCCAACTGCCCGCCATCGACACCGATGACTCTGACCTGCGAAACACGAATCTGGTCGTTAATGCGTTGCATTTTCTGCTCGGTGGCAGGCACCTTCCACCTTCCCATGAACCCTCCAAATTAAACAAAACTGCCGACGGATATGCGATCCGTAAAACCGCCTACGAGACCACATACTACAAGACTACAATGAGTATTTATCGCAAGTAACACTACGTCAACTGCTACACAAAAAAGTTTCCTAATATTTGATGCGATTACGGCAACGACACCCCCATTATGGAGGACAAGTTCTCTGTCAACAGATCGTTTTCGCCTTAATCTCAACCAGAAGCTTTTCCAACGCGTCCTCAATGTTCATCGAACCGATGTCGCCCTCTCTGCGATCTCGAACTGAAACAGTTCCTTCTTCAGCCTCTCGACCACCAATGATGAACATATAGGGGATTAGTTCCAATTGGGCGTCTCGGATTTTCGCTCCGATCTTTTCTGCTCGCCAGTCCCCAGAGACACGTAGTCCGGCAGCCTGCATTTGGTTGGCCACCTTTCGTCCGTAATCTTCAAACTTTTGGCTGACAATCAGTACTCTTGCCTGCTCTGGGGCAAGCCACAATGGGAAAGCGCCAGCGAAGTGTTCGATTAACATGCCAACAAACCGTTCGAGCGATCCAAACGGCGCCCGGTGGATCATCACCGGCCGGTGCGGCTTGTTGTCCGCTCCGATGTACTCCAGGTTAAATCTTTCCGCACTCGCCAGATTGTAATCCAATTGGACTGTTCCGAGTTGCCATTCTCGGCCGATGCAATCTTTGGCCACAAAATCAGCCTTCGGTCCGTAAAAGGCAGCCTCACCAATCTCAATCTCAAGGTTCGGCAGACTCAGGTCCTCGCACACCTCCTTTAACGCCTTTTCGGCTTGATCCCAGAGCTTCTGGTCGCCGACGTATTTTTTGCTATCCAGATCGCGAAAACTCAGCCGAACGCGATACTCATCCAGGCCGAGGGTCTCGAAAACGAATTGAGTCATCTCGATGCAGCCACGAAACTCCTCTGCCACCTGATCTTCGGTACAGAAAATGTGAGCGTCGTCCTGCGTGAAACCTCGAACACGAGTCATGCCACTGAGCTCACCCGACTGTTCGAACCTATGCACAGTGCCGAGCTCGGCCATTCGAATTGGAAGGTCACGATAGCTGCGTGGCTTCGATTTGTATATGATTATGTGATGAGGACAGTTCATCGGACGAAGTAGATATCGGTCGCCGTCGGAGAGCTCAAATGGAGGAAACTGACTGTCGGAATAATAGGGGTAGTGCCCCGACGTCTCATATAGGCCAACCTGTCCAATGACCGGCGTATAGACAGGCTGGTACCCCCGTTTTGTCAGTTCGCCATAGATGAACGTCTCAAGCTCGCGTCTTATGATCGCGCCCTTGGGCAACCACATAACCAGTCCAGAACCGACCGATGGATCAATCAGGAACAGTTCGTGTTGTTTTCCTAGCACGCGATGATCCCGACGTTTGGCCTCTTCAAGCTTGACTAAATGATCCTTCAAATCCTTCTTGCTGAACCAGGCGGTCCCGTAAATCCGATGTAACTGCTGGTTGGCCGCATCGCCCTTCCAATATGCGCCGGCAACCGACAGCAGCTTGAAGGCTCCGATAAAGCCTGGGCTCGGCAAATGAGGCCCAGCACACAAATCTACAAACTCACCCTGACGATAGAAGTTCACCGACTCCTGATCCGCAAGCCCGTCTTCTATGTGCTCAGCCTTGAGCGTTTGCCCCAGCTCGCAGCAAAGCTCGACAGCCTCCTCACGAGTCATCTCAACTCGCTCAAAGGGCTCGTTCTCCCTGATGATCCTTTTCATCTCGGCTTCGATCTTAGGAAAGTCGGAATCCGAGATTGAGTGTTCTACGCTGACATCGTAATAAAACCCGTTATCTACAGTCGGACCAAATGCCAGTTGAGCTTTGCCGAAAACCCTCATGATCGCTCGGGCCATCACATGCGCACACGAGTGCCGCATGATGTCCAACGCCTCCGGATCCTTTTTAGTCACCAGCCGAAGGACCGCCTGGCCATCTTCCGGCAAAAGCACGTCAGCGTCCACAAGTTGTCCATCAACCTCAGCCGCAACAGTTGCCTTGGCAAGGCCAGGCCCAATTTCGGCCGCAACGTCTATAGGTCTGACGCGATACGAGTACTCGCGAACACTGCCGTCGGGCAGTTTAATTTCCAACATGCTGCCTAAATCGCCCAAGTTATTGATAATGTGTATGGTGCTGGACGTCGATACAGAGGATGTCCAGTTTTGCTGCGGCAAAAATGTGGAACCATAGCCACAGAGCATCACAGTATCGGGTATTACGTTAAACTGATCAATAGAGGAGAGGCCGCCGAGGGTTTAAGGTTCAAAGTTTAGAAGCGAGCTGGAAGTAGCCGCCCCCTTGACTCTTTTGCCAAGCCGTGGCAGATTACAAGGTTTACGGTATTGGCATTGGTTTAGGCCAACCGGCTGCGCGTCAAGGGCGATTAGCTCAGTTTGGTTAGAGCACTAGCTCGACAAGCTAGGGGTCACTGGTTCGAGCCCAGTATCGCCCACTGTGGAACTGATGAGTCCCCAGGCACTTAGGTAAGACCTACCTAGTGCCTGTGGACTCATTCGGTTTCTTGGTAGCTTACATTGCCCATTGCCGCTGCATGGTGCGCAAGCCTCACTAACTCGACCTGTGAAACTCTATATCTAAAAGACACCCAATGCCAAAATTGCAGCTCGATGGCATTCCACGCCGCCAAATCCCGCCCCCCACCTCAAGGCGATCAAAGCATTACTACACAAACCGAACCCAATAGCTATCGTTTGACCGCCCAGGGCATTGTTTCACGCATTCGTGGCCCACTGGCGAAGATATCGCCCATCACATCCGGCGAATAAACACTTTCTATATAGAATGCCTCATGCCAAGCATCAGTAAAATTACACTTACTGGCAACTTGGGTGAAAAGTACCTATTTAAGGTTTACCGCTGGGGGACTCCCTTTGAGCCGTTCATCGCTTTCTATGAAGTAACAAAGGAGCTAAGCGAAGGTTGGCCAGACGGGCAACATGTCTGAGAGGTGCAACAATCACCACAAGGCGAACTGTTTTAGCCACAGGTGTGCACTCGGACAATCACGATCGATCTCGACTTTTTAAAGAGCGTGGCCTAATCTACTACTATCAACCACAACCTGCCACGATCATCAAGTGAGTTACACACACCATCGCAAACACGGCTTCGACCCGCGAGTCACAAAGTGGTCACTGGTAACTTTCGCGGTGCCACCTCCCCCGTTGTGTTACGTAGTCCGCAGTGGTCTTCATAGCGGGAAACGTTTCAAACCTCGCTGTTGTTTATAGCACTGGTGACGTTGGTGATCAGCACTAGCACGGCTCTGGAGAGACTAATCCTGCGCTGCCGCCGGCAGCGCAGGATCGTCATAAGTAAACTCAGAACTCACTATTGACTGGCCGTAGCTGATTTCTTGTCCGCCGTCGAACCGCTAAGCAATTCGTCGTCGACGATCTCTTTGGCGTTGGAGTGAGGCACTAGGAAAAACGTTAACCGACCAGCCGGGTCTGGGCATTCCCTCAGAAGAAGCGAGAGATCGGGTTCCCTGGAAATGTGCTTGCCAGGCCTCACCGCTTTAATCCGACAGGCCATTCCATCGGGCCGTACAGTGTCGTCGGGAAAGGGGCCTTCAATTGTTTCGGGATGGATCGCGATATCCTCCAAACGCATCTTCGCAAGCTTGGGGTTGTCTGTCAGCCCCAAGCAAAATACCACCGGGCCGCGCATGATGGCCGCTCGACCAGACTGGGCCTTGCGCCCACGGACAAAACGCCAACTCATCGGCATGTCGAGCTCAATAGTGTCACCCGCTTTCCAGTCGCTGGTGATTAGAGCAAATGTTCCTGGCCGATGCGTCCCTTTAACCGGCTGACCATTAATGGCAATCGTTGACTCGGTTGCCCAGCCGGGGATTTGCAGCCGTATCGGGAACGTTGCCGGCCGGGACGGTGTGATTTGCAACTTGACCTTACCTGAGTTGGGATAGTCAGTTTCTTGCTTGAGAGTCACGCTAAGATCATCATCCAGTTTCATTTTGACCGTCGACGCTGTGTAGATATTTACGACCGGTCCGCCATCTGAGAAATAGTAAACTCTGGCAGGAAGCTCTGCTAACCCACGCCGAAAATTGCACGGGCAGCAGTAAGTGTCACCACGCCAGTAGATCTTCGGACCGTCGGTTGGCGAATAATAGCGAAGTCGTCGTCCATCGGGGGATTGAGCGGTAAACAGCGCATTGTAGATCGCACGTTCCATCAGGTCACCATAAGAAGAATCGCCCTCGAGCCTTATCATGGCGTCGAGAAACTCTATTAGGTACACCGTGGCACATGTTTCGCCCAGCATGCCTCGAGATCGTTTCAGGAGTTTGGGATCGCGATCGTGACGGTAAAACGCGATTTGGTCGATGCAGCGGCTCTGGTATCCGTAGGCGTGGTTTGTGATTCGACCGAATCGTCCGGTGACGATCTCAACATCCCAATCGGGCACCTTGTGAACGTTGCGGCAAAATTCCAGGTAGCGCTGATCGCCCGTCTGCTTACCTAAATCTAATAACCCCGAGTCGAAACCCGATGTCATCATCCATGAAGTTCGCCTGGGCCCTCCGAGGATTCTATCGGGTTCTGCCGAAGCGCGTGCGACGAAGTAGTCGGCCAAATTTCTAGCGGCGTCGAGAGATTTCTTGTCCCCGAAATGCTCGTAATCTGCCGTTAGGCCTCGAATGATATAAGCCACCTCGGTATAGTCCCAGGGCGTCCAAACCCGATCGCCTTCGGGAAACGTCCCGATATACCCGTCGGGTTCTTACGTCTTGATAATTTCGGAAACGATATAGTTTTTCAAGGCGAGTATTTCCGGATCGCCGGTGTATATAGCAAAATGAACCAGTGATTCGATCACTTTACCGAGGCCGACATATTTGCCAGATTTGCCATTTCTTTCACGGAACGGTTTTAGAAAGTCTCCCTCGATGTCAAGCTTTTTTAGGTTGTTCTTAACCGTAATATCCATCCGCCGACCAATTTCCCCGCCTAGTTCAATTTGGTCGAGAGGAACCGGCCTAAACATTTCGTCAACCGCTGCCGCCTCTGATCGAGATCCCGTAACACCCCAAACAAAAAGTATCGTCGAAAAAAAACACAGCGGCGCAAACGTATAGAATCCAACTCGTCGGACCATCGTAAACATAACTTGACTCCTGTGCTGTTGTGAAAAAAGCTGGGTAGGGACAATCGGTGTGACAGTAAGGAGGGTGGACAGCACACTACGTTCCCCCATTATGGACTCGTTAGCCACGCACGTCAACAATCCTAACCCATTAAACAGATCAGGCTTTGTCGAAAATCATTATGCCACTTGAGGTTGTCAACTGTGTCAAATCTACACTCGCCCCCAGACAACACACCGAACTAGCCAATTACGCTTCAGTTTTGGCCAACTGACCTGTCTTCATAGAATCTATCCATAGTCAGGATCCGTCTGGGACTCACACAACCATTGTGACCAAACTCGCCGGAACCCGTTGACCGTATCCGAGACCTCGCGAGCTCTAAACTACGTAGGATGCATTCATATTTGAAAAGTGTAGGCCGTCAGCCAGCCTCAGGTGGCAGACACCTGCCCCGTCGCCTCGACGTTTCTTCGGCCGGGTCGCCTAATTTAGAGTACCGTGGCGAGGGCAACTCGATCTTCTAGATTTGGTCGGAAAATCGTCACAATTAGCAGAGGAAGATACCAGGCCATGTACGTTCCACCTTCTTCGTAGACCCAAAATTGAGTTCCCAACATCACGGCGGCTGAGCAAGAGAGTAACGTGCCCAAATTCTTTTGGGCCGGCCACAGCGCCATGCTGCTGCATAGGGCCAAGAAGGCAGCGATCACCGGAACTCGATAAGCAGGTTCGTAGTACTGCCAGAAACCGGTAACGCCTTCGAGCGAGATGCTTCCCCAACCAAACATCTGTTGCAGTTGAACAAACAACATTTCCAGATCGCCAGCAGTCAGAGCAAGTGAAGCAACCAAAATGCTTATCGATATTACCACCCCAAGCGAGAAGCGAAGCAACCCTCTCCTCCAATAGAAACTGCACCAGAGTGGTAGGAGAAACAGAGGGTAGTATACCAGACCTATAGCTAGGCCTATTAGGGCGCCCGAAACGATTGGTCGACGGTATGTCTGAACAGCCCAAATCAATAGCGCAGCCGGAACAACATGGTCTACGTGTTCCGTCATTTCGGCTGTGTAGGGATAGAGCAAATAAAGGGTTGCAGCCGATATCCCAGTCTGCACATTGTCGAAGTGGCGAACGCCGATCAGAACGATCCCAACAACCACAGCCAGGTGGCCAAAGATTGCAATTATTCGGGTGATTGCTCTTCGAATTTCGGCCCTTCGATAGCGCTGTGGATCTGTTTCGTCCGGGGTGACCAGCGGCATCTTATTCGAAAATCGAGCGAATATCGAAAACAGCGGATGCCCAGGCCGCTTCGTTACCTTCGACATCTCGCCCGGGGCCCTACCCTCCCAATCTAGAAGTTGGTCTATGCGTCTTGCACCTTCTAGATCACTAACGGTTAGGGGTGCGGTCGCCACATTGGCAATCAAGAAAACCAGTAACGCTACGGCAGCAAAAGTAAGACCATCTGTCGAAAGATTCGGCTCTAAAAGCGGTCGGCGAACCATTATCGGATCCAACAGAAGCCTAACCATAAAAAAACCGCTCGCGACAAACAGCCAAGTGTAGCCAACCTGTTCGCCGCCGCCACCTCGTATCACGAGAAGTAACCCCGGTACCATCGAAACCAGGGCTACAATATCGAGGTTTCGCACGCTCCAGAAGCGTCGAAACTTGAAATATATCCCAATCGTCATCAACGACGACAGGCAAGCCCACGTGGTGGGAGTCAACTCATACTCGAAGAAAACAGCTTGCATTTGCCACTCGACGCACAAAAAACGACGATTTGCACTGCTTGAAGACCTGAAAAGGCGTCTCGATTTCGTTCGACACTCCAGCCCAATCAGGATACACTAATGGAACATTTTTTCAACCACCCCAAGCCAACCGACATTTGCTTTGCCGAACGTTTTGCGACACTTCAACCTTTCCGACGCGACGTCAGGCATCGATCCCGTCTCATACACATCTCGCCATTTATAGTGACTGGCTTTGAAATGGTCAGCTCATGGCCATCTCCCAAGCCCATGTCGCTCGGCCCTCACCTATCCTGCACCAGCCAACTCGCACCAGAGGCATTCCGGAACTATCAGAAATAAACGACACCTCAAGAACATAGCTACACCGCCTAACAATTCCACCAAAGCGATTGCAAAATGAGTGACGCAACGACCGTAACAAAGCTGTGAGAGGATCAATCTATCACCAACTTATTACTTATTTATTAGTTTCCTCGAGCCGTTTTCGCACCTCATCCGCCCATGGACTGTCAGGCGCCAACCGTAAAAACTCACGCCAGTGATCTCGAGATTCTGAGATTCGTCCAATTCTGTGCAGAGTCTGAGCGAGCTGTAAATGAACGTCGGCGTAATCGGGGTGGTACTTAAGCGCTCCACGGAAGGCTGCAATGGCCATGTCAGGCTCGCCCGTCTCTGCCAATACGCATCCGAGATTTGCTCGCGCCTCGACGTAATCTTCGTCTAATTCCATGGCCATGTAATATCGTTCTCTGGCGCCACTGAGGTCGCCAAGTCGATACAGTATTTCGGCTATCTGAAAACACAGCTCTGAGTCAGGTCCCCCAGCCGCAATGGCAGCCCGGTAAGTATCAGCCGCATCTTTAAGCTGGCCAGACTCCTCCAGTTCGGCAGCCAGTTTGGCTAGTCCCTCAGGCGACTTCGCGAGCTGGTCAACCTCATCGGCAGTCAACTCCGTTGCAACTGCCTGTGAGTTAGCCTCTTCTGGCGTAAAGTCGAATCTTAGCTGCCCGCCCGGCTCAATTAGCCCATTGTCCTGACGAAGTAGTATCTGTTTGCCCTCGATGATCACGGATAGTTGAGCGAGGGGCCGCTCAAAACTCGGAAGATATCGAGTCAAAGTTTCAAGTTTTTTTTCGATTGCCTTCGGCGAAACTCCTGCCGAAAGCAGTTCGGCCAGCCGTTTGGCGATCTTTACTTCGCGAAAGTCGAAGTAAGGCAGACGCCGCACCTCGCAATTCGGCTTAATCAGTCCCCGTCGATGCCAGCGTCTAACCACCGAAATCGGCAGACCAAGTAGTTCGGCCAGCATAAAGGGCGTGTGGAGACTGCGGAGTTCATTTTCATCTTTTAAAAGCCCAATTCTTCGCCAGAGCTCGGTTTCGGAAACTACATCCGCACAACTTTTCTCGGTGGCCTTTTGAATGATGTTGTCAAGAGTTTCGCTCGACGCATCTTCGGCAGAAAGAAGATTCTCCTCGCCAACTACGACTATGTCGATACCATCATCAAGCTCGTCGACAAGCATTGCTCCATACTGGGAAATCAACTTCGCAGCGTCGTGCTTTGACATGCTGGCTAAACGCCCAACCAGCAATATACGTTTTTCCTTGAGCAATTCAGGTTCCATCGTTTCAGTGTGGCCCAGTGAATATAACCTGTCAACCGGGACCGGATATCAAATGGACAGGCAATGAGCTGTCGAATCAGCACTACAGTTGCCTGCGTTTAGGAAGAGTAAAGCTCTACTACGCTCACCTTATGGACAGCTTGTTTTTGCGCTCGCGGCGTAGCTCGGCACGTTTGATCAAAATTTGTTTTTTTGGTCGACATCTCTTCACGCCCTAAAACCGGACCAAAAAACTTTCTTCCCACGTGGCCGGCAAAATTGGGTCGATGAAATTTCAACCCGACCTCCTACATGTCCTGTCTTCGCGGAAGCTTGATAGTGAACCTTGAACCTTGTCCCTCTTGACTGTAAACGTCGATTTCGCCGCCGTGATTTTTGACGATCTGCCAACACTTCGACAATCCCAAACCCAGACCCCGCCCAGCCTGCCTCGCCGAATAAAACGGGTCGAATATGTGACGTCTGACTTCGGGTCCAATGCCAGGCCCCGTGTCCACCACACTTATCACTACATGTTCTTTGCCTTCCTCAATTTCGATCTCAATTGTTCCACCGTGGCCGATCGCCTCAACCGAGTTCTTGCACAAGGCGTGAATTGCGACAGCCATTTGAACAGGGTCAACTTCCAGCTCCACCAGCCCTTCACCACTGGTACGCATAACGGTAATCGCCTGGTCAGAGCATTGAGCTTTTACCTTTGCAAGAACTTCATCAATCAATAGAACCAAGTCAACCCGCTCAGATTTCGACTTGGGAGGCCTGGCAAATTGTCGCATGTCGGCGATCATCTCGAACACCCGTTTCGCTTGAGCGTTTATCAAGGCAAGTTCGCGTCGCCTTTCCGGATCTGTTTCGTCCTGGAGAAAAAGTTGCGCTCGCCCCGCTATTACAGCAAGCGGATTGTTGATC
>Ga0180434_10001970_pt1 | contig 28361 bp, 17 predicted proteins | sample SS_ome_7_FD_132453 | JGI IMG/M metagenome (GOLD analysis project Ga0180434, IMG submission 132453) | Hypersaline lake sediment archaeal communities from the Salton Sea, California, USA - SS_1_D_2 metaG | ecosystem: Environmental > Aquatic > Non-marine Saline and Alkaline > Hypersaline >... | reverse complement strand
CCGCCGTGACGTATAAGGAAGAAGAGTTGTCTCTCTGGATCAGCGAGCGTCGCCAGGACGTGCACGCCATCGCGCGGTCGTCGCAAATTCAGAGACAGACCCAGACACTGCTGAATCACCGGGTATACGAACCGGAACATCAATCGGCCTACGACGCACTTTCGAAACAGTTGAACACCTTGTCCATCGGCAAACCAGATTTGCAAGAGATTTTCATCCTCGCCGATGAGGATGGAAAAGTCGTTTTCTCCACCAATCCAGACCACGAAGGCGAATACCGGAACGCCGAAAGGTACTTTGCGCAGGGAAAATCGGCGACGTTTGTGCAGAACGTCTACCCATCGCCAGAAACGAGCAAACCGTCCATGACGATTGCCACGCCCTTGCTCGATGAATCCGGCCAGCGGCTGGGCGTCGTAGCCATCCATTTGAATCTGGATCGCATGGACAAAATTATCCTGGAGCGCGCCGGGCTGGGAGAAACGGGCGAGACCTATTTGATAGACAGCTACCACAGGTTTGTATCTGGAGAACGTTTCGGACGGGAGGCGTTTGTCACAAGCGTTCACAGCGAGGGAATTGACGCCGCCTTGCAGGGTATAGACGGTTGGGGATCGTATCGGAACTATGCCGGCGTGCCCGTCATCGGCGTCTATCGCTGGATCGAAGACCGCGAGATCGCCTTGTTGGCAGAGATGCACCAACAAGAAGCCCTGGCGCCCGCCCGCCGGCTGGCAGGGACGATTCTTCTGACCGGGCTGGTTTCGGCACTGGCGCTGGCAGTGGGCGTATACCTGTTGGCGCGCCAGATCGCCCGTCCCATCCTGGAGATCGCGGACACCGCCGCCCAGGTAGCTGCGGGCGACCTGGAGCAAACTGTCCCGGTCCTCACCCAGGATGAGATCGGCGTGTTGGCGAACGCCTTTAACCAGATGATTCAGCGATTGCGCGACTTGTTGGGGACGCTGGAGCAACGGGTCATCGCGCGCACGCACGACTTGCAGGTCGCAGCCAACGTATCCAAACAGATCACAACCGTTCTCGACATTGACGAGTTGCTACAACAGGTGGTCACCTTGACCGCCAAGCGCTTCCATCTCTACGGCAGCCTGATCTTTTTGATGAACGAAGAAAGCCAGGCGCTCACGCGAGCGGCGAGTTCCGATGCCCAAGGACACACCTTGACGACGACAGAAGCAGACGTCATCCCCATTGATGCGCAGCCCAGCACCGTCGCGCTGGCGGCCCGTACGCGCGAGGCCATCATCATCAACGACGTGACCCAATCTTCAGCCCACCTGCCCGTGTCCACGCTTTCCGAAACGCGCTCCGAGTTAGCGATCCCGATGATACGGGGCGATCAGTTGATGGGCGTCTTTGACCTGCAATCAGAGGCCATCAACCGCTTTGGCGAGGATGATCTGCGCGTGTTGATGACGTTGGCCGACCAGATCGCCATTGCCGTCAGAAATGCTCATCTGTTCACCGAAATGCAGGCGGCCCGTTACGAGGCCGAGGCCGCCAACCGGGCCAAGAGCGCGTTCCTGGCGAACATGAGCCACGAGATCCGTACCCCGATGAACGCCGTCATCGGCATGACCAGCCTGTTGCTCGACACCGACCTGACTCCAGAGCAGCACGAGTTCACCAGCACCATCCGCGACAGTGGCGAGGCCCTGCTGACGATCATTGACGACATCCTCGACCTTTCCAAGATCGAGGCCGACCGGATGGAACTGGAGAGCCAACCCTTCGACCTGCGCGAGTGCGTGGAGAGCGCGCTCGACCTGTTCACGACCGAGGCGGCGGAGAAAGGGCTGGAGATGGCCTGCCTGGTAGACGAGCAAGCCCCCGCCGCCATCGTCGGCGACATGACCCGCCTGCGCCAGATCTTGATCAATCTGCTCGGCAACGCTATCAAGTTCACCGAAGAAGGCGAAGTAATCGTGTCTGTAGAAACTAAAAAAGCTGGTCAACTCAATTTCTCCGTCAGGGACACCGGCATCGGCATTCCGCCCGACCGGATGGATCGCCTGTTCCAATCCTTCAGCCAGGTGGACGCCTCGACCACGCGCCGGTACGGCGGCACCGGCCTGGGCTTGGCGATCAGCAAGCGGCTGTGTGAATTGATGGGCGGCAAGATGTGGGTCGAGAGTGAGGTCGGCGTGGGCAGCGCCTTTCACTTTACCATCCAGGCCGAGACGGCGCCCTGCCCCACCCCAACCTACCTCGAAAAGACGCAGCCAGACCTGCGCGGCAAACGGGTGCTGATCGTGGATGATAACGACACCGATCGGCGCGTCTTGACGTTGCAAACAGAAAAATGGGGAATGTTCTCCAGCGATACCGCTTCCCCCGCCGAGGCGTTGGCGTGGATCCGCCAGGGAGAGCCTTTCGATGTGGCGCTGCTGGATATGCAGATGCAGCCGGCCGATGGGGTCGGCGAGATGGATGGCCTGACGCTGGCCGACGAGATACGGCGCGAGCGCGAGACCAGCATGTTGTCAAACGTACCGCTGCCGTTGGTGATGTTGATCTCGTTGGGGCAGCAGGAGATCGAGATAGAAAAAGACAAATTCGCCGCCTTCCTGACCAAACCGGCCAAAGCCTCACAATTGTACGACGCGCTGTTGGAGATCTTTGCCCAAGAGGAACCGGCGCGGAAAACACGGGACCCGGCGGCCCCACCGCCGTTCGATCCAGAGATGGGAAAACGGCTGCCGCTGCGCATCCTGCTGGCGGAGGACAACGCGGTCAACCAGAAGCTGGCGCTGCACCTCCTCAAGCGAATGGGCTACCGGGCGGACGTGGCGGCGAACGGCCTGGAGGCGCTGGAAGCTGTGCGGCGGCAGACGTATGACGCGGTGCTGATGGATGTCCAGATGCCGGAGATGGATGGACTGGAGGTCACACGCCGCATCCGTCAGGAGTGGGAAAAGGACGCACAGCCTCGCATCGTCGCGATGACGGCCAGCGCGATGAAAGAGGACCGGGAGGAATGCCTGGCGGCAGGGATGGACGACTATATCAGCAAACCGATTCAGGTGGAGGAGCTGATCGGCGCTCTTGGAAAATGCCAGCCTCTGGGCGAGTCTGCAAACCAGCGTACTGAAACGAAACAGGAGCCGATAAGTGAATAATCAACAGAATACCCGATCCAAAGGGAACATTCTAGTCGTAGATGACGCACTGATCAACTTGCGCTTGCTATCCCGAGCGTTGGAAGAGCACGGATACAACGTGCAGACCGCGACGAACGGTCCTCATGCTCTGGAGGCTGTGCAAGCGGAGCTGCCCGACCTGATCCTGCTCGACATTATGATGCCAGAGATGGACGGCTATACCGTTTGCGCGCGCCTGAAAGAGGACGCCTGCACGCGCGACATTCCCGTGATCTTTATCAGCGCGCTGGACGAAACGCTGGACAAGGTCAAGGCCTTTACCGTCGGCGGCGTGGACTATATCAGCCGCCCGTTTCAGGCGCAAGAGATGCTGGCCCGCGTAGAGACTCACCTGGCTTTACGGGAGATGCAGAGGCGGCTTCAGGATCAAAATCGCCAGCTCGAACAAGAGATCGTCGAGCGCAAACGGGTAGAGGAGGCGCTGGCCCTGGCCCGCGATCAAGCGTTGGAAGCCAGCCGCCTGAAAAGCCAACTCTTGTCCAACGTCAGTCACGACTTGCGCTCGCCGCTGGGCAACATTCTGGGCCACACCGAGATGCTCCAGGCCGGCGTCCACGGCCCGCTCTCTGACCGACAACAGGAAGTGACCACGCGCATCATCGCGAACGCCCAACAGTTGCTGGGCTTTATCAACAACTTGTTGGGGCAGGCCCAGCTCGAGGCCGGGAGAGTGATGCTCAACGTCATACCCTTCGCCCCAACCGAGCTATTGAAAACCACACAAGGCACTATCGATATGTTAGCCCAGACTCGTGGTCTGGAATTGATCTGCGACGTTGAGCCCGATATACCGGATACTCTGTACGGCGATCCTTACTGGCTGCGGCAAATTCTGGCCAACCTGGTTGGCAATGCCATCAAGTTCACCGAGGAAGGTACGGTACGGATGCATATTTATCGAGCGGATCAGGACCATTGGGCCATCCAGGTATCTGATACCGGCTGCGGCATCCCGGAAGAAGCTCGCTCTTATATCTTTGACGCTTTCCGACAGGTGGATGGGACGGCCATCCGCAAGCAACAGGCCGGCTCCGGGTTGGGGCTGTCCATCGTTAAACAACTGACCGCGTTGATGCAGGGAAAAGTCACCCTCACCAGCCAGGTAGGAAAAGGAAGTACCTTTACGGTTCTGTTGCCGTTAAAACCAATACAGGAGGGAACAACATGACGGGAGAGACATCGAGCAAAAAACCACTGGCTTTTATTATCGAAGATGAACAGGAGCAGGCGGAAATTTTTTCCCGGGCCTTGCAAATGGCCGAGTTTGAAACCGAAGTCATCCGGAATGGGAACGCCGCCCTGGAGCGGTTGGCTGCCGCCGTGCCCACCCTGGTGGTGTTGGACCTGCACTTGCCCTACGTGTCGGGCGCCGACATCCTGCAGTCGATCCGCGCCGACGCCCGGCTGGCAGACACTCGGGTGATCCTGGCGACGGCTGACCCGCAAATGGCCGAAATGCTTCAAGAAAAGAGCGACCTGGTGCTCATCAAACCCGTCAGTTTCTATCAGTTGCGCGATTTGGCCGCACGTTTACGCCCTTCTGATACCGTCGGCTGAGAAAGAACGTATGGACCCTGCGATCCAGTATACCCTATTCATTATTCTGGCTCCGCTTTCAGCCTTTGTTTCCATTGTGCTGGGCGTCTACGCGTGGCGCTACCGCCCTGCGCCAGAAAGCTCGGCGCTCTTGAGGTTGATCCTGGTCAGTTCGGGATGGTTGATATGCAATACCTTCGAGTTGGCGGCCAATTCCGAATCCGCCACGGTCTTTTGGGCCAAGATCACGTATCTGTTCATCGCCATTACGCCCGTGATGTGGTTAGCCTTTGCACTCCAGTACATTGGGAAGCAAAAGTGGCTCACCCCTTCTCGCCTCGCGCTATTTTTCATCATCCCCGTGGCGACTATATTACTTGTCCAAACCACCGAGAGGCATGGCTTGGTCTGGCAAAGGTATAGCTTCCGTCCCATCGATCGTTGGCTGGCGATAGAGGTCTCTTACGGTCCGTGGTTCTGGGTGAACGCAGCGTATGAGTATGCGTTGATATTTCTGGGCGCATTTTTAATCAGCAGGCAATATTTCAAATCATTCAATTTGTATCGCCGGCAGTCCACCTGGCTGATCCTCGGAGCGGTCAGTCCACTCGCTTTGAACATCGTGTACATCCTTCGCGTGGTACCCGAGTTCAGAAAAGATTACACGCCTGTGAGCTTTGCCCTCTCCTGTATCGCGTTTTCCATTGCCATATTTCGCTACCGACTATTCGATCTCAAACCTGTGGCCCGCGACGCCGTGATTGACAGTATGGGCGATGGCATGCTGGTGCTCGACGCGCAAAACCGGATCGTGGACCTCAACCCGGCGGCGCAAGCGATCATCGGCGTTCAATCGGCTCAGGCTATCGGGCAACCGGCCGCAGAGATATTGAGTCCCCGAAGCGACCTGGTCGAACGCTTCCGCGATGTCCCCCACGCCCAGGCCGAGATCACGCTGGGCCAAGACGAAACGCAGCGTCATTATGATCTGCGGATCTCTCCACTGACTGACCGACGCAGGCGCTCGACCGGACGATTGATCGTCCTGCGCGACATCACCGAACGCAAGCAGGCAGAGGAAGCGCTGCACCAGGCCAGAAAAGTCGCCGAAGAGGCTCAACGAGCAGCCGAGGCGGCCAATCGCGCCAAGAGCACCTTCCTGGCCACGATGAGCCACGAAATCCGCACCCCGATGAACGCCGTCATCGGTATGAGCAGCCTGTTACTCGACACCGGACTGACTCCCGAACAGCACGAGTTCACCGAAACCATCCGCACCAGCGGCGAGGCATTGCTGACCATCATCAACGACATCCTCGACTTTTCCAAGATCGAGGCCGACAAGATGGAACTGGAAAACCAGCCTTTCGACCTGCACGAGTGTGTGGAAGGCACCCTCGACCTGCTGATGACCGAAGCGACAGAAAAAGGACTGAGGCTGACCTCTCGGATCGACGAGCAAGTCCCCGCCGTCATCATCGGCGATATGACGCGCCTGCGCCAGATTCTGATCAATCTGATCGGCAACGCCATCAAGTTCACCCAAAAAGGTGAGGTGGTGGTCTCGGCAAATGCTAGAAAAGACGACCAACTCCATTTCTCCGTCCGAGACACCGGCATCGGCATCCCCCCAGATCGGATGGACCGCCTGTTCCAATCCTTCAGCCAGGTGGACGCCTCGATCACCCGTCGGTACGGGGGCACCGGGCTAGGACTGGCGATCAGCAAGCGGCTGTGTGAACTGATGGGCGGCACGATGTGGGTCGAGAGCGAGGTGGGCGTGGGCAGCACATTCCACTTTACCATCCAGGCCGAGACCGCTCCTGGGGTGGCGCCAGTCTACCCACAAAAAGCGCCACAGGCGGCAGCCCAACCACAGTTCGACTCCAAGATGGGAGAAAGGCTGCCGCTGCACATCCTGCTGGCGGAGGATAACGCGGTCAACCAGAAGTTGGCGCTGCATCTCCTGGAGCGAATGGGCTACCGGGCGGACGTGGCGGCAAATGGCTTGGAGGTGCTGGAAGCATTGCAGCGACAACCATACGACGTGATCCTGATGGACGTGCAGATGCCAGAGATGGACGGGCTGGAGGCCACACGCTACATCCGTCGGGAGTTGGAAATGGACGCGCCACTGCGCATCATCGCGATGACGGCGGGCGCGACGAAAGAGGATCGGGAGGAGTGCCTGGCGGCGGGAATGGACGATTATATCAGCAAGCCGATCCGGGTGGAGGAATTGGTCGACGCCTTGACAGAAAGCGACCCTTCCACTGGACCGGAACTGCGTCTCAAGGTGCAAGGGTAAAATGAACATGACGAGCACTCCTGTCTCCAAACCCGAAATACCGGACCTGCCTCCCCTACCCGCGCACCTGGAGGGCCGGCCTTTCGGGCGTGATGAGGACGGGCGACCTCTCAATCGCACCAGGGGCCACGTGATTCGCGCGACGTTGGAGTATATGCTCGAGTGCGTCGGCCAACACGCTGCGCAATCTCTGCCCCCCGAAACGAGCAGCGAGGAGCGCGCCGACCGCGTCGCTCAGGCCAAAGACGCCGTCTTTGAGCAACTGGTCGAACGGCTCAACGCCGCCATCCTCGACCCCCGTTACCACGTCACCGCCGACTACCTGCTGAACGAGGGTAACGCCTACTCCGTCGAGTTCAACGCCTTTTTCAGCGAGCTGTGTCGGCAACTGTCTGGCGACCCAGACTTTCACTTCAATTGTGGGGCAAGGAGCATCCCCACCGCGATCCTATCCCTGGGACGGCCATTTTCACTCAGCCAGGTCTATAACCTGCTGCCCCGCTTTACGGCCAAATACGCCGCCACCGATTTTCGCGTCGTCCGCGTGACCTCGAACTCGGCCATCATTCAGTGGCACGGCGAACGCGACCTGGCCCAACTCCCTCCCGCTCTCCACCGGCCTTTCCTCTACCTGAGTTGCCAGTACATTCAAGGCACGCTCGCCAGCATCCCTCAAGTTCACTCCGGCCTGCCGATGGCGACCGTGCGAGAGATCCGCTGTCATCTAAAAGGCGACGCGCACTGTGAGTGGGAGTTCACCTGGCAGCAATCGGAGCGAAGACGGTTCAGCTTGCGGCGTCAAAGCCGTCTCCCCGCCTCCACTCCAGAAGAATCAAGGGAGCAGACTGTTTTACCCGCACCGTTCAGCAAAGCGGAACAGCGAGAGCTTTCCATCGTCCCCGCACCCAACCCGATTGTCGATTCAGAACTCCCTCCCCTGCCCGCACACATCGAACACCCTCCCTTTGGCGCCGACGACGCCGGGCAGCCGATCAAGGAGGTTGCGGGTACGTCGATCCTCGCCGTCATCGAACAGATGCAGAGCTACCTCGACCACCGCATTCAGCAAGAAAACCTCCTGGGCTTTGACCCACAAGAGCGCGCAATTCGCATCGCGCAGGCCCAAGCCGACGCTCTGGACCAATTGGTGGAACGGTTGAACGCCGCCATCCGCGACCGACGCTATCGCGTCTCCCGCGATTACCTGCTGGATGGAAGTCACCGGTACTCGCACGAGTTTAACCTCTTTATCAACGAATTCGCGCAAGAGATCTCGGGCGATCCGCACTTTTTCTTCCATCGTGGGCTTCAGAGTATCCCTGGCTCGGTCCTTCACCTGGCCCGTCCCCTTTCGCTGCGCCAGGTGTACAACCTGCTGCCTCGCTTTACCGTCAAGGTCTCCGACGCCGACATCCGGGCTATCCGTACAGACTCCAATGCCGCGGTCTTGCAATGGCATCCCGAACGTCAACTGGCGAAAATTCCCGCCCGCCTTCACCAGCGGTATATCCGCATGGCGTGCCAGGCATACCAGGGCGCGTACGCCGTCATCCCCAAGCTTCATTCAGACCTGCCGCTGGCAGAGATCAAGGAAACTCGTTGCCTGCTGCAAGGGGATGCATATTGCGAATGGGAATTTAGCTGGCAGCTTCCCAGGCCCAGAATCGGCCTGGCAGTCTTGATGAGCTTGAGCCTCTCGGCAATCCTGCTGATCTATGCACTATTGCGCCTGCCCGGTTGGGAGTGGTTGGCGGCAGCGGCGGCGCTCCTGCCCGCCGTCATTGGCGGAGCCATCCACCATTTGAAAACGTCGGCGTACGAACGCCAGCGCCAGGAACAACTGCTGTTCGAACAGCGCGAGCGCTCCGAAGAACAGTACGACGCCTTGCAGCAAGCTCACGCCGACTTGCAGCTTTCGACCATCGCGCTCCGGCAGAAAATCTCCGAGCTGACCGCCATGCACCAGATCGGCCTGGCGTTGAGCGCGACGCTCGATCTGAACGAGCTATTGGACACGAGCCTGCGCGCCGTCACCACGCACCTGAATTTCGAGCGGGCATTGATCATGTTGGTCGAGGAGCGCGAGGGACGGCGCGTGTTGACCGGCGGGCGCAGCATCGGCGGCACGCCAACGATGACCGCCCTGATCGAACAGGCCGAGTTTTCACTGGACGATCCCGAGGCATTCCTGGCCCAGATCGTCAACGCCGCCAGACCTACGCTGGTCGACAACGCCCGGCAAGTGAGCGACGAGCGCGTCGGACGCGCTCTCAAGGTGCTCGGCACATCCACTTTCCTGGCGGTGCCGCTGATCGCCAAGGGCAAAGCCGTGGGCCTGTTGGCGGTCGACAACGCCCTCACGAACCGCCCCATCCTGGAGAATGGACAGGAGTTGTTATCCACCGTCGGCAGCCAGATCGCCAGCGCGATAGATAGCGCCCTCCTGTACCAGACGCTGGAACGGCGCGTGGAGGAGCGCACGCGAGAAGCCGAGGAAGCTCGCGTCACCGCCGAGGAGGCGAATCGGGCCAAGAGCGCCTTCCTGGCCACGATGAGCCACGAGATCCGCACCCCGATGAACGCCGTCATCGGCATGACCAGCCTGCTGCTCGACACCGACCTCACCGCGGAGCAGTACGAGTTCACCGAAACCATCCGCACCAGCGGCGACTCCCTGCTGACCATCATCAACGACATTCTCGACTTTTCCAAGATCGAGGCCGGGCGGATGGAATTGGAACGCCAGCCGTTCAACCTGCGCGACTGCATCGAAGAGGCCATGGACCTGCTGGCGACCCGGGCGTCGGAAAAAGGGTTGGAACTGGCGTATCTGGTGGACGATCAGGTTCCCGCCGCTATCTTTGGAGACATGACACGCGTGCGACAGATCCTGGTCAATCTTCTCAGCAACGGGGTCAAATTCACCAAGCAGGGCGACGTGATGGTGTCGGTCCACGCCCGTCCCATCGAGACAAAACCCGATTTCTGGGAGCTGCATTTCGCCGTGCGAGATACCGGCATCGGCATCCCGCCGGAGCGAATGGATCGGCTCTTTCGCTCGTTCAGCCAGGTGGACGCCTCGACCACGCGGCGCTATGGCGGCACCGGCCTGGGGCTGGCGATCAGCAAACGCCTGAGCGAACTCATGGGCGGCTCGATGTGGGTGGACAGTGAAGTGGGTCAGGGCAGCACCTTCCATTTCACCGTTCAGGCAGAAGCCGCGCCCGTTCTGGCGCCGGCCTACCTGCGAGATACCCAGCCCGCCCTGAAAGACAAGCGGGTGCTGATCGTGGACGACAACGTCACCAACCGGCGCATCCTGAGCTTGCAGACCCAATCGTGGGGCATGTTCCCCCGCAACACCCCCTCTCCCATCGAGGCGCTGAGCTGGATACGCCAGGGCGCTCCCTTCGACGTGGCCATCCTGGACATGCAGATGCCCGAGATGGACGGCCTGACGCTGGCGGCCCAGGTGCGGCGCGAGCGGGATGCGCGAGCCTTGCCGCTGGTGATGTTGACCTCGTTGGGACGGCAGGAGGTGGGGGCAGAAAGCATCACGTTCGAAGCCTTTCTGACCAAGCCCATCAAAGCGTCTCAACTGTACAACGTGCTGGTGGGGATCTTTGCGGAAGGAACGCAGCCCGCGCAGCGATACAGGGACCCCGTGGGCAGGCCCAAGTTCGACCCCGAGATGGGCGAGCGGCTGCCCCTGCGCATCTTGCTGGCGGAGGACAACGCGGTCAATCAAAAGCTGGCGTTGCACCTGCTGGAACGCATGGGCTACCGGGCAGACGTGGCGGGCAACGGCCTGGAGACGCTGGAAGCGTTGCGGCGGCAGACGTACGACGTGGTGTTGATGGACGTGCAGATGCCAGAGATGGATGGATTGGAAGCGACGCAGGCGATCCACCAGGAATGGCCGCGCGAGCAGCGCCCGCGCATCATCGCCATGACGGCCAACGTGATGAAGGAGGATCGGGAGGAATGTCTGGCGGCCGGGATGGACGACTATATCGGCAAGCCGATTCGGGTCGAGGAATTGGTCAGCATCTTGAAGGAATGCTGGCTCTTCAAGGACGCGCGGAGCAATCACGTATCATGAGCCAGGTGGAGACAGGATATGGACATTGATATTTCCCACGTTCGTCGCAATATCCTGATGCTGACGACAATCGCCACCGTCATCACGGGCGGCATCCTGTTCGTGGTCGCCCCCACCGTCGCCAACCTCTCTCCCCAAGACAAAATGCAGGGACGTCTCAACTATGTCGTGGGCATCCCCGTGTTGATCGTCGGCCTGGGCGCGTTCCTCTACGTCTATCTGCGTCCCGTCGCCCAGCTTGCCGCCGTACTGAAAACCGGATCGGACGCGCCGCCCGACCTCGCTCAAAGAGCACGAACGCTGGCCTTTACCCTGCCCGTCCGGTTCTTGCAGATACCCGTGATGGTCACCTTCGTCTTGGCCACGATGATGGATATTTTCAGTGCACTCCTTCTGAAAAATTATCCTTTCATTCGACATTTCCAGGTCACGATCCTGATCACCATCGCCACAGCTTGCGCGTCGCTGATCTTGTTGGTCATCTCCCGACGGATCCTGGCTCCCGTGCTGCTGGTCACCTCTGGGCTGGCAGAGGACATGGGACCGCGCTTTGACATCCGCGCCCGTCAGTTCGTCACCACGCTGTTGTTGACGCTCACCGCCGTCGCCTTCCTGGGTGTCCTGGGTTACACACTGGTTTCGCGGCGCGCCTACGAAGGACTGCGGGAGAAATATACCCTGCTCGGCGAAGTGATCGCCCAAGACCTGGGAATCCATCTGAGCGACGAGGCGCTGATGGCCTACGTCGAGACGCTGTTTGTAGAAGGTGAAGGCTACGCTTTCATCACGGACAGACAGGGCCACATCATGACGCGGATCCCACCAGGGTATCAAAACCTGCAAGTAGATGGCGAGATGCTGGCCCAACAGGATCAGGGCCTGATCGAGATTTTCGACGGCGAACTCGTCCTGATTCCCCTCAACCGGCCTGACGTAGATTGGCAGTTGGGCTTTGCCTACCGAGTGGATCCCTTGAATTCGCCCTTTGTCCGGCGCATGTTGCTGATCTTGCTGGTCTTTATGGCGGGCATGTTCGCCTTTGTGTTCATCACCAGCCGTTACGTGGCCGATGACTTGAGCCGCGACATCAAGTACGTGACCGCTCGTCTGTCGGATCTGGCAGGGGGACGGGAGGTGGGATCGAAAAAAGTCAGCGTGCTTTCGCTGGACGAGGTGGGCGACTTGGTGCTGGCTTTCGACAAACTACAGGCCAAGTTCCAGGCACAGCAAGCGCAGATGGAGCGCGAACAGAAAGAGACACTGGCGCTCCAGGAAATGTCCCGCCAGATCAGTTCCATCCTCGACATCGACCAGGTGCTGAAAGAGATCATCGCCAGCGTGGAAGAGACGTTTGGCTATCGCAATACGTCCATCCTGCTGATAGACGAGGAGGTAAACGCGCTCTACATCGCGGCTTGCGCGGATTACGTCAACCCCGAACTACTTGAGCAGCACTTTGAGATCGGTGAGGGGGGGATCGTAGGGCGCGTGGCTGCCAGCGGCGAACCCTTGCTGATACCCGACGTGAACCAGTGTGAATTCTACATTTCAGGCAGCAGCGACATCCAATCGGAACTGGCCGTGCCCATCGTGATCGGCGGCCAAACGATCGGCGTGTTCAACGTAGAAAGCACACGGCTGCATGCCTTCACAGAGAGCGATCTGCGCATCGTCACCGCCCTGGCCAACCAGATGGCCGTGGCGATCCAGAACGCCCGCTTTTACCAGACCGCGCAGGATCGCGCTAAAAAGCTAGCCCTGCTTCACGAGGTATCCCAGCGCATCAGCGCCTTGCTGGACGTGGAGACGCTCTTGAACGAGATCGTGCGCCGTGTGACGGACGTTTTCGGCTACCAGGCGGCCTCGGTGCATCTCATCGACAACGTGACCAACGAACTGGTCTTTGCCGCGGAGGTGGGCATGGACGAGGCGTTTGTGCGCGACACGCGCCGCAAAGTAGGAGACAGGGGCATCGTCTCCTGGGTAGCGGCCACGGGCGAACCTCTGCTGGTGCCCGACGTGCGCCTCGATGAACGATACGTGGAGGGATCGAAAGGGGTGCGTTCCGAGTTGGCCATTCCCCTGCGGACCGGCGATAAGGTGATCGGTGTGTTCAATCTCGAAAGCGACCGGGTGAACGGTTTCGACGAGGACGACGTGCGTCTGATGACGGCTATGGCGAATCAGACGGCCGTGGCCCTCGAGAACGCCCGGTTGTTCACCCAGGTCGAAAAGCACATGCGAGAGATGGAGGCCCTCTACCGCGCCGACCAGGAACTGCACCGCTACCTCGATCTCGACCGAGTGCTGCAAGCATCGGTACACGTGGCCCAGGAGATCATCCAGGCCGACAAGAGCGCGCTGTGGGTCTGGGACGCCGAGCGCGAGAACCTGATCGTGGAAGCCGCCCGCGGCTTTAGCCCCGAGACGCTAGCCCAGATGTCCTTCGCCTCCGGAGAGGGCATCGCAGGCCAAGTCGCCGCCAGCGGCGAGCCGATGGTGGTGGAGAACGCGCTCGCCGACTCTCGCGTGACCCGGCGCCTCGTCGAGAGGGAGGGAATCCGTTCCTTTATGCACGCCCCCATCAAAGTCGGCGGCCAGGTATTTGGCGTCTTTAATGTGAATTACTGCCAACCCCACGCCTTTAGCTACGACGAACAGCGGCTCACCCTCACCATCGTCCAGCGAATTTCCCTGGCGATCGCGAACGCCCATCTCTTCCAGAGCGTGCGCAGCCAGGCCGCCCGGCTACAGATTCTCCAGGAGGTCTCGCACAAGATCAGCTCCATCCTGGACATCGACCTGGATCAATTGTTCAACGAGATCATCAGCGCCGTCGCAGCCGCCTTCGGCTACGAACATCTGGGCATCCTCCTGGTCGACGAAGCTGCCAGAGAAGTCTACCTGACGGCACACCTGGGTTATCCCGACGAGATTGAAGGATGGCGCATCAGCATCGATGACGACAAGGGCATCATCGGCGCGGCGGCGGTCCGTGGCGAGCCGATCCTCGTGACCGATACCGCCCAGGACCCACGCTACATCGAGGGAGTGGGAGGCGTGCGGTCGGAGCTGGCCATCCCCTTGCTGAGCGGCGATAGAACGATAGGGGTGTTCAACCTGGAAAGCGACCGGGTGGACGCTTTCGACGAGGACGACGTGCTCTTGATGACCGCCCTGGCCGACCAGATGGTGGTCGCCATAGGAAACGCTCGTCTGTTTCAAAGTGTGCGCAGCCAGGCCACCCGACTGCAACTCCTCCAGGAGGTCTCGTACAAGATCAGCTCCATTCTCGACATCGAGCAACTGCTCAACGAGATCATCAGCGCGGTGGCGACGGCTTTCGGCCACGAGCACATCCTCGTCTTTCTGGTCGATGAGGCAGCCAACGAGCTGTATCTCGGGGCAGGCGTCGGTTATCCCGACGAGGTGGCGGAACTGCGCGTCGCGCTGGACGGCGACAGAGGCATCATCGCCGCCGCCGCGACCGACCGGGCACCGATCCTCGTGCCCGACGTCACACAGGATCCGCGCTATATCAAGGGGATCGCCAGCGTGCGTTCCGAGCTGGCCATCCCGCTACTGATCGGCGACAGAGCGATCGGGGTCTTGAACCTGGAAAGCGACCAGGTGAACGGTTTCGACGAGGATGACGTGACTCTGATGACCACCCTGGCCCACCAGATCGCCGTCGCCCTCGACAACGCCCGTCTCTACACGGCGGCTCAGCAGGCCAGAGAGGCCGCTGAGGCCGCCAGCCAGGCGAAGAGCACCTTCCTGGCCACGATGAGCCACGAGATCCGCACCCCGATGAACGCCATCATCGGCATGACCAGCCTGCTGCTCGACACCGAACTGGACGCGGAACAGCAAGAATTCACCGAGACCGTGCGCCAGAGCGGCGACACATTGCTGACCATCATCAACGACATCCTCGACTTTTCCAAGATCGAGGCCGGCCGGATGGAATTGGAAAACCAGCCCTTTGACCTACACGAGTGCGTGGAGGGCGCCATCGATCTCCTGGCGACCGAAGCGGCGGAGAAAGGGCTGGAACTGGCCTATCTGATAGAGCCTTCTGTCCCCCCCGCCATCGTCGGCGACGTGACCCGTCTGCGCCAGATCCTGGTCAACCTGATCGGCAACGGGATCAAATTCACCGAGCAAGGCGAAGTAGTGGTCAGGGTTCAGCGTGTAGGGGACAGTGAAAAAGAACCTTTCCCACACACACCAACCCCTAACCACGCCCCACTGACCACTATCCACTTCTCCGTTCGCGACACCGGCATCGGCATTCCGCCGGAGCGCATGGACCGCCTCTTCCGTTCCTTCAGCCAGGTGGACACCTCGACGACGCGGCGCTATGGAGGCACCGGGCTGGGGCTGGCGATCAGCAAGCGGCTGTGTGAACTGATGGGCGGCGCGATATGGGTGGAGAGCGAGGTAAACAAAGGCAGCACATTCCATTTCACAATTCAGGCAAAAGCCGCGCCTGCCCCTATGCCGGTCTATATGCAAAAAGCGCAGCCCAACCTGGAGGGCAAACGGGTGTTGATCGTGGACGATAACGCCACCAACCGGCGCATCCTGACGCTGCAGACCAAAGCGTGGGGCATGCTCCCCCGAGAGACCGGCTCCCCCGCCGAGGCATTGGACTGGATCCGCCGGGGCGACCCTTCGACAGGCTCAGGGCAGGTTCTCTTTGACCTGGCGCTATTGGACATGCAGATACCGGCGATGGACGGCCTGATGCTGGCCGCAGAGATGCAAAAAGAGCGAGATGTGCAGACGTTGCCGCTGGTGATGTTGACCTCGTTGGGACAGCAAGAAATTGAGCCAGGAACGGTCGAGTTTGCCGCCTTCCTGACCAAGCCCATCAAGGCATCGCAACTGTACGACGTGCTGGTGGGTATCTTTGCCGAAGAAATCCAGCCCCGGCTCAAGCGCGAGAAAGCGGCCAAACCACAGTTCGATCCCGAGATGGGACAGCGGTTGCCGCTGCGTATCTTACTGGCGGAGGACAATGCGGTCAACCAGAAACTCGTGGTGCGCCTGCTGGAACGATTGGGCTACCGGGCAGACGTGGCGGGCAACGGGCTGGAGGCGCTGGAAGCGCTGCGGCGCCAGACGTACGACGCGGTATTGATGGATGTGCAGATGCCAGAGATGGACGGTCTGGAAGCGACTCGCATCATCTGCCGGGAGTGGGAGCACGATGATCATCGCCCGCGCATCATCGCCATGACGGCCAACGCGATGGAAGAAGACCGCGAAATCTGCCTGACGGCAGGGATGGACGATTACCTCAGCAAGCCGCTCCGGGTACAGGAGTTGGTCAGCGCCTTGAGCAAATGTCAGCCGTGGGAGGAGACAGACTGATAGGAGAAAACAATGGAGAAACTTGATTCAGCAGCGATGGAGCGATTGTGGGAGCTGGTAGGCGGAGATGAAACCTTCCTGGGAGAACTGATGGACACATTCCTGGAGGATGCACCGCGCCTGCTGGAAGACATGCATCAGGCTGTGGAGCGCGAGGATGCGGACGGGCTTTGCCTGGCCGCGCACAGTCTCAAATCGAACAGCACGGATTTTGGAGCGATTGTCCTCGCTGGCTTGGCCCGAGAACTAGAAACGATGGGCAAGACCGGCGAGCTGGACGAGGCAGCGGAGACCATCACGCGGGCCGAGGCGGAGTACGAACAGGTCAAGGTAGCGCTGGAGACCTCCCGGAGAGAATTGAGCCATCAAGCCGGAGAAGAATCTGGATAATGCCTCTCTAATTCCGCCCACGCCACCTGCGCCGCCGACTGTTCGGCTGCCCGTTTGCTGCGTCCTGTCCCCTGACCCACCACCTGCTTCCCCAGAAGCACCTCGGCCACAAAGATCTTGGCGTGGTCGGGTCCCCGCTCGGCGACGATACGATAGCGAGGCGTGACGCCCGATTCGGCCTGGCTCCACTCCTGCAAACGGCTCTTGGCGTCATAATCCGCCGCCGCCGCCAGCGTCGCCTCGGCCACCGGCTCGATGAGCGGCTCGACGAAACGCTCGACGGCCCCCATCCCGCCGTCGAGGTAGAGCGCCCCCACCACGGACTCGAAGGCGTCGCACAGGTTGGCGTCCCGCTCCCGTCCGCCGGCCTCCTCCTCCCCATGGCCCAGACGCATCGCCTCTCCAAGCCCCACCTGCCGGGCAAGCTGCGCCAGCGTCTCGGTGCGCACCAGCGCCGCCCGCAGACGCGTCATCCGCCCCTCGTCAAAATCGGCATAGTGACGGTAGACCCACGCGCCGGTGATAAAATCGAGCACGGCGTCGCCCAAAAATTCGAGACGCTGATTGTCGCCGATGCCATCCTCAGGATGCTCGTTGACGTAGGAGGGATGGGTGAGCGCGCGATGGAAAAGATCCAGGTCGCGAAAGCGATGTCCCAGCGCCTGTTGGATGAATTCGAGATCGAAAGTCGGAAGCAAGTCGGCATCCGCTGGAGTGTCGCTCATGTCGAACCTGCTGTTCCTCGCTCCGCCAGACGATGCTCGTACTTTTTCAGAGCGGCGTTGAGCGCGCTGTCGGCATCCACGCCGCAGGCATTCGCCAACGCCAGCAAGCTGTAGAAGGCGTCCCCCAGTTCATCCGTCAGTTCCGATCGGAACTCTGGCTCCCGCTGCCCGTAATCGGTGGCCAGCAGCACCTCTTTCGCCACCTCGCCGACCTCCGAGACCAGGTCGAGCGCGTGGACAGATGGATCGTGCCGCAGACGGTGACGCTGTATGAAAGCGACGACGCGCTGCTGCCAATCGGTCGCCGGCAGCGGCGTCTTGAACCCGCTCCCGGTCAGCACAGCGACCGGCGTCTCGCCCAGACGGTCACCCAGGCGCTCCAACGCCGCCACGACCAGCGCGGAGGTTGGCTCGACGTAGACCCCCTGGTGGGCCAGCTTCTCCTGCGCGGCCAGAATCTCCCCGTCCGGCAGAGCGAGGATTGAGCCATCGCTCTCGCGCACCCCGGCCAATATCGCCCGGCCCCAGGGCGGCGCGGCGATGCGCACCCCTCCGGCGACGGTGGCGCGCTCTTCGACCGGCTCCACGTCGCTGGCGCCGCGCTCCCAGGCGCGGGCCAACGGCGCGCACGCCAGCGCCTGGACGCCAAAGAGACGCGGCCAGCGATCGATCAGGCCCGCTGCCAGCAACTCGGCAAAGCCCCGGTGCAATCCGAGCAGCAATCCTCCATGGCCCACCGGCACCACGACGCTTCCTGGCGCGCGCTTTTCCAGTTGCTCCCACAGCTCGAAGGCAACCGTCTTCATCCCCTGCGCGAAAAAGGGGCTGTAGGCGTGGCTGGCATAGGCAGCCTCGCTGACCGCGCCATTCTCGACGGCCCGGCGCGCGGCGCGGGAGGCTTCGCTGCGAGGCCCCGGCGTCAGCACGATCTCGGCGCCATAGACCGCGATCTGCCGCTGCTTGACCGGCGAGGCGTGGGCCGGCGCGTAGACGGTGGCGCAGAGACCGGCGCGAGCGGCGTAGGCCGCCAATGCAGCGCCCGCGTTGCCCGAGGAATCATCCACTACTTCCCGCGCGCCCGCCGCCTTGAGCGCCGTGACCAACAAAGCCGCCCCCCGATCCTTGAAGGAGCCCGTCGGATTGAGGTGTTCGGCCTTGAGATAGAGAGGTCGCCCCCCCCACTCGGCAGCGACCAGCGGAGTTCCGCCCTCGCCCAGCGTCACCGGCGTCGCGCCATCCGGCACGGGGAGCGCGGCCCGGTAGCGCCAGAGGGTGTGCTCGCTCTCGTTCACGAGGGTCGGGTCAAAGGACGGCGCCCCTTCGATCTCCAGCAGGCCGCCACAGTCGCAGCGCCAGCGCGTGGGATCGAGCGGCCAATCGCGTCCGCAATCGGTACATTGCAGGCTCATGCGGCCCCGCTCTACAATTCGCCCATCATCCTTTTGCATCTTGTAACGCCTCCGTAACAATGACGGTCAAGTCCTCCCCCTATACCAATCAACGCTTCAAAGCGAGCGTCGTACCCTGAGGCCTGCCTGGACAAGTCAGCCACCGAATGACTCCACACTCTATCCTCTCCCTGAACATACAGGTAGCCCTTCAATGCCTTTTCGGCGGCCGGTTGCGCCAAGAAACAGGCCAGATGGTAACGGGCTCCAGCCTGGCAGCATTGAGCATCATCAACATCCTGCTGCGCTTGCTGTAACCAACGTCTACCCTCATCTGTTGGATCACGTCTCATAGAGCACCTTCCCTTCCTCCAGAGCGTATCGAATGAATGGACGCTCGCGGATTGCCTCAAATTCCTGGGGTGTGTAGGCCAGCAGATCGAGGCCAACGCGCGGCTGGATTCGATCGTAGAGGACGCCCAGCCGCTTGATAAAGGGCAAATCGGAATCCAACATGACGATGAGATCGAGATCGCTCCACGCGCCGATCGTTTCGCGGGCGACAGAACCAAAAAGAACGATGCGCTATGCTTCCATCTCGCGCAGCACTCGAACGATGCGCTCAAGCTCACTTTCGAGCAGCGCCCGTCGCTCGGAGCGCTGCTCCTGCCAATACGTCACTTGCGCCTTTCCTCCCGCAACTCCCGGCTCAATCGCAGCCGGAAGCGGATCAAATCGCGGAACGCCTTGACGATCACCATGAGGTTGGCGCCGGTAGCCTCGCCCGCCACGCGCGGCAGGTGAGTCACCGGCACCTCGGCGATGCGAAAGCCTCGCGCCCGCGCCCCGGCCAGGAACTCGGTATCGATCATCGCCCCGTCCGAGACGATGTTGACGTGATCCAGGACGTTGCGCCGAAAGAGCTTGAAGCCGCAGTCAATGTCGCGGCACAGGTAGCCGAACAATGTCTGCACCGCCACTCGGTTCCAGCCAAAGGCCATGAGCTTGCGGATGAAATTGTCCTGCCGGTCGGCCCGGTAGCCGCAGACGATGTCGGCGCCCTCTTTTTCGAGACATTCCAACAGGCGGTCGATCTCGCTGAAATCAAACTGTTTGTCCGCCGGGACGAAGGCGATCAGGTCCTTGGTCGCCGCCGCGAACCCGGCCTTGAGCGAGCCGCCATATCCCCGGTTGGGGTAGTGTTCGACCAGTTGAAAATTCGGGATGCGCTCCGCCAGCTCGCGACCGACCTCGCCGGTACGGTCGGAGCTGCCGTCGTTGACGAGGATGATCTCGTAATCCATTCCTAACCGCTGGGCCACGCTGGAGACTTGCTCCACGGCGTCCGCGGCGTTTGCCTCCTCATTGTACGCCGGAAGAACGATAGAAAGACTGGGCATAGTTTACTCCTTTTAGCTGATACCCCAATGGTACACCAATCTGCCCAAATTAGCAACATCGGTCAGCAGCACCAGCCATCAGCCGCCGGTCAACGCGGCATTGCTCAACCTCCCGCTTTGGGGTATAATCTGGGCAGGAGAAAAATTATGGCCGCCAACATCGTCCATTCGATCAAAGATAGCCTCACCCGCACGCGCAACGTCGTCTTTAGCCGCATCACGAAACTGGTGGGCGCCAGCGAGGTTACGGACGCCACCTGGGATGAACTGGAGGAGCTGCTGATCCAGGCCGACGTGGGCGTGGAAACGACGATCTACCTGGTCGACCGGCTGCGTCAGCGCGCCAGCGACGAAGCCATCATCCAGGCCGAAGCATTCCAGGCCGCTTTGAAGGAGGAACTGCGAGCGCTGTTGCCCGACCCTCCCCCACTCAACCTGGGCCGCGGCCGCCCGCTCGACGTCGCGCTCATCGTCGGTGTGAACGGCTCCGGCAAGACGACGAGCATCGCCAAGCTGGCCCACCACTACCGGCAGGAGGGCCGCCAGGTGTTGCTCGCAGCCGCCGACACCTTCCGCGCTGCGGCGATGGATCAACTGGGCATCTGGGCGGAGCGGGTGGGCGTCGACATCGTCACCGGGCCGGAGGGCGGCGACGCGGGAGCGGTCGTGTTCGACGCGCTGCAAGCGGCGCGCTCGCGGGGGAAGGATCTGGTGTTCGCCGACACCGCCGGGCGGCTGCACACCCAGTTCAACTTGATGGCCGAGCTGCGCAAGGTGCGCAAGGTAGCGGCGAAGGGCGTCGAGGGCGCGCCCCACGAGACGCTGCTCGTGCTCGACACCACCACCGGGCAGAACGCGCTCTCGCAGGCGAAGCATTTTCAGGAGGCGGTGGAGGTGACGGGCGTCGTGCTCGCCAAGCTGGATAGCACCGCCCGGGGCGGGATGGTCTTTGCCATCGCCCGCGAGTTGGGGCTGCCCGTGCGCTTTGTCGGCACCGGGGAACAAATGGAGGACATGGCTCCGTTCGACGCGGATGCGTTCGTGGAGGGGCTGTTTGAGTAGATGATAGATTGATGAGAGACCAATTGACCAACCCAAGGAGAACCTGTGGAAGAAATCTGTGACCGTCTAACAACCTTGAAAAACAAACTGGAAAACATCCGGGGGCATCTTTGACCTGACGGCCAAGGAGCAAGAGGTCACCAGGCTGGAAAAGCGCGCCAGCGCCCCGAATTTCTGGGACGTGCCCGAAACGGCCCAGGCAGCGATGCAGCGCCTCTCCAGCCTGCAAGAGGAGGTGGAGCGCTGGAACACGCTGGAGCAGCGCGTGCGGGATACGCTGGAACTCGCCACGCTGGACGACGAGAGCCTGGCCGACGAACTGATCGCCGAGACGGAATCGCTGGAACGGGAGATCGAGCGGCTCGAGTTTCTGCTGCTCTTTTCTGACCCGCACGACCGAGGCGACGCCATCCTGGCGCTCCACGCCGGCGCCGGCGGGACCGACGCCCAGGACTGGGCCGAGATGATGCTGCGCATGTATTTGCGCTGGGCCGAGGGGCGCGGGTACAAAACGGAACTCGTGGACCGGCTGACGGGCGACGAGGCGGGCATCAAGCGCGCCATGATCACCGTCTCTGGCCCCTATGCGTACGGCTACCTGCGCGCCGAGCGCGGGGTGCATCGCCTGGTGCGCCTCTCCCCCTTCGACGCCGCCCACCGCCGCCACACCTCCTTCGTGCTGGTCGAGGCCTGGCCCGACATCACCGACGACGTCTCGGTGACGATCGATCCCAACGACCTGGAGATCGAGACGTTCCGCGCCTCGTCGGCCGGCGGGCAGCACGTGCAAAAGAACGAGACGGCGGTGCGCATCACCCACATCCCCACCGGCGTCGTCGTCAGTTGCCAGAACGAACGCTCGCAGACCCAGAATCGAGATGTAGCCATGCGCATCCTGAGGGCGCGATTGCTCCAACTGGAGGAGGAAAAACAACGCCAGGAGATCGCCGAACTCAAGGGAGAGCACGTGGACGCCGGCTGGGGCAACCAGATCCGCTCCTATGTGCTGCAACCTTATCACCTGGTCAAGGACCACCGCACCGATTACGAGACCGGCAACACCCAGGCTGTGCTCGACGGTCAACTGGATGCGTTTATGGAAGCCTATCTGCGCTTTGCAATGGGCAACGGAGAATCGGATAACGGATCATAGAACAGGAGGTAGATCATGAACGACCGAGATCTCAAGGACAAGATGTCTAGGCAGGCGGAAAGACGAAAAAGGGAACGGGATAAAAAAACAACACATGCCCGCCCCACCGCGAAGGGGCGGGTAGGCTCCGGGGTGGCCCGCTCCAGGCCTGCACGACCCCGAATTGAGCCAGACGAAACGCTGAGCGAGGAAACCCGCGCCAAGCTGGACGAACTCCAGGATCAGTTGGGTGACCTGCAAGAGTCGCTGCTGATGACCCACATCTACAACGAGATGGAGGATACCGAGACGGCCCTGTCGCTGCTGCCGTCCAAGATCGAGGAACTGCGCACCCGGGGGTATGTATACCGCAGCTTTTTGGAGAACAAGGTCGGCGTGCTGGCCGAGCAGTGGGAAGAGGCTTACGACCGCGTCTCTCGCGAGGCCAAGCAGCGCCAACGAGACCTGGAGCGCGAGTCTGACACCGCCGAAAGCGCGCTGCGCCAGGCGATGAGCGGGCGATCCTCCCACATATCGCGCGCCGAGTCCGCTATCGAGTCGCTGGAGCGCAAGGTCGATGCCGCGCAATCGGCGGCCAGGGCGATGTACGACACGCTCCAGGAAAACGTGGACCAGACGCGCCGCCAGGTAGAAGAGATCGGCTGGCTGCTGGATCAAATAGACGAGGCCACCTTCCAGCTTCACCCGGCTGAGGACCCCATCATGGCGAGCAAAGCCCAGTACATGGAGAGGGAGAAAGAAGGGCCAGAGGGCGTGGTTTACCTGACGGACGAGCGGCTGATCTTTGAGCAGAAAGAAGAGATCGCCACCAAAAAGGTGCTCTTTATCACCACCGAGAAGGAAAAGGTTCAGCAACCGATCTTTGAGGTCCTCGTCGGGCACATTGACGAGGTCAAGACCGCCCAGAAAGGCTTCCTGGGGCACAAGGAGATGATGGAGTTGCTCTTTGCGCCCGAAGCCGACCTGAGCGGCGCCACGCTCCGCCTGCACGGCGCCGACAACGAGGAATGGGCCAGGACCATCGGGCGGATCAAGTCGGGAGAGATCGACAAGGAACGGACGGAGCCAGAGGACGAAGCGGTCGTGGAGGCCGTGCGCGCCGCGCCGACCACGTGCCCCACCTGCGGCGCAGCCATCACCGTCGAGATCGTGCGCGGCATGACCGAGATCAACTGCGAATACTGCGGTTCGGTCATCCGTCTGTAGTTAGCCGTTAGCATAGCCCAAACTGGGAGGGTGAGATGACAGAGGAACTCATCGGCAAGGTGAGCCACTGGTTCGGCAAAATCGGCGTCGCCGGGATCGAACTGATAGGAACACTTGCCGTGGGCGACCGCATCCACATCCTGGGGCATACGACGGACTTTGAACAGAACATTACATCCATGCAAATTATGCACCAGGACGTGAGCGAGGCTGGCCCTGGCGACAACGTGGGACTCAAGGTCAAGTTCCGAGCGCGGCCCGGCGATAACGTCTATAAAATAGCGTCTACAGAATAAGTAACCCTTGACTGACGTCCTGAGAAAAGTTACCCATACCATCGAGACGCACGAACTGTTCGTCCCTGGCGATAGAATAATCGTCGGCGTCTCCGGCGGTCCGGATTCGCTCTGTCTGCTCCACGCCCTGCTGCGCCTGCGCGAGGTGTACCGCTTGCAGCTCCACGTGGCCCACCTGAACCACGGCGCGCGGGGGGCTGCCGCCGATGCCGACGCCGAGTTCGTGGCAAGCATCGCCGCCGAATGGGAGCTGCCGATCACGGTCGAAAAGCGGGATGTGCCGGCGCTGGCCGAGGAGCACAAATTAGCGTTCGAAGAAGCGGCCCGGCGCGCGCGCTACGTGTTCCTGGCGCGGGTGGCCCAGGAGATCGGCGGGCGCAAGATCGCCGTGGGTCACAACGCCGACGACCAGGCCGAGACGGTGCTGATGCACTTTCTGCGGGGGACCGGGCTGGCGGGACTGCGGGGGATGCTGCCCGTCACTCCCATCACAGATTACCGGCTGTCAGTAGAAAGTAGCCAGACCCAGGAGCGCTCGGTGGTCGGTAACCAGCATCTGGTAATCATCCGACCGCTGCTGACGGTCCCGCGTGCGACCATCGAGGCGTACTGCGCCGAGCACGGCCTTTCGCCGCGCTTTGACCGATCGAACCTGGACACGACGTTCTTCCGCAATCGGTTGCGGCACGAGCTGCTGCCGCTGCTGGAGACCTACAATCCCAACGTCCGAGACCGGTTGCGCCACACCGCCGCCGTCGCCGCCGCCGACTATGAACTGCTGGTCCAACTGCGAGAGCGAGCCTGGGCCGAAACGGTGCGCGAGGAGCGGGAGGAAGCGCACCGTTCCAGTGCGGTCGTATTCGACCGCGCGGCCTGGCGGGCGCTGCCGGTCGCTCTGCAACGGGCCACGCTGCGCCAGGCGACCTATCGGCTGCGCAAAACTCTGCGCGACGTGACCTTCGTCCACGTGGAGAACGCCCGGCAGATCGGGCTGCGAGGAGAGACCGGCGCGCAGGCCACGCTGCCGATGGACCTGGCGCTCGTCGTGGGCCACGACACGCTCACTGTGGGCGACGCGGGTGACGCGGGTCCCCCGCCCGACGAGCCGCTGCTGTGGAGCGCCGAGCCGCTCCCGGTGCGCATGCCCGGTACGACGCCGCTGCCAGAATCAGAGTGGACGTTGCAGGCAGAGACGCGCCGCAGGGAGCATTGGGACGCCGCCCAGATCGAGGCGAACCCCGATCCCTGGACGGCCTATCTCGACGCGGACGCGCTCACTGGACCGTTGGTGCTGCGGACCCGCCGTCGCGGAGAACGCTTCCGCCCACAAGGGATGGAGGGACATCGCGTCAAAGTGAGCGCGTTCATGACGAATCTCAAACTGCCCCAGGCCTGGCGCGATCAGGTGCCGCTGCTCGTGGCGGGCGACGAAATCGCGTGGGTGTGCGGGCGGCGCATCGGGGATAAATTTGCCGTCGGAGATGAAACCCGGCGGGTAGCGCGATTGCGATTCACCCGTGCAATCAATTTGTAGTAGCGACTAAAGTCGCAACTACGAATCCAAAGGAGGATTCCAATGACAACTCGATCCAAAGTAGCCGTATTGCGCACCCAGCCCGAGACGGTGCTGGAAGATTACGGGCGCCTGTTTGAGCTGGCGGGAGGGCCAGAGATGCTCGACGCAGACGCGACCACGATCCTCAAGGAAAACATCTCCTGGCATTTTCCCATGCCGAGCGCCAACACCACGCCCTGGCAACTGGAGGGCACGATCCTGGCCCTGCGCCGGGCCGGATTCGAGGACCTGGTCTGCGTGCAAAACAAAACCGTGGTCAGCGACGCCTTCAGAGGCGCGGAACTGAACGGCTTTGTGCCGATTTTCCGACATCACAACGTCCCGGTGCTCTACAATTTCAAAGCCGAGGACATGACGTGGGTTCCCTACAAGCCCCAGGCCGAGATGGCCGTCCTGGATCAGATCTACCCCAGGGGCATTCACATCCCCGACTACTTTTTTGGCAAAAACATCGTTCACCTGCCGACGGCCAAATGTCACATGTACACCACGACCACCGGGGCGATGAAAAACGCCTTTGGCGGGCTGCTCAGCACTCACCGGCATTACACCCACTCCTGGATTCACGAGACCTTGGTAGACTTGCTGGCGATCCAGAAGGAAATTCACCCCGGCGTCTTTGCCATGATGGACGGCACCACGGCGGGCAACGGCCCCGGACCGCGCACGATGACGCCGGTGGTCAAAAACGTCATCCTGGCCTCGGCTGACCAGGTGGCCATCGACGCCGCAGCCGCCAAGTTGATGGGATTCGACCCCCTCAGCATCGACTATATCCGCATGGCCCAGGAGCGCGGCCTGGGCGTGGGCGACATGCGCGAGATCGAATGGGTGGGCGACGACGTATCGGGAGAGAATTGGGACTTTGAGGTGGGCTACAACCTGCACCGCGCTCTATCCTGGCTGGCGTGGTACGGTCCGACGAAATTCCTGCAAAAGCTCGTCTGTCGCACTCCGCTGGTGATCATCCCCATCATGACCTCCAAGATCAACCACGACTATATCCATTGGCCCCTCAAGGAGAAGCACATCTACGAGAGATGGCGGGCGAACACTCCCTGGGGCCAGTTGTTCCAGCGGTATCAGCAGGAAGGTCACCTGGCAAATGGATTGGAGATCTGAGGAGGCGATATGTTAAGCGATAGAGGACGCGCGATCCTATTCTGGTTTACCGTCAGCATGATACTGCTCGTCGCCGCCGTAGCGGTCCTGGCGATCCTGCGAGCGTGCAACAGCGTCATATCACCGCGAGAACCCGCTCCGGCGATCCGCCCCGGCGAGATCACGCTCTGCCCCGGCGAGCAGCGTCGATTCACCGCCGAGGACGGCGCTCAGGTGACGTGGGCGGCCACGGGCGGGACGATCGGCGAGAACGGCCTCTTCACCGCGGGAAACGCCGTAGGCGACTATACCGTCACAGCGATAGGGAGCGACTCGGGCGAGGCGACCACAGCCAGCGTGCACATTATCCCCTGTACCGCGGAGCCTCCCCCTACCCTAACTCCCACCGCCACCACGACCCCCACCCTGGCCCCTCCACCCGTCTCCATTCCCACGCCTACACCGGGAGGCACCGGTTTCTCCCCCACCGACCCCCAGGGCGACGTGAGCACGTATGACACGGGCGACCCGGTCGCGTCTCCCCCCGTCGGTGTAGACATCCGCACCGCCAGCGTGGGAGATGGCCTGCGCGTGGTGCTCCAACCCACGGAAAATGTACCGTCGGAACTATCCGACTGGGCTGACGAGGGCGACGTACTGCTGTGGCTCTCCCTCCACGAACCGATCCCCGATCCGCCAGGAGGTTATCGCGACTGGCTCTTTGCGCTCGACCTGGACGGAGATATGGCGACGGGCAGACCGGCAGGCTCGGCTCGCATCAACCCCGACCTGGGGACCGAGGCGGCCATCGGCGTCCGCTACGATCACATCAATGGCGAATACGTGCCCTACCTTCTGACGTGGAACCCGGCCCAGGGAAACTGGACCGAGAACCTCGAGGTGACGCGCTTCTACCTGAACGATGCGCGCACGCTGATCGGATTGGCCCTGCCACTGGAAACACTCACACAGACCGTGGCTCAGGTCACCGACGTGACGGTCGCCCCCGAAACTGTAAAAGGCCGGGCAGCGGCGCTCGCCACAGAGGAACAGACAGTAATTGATTTTTACCCTGAGCGGCCCGACTGATCTGCCAGTGACATTGCCAGCGGCAGATTTGACATTTCGCCCTCTCTGCGGTAGCATGTCACCGGTCGTGCTAGACGGGGAGCTGGCGGTGCCCTGTACCCGCAAACCGCCATAGCGGGGTCGAATTCCCCCCCGAGGGCTAGATCACTCGAGACTGCTGGGGTCAAGTGGTGTTGAAGACTGGGTCCTGCGCGGCAGGAGCCTCTGAACCCCGTCAGGTCCGGGAGGAAGCAGCGGTAAGGAGTCCCCTCCTGGGCGCCGCAGGAGCGCCTGGTCGGAGCTGGCTAACTCTGGCAAGTCGAGGGATCGGTTCGAAGGGGAGTGCACGGCCATTTTGTCTTTGATGAAGGAGGCGGCGAGAGAGTCGCTGCCTCCTTCTTATCAAATCAAATGGGTGCGTTTCAAATGAGTTGAGAGATGTTCGTAGTACGCGCTTCAGCGCGCTGTTGCGGCGATAAATCGCCTACT
>Ga0180434_10001965_pt1 | contig 28404 bp, 24 predicted proteins | sample SS_ome_7_FD_132453 | JGI IMG/M metagenome (GOLD analysis project Ga0180434, IMG submission 132453) | Hypersaline lake sediment archaeal communities from the Salton Sea, California, USA - SS_1_D_2 metaG | ecosystem: Environmental > Aquatic > Non-marine Saline and Alkaline > Hypersaline >... | reverse complement strand
GGCCTCCGCATAGTAGTACCGCGTCTCAAAAGTTTCGTTCTAGAAAAATGGCCATATGGAATTGAAAGCGAAATTCCCTCTTAACGATCCCAACGCTCTTATCTGAAACATAATTTTTGTATACAGTATACAACGGCTTTGTCAAGACAAAGTCGCTGGTCAGCGTTGCAAGTGCAACGCGGTTTTGGCTTGACAAGATTTTGCTGTATACCGTATACAGAAGTATCATACCAACCTTGCTTCCGTAAGGGAGATCTCCATGACGCTGTTTGAAAACATGACGGTTCTATCCCTTGAACAGGCGACGGTCGTCCCTTATCTGAGCTATCGTCTGGCCCAGGACGGCATGCAGGTCATTCGTCTGGAACACCCGGTTTACGGCGACCCGAACCGGATGGTCGGTGAAAATGTACTGGGCGAAGAGCGAATGAACGCCTATTTCCTGTGCATAAACGCCGGCAAAAAAGCCCTGACCCTCAATTTGCGGGAAAAAGAGGGCCAGGATCTGTTTTACCGGCTGATCAAATCCCTGGACGTCGACATTTTCATTACCAACCAACTGCCTCGAAATTACGCCAAACTGGGCATCGACCACCCCCGTCTGGCGGCACACAAGCCGGACATCATCTGGCTGGGCGTCACCGGTTTCGGTCCCGACAGCAACGAAGGCGCTTATGATCCCATTCTGCAGGCGCGCTCCGGGCTGATGGATCTGACCGGAGCGCCGCAGGGCGATCCCCAGGTGCTGGGCATACCGCTGCCGGACATGGGTACGAGCGAACATGCCTACGGGCTGTTGATGAAAGCCCTGTTCAAACGCCAGCGGACCGGCGAAGGATCGCGCATCGACCTGGCCATGTTCGCCTCGTCGGTCTCCTGGCTGACCGTACCGGTCACCCTCACCGGCACCTTCGGCAAAAACATCACCCGCCGCGGCAACACGCATGAATTTTTCAGCCCGGTGTCAGTGTATCGAACCCGCGACGGATATGTCTATCTGGCCGTGGGCAATGACCGCCAGTGGCAATCACTGGTGGCACTTGCGCCCTTCGCCGCGCTGGACGATCCGGCCTACCGAACGAATGCCGGCCGCATTGCGGACGTCAACCGATTGAACCGCCGTTTGAACGAGATTACGCGGACCATGGATTCGGATGCCCTGATCGCGCTGTTGAATACGATCACCGTTCCCGTCAGCAAGATCAATTCCATGGCGGAGGTGCTGCAGGACCCGCTTGTCCGGCAGCGGCTGCTGCGTTCCAGGGACCCTGTCAGCGGACTGGAGATCACCCTGGCACCGCCGCCCTGCATGACCCCTTTTCTGGTGCGGCATCAGGGTGAGATGACCTTTCCGCCGCGCTTCGGTGAACACAACCAGGCGATTTACGGCGGGGTTCTGGGCTGCAGTGCGGATGAAATTCAAGACCTCAAAGCCAGGCATATCATCTGAGAAGGGAATGCCTTTGCATGAAGCGCCCGCCGAACCTTGAAAAAATGGGGTTTAAAGGTCTTGAAGCCCTTCACCAGCGCAAATCGTTGGGCCAGCATGTTTTTGAAAATCTGAAAAGCGGCATCATCAAGGGCCGCATCGCGGCGGGCAGCCGCATCGTCGAAAGCCGCCTGGCGGAAGCGCTGGGCATCAGCCGCACCCCGGTCCGGGAGGGTCTGCACAAGCTCGAACGCGAGGGGTACGTCGCCAAACTCCCGCGGGGCGGCTTTTGTGTGCTGGGTCTGAGCCGTGAGGATGTCGAAGAAACGTTCGGCATCCGCGGTGTGCTTGAAAGCTATGCCGCCCGGCTGGCCGCCGAAAAACACCGCCGGGGCGAGCTCAAGGCGCTGGAAGACAAAATCGCCGCGTTTCAGAACTGTCTGGACCGCGGCGACCTGGCCGCCCTGCCGGGCATCAACACGGCATTTCACGATCTTTTGTATGCCTTGAGCCGTAGTCCCAAGCTGATAAAAATGATCAGTGATTTGAGCGATCCCATCTACCGCTTTCGTCATTTGATCCTGCAAAACCGGCGCCTGGCGCAGGTGAGCAACGCAGACCACCGACAGATGCTGACGCTCATCCGGCGTCGCGACGCGGCGGGGGTGGAAAAACTCGTTCGCGGGCACCTGCGGCGCGGCAAGGCCGCGGCCCTGGAAACATACGACGCGGACAGGACCGCGTCCGTGCCGGCGGAGGAGTGATTGGCTTGATCAGGAAAGGATGCTGTTATGCAAAAACCGCCGATAAAAATTCTGGTGGCCAAACCCGGACTCGACGGCCACGACAGAGGGGCTAAAATTATTGCGCTGGCGCTGCGGGACGCCGGCATGGAAGTGGTTTACACCGGTCTGCATCAAACCGTGGCGCAGATCGTGCGGGCCGCTGTTCAGGAAGCCGTGGACGTGATCGGCCTGAGTGTCATGTCCGGCGCCCACCTGCCCATCTGTGAAACGCTTTTTCAGATCATGGATGAAAAAGGCCTGGGGGACGTCCTTGTGGTGGTGGGCGGCGTCATACCCGCCGGGGACGTCGTCCGCTTGAAGAACATGGGTGTCCGGGGGGTTTACCCCGGCGGCACGCCGCTTGCGGAAATCGTGGCGGACATTCAGCGTATTGCAAGCACAACTTGAAATGCAGACGGAACCGCGGAAAAACGCATTCCGATGCCAATCAATGGACAGGTGACATCATGGGCGTAGCCAAATACATCAAGAACGACAAGGACGCCGTCGAGGAGGTCGTTTATCAGTCGGGCATCCGTATCAAGCCCGTCTACACCCCCGACGATCTCGCGGCGGCGGGCTTCGACTATCACACGGACCTCGGCGATCCCGGCGAATATCCTTTTACGCGCAGCCTTCACCCCCTGGGCTACCGCAGCCGGGCCTGGACCACGCGGCAGTACACCGGTTTCGGAACGCCGCAGGAAACCAACCAGCGCTTTCAGTACATGATATCCCACGGGCAGACCGGTTTAAACGTGGCGTTTGATCTGCCGACCCAGATGGGACTGGACTCGGATGACGCCCTGGCCGTCGGCGAAGTCGGCCGGGTGGGCATGGCGGTCGACTCTTTGCGGGATTTTGAAATCGCCTTCAAAGACATTCCCCTGGACCGCATCGGTTCGGGCTTGACGATCAACGCCGTGGCTGCCATTATGCTGGCCATGTACCAGGCCCTGGCGGAAAAGCAGGGCTATGGCCGGGACCGCATCAACGCCACCCCGCAGAACGACATTTTAAAAGAGATGATCGGCCGTGGGGCCTGGATTTTTCCGGTGGAAGACGCCGTGCGGCTGGTGGGCGACACCATCGCCTACAGCATGAAGGAGCTGCCGCGCTGCAATCCCGTCAGCATCTGCGGCTATCACATCCGGGAATCCGGCGCCAACCCGGCGCAGGAAATCGCCTGTGCATTTGAAATCGCCAGGGCCTACATCGAAAATGTCACCGCCCGGGGCATCGCGCCCGATGCCTTTGTCGGACGTTTTTCCTTTAACCTGAACGTGTTCGGCAATCTGTGGGAGCAGATCGCCAAGTTCAGGGCGGCCCGCAAGATGTGGGCGCGCATGCTCAAAACGGAATACGGTGTGCAGGACAAGAAAAAGCTGTTTTTACGGGGCCTGTTCGGGGGCGGCGGCAGCGGCCTGACCAAAGCCCAGCCGGAAAACAACATCATCCGCAGCGCTTACTACGCCCTGGGGGCGGCGCTGAGCGGTGCACAGACCACGGCGCTGTGCTCTTTCGACGAGGCTTACACCATACCGACACCCCGGGCGGCCCTGCTGTCTTTACGAACGCTCGAACTGCTCATGGAGGAAGTCGGTCTGCGCGACACGGTGGATCCCCTGGCCGGATCGTATTTCATCGAAACCCTCACCAAACAGATGGAAGAAAAGATCCGGGGCGAGCAAAGGGAAATCCAGCAGATGGGCGGTATGATCCATGCGGTTTCGACCGGCCATATACAGCGCAAAATCGCACGGCAGGCTTATGCGTACGAAAAGGGCCTCGAATCGGGGGAATATGTCAAGGTCGGCGTCAACAAGTATGCAGACGCCGAAGACCACTCGCCGGACGTGGATCTGCACGCCTATGATGAAGCCTGGGCAACGCGTCAGATCGAAGCGCTCAAGGCGCTGCGCCGCGCGCGCGACAACCGGGCGGTGTCCACCGCACTCAAGGCGCTTGAAAAGGCCGCGCGCGGCAAGACGAACGTTATGCCGCCGCTGGTGGACTGCTGCCGGGCTTATGCCACCGTGGGCGAAATGGCGGGCGTGCTGCGCGCGGTCTACGGTGAATGGCAGGAGCCCGGCATTTTCTGAGGGCCGGGGTCAACCGGCAACGCAACAGGGGGGCCGTTTGTGACAAAAGGACACTTCCGTCTAGGCTGTGACATCGGGGGGACCTTCACCGATTTCGTTCTGGTCGACGATGCCACCGGCGCCTTTCAGACCAATAAATGCCTGACCACCCCGCAAGATCCATCCATCGCCGTGGCCCGGGGCATTGATGAAATGGCCCGGCGGCTGGGTGCGTTCATGCCCCGTGTGAAGGAAATCATCCATGGCACGACCCTGGTCATCAACGCCATCATCGAGCGCAAAGGCGCCAAAACGGCGCTGTTGACCACCCGTGGATTCAGAGACGTGCTGGAGCTGGGCCGGGAAATCCGCTATGACGCCTACGACATCTTCGCCGAATATCCGGCGCCGCTGGTACCGCGGCATCTGCGGTGCGAAGTGACCGAGCGCATCGCCGGCGACGGCCGTGTCCTTCAGGACCTCGACATGCAGGAAGCGGCGGACACCGTGGCTGCGCTCGCGGCCGACGGGGTGGAATCCATGGCCGTCTGCCTGATCAATTCCTTTGAAAATCCGGTCCACGAAAAACAGCTTAAAGAGTGGATTGCGTCGGCCTTTCCCGAGCTGTCTCTGTCCATTTCGTATGAGGTGCTGCCCCAGATCCGGGAGTACGAGCGCACCAGCACGACGGTGACCAACGCCTATGTCAAGCCCATCACCTCGCGTTATCTGGAAAAACTGGCCGCCCGTCTTGCATCGCTCGGCTTCGACGGCAAACTTTACATCATGCTGTCCAGCGGCGGCATCACTTCCGTCGACACGGCCAAGGCCTTTCCGGTGCGCATTATCGAATCCGGCCCCACCGCGGCGGTGATCGCCTCCCAGTACTACGGCCGCATGTTTTCCATAAAGGACATCTTCTGTTTCGATATGGGCGGCACCACGGCCAAATCCTGCTTGATTCAGAAAGGCAGCGCCGGTCTGGTTTCCACATTCGAGGTCGGGCGGGTGCAGCGCTTTAAAAAGGGCAGCGGACTGCCGATTCAGGTGCCGGTGGTCGATTTGATGGAAATCGGCGCCGGCGGCGGCAGCATCGCGCAAATCAGCAGGATGGGTCTGCTGAAGGTTGGTCCGGAAAGCGCCGGGGCGGATCCGGGGCCGGTTTGTTATGACCGCGGCGGGACATCGCCGACGGTGACGGACGCCGATTTGTTTCTGGGCTATCTGGATCCCGACTATTTTCTCGGCGGCAGCATGCGCTTGAACAAAGCCGCCGCGGAGCGCGCCATTGAGCAGGCCATCGCCGGGCCGCTGCACACCACGACGCTGGAGGCGGCCTTCGGCATTCACGACCTGATCAACGAAACCATGGCCGCCGCTGCCAAAACCCACATCGCCGAAAAGGGCGGCAATCCCAACCTGGTCACCATTGCGGCCTTCGGCGGCGCCGGTCCGGTTCACGCTTACGGTCTGGCCAAAAAAATCGGTGCGCCGCGCATCCTCGTACCGCCGCTGGCCGGGGTCGGATCCGCCCTGGGATTTTTCACGGCGCCGGTGGCCTTTGATCTGTCCCGCAGCCATCGGGTGCGGCTGGATGAGGCCGACTTCAGCGCCGTTGAGGCGATTTTTGCCGAACTGGAAAAAGAGGGCCGCGCCATTCTGGAGACCGCGGCCCGGCCGCAGGATCTGATCTGTGAAAGAACGCTGATGATGCGCTTTGTCGGCCAGGGCGCCGAAACCGATCTGTCCATCGACGCCGGCTCCTTTGAACAGTACGATCAGGCCGCCGTCCGCGCGCTGTTCGATCAGGCCTACCGGAAGCGCTACGGCCGCACCTATCCAGAGACGCCGGTGGAGTTTGTGACCTTCAAACTCCGGATCCGGCAGCCGGAAAAGACACTCCATCTGCCCCGGCTAAAGGCCGGCGCAACGGATTTGGCGGCCTGCAGCAAAGGACAGCGACCGGCCTTTTCCATGCTGGAAAAAGATTTTATCTCCTTCCGGGTCTATGACCGGATGGCTCTGTTCCCCGGGGCCCGCATCCCGGGCCCGGCCATTCTGGAGGAACGGGAGTCCACCGTCGTCATCGGTGAAGATGCGCAGGCCGCTGTTGATGAATTCGGATTTGTATGGATTGATCTTGCACCGCATGCTAATCAATCGTAAACCGCCGGCTTTGCTGGAGAGACGCCCGCGGTTTTACAGGTTCGGGAGCGACAACGGATTGAATTAAATATGAATAACGGGAGCGGACCATGACCGGCAGGCCGAAGCCCTCTTTGCGCGATAGCGCGTTTGATCCCATCCGGCTGGAAATTTTGTGGCGCCGCATGATCAGCATCGTCGACGAGGCCGACGCCTCGGTCGCCCGCACCGCCTTTTCGAGTCTGCTGCGCGACGCCCACGACTACACGTGCATGTTCACCGACAGCCGGGGGCAGGAGCTCGTTCAAGGCACTTTCTGTACGCCGGGCCAGGCCGGCGCCATGGCCCTCGGGGTCAGGCGCATCATCCGCTCTTTTGGTCCGGATGCCTACCAGCCCGGAGATGTCATCATCGTCAACGATCCCTGGCTGCTGGCCGGCCATTTGAATGACGTGTGTGTGCTGAGCCCTATTTTCCACCGCGATCGGATTGTGGCCTTCACGGCCTGCGTGTTTCATCATTCCGATATCGGCGGGCGGGTGTCCTCCGACAACCGCGAAGTGTTTGAGGAGGGGCTGTTCATTCCGCCGTTGAAGCTGTACCGGGCCGGTGTGCTCAACCAGGCGGTGCTGGACATGATCCGCTGGAATGTGCGCACACCGGAGGAAGTGGTGGGGGACATCCGCTCCCAGGTGGCCGCCAATCATGTCTGCGCACGCAAAATTTTGGAAATGATGGAGGACGAAGACCTGATGCATCTGGACGATCTGGCCGACAACATCATTTCCAAAACCGAAAGCAGCATGCGCCGGGCGATTTCCCGCATCCCGGACGGGCGCTATCCCTATCATGGCATCATCGAAGGCGCCGGCCGGCATAGTGACATCGACATCCGTCTGGCGGTCTCCGTCAAGGGGTCGGACATCGAAGTGGATTTCGAGGGCACCGCGCCCCAGGTCGACTGGGGGGTCAATGTGGTTTACAACTTTACCTACGCCTATGTTTTTATGGCGGTGAAGAGCGCTTTTGACCCGGAGATTCCGATCAACGAAGGCGCCATCCGGCCGGTTCGCATGAAAGCGCCCGCCGGCAGTGTCGTCAACTGCAATTTTCCGGCGGCGGTGGCCGCCCGCATGCAGGTGGGCCACTTCATGACCGAAATGATTTTCAAGGCCCTGGCCGCCGCGGCACCCGACCGCATCATCACCGAAAGCGGCGGTACACCGGCCCAGACCAACATTTTTTACGGTCGGCGCCATGACGGCAGAAACTGGCACACGATGATTATCCGCGGCGGCGGCCTGGGCGCCGGCAGCCGCATGGACGGTCATCACTGCGCCATTTTTCCGGCCAACGGCGCCAACACGCCGGTCGAAATTCTGGAAAGCGATACCCCCCTGCTGGTGGAAGCCCGCGAGCTGGTATGCGACTCGGGCGGCGCCGGCCGCCGGCGGGGCGGTTTGGGCCGCCGGATGGTGATCCGCGTGCCCGACGATGCATCGGCGCCCATGGGACCGGTGACCGTCGCCGTGCAGGCCGGGCGCTACCGCTACGCGCCCCGGGGTATCTTCGGCGGTGGATCCGGCGCCAAGGCGGTCTTTCTCAAAAACGATGCCCCGGCCGATCCCAGCGGGCTCACCTTTTGCAATCCCGGGGACCGCCTGGCATTTCACAGCGCGGGCGGGGGCGGATACGGCGATCCCCTCGAAAGAGACCTGGAAGCGGTGGTAAGCGACGTACAATACGGCTATGTCAGTCCGCAGAGCGCCCGGCGCGATTACGGCGTCGTCATGGATGCCGCCGGGGCCGCAGCCGACATCGAAGCCAGCCGCCGTTTGCGCCTGCATATGCGGCCGTCCGCAAAGGGTCACAGCACGCACAAGGAGTGAAGGAATGTCGAAAACAAAGCAAACCTTTATGCCGTCTTTTCAGTCCGGCGATGAATTGGCGGCCCACCAGCTCAAGGGGCTTCAGTGGACGGTGGCCCATGCATACGCAGGCTCCGCCTTTTATCGTCGGAAACTGGACGACGCCGGCGTTCAACCGGCGGACATCCGCTCCCTGGAGGATCTGCAGCGGCTGCCGTTGACCGATGCATCCGATTTAAGGGCCGGATACCCGCTGCCGCTTTTAGCGGTCCCGGTCGACCGTGTCGTCCGCATCCATGCCTCCTCCGGCACCACCGGCAAAAAAAAAGTGCTGGCCTACACCCAAAAAGACATCGAAGACTGGATCCACTTTTTCGCCCGCTGCTACGAAATGGCCGCGCTGACGCCGGAAGACCGCGTGCAGATCGCGGTGGGCTATGGGCTGTGGACGGCCGGCGTCGGTTTTCAGATGGGCTGTGAACGCTTCGGCGCCATGGCCATTCCGGTGGGACCCGGCAACATCGATCTGCAGTGCCGCTTTTTGGTCGACCTTCAGCCGACGGTTCTGTGCTGCACGGCCAGCATGGCCCTGCTGCTGGCCGAGGAAATCGAAGGCCGCGGCCTGCGCGACCGGATCGCCTTAAAAAAAATTATCTACGGGTCGGAGCGCTGCAGCGCGGCCATGCGGCAGCGCATTCAACACCTGATCGGCCTGGAAGACATGTTCGACATCCCCGGCATGACCGAGCTGTACGGCCCGGGAACGGGACTGGAGTGCAGCCGCCACGAAGGCATTCACTACTGGGCTGACTACTACCTGCTGGAAATTCTTGATCCCGAGACGCTTGCACCGGTCCCGGCAGGAGAGCGGGGGGAAATGGTGGTCACCACCCTGACCAAAGAAGCGGCGCCGCTCATCCGCTACCGCACGCGCGACCTGAGCCGCCTGATTCCCCAACCCTGTTCCTGCGGCAGCGTTCTGCCGCTGCATGACCGTATTTTGGGAAGATCCGACGACATGATCATCTTCCGGGCGGTGAACATTTATCCAGGGCAGATTGACGAAGTACTCTCAACCATCCCGGAAATCAGCTGCGAATATCAGGTGCACATTGAAAGAGGGGATGACGGCCGGGATTACATGACGCTGCGCATCGAGTGCGCCCCCGACGGCAGCCCGGTCGACCGCCGGGTTCTGACGCAGGCCATCGGCCGCGAAATCAAGAATCAGCTGATGGTCAGCTGCAACATCGAGCTGGTCGACACGTGCACGCTGCCCCGATCCGAACGCAAATCCAAGCGCATATTCGACAATCGCCCCACCGATTGAAGAGAGGACCCCATGATCGACTACATGTACCACCGGCCCGAGACGCTGGAGGAGGTGTTCGCGCTGATGGAGCGCTACGGAGACAGGGCGGCGCTGGTGGCCGGCGGCACCGATGTTCTGGTCAACATCCGTCAGCAACGCCGGCCGCCGGAAGCGCTCATCAGCCTGCGAAAGCTCGAAGGCCTCAAGTACATCCGCAAAAACGGCGGCTATCACATCGGCGCGCTGACCACGCACCGCATGCTGGAGCAGTCGGAACTCGTCCGCTGCGAACTCAAGGCCCTGCAGCAGGCCGCCGCCCAGGTCGGCTCGGTGCAGATCCGCAACGTCGCCACCATCGGCGGGAACATCTGCAACGCCGCACCGTCGGCGGACACCTTGGGACCGCTTCTGGTGTTTGATGCCCTTTTTGTTCTGCAGGGTCCGTCCGGGCGGCGACGCGTGCCGGCCGAGGCATTTTTTCTGGGTCCCGCCGAAACCGTCAAAACCGCCGATGAAATTTTGACCGGCATCGAAATTCCCGCGGGCATGCGAAGGTACAAGAGCGCCTACCGCAAGCACGCGCGCCGGCAGGCACTGAACCTGCCCATCGTCGGCGTTTGTGTGGCCCTGGCCCTGGCCGAAGACGGGCGCACCATAAAAGACGCCCGCATCGCCCTGACGGTCGCCGCCCCCACCGCCATACGGATTGCGGCGGCCGAGACATTTTTAATAGGCAAACCCTTTTCCGATGACGTTCTGGCCGAGGCCGGCCGCATTGCGTCATCTCCCGCGTGCTGCATGCCGCGCGACAGCCTCCGCTGCGAGGCCTGGTACCGCGAAGAAATGATTCGCGTGCTGATTCCCCGCGTGGCGCGCGCGGCGGTGGGGTGAACGTGTCGGATGCCGGAGGTCGGATGCCGGAGGTCGGAAATCAGATATCGGAGGTCAGATATCGGAGGTCGGAAGGCGGAGGTCGGCGGATGGAAGATGGAACAATAAAATCACAAATCTCAAGCACCAAATGACAAACAAGGACCAAATTCCAAATTCCAAAGACCAAAATCTCAAACGGCTCTCAACCCCGCTGTTTGGATTTTGCTGTTTGCTTTTGGATCGATTCCGATGTTTAATTCAAAATTCAAAACGCAAAATTCAAAATTTTCAGCCCTGCGTCTTGCGCTGAACTGTTTGCCCAAAGAACCCAGTTCCTCTTCCTGATCAAACCGGCCGATCCACCGCCGGTGGCAGGGCTGACACCTATTATCACTGGAGAAAAACCATGAACAAAGTATCCGTCGTTTTTGAGCTCAACGGGGATCCGGTTGCGGCGGAAGTGCCGGCGGCCTGGTCCCTGCTGCAGACATTGCGGGAGCATTTTCAGCTGACCGGCGCCAAGAAGGGGTGCGGCGTGGGGGATTGCGGCGCCTGCACGGTCATTGTCGACGGTGATGCGGTCAATGCCTGCCTCTATCCCATAGCGGAGGTCGAGGGTAAATCCGTTCAGACCATCGAGGGCCTTGCCGACCGTCAGGGCCGTCTCCACCCGCTGCAGCAGGCGTTTCTGGCGCACAACGGCGTTCAATGCGGCTACTGCACATCCGGTATGATCATGTCCGCCAAAGCCCTGCTGGACCGCAACCCCCGGCCGGACGAATCGGAGATCCGCACCGCCGTTTCCGGAAACATCTGCCGTTGTACCGGTTACGTTCAGATCGTTGAATCCATAGCGGCCGCCGCCGAATCAATGCAGAAACAGGGCAACCCATAGGAGGAAGCATGGCCGATTTGCGATATGTGGGAAAAAGCATTCCGCGCACCATAGAGACCGAAAAGGTCACCGGCGGCGCACGCTACATTGACGACCTGACGCTTCCGGGAATGCTGCACGGCGCTATTCTCTACAGTCGGCACGCGCACGCCCGCATCAAACGCATCGACACCGCACGCGCCAGGGAACTGCCCGGCGTGCGTGCGGTGTTGACCGCTCACGACATACCGGAAGCAAGGGTCGGTTTTCTCAAGGACCAGCGGGTTCTGAAAAAAAATGTGGTGCGCCAGTTTCGCGACGAAGTGGCGGCCGTGGCGGCTGTTCGTCCGGAAATCGCCCGCCGGGCCTTGGATCTGATTGAGGTGACGTACGAAGAACTGCCGGCGGTTTTCGATCCTTTTGAAGCCATGCAGGCAACCGCGCCCTTGATTCATGCGGTGGATGCACGCCATCGGCCGATTCGGAGCAACATTTTACCGCTGCCGTGGCAGTTCAGCGCCGGAGATGTGGAAAAAGGCCGCCGCGCATCGGCCTTTACGGTGAAAGATCGGGTTTCCACCACCTGGGTCAACCAGTGCTGCATGGGTCCCAGCGGCTGTGCCGCCGTGTTCGATGCCGCCGGGAACCTGACGTTCTACAGCCAGACCAATGTCATTTTCGGCGCCAAACAGCGTTTGAACGACTATTTCGCCCAGATCGGCCTGAAAGGCAAAAAAATCCGCGTCAAAAACCTGGTGGTGGGCGGCAGCTTCGGCACCAAGCTGGACACCGATATTTATGAATTCATCTGTGTGCAGCTGGCCCTGCATACCCGCCAACCCGTCAAAATCATGTTTTCACGCGAAGAGGAATTCCGGGCCCTGCCGCCGCGCCAGCCGGCTGTATTTGACATCGAACAGGGATGTGATGCCAAGGGTCGGCTCACTTTCCGCCATGTCGAGGCGGTACTGGACAACGGCGCCTACACTTCCTGGGGAGCCACTACACCGTCGGTGATGATGATGCCCATATCTTCGCTCTACCGGGTGCCCCATGTCTATTTCAAGGCCACCTGCGTCTACACAAACAATATCTACTGCCAGGCCATGCGCGGCTACGGCAACCCTCAGGCCACTTTTGCGGTGGAGACGTCCATGGACAGACTGGCCGAAGCCGCCGGCATCGATCCGGCGGAATTCAGAAATCTCAACCAGAACCGACCCGGCGATGTGAGCCCCATGGGACTCAAAATCACCAGCTGCGGGCTCGACGCCTGCATCCAGGGCGTCAGGGAAAAAATCGGCTGGTCCCAAAAACACGGCCGCCGCAACGGCATCGGCGTGGGCATGGCCTCTTTGATTCACGTCGCCGGCGGCGCCAGGGTGTACAAGTCCGACGGCCACGGCATGCGCATCAAAGTGGATGAAGAAGGGCAGGTGGACGTCATCAGCGGCGGCACCGACCAGGGGCAGGGCTCCTTTACGGTGCTTTCCCAGATCATCGCCGAAGCACTGGGATTCCAACCGGAAGACATTTCCTTTACCGTGGCCGACACGGCCCTGGCCCTGTGGGACGCCGGCACGCACGCCAGCCGTCACACCTTTATCGCGGGCAACGCCGCCCTGCGCGCCTGCCGTCAGGTGCGCCGGCAGATCCTGGAAATGGCCGGCGAGTTGATGCCCCAGATCATTCAGCAGGATTTCAAGCGCCGGGCGCGCCGCGACCCGGAATTCACGGCGCCGGAAATCGACTTCAACGCCATGTCCGACCCCGACAACCTGGACATCCGCGACCGCATCGTTTTTCTGAAAAAAGACGGTGAAAATCCCTTTTGCCGTATGGATGTCAGCCGCATTTTAAAAAAGGGGCTGCATGTGGGCACCGGTACCAGCCGCGCCGTCGCGGCCGAGGTGTTTTACGATCCACCCACGGAAATGCTGGACCGCCAATTCAAAGGCAACTACTCGATGACCTATGCTTTCGGGACCACCGGGGTGGAAGTTTCGGTGGATCGGGAAACCGGCCAGGTGAAAATTTTAAAGCTGATCGCTGCGCATGACGTGGGCCGGGCCATCAATCCCACCCTGATCAAGGGACAGATTTACGGCGCCGTTTACACCGGCGTCGGCTATGCGCTGACCGAAGCGCTCAAGGTGCAAAAGGGAAAAGTCATGAACCCCAATTTTCGGGATTACAACATCCTGACCGCCAAAGACGCCTTTCCGATCGAACCGATGGTGGTGGAGGAGATCGACCGTGACGGACCCTATGGCGCCAAGGGCATCGGAGAGCCGGGCCTCGTGCCGACGGCGCCGGCCATCGCCAATGCCATTTACGATGCAGTGGGCGTGAGAATCCGGGACCTGCCGATTACACCCGAAAAGGTCCTGGATGCCCTCAAATCCGCAGCGGGAGAAACGTGCTGATCGCACCAACCGTTAATCAAGAGGAGGTTTGCCATGAAAAGAACGTCTTGCCTGATCGTATCGTTGTTCCTCACGGCCTTGCTGTTCGGCGGCTTTTTCTCACCGGCGACTGCCGGCACCGTCAAGTTGAGCTACGCCAATTTCCCACCGGCACCGACCTTTCCCTGCGTGCAGATGGAACGCTGGAAGACCGAAGTTGAAAAGCGCACGAACGGCGCGGTGCGCATCAACACCTATCCGGGCGGCACCCTCCTGGGGGCTAAGGACATGATGGACGGCGTCATCGCCGGCCAGGCCGACATCGGTTGCCTGTGCATGGCCTATCAGCCCGGCCGTTTCACGGTCACCAACGCCACCAGCCTGCCCCTGGGACTGCCCAATGCCAGAATCGCCAGCCTGGTGCTGTGGGATATCTATCAGAAATATCAGCCCGAAGCTTTCGACAAGGTCAAGGTACTGACCATGTTCGCCACGGCGCCCTCCAACATCATGTCCAAGGTGCCTGTCCGCAGCCTGGATGACATTCAGGGACTGGACCTGCGGGCCTCGGGCGGCGCGGCCCAGCTGTTGAAGGCCTGGGGTGCCAACCAGGTGGGCATGCCCATGTCGGCCACGCCTGAGGCGCTGCAGAAAGGCGTGATCCAGGGTCTTTTTTCATCGCTGGAGGTGATGAAGGATTTCAAATTCGCGGAAATCTGCAAATACGTCACCCTGACGGAAACCGTCATCTATCCTTTTGCCGTGGTGATGAACCTGGACAAGTGGAATGCGCTGCCCAAAGAGGTGCAGGCGGTGATGGACGGCCTGCGCGTGCAGCAGACGGTTTGGACCGGTACTTACATGGATAATCACGTCCAGGAATCCATCGCGTGGTCAAAATCCGAACAGGGGGTGGCCTTCATCCAACTGTCAGCGGATGAAAAAGCCAAGTGGGACCACAAGCTCGCCTTCCTCACCGAAGACTGGATCAAAGACGTCACCGGCAAAGGCTACCCCGGCCAGGCCATCGTGGATGACATCAAGGCTTTTGGCGCGATGTATATGGGGGAGTGACGGTTTCGGAAGTCGGAGGTCGGAGATCTGATGTCAGAAGTCGGAGGTCGGAAGTCTGAGGTCGGAAGTCTGATGTCGGAAGTCGGGGGTCAGAAGTCTGAGGTCGGAGGGCGGAAATAATTTTGAATTTTGAGTGTTTAATTTTGAATTAAGGATCGCTATCGGGATCGGGATCGAAACGCATTTGTTTGGCATTTCGAATTTGGGATTTGTTTGTCATTTGGGATTTGCCTGCGATGGTAAAATCCCCCCCGGCCCCCTTTGGAAAAGGGGGGGATTTTATTACGAACATCCGCGTATTTAAATTAACATAACTTTTTGTTTTCTTTTGAGCGGTTAGCGATCAGACATTAGGCATCCCCCGTGTACGTTTACGAAGGACGGGCACGGCCGAATAAGAGAAGCCGTCGGTCTTACTGGATTCCGGCGTGCGCCGGAATGACGGTTCGTCGACAAAAAGCGAATTGCCAACGGCTGACAGCTGATGACGAACCGCCAACCGCTATTCACCAGACAGGGGATCGCATGCAATTATTAGAGCAAATCAACACCATCCTCAATCGGCTGCTGGTTTTCATTGCCGGTTTTTTTCTGGTGGCCATGATCACCATGACCTGTGCCAACATCTTTTTGCGCATCTTCTGGACACCCATTCGCGGGACCTATGAACTCATGGGGTTTTTCGGTGCGGTGATGACCGCCTTTGCCCTGGGGTACACCCAGACCCGGCGCGGGCACATTGCCGTCGATGTGCTGGTCAACGCTTTTTCCGTCCGGCTCAAGAACATTCTTTTTGTCATCAACAACTGTCTGTGCAGCCTGTTTTTCATTGTCGCCGCCTGGCAGTTGGCGGTTAAGGCACATACGCTGATGCGCACCGGAGAGGTCACCGAAACCCTGCGCATTATTTATTATCCTTTCACCATCGCCGTGGCCCTGGGTTGCGCAGTGCTGGCGCTCGTCATGGTGACGGATCTGATGCGCTATCTGCTGTCGATAAAGGAGGGGAACCATTGACTTTGACCGTCATCGGCCTGACCGGCATTCTGATGCTGTTGATCCTGCTGTTCTGTTTCGGCATTCCCGTGGGTTTTGCCATGGCCATCGTCGGCTTTCTGGGGTTCAGCCTGGTCATTTCCTTCAAAGCCGGGCTGAACATGCTCAGTTCGGTGCTGTGGGATACCTTTTCCGCCTATGGACTGACCGTCATACCGCTCTTCATCTTCATGGGGCAGATTGCGTTTTATTCCGGCGTCAACGAAAAGCTGTACAAGGCGGCGTATCAGTGGGTCGGACAGATCCGCGGCGGTGTTGCCATGGCCACCATCATGGCCTGCGCGGCCTTTGCCGCCATTTGCGGCTCCAATGCCGCCACGGCCGCCACCATGACCACCGTGGCGCTGCCGCAAATGAAGAAATTTCAATACCACCCCAAACTGAGCACCGGCGCCATCGCCTGCGGCTCCACCCTGGGGGTCGTCATTCCGCCCAGCGTTGTGCTCATCGTCATCGGACTTTCTACGGAGCAGTCCATCGCCCGGCTCTTTTACGGCGGCATCGGCGCCGGACTGCTGCTGGCGGTCTTGTTGATGCTGTCGGTCTACGGGGTGTGTCTGCTTCACCCGGGCTGGGGCCCTATCGGACCGAAAACCGCATTGGTGCAAAAGCTCCGTTCTCTGGGCGGTGCATTTGAAATGGTCGTTTTGTTTCTGTCCGTCATGCTGGGGCTTTATTTCGGCGTGTTCACCCCCACCGAGGCCGGCGCCGTGGGTTCGTTTTTCGCGGTTTTGATCAGCCTGATCCAGCGCTCGCTGCGTGTAAAGGGTTTTGTTGACGCCATACGGGACACCCTGCGCATTTCGTGCATGGTGATCGTCATCGTGGCCGGGGCCATGGTGTTCGGCAAATTTTTGGCGGTCACCCGCATCCCGTTCAACATTGCATCCTGGGTGGTGGAACTTCCCGTACCGAATATGGTCATCATGGGCATCATCTTCGGCATCTACATTTTAGGCGGTGCGGTCATGGACGCTCTGGCCCTTCTGCTGATCACGATTCCCATCTTTTTCCCGGTGGCGCTCGAACTGGGATACGATCCCATCTGGTTCGGCGTCACCATCACGGTCGTGACCACCCTGGGTGCGGTCACCCCGCCGGTCGGCGCCACGACTTATGTGGTCGGCGGCATGGCCAAAGACGTTCCGCTGGAAGATGTTTTCAGGGGGGTGGCCTACTTTCTGCCCGCCTATCTTGTCTGTGTATTCATCCTGATGCTGTTCCCGGGTTTGATCACCTTTCTGCCGGCGCTGATCAAATAATGACCTTCAAGCCCATATACCTGGACAACGCCGCCACGTCTTTTCCCAAACCGCCCGCCGTGCCCCAGGCCATGCTGCACTACATGAACGACATCGGCGCCAATGCCGGGCGTGCCGGCCACGCCCTTTCGCTGGCTGCGGAGCGCATTGTGCGCGACGCCCGGGAAGGCATCGCCGCTCTGTTCAACATCGCCGATCCCGACCGCATCGTGTTCACGCTGAATGTGACCGAATCCATCAACACCGTGATTTACGGCTTTCTGAAAGAAGGCGATCACGTGCTCACCACATCGATGGAACACAATGCGGTGATGCGTCCGCTGGAACATCTGGCGCAAAAAGGGATCATCCGCTACAGCGCCGCGCCTTGCGACCGCCAGGGCTTTGTGGACATCGAAAGGTTGCGGGCCGGTGTCACCAAACAAACCCGGCTTGTCATCGTCAACCACGCATCCAATGTCTGCGGCACGCTGCAGGACATCGACGCTGTTCGATCCGCCGTCGCCGACATTCCCATTTTGCTGGATGCGGCCCAGACCGCCGGCTGCGTTCCCATCGATGTCCGGCGGTCGGGCATCGATTTTCTGGCGTTTACCGGTCACAAGGGCCTGTTGGGACCTCAGGGGACCGGCGGGCTCTACATCCGCGAAGGTCTGCGCGTACAGCCGCTGAAGCGCGGCGGCACCGGCAGCCGATCCGAAGCCCTTGACCAGCCGGCGTTTCTGCCGGATGCGCTGGAAAGCGGCACCCGCAACAACGTCGGCATCGCCGGGCTCGGCGCCGGCGTGGCCTTTATCCGCCAGAAAGGCGTGGACCGGATCCGATCGCACGAACAGCAATTGACCCAAAAACTCCTGCACCTGCTGCACGACGCCGAAGGCGTGACAATTTACGGCCCCCTGGATCCGGCGCGGCAGACCGCCACCGTGTCGCTGACCTTTGACAGCCTTCTGCCGGGTGAGGACCCGGGATTCACCGGCTGCGGAGCGGTCAACCTGGCCTGGATGGAGGAGGGCATGCCGGTCGGCGAAGCCGGGCGGGCACTGGAAAAGCGCCACGACATTCTCGTGCGCCACGGCCTGCACTGTGCGCCCATGGCCCACAGAACCATCGGCACGTATCCGGAAGGAACCCTGCGCATCAGCATCGGCTGCTTCAACACAGCGGATGAAATCACCGCCGCCGCCCGGGCGGTGCGCCAGTTGGCCCATAATGGAAAATGATCCCCGCCGCCGGTTGGTGGAAAAAATTCGACGCGGCGATGTCGCCGCCGCCGCCCGTTTGATCAGGGACATCGACAATGAAGCGCCGGCCGCCCGACCGATTTTGAAAGCGCTGTACGCGCACACCGGGAAGGCCCACATTGTCGGCATCACCGGATCGGCCGGGGTGGGCAAATCCACCCTGACCGCCGGCCTGACCCGGATCGCCCGAAACAGCGGCCGGTCGGTCGGCGTCATCGCCGTGGATCCCACCAGCTCCCGTACGGGCGGCGCCATCCTGGGAGACCGCATCCGTATGCGCCGCCATGCGGACGACGACGCGGTCTTTATCCGCAGTCTGGCCGGCCGCGGCCACGGCGCGGGGCTGTCCCACGCCGCCTATGGCGCCATCACCGTTATGGACGCCATGGGTAAGGATATCGTGTTTGTCGAAAGCGTCGGCGCCGGGCAGGATGAAGTCGAAATCGCCCATCTGGTGCAGACCACCGTGGTGGTTCTGGCACCCAACATGGGCGACAGCGTCCAGTCGTTCAAAGCCGGCATCATGGAATCCGCCGACATTTTTGTGGTCAACAAATCCGATCTGGCCGGGGCCGATCGGACGGCCGCTGATATACGCAACCTGCTGGACACCGCCTCTCCTGTTTCGGCGGCGTGGATGCCGGTTGTTCTTTGCGTCAGCGCCTTGAAAAATGAAACGCTGGCACCGCTGATGCAAACGCTCGACCGCCACCGGAAGTGTCGTGCGGCCCGAGCCGGGCGCCTGCACCGGCGCCGGATGTTTGCGGTTCTGGGCCTGCTGCTGCGACACCTGGTGTGGCGGGAGCTGGAAGACCGAATCGTCAATGAGGGAACCTGCAATGCTCTGGTGGATGAAATCTGCCGCCGCGAAACCGATCCATACAGCGCGGCTGAAAAGCTCAAGCGGCGGCTGATGTCCTGAATCGACGATTCGATTATTGACAGGCGCTTGTCATCTTTTATATGCTCTGCGATATTCGGAATCCTCCTGCGGGATATGATTGACTCTCTAATTATGGATAGAGGAATCCTGGCAATGCGCATGCATGCATACAGTCGCAACTGTTTTCCGATCCCGGCGATGGTGATGTTTTTTTTGGTGCTGCTGTCGTCGACACTGGTCTTGGCCGACACCCGCTATGTTTCCGACCGTCTCATTGTTTCGGTTCGTGAAACCCCCAGCGACGACAGCCGGATTGTCGGATATTTGAAAAGCGATACGCCGGTTGAAGTCAGCCAGGAAACCGAACGTCATTATTACATCGAAACGGCTGAAGGCCTCAAAGGCTGGGTCCGTAAAAAGTTTATCACGTCGGACAGGCCCAAGGCCTTGATTATTCAAGAAATGCAGGAAACCATCCACGTATTGGAAGAAAACATAGAGGCCCGGCCGACCCTGGAAACGCCCGCGGGGGAAGAAGAAGCGGCGGAAGCCGTCCGTCGCTGCGAACAGAAAATGGCCGAGATGGAAAACCAGTTACAGGAAAAAACGGCTGAACTTGAAAACCGGCATGAGGAGCAGCTTGCGGAAAGGCAAGCGATGCATGCGCGCCAGCTGGACCAATTGAAAGCGGCGCTGGAGAAGGAAAAAAACATGCGCCTGGCGCAGGAGGAGGCGTTCGCTCAGCTGAAAACCGAATATGAGGCGTGTTCATCGCAAACAGCTGCGGGCGGGGCATCGGATGATGGGGCCCTGGCGGAATGCAGGCAGCGTTGCGCGTCTCTTGAAAAAAAACTTTCAGAGCAGCCGCCTCCTGCGGAAAAGCGGTTTTTCAACGGATCCACGAAATGGTTTCTCTCCGGCGGCGGCATGCTGCTGCTGGGGCTGCTGATCGGCCGATCGGTCAAACGCAAGCGAAGCTACCGCCTGTAGATGAATGAATTCACGACTACTGCTTGAGCAGGTTGTTTTTCATCCGGAAAAATATCCAACCCAAGACCGGTATCCATTTAACCTCGCTCTGTTTCAAAACATGCGCCGCCTGATCTTCACCCGGCGGTTGACTTTTTTCATTGGAGAAAACGGCTCCGGCAAATCAACCCTGCTGGAAGCCCTGTCGCAAAAATGCGGTTTTCACATCTGGCGGGGCGTTGAACGCACCCGCTACAGCGTCAACCCTTACGAGTCAAAGCTGCACGTTTTTCTGTCTCTTGTCTGGCGCCATGCAAAGGCGGATGGATGCTTTTTCGCATCGGATGTTTTCAGAAACTTTGCCAAGAATCTGGACGAGTGGTCGGCCATGGATCCGGGAATGCTGCATTATTTCGGCGGAAAATCACTGATGTCCCAGTCCCACGGCCAGTCCCTGATGTCGCTTTTCCGCTCCCGCTACCGCATCCCCGGCCTCTACCTCATGGACGAACCCGAAACCGCCCTGTCACCGCGCAGCCAACTCGAACTTCTGCAAATACTGCGGGATGTGAGCCGCCAGGGCCATGCCCAGTTCATCATCGCCTCCCACTCGCCGATTCTTCTGGCGGCCCCGGACGCCGCGATCCTGCATTTCGGCCGGGAGCGGATATCGCCGCTGACATATGAAGAAACGGATTATTACCGCATCTACAAGGATTTTTTGAACAACCGGCGGGAATATTTGTAGAAGATGTCGGCTGTCAGGTTTCAATCACGGCGGCGGAGGTGGAGCGGCTGCTTCGACCGGGAAGCTTAAATCACAAATACCAAGCACCAAATGACAAACAACATCCAAGCACCAATGACCAACACTCAAACGAATCGCCGCACATTTGTTTAAAATTTCGAATTCGGGATTTGTGATCGGTTTGTTATTTGGAATTTACCAAAGAGGTGCCCGATGGATTTATCCGTTTTCGAAGACATGAAAAAAGACGATCTCAAAAGCTACATCCAATTCTTGCTGTGGCATTACCGGGTCATGGACGCCTTCTGGTTTATCTATGTGGGCGAGGACTTTGGGCAGCCCACGGCAGAGCGGATCAACGAAAAAGTCTGGGGGCGGGTTTCCGGCATGGCGGCCAAAGATCTGCGGCGGCGTTTTGATATTTCGGAAGATGGCTTGCAAGGCTTTGTCAAGGCCCTGCGCTATTTTCCATGGTGCATTCTGGTGGGCTACCACATCATCCAAAAGGAAAACGAGGTGGTCATCGAGGTTCCGTCGTGTCCGACCCAGGCGGCGCGTTTGAAAAGAGGATTGGGCGAATTTGTCTGCAAAAGCATGCACCGGGCGGAATTTGCGAATTTTGCGCGCGTGATGGATGAACGCATTCAGGTCGAGTGCCTTTTTGCGCCGCCGGATCCGCATCCGGCGGACATGTTCTGCAAGTGGCGATTTTATTTGCGATAAGCAGCTATGGCGGTTTTTTCTGTCAACGCAGGCTTCGACTGCGGCGCCCGTTTCACCAAGGCGGTGCTTTTGAGCGGCCGGCGCATTGTTGCCCATGCGGTGGTGCCCACCGGTGCGGACGAAAACCGCGCCGCCCGCACGGCGCTTGACAAGGCCCTGGCGGCGGCGGATCTTTGCATGGACCGCATTGCCGGCACGGCCGTTGCCGGCGGTGCCGGGATTTCCTGCGCCGATCTTGTCATCAGCGGTGGAGAGGCTCTGGCAAAAGGTGTTCGGTTTTTTTTCCCGAATGCCGGCACCGCCATGGATGTGGGTGCGGTGGAAGCCCGGGCGATCCGGATGGACGCCAACGGCAGGGTCCTTGATACAGCCGTCAATGAAAAATGTGCCGCGGCATCGGGCGCCATTGTCGAGGCGGCGGCCGAATGGACGGCGGTGCCCCTGGAGAGCATGGGATCTGTGGCCATACAGGGAGAAGGGTGCCCCCGCCTTCAGGCCCAGTGCCTGGTTTTCGCTGCATTCCAGCTGCCCACGCTGCTGCGATCCGGCGTTTCCCGGGCCGATATCAGCCAAACCATCCATGCGGCCATGGCCGCCCGCATCGCCGCTCTGGTGCGCCGCATCGGCCGGTCAGGCGAGGTGGCTCTGGTGGGGGGAATGGCGCTTTTCCCGGCCTTTGCAAGCTATGTAAAACGTGAACTGCAGCTGGAATCCCTGCTTGTACCCCGGGAACCGTTGCTTGCCGGCGCCGCTGGTGCCGCTCTTGCCGCGTCGGAACGGCCGCCGGCCCAAAGGCGACCCTCGGTTGATCAACAGCCGCCGATACAAGCCCGTAAAGCTTTTGCCTGGCCCCGTGAAATCGACCCGGGCGGCTTTCCCGGCAAGGTGCCGCAGCGCTGTCATACGGACATCGACTGGCGTGGGGCGCGCTTCATTACACTGGGCATTGACACCGGCACTGTCTGCACCAAAGCGGTGTTGATGGCGGACGGCCGCATGCGCGCCGGTGCGTGCCTGCCCACACCGGCGCCGGATGCGGACAGCGTTCAAAAGACCGTCCGGCTTGCCCTTGACATCGCAGACGATTCGGCCGCCGACCGCATCGACTGCTGCGTCGCAACAGGCGGCGGCGTGCGCATCCCCTTTGCCCGGCGGACCATCACCGAGCCGGCCTGCCACGCCCGCGGCGCGCACTTTTTTTTCGGCGGCAGCGTGCGCACGGTGATCGATGCCGGGGGGCAAAGCATCAAGGCCATACAATGTGATGCGCAGGGCAGGGTGAACCGGTTTCTCATACAGGACAAGTGCGCCGCCGGCACCGGCAGCGGCCTGGACTTTTTGGCGGTGCTGCTGGGAACAGATGTGAACGCATTCGGGGGTCTGTCGGCCTCGGCCGGTGACGGCCAAGACGAGGCCTGTAAAGAGTGCTGTGTGGCCCATGTCGGATCGGTTCTACGCCGTCGCCTGGATCGGGGCGCGTCCCAGCGGCAGGTCCTGATCTCCGGGTGCCGCATCACGGCGCAGCAGATTCACGCCCTGGCGGCCAAACTGAATCCGGCGCCTGAACTGGCTGTCACCGGCGGCATGGCGAAAAACCGCCTGGTCGTGGACCGCCTGCACGCGCTGTTGGGATTCAAACCGCTGAACACCCCCTGGGATCCGCAGCTGGCCGGCGCCGCCGGCGCGGCCCTTTTCGCGTACGCCCTCTGCCGCAAGGGCAAGGCGGGGAAGGCACTGTTGGTCGGAAGTCGGCGCTGGGAATAAAGAGCGGGGACCATGAAGTTCATGAAGAACATGAAGAAAAAAGTGATGCGTGTGAACCGGTAACGCAACCAGCCTAACGGCTAACAGCTGATTACTAACACCTGAAACCGATTATTATGCCCACGCTCACCATCGAGGGTCATCGTATCACGGTGCCCGACGGCACCAGCATTCTGGATGCGGCGCGAAAGGCGGGCGTATATATTCCCGTTCTCTGCCACCATCCGGATCTGCCGCCGGCGCAGGACAGCCCGCCGGCGGGGGCTGTTTTCCAGGGGGGGCGCAGGATCGAAAATGCACAGCCGCAGGCGACGGCGGAGGGCTGCGGTCTGTGTGTGGTTGAAATCGCGGGCATGGCGGCACCGGTGCGCTCCTGCTGTACGCCGGCGGCGGACGGCATGCGGGTGGTGGCCGGCAGTCCCCGGCTCGACCGGCATCGCCGGCGCCGCCTGGTCCCCATTCTCGGCCGGCATCCGCATGCATGCCTGACTTGTGATCAGCAGGCGGGCTGCAGCCGCCTGCAATGTCCGCTCAATGTCCCTGAAAATGAACGCTGCTGTGAGGCCTTCGGGAACTGTGAACTGCAGAATCTTGTCCATTATATCGGCATCGCCCCGGAAACGCCGGCATGGCGGCCGCCGTCCCATCAACCCCTGGCGGATGGACCGCTTGTTCAGTGGGATTTCAGCCGCTGCATCGGCTGCACGCGGTGTGTGCGTGTGTGCCGTGATGTTGTCGGCGCGGCGGCCCTGGGGTATGTCCATGATGCAAACGGCCGGGTTCAGGTCGGCGCCATCCGTCCCGATCTCGTGCAATCCGGCTGTCGTTTCTGTGCCGCCTGTGCCGCTGTCTGTCCTGCGGGCGCCCTGGTGGACAAGACCCAGGGGGTGCCGGGCGTGCCGGACGACCCGGTCCCCTGCCGCACGGCCTGCCCGATCGGCGTCGACGTGCCGGCATACATCCGCTGCATTGCCCGGGGCAAGCCTGAACACTCGCTGGCAATTGTCCGGCAAAAAACACCTTTTCCCGGTATTTTGGGGCGTGTCTGCCGCCACCCGTGTGAAGATGCATGCCGTCGCAGCGCTCTTGATGAAGCGGTCGCCGTCTGTGCCCTCAAGCGTTTCGCCGCGGATGCCGCGGTTCACGTCACGCATCCAAGGTTCCCGGAGGCGGCCACCGGCAAACGCATAGCGGTGGTCGGCGCCGGCCCGGCCGGGCTGACGGCGGCGTATTTTCTGCGATGCAAAGGCCATGGGGTCACCCTGTTCGAAGCGCATGCCAAGGCCGGCGGCATGCTGCGCTGCGCCATACCGCCATTTCGACTGCCCGTGTCCGTCCTGGAACAGGAAATCACACCGGTCCTGGAAATGGGGGTGGACTTTTTACCCGGCCGGCGCCTGGGCCGTGATTTTTCACTGCAGGACTTGCAATCAGCAGGTTATGCGGCCATTTTTCTCGCCCTGGGGGCACAGATGAGCCGCCGTTTTCCCATTGAAGGCGCTGACGGTGCTCCTGTGCTGGACGGGCTTCGGTTTCTGGGGCGGGCCGCCGCCGGCGCATCGCCCCCGCTCAAGCGTCGGGTGGTGGTGGTGGGCGGCGGCAATGTCGCCGTGGATGCGGCGCTCACCGCCCGCCGCATGGGAGCATCCGCGGTCTGGATTGTGTGCCTGGAAGCAGAAGGGCAAATGCCGGCGGGCCGCACGGAGCTCGAAATCGCCCGCGCCGAGGGGATCCACCTGGCGTCGGCCTGTGCGCCGGTGCGCGTTCGGACGACAGCCGGCCGGGACCTTAGCATCGACCTGGTGGCCTGTACCCGGGTGCTGGATGCGCACGGCCGGTTTGCACCCCGGTTCAACCACCACCGTCGGAAACGCCTTGCCGCGGACCAGATCATCATGGCCATGGGGCAGATGCCGGATGTCGACTTTCTGGTCGGGGAGGGACACGCCGCCCTTGTCGGGGAAGACGGCCGCCTTGTCGTTGACCCGCAGACGCTCTGTACGGCGCTGCCGAATCTTTTCGCCGGGGGAGATCTTGTGCGCGACAAAGGATCCGTCATCGACGCAATCGCCGACGGGCGCAGGGCGGCGGCCGCCATTGACCGGCACCTGGGAGGCTCCGGTGTGGTGGATGCGCCGATGCCGCCGGCCGGCGCATCGCTTAACCGGCGCGGAATGCCGGCGTCTTTTGTAGACGGACCAAGCGCCGGACTGCAGCGGTGCGCGCCGACCGCCCGCGGCGACGAATGCGATGAAATGTTCCCGGGGATTGACCGTCGTCTGGCCCGGCGGGAAGCCGGCCGGTGTTTGCAGTGTGATTTAAGGACCCATATCCGGTCCAACCCGGCGCCGCCGGATCCGATTCAACCGTTTGTTTCCCGGACGTTGGACGAGGACCTTGAAGACCTGTATTAGATGCGTTTTCGGAGGTTGACAAAATTGCTGCGGTCAAATCCCAGGGTTTTAAAAAAAGACAGTAAATCCGGGGAGTCCCAGCGAACCGATGTGTATACGTTTTCGATGCCCATCTTTTTGTAATAGGCAAAGACCTGCTGCGCCAGGTTTCGGCCCACCTCCTGGCCCATGCATTCAGGCTTGACTCCCAGGGTGGCGATCCAGGCGCTTTTTTCAATACCGAACCCCAGGGTGAGAATGTAGGTGACCATGAAGCCGATGACCCGTCCTTCGTATTCGGCGACAAAACAGATGTCTTCCGCACGCGCCGCGTGTTGTCGGATCAACTGCTTAAAACCGGAGTGAACCGGCTGCTGGGTTATCTCGGCATATATGTCGCGGATAGCGTTGGCATCGGTTTGTTCGAGGGGTCTGATGACGACATCTTTCACGGAAGATTTCCTGTCAATCGATTCTGATGATTTTCACCTGATGGCCGACCCAGTTGGGCGGAAGATAGACCCGCCCGCTGTTGCCGCTGGACTTTACCTTTTTTTCAATCATTTCTTCGCCGTAAATTTCGAATTTAACCTTGTTTTTAGAGATCGGTCGATTCGAATGCAGCGTTTCAGACGGCTTGTTCGCGGTGGCCATTTATAAAACCTTTTCACAGCATATGCATCGGTGTCGGTTCAATTTGCGATAACGCTACCATCTGCCGCAGGGAAGGTCAAGCGCTTTCAGCTGTTTTTTAGCTACGTTATAGCCTTGTTGCAATTCAACCGCAGATGTTTTATAGCGGTTATCAGAAATGTTCATGCCCTTGCGTGCGCAGCGAAGCGTGAAAAGGGATCATATGTATCATCATTCATTAAAAAATTGGTTTGTCATTCATGAGCGCTCTGGAATCCATAATTAGGACATTCCGCCGGGCAAGTGCAGACCCGACGGCCTACGCCCAAGCGTGGAAGGCGAAAACGCACCGTCCGGTCATCGGTTATCTGTGCACCTACACTCCTGTGGAGCTGATCCAGGCGGCCGGCGCTCTGCCGCTGCGTCTTTTCGAAAGTACGGGAGACATGACGGCGGCCGATCTTCATTTCCAGTCCTACAGCTGCAGCCTGGCCCGCGGTTGTCTGGAAGGTGCTTTGCAGGGCGAATTTGATTTTCTGGACGGAATGGTTTTCAGCCACACCTGCGACACCATGCAGCGGTTGTCCGATATATGGCGCATGAACATTGCCGTCGGGTTTCACACGGATCTGCTGCTGCCGTCAAAGCTGCATACCGAAAGTGCCGTTGAATACATGCTGGCGGTGACAAACACCCTTCAAGCAACCCTTCAGGACAGGCTGGGAGCCGTGATCACGGAACCGGACCTCCGTGCGGCCGTCGGCACGTACAACCGCATCCGTCAAACGCTGCGCCGCCTTTACGAAATGCGCCGCCACCGGCCGGAAATCATGAAAAGCGGTGATCTGCACGCACTGCTGAAGTGTGCGATGATCATGGACCCCGTTGCATATCTTGAAAAAATCACCCGGCTGTCGGCGCTGCTCGACAAAGAAAAGATGGAAACAACGCCCGGCCGCAAGCGCGTTGTGTTGTGCGGCGGGGCGTGCAGTCAACCCGATTTGTACACCATCGTCGAGGATGCCGGCGCGGTGGTCGTTTACGACGACCTGTGCACCGGGGGACGGTTTCTGACAGGGGAAATCGCGCTTGAGGGTGATCTTGCGGCATCCATTGTGCGCCGATATGCCGCCCGCCCCGTATGCCCGGCAAAACACGCCGGATTGTTCTCGCGGGCGGCGGAACTGTTGCAATCCGTAACGCACGGCAACGCCGACGGCGTCATCATTTTTTATCTGAAATTTTGTGATCCGCACGCCTTTGACTATCCTTATCTTAAAGCAGCGCTTGAAGAAAAGGGTATCCCGGTGCTGGCCGTGGAGCTGGAAACCGCCGCTGGCTCCCGGGGGCAGCTCCGCACGCGCTGCGAGGCTTTTGTGGAGATGTTGTGAAGGCGGAAATCGGAAGTCGGAGGGCGGGAGGGATAAGATAATTTTGAATTTTGAATTTTTAATGTTGAATTACGGATCGTTATCGAACGAAAAGCATGAAGTTGCCTACAAGCGGGGGTCGCCGGCCCGTCTGCGCTCTGCAGGCTAGGCCGCGGCAGGCTGCGAGGATCCGGATTGATCAGGAAAGAAACTGGATTAGAGCGATTAGCTATTAGGCATCCCCCGTGAACGGACACGTACACGTGTACGTTCACGAAGGCCGGTCACGGCGGAATAAAAGAAGCCGTCGGTATTACTGGATTCCGGCGTGCGCCGGAATGACGTTTCAGCGACAATAACCCAACAATATCCCGACAAACGGACGGAAAAGGGCATGGTGTCTCCAACGGCAACGGATCCCGGGGCTGAAGCGCGCAAAATCAAATCGGTCAAACGGATGAAAGAAATCATGACCGATTATTACATCCGGGCCAAAACCGCCGCCGAGCGCGG